>Ga0315315_10000918_pt1 | contig 26349 bp, 17 predicted proteins | sample M140m3416metaG_FD_203699 | JGI IMG/M metagenome (GOLD analysis project Ga0315315, IMG submission 203699) | Ammonia-oxidizing marine archaeal communities from Monterey Bay, California, United States - M1 40m 3416 | ecosystem: Environmental > Aquatic > Marine > Intertidal zone | place: USA... | reverse complement strand
TGTTCCAGACCGTTGGCGCCTCATTGAGACAATAGGCGTTCTGGAAAGTATTACGGATCCTTATAATAGGAATCCTATAAAAGGAGACCGACCATTATTTGGGGAAGACTGGTTTGTTAATGTAGCAATTATTTCTGATACTGTCGTAGAGCCAAGAACTTTCCCCCAGCCCATTGGGGTGCAGACCACGCGCGATGCTAACGACCTCGACCTTTTTGGAGGGGCTGACTCTTATGTGTTTAATGAAAACCTGATTATAAGCCTATCTTTAATAAAGGGAGATACGGCCTTTAAACCTCCAGATTATGAATTCAGGTTAACGCCAATTATTAATTTTAATCATGTTGAGGTTGAAGAGAACCGTGTTCTAAAAGCAGATCCACGCCTTGGCAGACATCGATCTGACAGACATATTGCCATAGCAGAGGCATTCTTCGACTACCATATAAGAAATGTATCAGATCGATACGATTTTGACTCAGTTAGAATAGGGATTCAGCCTTTTTCAAGCGATTTCCGCGGTTTTTTATTCCAAGACAGTCAACTCGGGGTTCGATTTTTTGGAGACCGCGACAATAACATTTTTCAATATAACTTAGCTTGGTTTAGACGGTTAGAAAAAGACTCGAATAGTGGATTGAACCATGTACAAAGGAAAATCAGGGATGATGATATTTTCATCGCTAATTTATATTGGCAAGACTTCCCAGTATTAGGATTTCAGAGCCAAGTGACCGGCGTTTATAACAGAAATAACGAAGCGGGTGATTTTTTCTTTAACGATAATGAGTTCATCGAACGCCCCGCATCTTTCGGCAGTGAACGAGGACGCAATTATGATGTTGTATATTTAGGATATAATGGTGATGGTCATTTTGATCGGCTTAATCTAACAACATCATTTTATACTGCGCTTGGTAGCAATCGGGACAGTGCATTTACAGATGAGACCGCTGATATACAGGCCTTTTTCTTTGCCGCGGAACCCTCTATCGATTTTGATTGGGTGCGGCTCAGAGGTTCAATCGTCTATGCATCTGGTGATAACGATCCTTTTGATAATACAGAGCGTGGTTTTGATGCGATTTTCGAAAACCCTCAAATCGCTGGATCCGATACCAACTACTGGATACGGCAAACTATTCCACTTATAGGCGGTGGCGGTGTCGTTATGTCTGCACGAAATGCAATGCTACCAGCTCTTCGAACTTCTAAGGAACACGGGCAATCTAATTTCAATAATCCGGGATTCCGTTTGATTGGAATTGGCGCCGATTTTGATATTCTTCCTGAACTCCGAATTTCAACTAATGCGAACTATATGGAATTCGATACTACCGCAGTTCTCGAGGTAGCCAGAAATCAACAGGAAATTTCTCCTGAAATAGGAGTAGACTTGTCAATTGCCGCTATATACCGACCATTCTTCAGTCAAAATGTTGTTTTTCGTCTTTCGGGAGCCGCTCTGCTTCCTGGAGCTGGCTTCACCGATCTTTACGGAGAGCAGAAGGAAAATGACGATTATTATTTATCTATACAAGGAAACCTTGTGCTCACTTATTAAGGGAAAATAGTGCTTCTATCTCGCTTGTTATTAATCGTTCTGGGTTTTTTGCTTTTAGGGGCAACAGCAGTTTATGCGGCTTCTGGTGAGAAACCCAGAGATATAACCTATACCATCACCCCCCCTGCCCCAAAATGGCAAACACAAGAAAGTATAACGGAAAAAAGTGCAGGCTGTATGAGTTGTCACGAAACAACCGACGAACCAAGCATGCATAAAACCGAAGGCGTACCGTTAGGATGCACTGACTGTCATGGAGGAGATGCAAAAAGTTTTAAGCCTACAAATGGGGCCCCGTCAGAGAAAGCCTATAGAGAGGCGTTGGATAAAGGACACGTTCAGCCACTTTATCCATCAACCTGGAATTATCCCAGTAGCGCAAATCCTGAGCGAACATTCGCACTACTCAATAAAGAAAGTCCAGAGTTCATAAGGTTCATAAATCCCAGTGATTACCGAGTTGTTGATGAAGGTTGCGGCGCCTGCCACGCAGGGGCAATACAGGCAGCAAAAACGAGTATAATGTCAACGGGTGCTATGCTCTGGGGTGGAGCATCGTATAATAATGGTATTCTTCCATTTAAAAGATATATACTAGGTGAAAATTACACCCGGGATGGGACGGGAGCACTTGCAAAGAATCCAATCCCGGTCACAAAAGAAATGAAAGCGGCCGGTATACTGGAACAATTAGCCCCTCTTCCAGCATGGGAGGCCACCCCGCCAGGAGATGTTTTTCGGGTGTTTGAGCGTGGCGGCAGAAATATAGTGAATTTATTCCCCGAGATAGGCCTTCCTAATTCCGTGGGACAACTTCAGCGACTAGAGGAGCCCGGAAGACCTGATATTAAACAATCTAATCGGGGACCAGGAACAGGCCTCAGAATTTCAGTCCCAGTGATCAACATAACGAAAACACGATTAAACGATCCTTTCACGTGGTTCCTCGGCACCAATGATCAGCCTGGAGATTACCGGTCTTCGGGCTGCGCCTCATGTCATGTTGTTTACGCGAACGATAGGGATCCGCGTCATTCCGGTCCCTATGCTAAGTTTGGTCATACAGGAAAGACACAGACTGCAGATCCTACAATATCAAAAAATGAATCCGGACATCCGTTAAAGCATGAATTCACCAGTGCTATCCCAACTAGCCAATGTATGATTTGTCATATGCACCAACCAAATATTTTCGTTAACTCATTCCTTGGGTATACGATGTGGGATTACGAATCCGATGCTCCCCATATGTGGCCCGCGGAGCAAAAATACCCCTCACACTCCGAAATGCACGAGATCCTGGAGCGAAACCCTGAAGAAGCAGCTATCCGCGGTTTATGGGGTGATCCTGAATTTCTTAAAAATATCACTGATCTAAATCCCGATTTAAAGAACACACAATTTGCTGATTATCACGGACACGGCTGGAATTTTCGCGCCATCTTCAAAAAGGATGAAGCTGGAAACCTATTAGACAAAGTAGGTGATATCGTGTCTCACGATGATCCTGATAAATTTAATAAAGCCGTTCATATGTCATCGATACATCTTGATGTCGGAATGCACTGCGTAGACTGTCATTTTGAACAAGACACCCATGGAACGGGACATCTTTACGGCGAAGTCGCAGCGGCGATTGAAATTACATGCCAAGATTGCCACGGAACCGCAGACCAATATCCATCGCTCAAAACGTCCGGTCCTGCTGCACCTGAGGGGGGTAATGACCTGAGTGTTTTAAGAAATTCTGACGGGTCCAGACGCTTTGAATGGAGGGATGGCGCTCTGATTCAACGATCTGCACTTTGGCCCGAATTGGAATGGGAGATGTCTCTAGTTAAAGACACCACAAATCCTGATCATCCAAGCTATAACGCGAAAGCAGCACGAGCAAAACTGATGAAGGCTGACCCCAACACTATGGCCTGGGGTAAAGATGTGCCAAGTGATGATCGTGCTCACAAGGCCGACGAAATGGAATGCTTTACTTGCCATCTGTCGTGGACTACCAGCTGTGCAGGATGTCATCTTCCAATTCAAGCTAACTGGAAAACCGAGCGCAAACACTATGAGGGGGGGGAAACCCGAAACTTCGCTACTTATAATCCTCAGGTCGTTAGAGATCAGATGTTTCAACTTGGCCGCAATGCTTCAGTAAAAGGCAATACAATAGCCCCTATCCGTTCGACTTCAGCTCTAATTTTGTCCTCCACGAACATTAATCGAGAGAAACTTTACATCCAACAACCACCAATCGCTGCGAGTGGTTATTCAAGTCAGGCATTTGCCCCTCACTTTCCGCATACTGTTCGAAAAGAAGAGACTAAAACCTGCTCAGACTGCCACATATCCGCTGCAAATGATAATAACGCAAGGATGGCTCAGTTGTTGCTCCATGGTACTAATTTCGTCAACTTCATAGGATACAATGCGTGGGTTGGTGGCGTTGGAGGGGTTGAAGCTGTCCAGGTCACAGAATGGGATGAGCCGCAAGCCGTCATCGGAAGCTACCTCCAACGATATGCATACCCAGACTGGTTCAACGAGCATAAAAGCAGAAATGATGAGCTAGTCACCAGCCACAAACATTCGGCCGGAGGTTCTGTAAACTGCATCCAGTTGCGCGGTGAGTACTTATTTACATCGGGCGGTCCCGAAGGTTTCAATGTTTATGATGTTGCATCCATAGCCAACAAAGGATTTAGCCAAAAAACCATCACTGCACCGTTTTCTCCGCTAGGGCATGATACGAGGGTTGAGTCTAAGAACGCAACCTGCATGGCGCTGCCAACCAACCAACCAATTCATCCACCTCGAAACGAGGGTGATTTGATGCGAATTGAGAACGAAGAGCAACCATTCCATCCAATCTACAACTACGCACTGGTTACTGACTCAGAAGAGGGACTTATTTTAGTTGACGTCAATACACTCGCTGACGGATTACCTCGAAATAACTTCCTAAAACGTGCTCTTACATGGAATGAAGGTGATATATTAAGTGGGGCGCGCCATATCACGATAGCAGGCCATATAGTCTACATCACAACACCAACGGCTCTTGTAATCCTCGATCTCGATGATCCTTTATCACCCAAGCTCGTAAAGCAGATCAAAATGAAAGACCCACGAGCCTCTGCAGTACAATTTAGGTACTTGTTCGTTACGGATCAGGATGGTCTCAAGATTTTTGATGCGACCTCACCCCTCAACATCGTCTCTTCACCCGTAGCTTCCATAGCACTTAACGACGCAAAGAAGGTTTATGTGGCTCGAACATATGCCTATGTTGCAGCGGGTAAAGATGGATTAGCCATTATCAATGTTAAGAATCCTGAAAAACCCTCCGTTTATGAGATGTTTACGGCAAATGGAAAACTTAACGATGCACAGGATGTCATTGTTGGGTCCACGAATGCGTCACTTTTCGCGTATGTTGCAGATGGTAAAAATGGACTCAAGGTCATCCAATTAACGGCACCCGATACGCAACCTGGTTACTACGGATTCAGCCCAGAACCCAAACCACAACTGATAGCGTGGTGGAAAACAGAGTACCCTGCTCTAGCTTTATCGAAAGGTCTTGATAGGGATCGTGGTGTGGATGAAACGGGCGGACAAATTGCTGTATTTGGCAGACTTGGTTCAAGACCGTTCAGCCTCAAAGAAATGCAAAAACTTTATCTAAAAAATGACAGTGAGCCATATCTTGTTGAAGATAATATTGATGGGATAGATAATAAAACTTTATATGGAAAAGGAAGCCCAGTCCTGGTTCACAAAAATAAAATTGAAAAATAGTTTAACCGGTAGATAGTTCGAATCCCGTGATCTAACTCACTGACTCACTTGTGAGAAAACGAACTCTTGATACTCGCGAGTCGCTACATCTTGAATTATTTTTCTATATCGAACAGCGCCTCCATTGTAACCAAGAACACGAGGTGCACTGCGACCTTCTACGTTTCTATTAACTCCAGTTTGCCATGACGCAATCTTGCTGGATAATAACCCCTCCGAAGCCTTGCTAACTGTTGTAATCCACTCATCAACAGCAGCCGAATTTGGTTCCACACGGTCAAATTTATTTTCCATCATAAAACCAATAAGATCCGTTTGCCATTCAACAACCTCTTCAATGTTTCTTGGAATATTCCCCCTCGCTGTATGTGGACCAAGGATCATTAACATATTTGGGTATCCCTCTACTTGCATTCCAAATAACGTTCTAGGAACCTTAGTCCATTCCTCTTTTAAAGATCGGTCGTCTTTGCCTTTAATATCTATTCGATCATAAGGGCCCGTTACGCCGTCAAAACCGGTGGCATATATCAAAAGATCAAACTCAAATTCATTCTCCGATGTTTTAATTCCACTTTCGGTAATGCATTCAATGGGTGTTTGATTTATATCAATAAGCGCTACATTTTCTTGGTTGTAGACTTCGTAATATCCAGTTTCCAGAGGTAATCGGCGCGTGCCAAAACCGTGGTTTTTAGGGATAAGTAAATCTGCTATTTTAGGATCATTGACCCTTTGTCTTATTTTTTTTGCGGCAAATTCACTTGCTAAATCGTTTGCCGCTTGATTGGTTAAAATATCTTTGAAATTTCCAATCCATATTCCAAACCCTGGTTCTAAATAACGTTGTTCCCAAAATTCTTCGCGCTCTTCGACCGAAACCTCAAGTGCACTTCTGGGATCGGGATCATGAACAAAACAAGCAACGGTTTCCTTACATCGTTCATAAATATCTGGGAAACTCGCTTTGATTTTTTTTTGCTCTTCTTCGGTTATCTCGCTGTTATTTAGAGGGGCAGCCCAATTGGGCGTTCGTTGAAAAACTGTCAGACTTTTGACCTCTTTTGCAATGGTTTGAATAGTCTGGATAGCACACGCACCGGTGCCGATAATACCAACGCGCTTACCCGAAAAGTCTACAGGCTCGTGAGGCCAACGGGCTGTGTGAAAAGCATCACCTTTAAAAGTGTCCCGCCCAGGAATAGTTGGCAGTGTGAATGCTGAAAGAGGACCAAGAGCGGTTATCATCAAAACAGTAACATATTCTTCTCCTGTTTCTGTTTTGATTGTCCAACGATTTGATGCTTCATGGAAGTGAGCAGCCGCGACCCGGCTATGAAACTTGATATTTTTTCTTAGATCAAATTTATCCGCTACATAGTTCAGATACCTCAACGTATCCGGTTGCGCCGCGAAATGCTCCGGCCAACTCCATTCCTGCAGTAATTCTTCCGAAAAAGAATATCCGTATGACCAGCTCTCAGAGTCAAATCGTGCCCCTGGATACCGGTTCCAGTACCAAGTTCCTCCAACATCACTTCCAGCTTCGAGCACTAGAACCCTAAGTTTCAGTTCTAATAGCTTATAAAGTTGATACAAACCTGCTACACCAGCACCAACTACAATCGCGTCGAACTCGTTATTCTCATCAATAGCTTTCTTATTAAACATAGATTTTACACACCTATAAATTTCTCCATCATACGCATTGGTTATCGGTTCTAGCTACTTTATCTTCCCATAAACTTTCTGATATATCTATTATCTAAACGGCTCGACTACCCTAATATCTTTGGGCTGATCTTTAGGTCACAAGCAGATGAATAAAGGCATCACAAATGTTGTCTTAACGAGATGGAGATTGTTTGAATGTCATCAAAAATAAAAGAGATTGAGTTTTCTATACTTACAGCTCCTGACGAAAAACGCCCTCATTGGGTCAGTCTGTTCAAAGTACCGAGCGCAAACGAACTACTTGTGCGCATGAAAACGGACGATGGAATAGAAGGATTTGGTCTCGCGACAAGTTATACCGACATAACGCCATTGGTGAACGTCGTCAAAGGCGGTCTCAGTGATGAGATATTAGGGATGGATGCGCTTTCGCCCGAGCGATTATACGAAAAGTTATTTGGGCTTACCTTCTCAAGAAAAGCTGCCGAAAATAGTTGGGGAAGGGAAGCCCTAATCCGAATATCGTCGGCAGTCGATATCGCCTGTTGGGATATCGTGGGTAAAATGGCGAACCTACCACTCTACCGCCTATTTGGAGGTTATCGAAATAAGGTGCCGTGTTATGTGACTTGTGCATATTACCGCGATGGAAAAGACAATGCCGAGCTCCGAGATGAAATACAAATGCTGGTAGCACAGGGTCATAAAGGCTTTAAAGGAAAAGTCGGCGGGCTCTCACTCAATGAAGATATAGCCCGAATGGAAATCGTCCGCGAAATTATCGGACCCGATAAAGATTTAATGATAGATGTTAATAGGGCGTGGGACTTAAAAACTGCTATTGAGGGCGCTCGCTTGTTAGAGCCTCTACAACCAGTTTGGCTGGAAGAACCCGTTCGTTGGACCGATGATAGAAGAGAATTAAAGTTACTATCTCAACAAACCAACATTCCACTTTCTGGCGGAGAGAGCGAAATTACAAGTTACGGCTGCAGGGCTATGATCGAAGAACAAGCAATCCAGATTCTACAATTTGATTGTACCATGTTTGGTGGTTTTACTGAAGGGCGCAAGCTTGCGGCACTTTGTGAATTAAACCATGTTGATGTCGCTCCGCATCATGATTGCTTTATACATGCACCTTTGGTAGCCGGCACACCAGCAGGTCGGATAGTAGAGTCTTTTACTGATCCAGAACGCGATCCTTTACAGGCAGAACTGTATGAAAATCCGCCTCACATAGACAACGGATGGTTAACTTTAAACGAAGCCCCAGGCCTAGGCCTTACACTTTCGGAGTCGGCCGTCAAAAAGTTTGGGACACGCGTTCTATAACTCTTGTCACTATATGTTCGGTACCTGATTGTGCCAATCTGTAGCATCTTGATATGCAGAACCAAGATTACAGAGCTTTGCTTCAGAAAAAGGGCGGCCGATTAGCTGAAAGGCTATGGGCAACCCAGCTTTATTAAAGCCACAAGGCACACTTAATGCCGGAAGTCCCAAATAACTGATTGGCCTCGTATTGCGCGATAGCTTCAAAACTAATCTTGGCATATCTTCACCTCCGCCAACATCTAATTCTTCGTATTTCGGCGCGGTTACTGGCATTGTTGGCGTTAATAGAACATCACAATCTTTGAATGCGGTACCGCAATATTCCCGCAAATACTTTTCCCTCAATGTCATCGCCTCAAGGTATCGAGTAGCAGGCTGGTAAAGACCAAATTCAATTCTTCTTTTCACCATGGGCCCATAGTCGTTTGGATATTTTCTTAACCACTTTCTATGTATGGTTGAAGCCTCAGATGCCAGTGCAGCCGCCCAAATAAGATTAATATGGTCGTGATCCGGAACATCGACAGGGATCAGTGTCACTCCAAGTTCTGCATATTGTTTTTTTACGGCTTTCATAGCCGCTTCTACATCGGGATCCAAGTCGTCATAGAAATACGTTTTGGGCACTCCTACTCGTAACCCTGAAACTGGCTGTGCGCATGCTTCCTCATAATTATCGGTTGCACGCTGACTCGACGTTGAATCCTTTTTATCATAGCCGGCGATCACATCCAATATTCTAGCAGCATCACGCACGGATCGTGTTAGGGGGCCGCTACAATCGAAAGAAAACGAGAGTGGCATTAGGCCGTAGCGACTAACACGAGTCTGAGTAGGTTTTAATCCTACTACTCCAGACATTGCAGACGGGATCCTTATTGATCCCCCCGTATCTGATCCTAATGCGCCATAAAAAATACGAGCGGCCACACCAGCTCCGGAACCACTTGAGGACCCGCCTGGGGCGTGGTCCAAGTTCCAGGGATTGTGACAATCCCCATAGTGAACATTATTACCTATTGGCCCCACAGCAAATTCTGACATATTCAGACCGCCTAAATAAATGGCACCTGCTCTGGATAATCGATCTAATGCAGTAGAAGTCCGGTTCGCCTTAAATTTAGATCTTATTTTAGATCCACAAGTTGTAACTTTACCTTCCCTATAAAACATATCCTTATGGGCTAGAGGTACACCGGCCAGCGGACCGACACGCTCACCATTTTTAATTTTCTTGTCTATTTCCTCCGCAGATTCCAGAGCTTCATCTGCTTCAAGTTGTATAAAAGCATTTATAGATGGTTGCAGTTCCTGCGCTCTTTTTACAGCGATTTGTGTCACTTCAACCGCCGATGCTTCGCGAGTGCTTATTAAACTAGAGACAGAACATAGATCGAGTTTAGAAAGTTCTTCCATCACTCTTGCCCTCCAACGTCCGCTAACTCCTCCAATGCTGAGTTAAAATCAGATGGCTCATCATCAAACTCAAAGCTTTCTGAGACTTCTTCGCCGGCTAGATCCATTGGGATCAGCATATCTGCCAAAGTCGATGCCTCCTCATTAGACGGGGTAAAACGATGCCAAACGGTAGCTATAAGTGTAACGAAAGCCGTATTAATTTCACCCATCAATTCATCCTTTCTTTCTAATTTTTATTATCGTCGATGAGAATAAGTCGGATATTAGATATCACTCGAAAAGATATTTTAGAACAGCACTCGCATGGGTCAATAATTTATCATCTTGATGCCGTTTTCCTACCATTTGTAACCCTAATGGTAGTTCAGTTTTTGTATCAAATGCTATTGGTAGTGTGACAACTGGTGTATGCAGCCAGGTCCAAGCCATATTGAACGAAGCGCTTCCAGTTTCGTGCAATCCTAGTGATGCCACGCTTGGAGCCGAGGGGCAAATAACAAAATCCACAAGCGCCATAGCTTCATCAAGTTTGATCCGTAACCTTTCCATTTCCTGTATAGATAAGGCATATTCGGAATAATTTATGTTAAATCCGTCAGCCATTCGTCCTTCTCGTAAAATGGGACTTAATCGATCATAAAAACATCTACGTTCATGAGAAAGCGTACGGGCAAATTCGTAACCTGAGATATTTGTCCCTATCTGTTCAAGGTTTTTAAATGCCTCTGTTCCATCAAATTTTAGAACTTGGGCGCCTGCTCTGATTAACAAGCTTTCTACTTGCTCAATCATACTCATATTTAGATCACATGCATTGTCCCAATATGGTTCAACCGCTATGCCTACTTTAATGTTTTTTAGAGCATCGTTGGCCAATGAAGGAATAGAATGATCTAAAAGGGCCCTTCTAATGAGCACCATATCTTCTATTTCTTTTGAAAAAAACCCAAGCGTATCAAAACTTGGTGTATTAGCAAGCACTCCAGAGACGTTGAAATCTCCATAAGTTGGTTTATAACCAATAACCCCACAATATGCGGCCGGTCGTATAACGGACCCAGTTGTTTGAGTGCCTATCGCTATTGGAACCATGCCACTTGCAACCGCTGCCGCTGAGCCACTTGAAGATCCTCCAGGAGTATAATCAGGATTCCATGGATTAGCCGTTTTACCGGGGGCTCTATGGGCAAACTCTGTACAAACCGTTTTTCCTAATGGGAACGCATTGGAAAAACGCAAACCTGCAACGCAAGCGGCATCGCGCGAAGGCTGGTTACCCTCGTAAATACTGGTTCCATGCGCTGTAGGCATATCATGGGTATCTATATTATCTTTGACCCCGAAAGGTATTCCAAAGAGAGGACCTTCAGGTTTTATTCTATCCAATTTGGAGGCTTCATGAATAGCTCGATCTTTATCAATAAAAGACCATGCGCCTACTTTCATCTCGTATTCTTCAATATTAGCTATACATTCAGAAATTATTTCACTGGGTTTCATTATCCCCGATGCGATTCTCTTTACAGAATCTGTCGCACTCAAGGACGCTGGGCCTTTAAAAATGATTTTCTTAGTAAGATCCGAAATAGTTACGCTCACAAAACCTCCAAAAACAACTTTTCCCTAACATCGCCATACCAAGAAAATTATAACACATACAAAATTAAGCCCTATGCAGGGTTGTGATACTGGTCCCTCTCTTGATTTACTGTAAACACAGAATTGTACAGACACAAATAAAGTCAACAGAGAAGGAAAACAGACAATGAAGTCTTTATTGACTAAGATTGCCACGGTCACTTTCGTCAGCATATTTGGGCTAACATGGGGCAATGAGCAAAATGTAGCGAAGGCCGAGAGTCTACAAAAAGTAATGATTAGGATTTCCGCCGATATTCCTCCACCACCGATGCCCACCTCGGTTGCTATGGAATGGTTTAAGAAAAAGGTAGAGTCAGAATTCCCTAGTGGTAGTAAGGTTCGTATATACTATGCTGGCGCGCTTTATAAGGACCCTGACGCCATGACGGCTATGAGCCAAGGAAATTTGGAGATGGGTTGGCTAGTGGCCGGTAAAACCGCCGCGACCGATATTTGGCTGAGTATCCCCGGACAACCAGGGGTTCTAACAACAGCCGGAGCAGTACATGACCTCATAAATCAACCAACCGGAAAGATGTTGCAAAAAAGATTAAAAGATAAACATAATATCGAAATGTTTGGATTTTCTGATATAAGCTTTGCACTTGGCATGGCTGGAAAAAAACGTTTGTTAACTCTAGACACCATGAAAGACCGCAAAATCCGAACCTTTGCAGCAGGCGTAAATCCTACTGTTTCATCATGGGGGGCATCTCCAGTAGTAATGTCTTTTGGTGATGTACCAAGTGCACTTGAATCTGGTGTTATTGACGGTGTGATTACCTCCATTGGTGGTTGGAGAGCAATTACCGAGCAGACTCCATACTATACGATTGCAGGGATCTCGACTGTTGCTTTTGATACATATTGGGTAGGAGCAAGCTCTAAATGGATGAGCAAATATAATAAGACCACACAAGATAAAATTCGTAGTTTGGTCAATGACACTATCGCATATCAAAATAAACTTAATTGGTGCAATGATCAGTTTGCTATCAATAAATATAAAACAACAGACCCCTCTAAACCTGGTATTTATCAAGCTACAGCTGCCGAAGCTGCTCCACTGCAAAAAGCAATTGGCACAAATGTAGCAGACTTTCTTAAAGAAAAATTACCAGATGAAGCGGATGCCTGGGTTGACCGTTATCTCAAGGACGGAAAGGCTGCATCTGTTAAATTCGGCCCCGGCACGGATCCCGTATACAAGTTGGACTGTTCCAAATATAAAGAGCTATTATCGAAAAAGAAAAAATAGTCCTAAATTAGAAAATCAAGCTGGGCTCCTTTCGGGCCCAGCTTTTACTTTTAGGTTTTCACATGAATAGTTTATATAATTCCTGGCGATCGTTTCAGGACAACTTTTTACAATACTTGTCTGCTATATTGCTGGTAGGCCTAACTTTGTTAGCTCTTCTTGAGGTAGTACGCCGTTATGTTTTTGGCGTTTCATTTGAATGGCAACAAGATCTGGTTACTTTTGGTATTCTCTCAGGTATTTTTCTTTTCTTTGGAATTACACAAGCCCGAAAAGCCCATCTTCGTGTTAGTGCCTTACTTCTGTTGCTCCGAGATAAATGTGGGCGGCCAGGCCGCTTAATTGCCAGTTTTGCTGAGATATTTGGCCAACTACTGGCTGTTTGGATTTGTACATACATGGTTTGGACCAGTATAGATCACCTTTTTTATTTGATTAAAGAAGGAAGAAAAACAGAAAGTCTATATTTTTCAATGTGGCCCTTTTTTCTAACCTTTCTCATCAGCATTGGATTTCTTGGCATCAGCTTCATGTTCCAATTATGGAATGAGGTACGCTTATTGATAGGCTTACCTGGCATAACCGTTATGCAGGAAGAGGAAGAAGACTCGGGTCCGATACTTTGAGTACGTTACTACAGGACGCAATACCAAAAACTAACTAGTTTAGAGTGAAAAATGACAGGATTTCTTTTTAGTGTATTAGGCCTCTTAGGGTCTGGCGTGACCATAGGCATAGCGCTCTGCGCGGCCAGCATGGTCTTTATTATGTTAGACCCATGGTTAAACGTAGAGACAGTTGGCCTCAGCTTTTTTAATTTTCTCCAAAGTTACAGTCTTATGGCCGTACCATTATTCATATTTGCAGGCTTCTTAATGGAGCGAACCGGCATGGTTCGTCAATTGTTTCAGTTTGCAGAGTCGCTTGTTAGTTGGATAAGAGGTGGTTTTGGTTTGGCCACAGTATCAACATGTGTGATGTTTAGTGCTATCTCTGGGTCGAGTGTTGCTGTTGCTTCGGCGATGAGTCTAATTGCAATACCGGAAATGCGGAAAAGAAAATATCCCGATTGGTTATCTGCTGGGATCGTTGCATCGGGAGGCGGCATTGGATTGCTCATACCACCCAGTCTCTCGCTAATCATCTATGGTGTTGCAACTGAAACATCAATCGTTCGACTGTTTATGGCAGGAGTAATCCCCGGTCTACTTCTGGCTCTTGGCATGTATATTATCATAATAATAGCAGCGTCACGCGTTCCATCTTTAGTTAGGGGGAAATTTGATGTCAGCATCGTAATCTCAAGTACTATTGCCGCTATCCCTGGCCTGGGCATGCCAGTTCTTGTTCTTGGTGGTCTCTATGGAGGCCTCTTTACCCCTACAGAGGCAGCTGCGGCGGCCTGTGGATACGCATTGACCTATGGCTTTATATCAAAACGACGTGAATTCCTCAAAGAGCTACTTCCCGTCGCGGCGAGATCTATGAACCTTACTGCTGTAGTATTTTTTCTGGTAGGTAGCGTAGGTGTATTTCAGTTTGTAGCCGCAAATATGGCTTGGCCGCAGGATCTCGCTGAAATGGTCATCGATATGAACCTAAAGCCGTTGCCCTTCCTTTTCAGCTATTTGGCACTTCTGATTGTTCTAGGTATGTTTTTAGACGGCATTGCGCTGATACTCCTCACTGTACCAGTAGTCTTTCCCGTGTCTAATGCCCTTGGTATAGACCCAATTCATTTAGGAATAGTCGTAACAATGGGCGTAGAACTTAGTGTTATCACACCACCAGTTGGATTCAATCTTTACGCTGTGAGCGGAATAGCAAAAATACCCATCCAGACGGTTCTTCGGGGCGCCATGATTTTTTTCATTTCAGACTTAGTTGTAACCGTGCTCATTATTCTATTTCCTGAACTATCAACCTGGTTACCCTCTGCTTTGTCTAAATCACCGTTCGGATAACAATAGAAATAAACAGGTTAACCAACTAACTAAAAATACAATTGGCTACCGTTAATTATTTTTTCTTTGGTGGTTTGGGAGCTTACTGATGAAGCCTTTTCTAACGAGCGGAATTGGGAGTATGCCGCGCAGACCCTGGTTATTTGAAAACCGTACTGGATTAGATGGGAAACATGATCATTATGGGAAAGGAGGAAAGTGGTCAGTCCCAGAAGACAAACTAAAATCTGCCCAGGACGACGCCACCCGAATAGCTATTAGAATTCAGGAAAAAGCTGGTTTAGATATTATTAGCGACGGTGAACAACGAAGAACCAACTATGTGACTCATTTAACGAGAAATATGGGCGGTTTTGATTATACAAATCTACAACCGAAAGAAATGCGAGGGGGCAGACGAACTTTATTAGCTGGCTCTTGTATTCAACCGATTGAACATCGACAAGCGATCATAGTTGATGATTTGGCGTTCTTAAAAAGTGAAACAGATAAGCCGGTGAAGATGACCTTACCTGGCCCTATGACGGTCGTTGACTCAACTAATAATGATTTTTACTCCACTGAGGAAGAAATGGCATTTTCCTGGGCGAAAGCAATCAATAAAGAAGCAAAATTACTTGATGATTTGGGCGTTGATATCATCCAATTTGACGAACCAGCTTTCAGTAGATACCCCGACAAAGTAGAGAAGTGGGGAATAAAGGCCCTTGATCAATGTGTGTCTGGATTAAAATGTTCAACTGCTGTGCATGTTTGTTACGGCTACCCCCAACCTGGACTTTTGCGTCCAGTCAATGATAGCTACGAAACGATCATAGGACTTCTTGAACAGTCCAACGTCGATCAATTAGCCCTGGAGTTTGAAGGTGCTAGTCTAAACCCCCAATTATTAAAAAATTGCCCCTCCAAAACTGTAATATTTGGCTGTGTCTTCAATAGCGATGAAGTCATGGAGAAGCCCCATAGTGTTGCCAAGCGGTTATGTGAAGCCGCTGAATTTATTGACCCCATGAAGATACAGGCGGCCCCCGATTGTGGTCTTGTAATGATGAATGATCAAACCGCTCTTCAAAAACTATCCATATTGGTTGAAGGAGCCAATATAGCTAGAAAAAATCTGGGGTTTTAGTTTAAACGCATTGAAACTCTAAACTCCATGGAAACAACTTTGCTTTAATTTAATAAGCCTATAAACAATACTGTTAGGGCCAATAGGAACTAATAATTTTTCTGATTTCGTGACATAGTCCTGACAATATGAATATGACCAACGGACAAAAAGCAGCAATTTTAGTAACATTGACCGTAACGGTTGGGACATTTGTTACAACAATTACGATAGCCAATGTCTCTCTCCCCCAGTTACAAGGCGCATTTGCAGCTACTCAAGATCAAATCACTTGGATTGTAACAGCTACTTTAGTGGCACAAGCCATCGCAACACCGCTAAGTGGATGGCTCGATAATAGATTTGGTAGACGCAGAATCTTATTAGTATGTGCAACAAGTTTTACAATAACATCCATCTTATGTAGCTCAGCTTCTACACTTGAAGAACTTGTTATATGGCGGTTCTTTCAAGGATTATCTGGCGCACCACTAGTTCCACTTAGTCAGGCGATATTAGTCACAATTTATCCAAGGGAACAGCATGGACGCGTCCTAGTTTTTTGGATGTTTGGACCTATAATAGGAAGTATACTGGCACCCCTAATAGGCGGCTTTATATCAGAAGATTACAGCTGGCGCTGGGTATTTATGTTATCAGTTCCTCCAGCAATTTTATGTGTGGCATCATTATTTATATTTATGAAAGCTCCTCAAACCCAACAACCAGGGAAAAAACTTGATTGGCTTGGTTTTATATCCCTATCAATCTGCGTTACCACACTTCAATTAGTCTTGGATAGAGGTCAACTATTAGATTGGTTCGATTCTCCAATCATAATTCTTGGAACACTTTTGGCAGCGATGACTTTCTATCTCTTTGTCTCGCATGTATGTACCTCCGATAATCCCTTTTTAAATCCAAGATTACTTCGGGACAGAAATTATGCAGTAGGTATATTGCTAGGGTTTACCTTCGGAATGCTTTATTTCACAACCTTCGTGCTTCAGCCCACAATGCTGCAAAGTCTTCGGGGATACCCGGACTCTCTTATTGGCCTCATTCAAGCCACTCGGGGAATAGGCCTTTTAGCCGGAGCGATCTTTCTTCTTCTGTTTTTAAAGAATATTGACCCTCGATTTAATATATTCCTAGGCTTCCTTATTGAGGTCATTACCGGTATTTGCATGTCCCACTTCGATATAAACATGACCATTAGTACAGTCACCTGGCTCACTATACTTCAAGGCTTTGGTCTTGGAATGATATGGTCTCCACTCATGGTACTGGCACTAGCCACCCTCGATATCCGCTATGTTTCTGAGGGTGCTTCCGTATTTCATTTAATGCGTAATATTGGTTCCAGTGTCCATATCGCAGCTACAGCAACCTTTGTTGTTCGGAGTAGCAGAGAAAATTATTCTTTGTTGGTAGAAACATTAAACCCTTTCAATGAGATCTATACATTCGAAGGCACAGTGGGGAACTGGTCTATTTCCGGCTCAACCAACCTGGCTATAGTTTCAGAAGAGATTGGACGTCAGGCAACAATGATCGGCTACGTTAATGCTTATTACCTTTATGCCTTGGCAGCTTTAGTCGTTATGCCATTAGCCTTTTTTGCCAGAAAGCCACAATTAAACTAATTACCTTGAATAAGTTTCAGTAAAGTCGACATCGGTTAAAATCCCTTTAATTTAAGAAAACGTTTAATTTAAAAAGATTTCTATGGATAATTTTTTTATATGGTGGCTAAGATATAAACTTGATGTTTACACAAGAAAAAGGGGCAAGTGATGTTGAAGGGTTCAGATTTATTCGTTAAAGCACTAGAAAATGAAGGTGTGGAATATATTTTTGGTATTCCTGGAGAAGAAAATCTGGATTTCCTAGACAGTCTTTCCCGATCAAAGAAAATTAAACTCATTTTAACCCGACACGAACAGGGAGCCGGTTTCATGGCGGCCGTTTACGGACGATTAACTGGAAAAACCGGAGTATGTATAGCAACGTTAGGGCCTGGCGCAACTAATTTCACTACCTGCGCGGCCTATGCACAGTTGGGTGGGATGCCGATGATGATGATTACGGGACAAAAGCCTGTAAAAAAATCCAAACAGGGTCGTTTTCAAATTTTAGATGTCGTTGAAATGATGAAACCTATCACAAAATATGCCCAGCAGCTTGTCGCTGCCGATAATATTCCAAGTCGCGTTAGGGAAGCTTTTAGAATTGCAGAGCAAGAAAAACCCGGCGCTGTGCATCTGGAACTGCCTGAAGATATAGCGGACGAACATTCAGATGAGCTGCCAATACCGGCATCCTCTGCGAGAAGAGCTGTTGCTGAGAATAAGTCAATTAATGTAGCAGTGGAAAAGATTGCGGCGGCGAAAAGCCCCATTCTGGTTGTTGGTGCAGGAGGAAATAGGAAGCTAACGAGTAATATGTTGACCGAGTTCATAGACAGTACTGGCATACCATTCGTAAGTACTCAACTTGGAAAAGGTGTAATTGATGAACGTCATCCTTTATTTATGGGTTGCGCGGCGCTGTCGGCAAGTGACTATGTGCATCGAGCCATAGAAGCTGCTGACTTGATTATAAACGTGGGCCACGATGTTATCGAAAAGCCTCCATTCTTCATGGCTCATGGAACAGCAAGAGATCATGAATCCAGTCACTCCTCCGATGACGACCCTGTTCTTGTTTCCGAAAGCACACAGGTTATCCACGTTTCCTTTAGTTCAGCCGAAGTTGATCCCGTTTACTTTCCACAACTGGAAGTTATAGGTGATATAGCCAACGCAATATGGCAAATAAAAAATGGTTTAGACGAGAAAAGCGATAAAAACTGGGACTTCAGTCGCATGATGGAAGTAAAAAAATTCCACGACGAAAATATAGCTGAAGGATGTGATGATCCAAGGTTTCCAATTTATCCACAACGCCTTGTCGCTGATATTAGAAAAGTAATGCCCGATGACGGAATGATTTGTCTAGATAATGGAGTTTATAAAATTTGGTTTGCTCGAAATTATCCAGCCCATGAATCCAATACATGTATGTTGGACAACGCTCTCGCCACTATGGGCGCAGGTCTCCCATCGGCTATGGCATCCCATCTTGTCTATCCAGATAGAAAGGTAATGGCTGTCTGTGGAGATGGCGGATTTATGATGAACTCCCAAGAGTTGGAAACTGCAGTTCGTTTGAAAATGAATATAACCTGTCTCATCTTAAATGACTCTAGCTATGGAATGATCCGCTGGAAACAAGCAAATATGGGGTTTGAAGATTGGGGATTAGAGTATGGGAATCCTGATTTCATTAAATATGCAGAAAGCTACGGAGCGATTGGGCATCGAGTTGATTCCTCCGAGAACTTAATTAAAATCCTCGAAACCTGCTTATCTACTCCTGGCGTGCACTTAATAGATTGTCCTGTTGACTACTCAGAAAACGATGAGATTTTGAACAACAAAATTAAAGAGGACAGTGCAAAAATATAGTAAAAAATGCTAGACATGGCCGGGTTCAAACTACTTTTTAAAACTCGGCTATGCTCCAGCTGCTGGAGATAATTTATGCTAAAGCTAAGAGAAAAATATCCTTATATTCTCGCCAATGAGTCTATCTACGCTAATACCGACCTGAAGGTAACAGACAAATATACTGGTGAGGTAGCAACCCTTGTTGCTGTGGCCGATACCAATACAATAGATCAGGGTATACAGGCGGCCGTTGAAGCAACAGAACCCCTAGCAGAGATGCCAACCTATGAAAGACAAGAAGTCCTTGAACATTGTGTTGCTAGGTTCAAGGAACGTTTCGATGAACTGGCCTACGCCTTGTGCATAGAGGCTGGAAAGCCAATCAACGATGCTAGGGGCGAAGTAACTAGACTAATAGATACCTTCAAAGTAGCTGCAGAAGAGACCACGAGGTTCAATGGGGAGTTACAAACTCTCGATATAAGTCCAAGAGCCAAGGGATATAGTGGAATGTGGAAGCGCGTCCCAATAGGCCCATGCTCTTTTGTATCGCCCTTCAATTTTCCATTAAATCTCGCAGCTCATAAAATAGCGCCCGCAATTGCTGTTGGATGCCCCTTTGTTATGAAACCTGCATCCCGGACGCCTCTAGGCGCTATAATTATGGGAGAAGTTTTGGGGGAAACCAACCTTCCAAAGGGTGCATTCTCAATTCTCCCCTGCTCTCGCGATGGTGCAAATTTATTTACAGTCGATGATCGCTTGAAACTTCTCTCGTTTACCGGATCACCCGTTGTAGGTTGGGACCTCAAGGCACGTTGTGGGAAAAAGAAAGTTGTACTGGAATTAGGTGGAAATGCCGCTGTGGTAGTTGACGCTGATACAGATTTAGATGACGCAGTGGAACGAATAATCTTTGGAGCATTCTATCAATCTGGGCAATCTTGCATAGGGGTGCAAAGAATTTTAATCCATGAAGATATATACGATACTCTTAGAGACAAACTAATTGAAAAAACTGCCTCACTTGTTGCGGGAGACCCCAAGGATGAAGCCACATTTATAGGCCCGATGATTGCAGAGAGTGAAGCCAATAGGCTTTCCAGCTGGATTGAAGAAGCAGCTCAGTCTGGTGGCAAGGTTTTGTGTGGAGGCAAACGCGAGGGAGCTATGTTGGAAGCGACTTTACTCGAAGATGTCCCAACTAGCGCCCAGATTTGTACAGAAGAAGCATTTGGCCCTGTTGCTATACTCCAACGTTTCTCGAATTGGTCAGAAGCAATTAAAATGGTAAATGACTCCAAATTTGGTTTACAAGCTGGGATATTTACCCGAGATTTTTACAAGATTCAGCAAGCTTGGGACAAACTCGACGTTGGAGGCGTTGTGGTCGGTGACGTCCCTTCATATCGTGTGGACAACATGCCGTATGGAGGTGTCAAAGACTCAGGGCTTGGCCGAGAAGGCATTCGGTTTGCGATGGAAGATATGTCTGAAATACGTAATTTGGTAATTCGAACACTTCCGTAGCTCTGCACTAGAAGGTATTTTTTCGACAAATAAGAATGAACGAAGACATCACTTGAGAACAATTGTTTGTACTTAGGAATATTGGTGGGCGCAGTAGGGCTCGAACCTACGACCCGCTGATTAAGAGTCAGCTGCTCTGCCAACTGAGCTATGCGCCCTAGATACTTAATTAAGATAAACACTGAGAGAAGACAAGAGAAATAACCTAAATCATATTTTTTTGATTATTTGAGTTGTTTACTTTTTCAATAACCTTTTTAATTCTATTCGTCGTTAAATCTGCTAAGTATTACTTTCCTGTGGACGTAACCGTTTAGTATAAATCCCACTGCCATCATTGTAGCTAAAAGTGCTGTTCCACCGTATGAAATAAATGGCAAGGGTACTCCAACAATGGGGACAAGACCCATAACCATCCCTATGTTAATAAATACATAAAGAAATATGGCTGTTGTCATCCCTAACGTTACTAATCGACCAAATTGATTATTAATGTAAAAACTAATAACGTATCCATAACTGATAATTATTAGGAAAAGTAAAATGACGAACAATCCGCCAACTAACCCAAACTCTTCTGCAAACATGGTAAAAATAAAATCTGTTTGTTTTTCTGGAAGAAAGTTTAAGTGACTTTGAGATCCATTGAGGAAGCCTTTTCCAAATAGCCCACCCGACCCTAAAGCAATTTTCGATTGCAACAGATGATAACCCGCACCAAGCGGATCACTCTCCGGATTAAGAAATATAAGAATTCTATTTTTTTGGTATCCAAGAAGAAATTGCCACGCAACTGGAATTGAAGCGACACCTATTAATAGTAAAGAAACAAACTTCCATAGACGAACCCCAGCCAAGAAAAATATCGCTGCCCCTATTAACAAAATCATTCCCGCAGTCCCAAGGTCTGGTTGTCGCATAACCAAAATAACAGGAGCTAAAATAATTAAAGTCGGAATAACTAGATATATTGGTCTTCCAATCTCTTCAAACGTACGTCCATGAAAATATCTTGCTAAAGTTAGTATTAAAACGACCTTCATTAGTTCTGAGGGTTGTAATTTTATAAAGTATAAGTCAATCCAACGTTGAGCCCCCATGCCAACATGGCCCGCCAGTTCAACTGCTAGGAGAAGGATGAAAGTGAGAACATACAGGAAATAAGCACTTTTTAAGAAAACTTTAATATCTATCAAAGCTATTAAGACTGCTAAAAATAAACCAAGGAGAAACCGCTGGAGATGCTTGTTAGCCCAAGGTTCCATATCCCCGTTGGACGCAGAATATAACATGGCCACCCCAATGAAGCAGCCAATAGAAATCAAAAATAATAACCCAAAATTTAATTGTTTCACCCTATATATAAAGGTCATATCTGAAGCATCATTCATAATAAGGAACCTAATTAGATTTGGTTTCACAAGGTAATTGGATCTAACTTAATAGTTTTTTCTAATATATCACGAGCTATTGGAGCCGCCATCGTGCTGCCACCCCCACCATGTTCAACAACAACAGATACGACATAACGAGGCGAGTTTAATGGTGCATAGCCAATAAACATTGCATGATCCCGTTCAGCCCAAGGTTTATCTTCATTTTTCACTTTACCAGCTCGCCTATCATCAAGCGATATTCTCTTCACTTGAACTGATCCAGTTTTGCCACCAAACTTAAAGGATGAAGATGCTCTTGGAACACCTCGTGCCGTTCCAAGAGCTCCATTTGTAACTCTATTCATACCGTCTACAACAACCTTCAAATGCTTTGGGTTTAAATTCAATGAGTGACTATCCGAGTTTGGTGGTATTATAGACTTTAATAATCGAGGTGTTACCATAGAACCACCATTTACAAGTCCAGCTGTCATGCGCGCTAATTGTAAGGGTGTACACAAGATAAACCCCTGCCCAATACTTGTAATTAGTGTTTCACCCTGATGCCATTTCTGTCCAAGGGTTGATTTTTTCCAGTCCGAGGAGGGGACCAACCCTGCTCGTTCTCCCGGAAGTTCTATGTTTGATTTCGCACCAAAACCAAAACGCCGAGCCATCGCTGCAATCTTTTCAATTCCTAATCTCTTTGCTATTTCATACAAATAAACATCACAGCTTTGTTCAATAGCTTGATTCATCTCAATCGGACCATGCCCATACTTTTTCCAACAATGGAAACGCGCGTCCCCTACATCTATATAGCCTTTGCAGACTACCTTGTTTTTCTCATGCCAGATCCCAGCCTCCAATGCAGCAAGACAAACAATCATCTTAAAGGTAGAACCTGGTGAGTACTGTCCAGCAATCGCCTTGTTAGTCATTGGTGAAAGAGGATTAGCCAGAAGCCTTTCCCAATCTCTTGCATTCAAACCATGAGTAAATCGGTTAGGATCAAAACCAGGGGTTGATGTTATCGCCAGAACCTCGCCGCTAAAAGCATCCATCACCACAGCAGCACCGCTCTCTTGCGATACGATATTTCCATATTTATTAAAATTTACTGTGCCAGAAGCCGGATCGACCCCTAAGGGCAATCGCTCTCCCTTCTTCAACGCCATAATGACCCTTGGATCGTCAACGGGAACAGGTCTAGAGTTCCCCATAGCCAATCTCTGATTGACAAACTGTTGCAGTCTCACATCTATAGTGAGGTCAACATCATTGCCTATTTTTTGCGCCTTTCCAGGTAATCTCCTCACGATCCGTCCTACAGCATTTACTTCCACTTGCCGTTGTTGAGCGGATCCTCTCATTTTGATATCAAGAGCTTTTTCTATACCACTCTTTCCAATTCTGAAATCAGGAAGCTCTAATAGCGGATCACCTGTTTGTTCTGTCTCTGAAACAGCTGACACATAGCCTGTGACATGAACGGCATTTTCACCATAAGGATAAAACCTACCTCTTCCAACGTCTATCCTTACTCCTGGCAAATAGGGCGTATTAATGGCAACCGATGCAATATCGTCCCATTTTAAATTCTCGGCTACAGAAACTGGTACAAACCCTCGTTTTGACCGAATTTCTCTTAAGATTCGTTTTATATTAACATCGTCTATCCTAATAATTGTTCTTAATTTATTTAACGTACCCAAAATATCTTTTGTTTGTTCAGAGATAATTTCTATTCGAAAATTATCTTTGTTAAGCGCTAAAGGGATCCCTTGTCTATCTAGAATACGCCCTCTAATTGGCGGCAATAACTCCATATTGAATTGGTTGTTTTCTGATAACGTTTTGTATTTCTCCGATTCCGTCACTTGCAAATAATAGAGCCGCCCAGCGAGTAAACTAAACAGCGCAATCTTTCCACCGCCCAGTAAAAGGGAACGACGAGTAATCAATTTTTTAGTTTCTTGATCACGAGATGTTCTCATATCTAGCTGTATCTCAATCCACTAAATAACGTTGTATTCGGACGAGCAGCCAAGCCGCACTCGGAAATGATAATAGAGTAATTACATATTTAATAAATGGGGTAATAACTATACCCAACCTACCCGCAAATAAAGCCACTAATACCCAAATCAAACAAATACAAAACGCAGATATTATCGAGAAACCTAGCCAAGTGACATAAAATGATTTCCCTATAAAGAATTGCCTTTGGGTTAAGGTTACACCACGTAGTAAAATAAAAATGCCTGCCATTAAGCCCAAAGGTGTCCCCATGACCACATCATCCATTAACCCAATTAAAAATAAAACAACCGGTGGAACGAGGTCAGGTCGGTAAACCGTCCAGTAAAATATAACAATAATATTCAACATTGGAAATATTTCAAAAGCATGGGAAGAGCTCAACGGCATAGAGCTTATTAGCGCTAATAAAAGCATAGTCACAACAGGAACAGTTTGCCGTCCTGTATATAAAATATTCTGCACGTTCTTGACCCAAGGGTTTAAATTTTGTTTTAATTAACCAAAATGGTACCACTAAACTTGAAATTTAATACTCGAACATACCCTGATTGCGCCCAATCATCAAAAGGCTCTACTACAAGTTTCAGCCCCTCGGTTTTTTTAACTAATCCTATTGGAAGGTCAGGCGGTAGAATTCCCCCTCTTCCGGACGTAGTAACTACCTGACCTTCGGCTAATACAGATTCTTGTGGCAAGAAAAACAGCTTTGCCAATTGTGAATTATCACCGATCAATATGCCTGAAACACTGCTATTTTGTATTTTTACTGGTATTTGTGAGTTAAGGTCCGTTATTAATAGAACCCGCGAGTATTCATCAGTAACCTCAACTAACACACCAATTAGTGCGACGCTCGACATAACAGCTTGACCTAGCCTAGCGCCTTTTTTAGAGCCAACATTTATCAGAATACTACGTGTAAAGGCACCACCCGAGTAGCTAATAATACGACCAGTGATACTTTTTATAGTTGGCAGGGGCACAAAATTATATAGATCCCGCAAAGCTATATTTTGCGAATTTAAGGACCCTGCTATATGTCTCCATTTCTTGAGTTCATTATTCTCTAGTCGCAGTCGTGCTAATTCATCTTTAAATTTGCCAAGCTCTGCAAGTGTCTCAAAACTTTCCCTCGCTGCAGTGCTAGTTTCGGCCCCTAACTCTAATAATGTTCCTACACTATAAATAGCGCTCGTTTTTATTTGCTTGAAAACTTTTATATCAACTTCATCGGCGACCATCAAAGAAAATGCCATCCCGATGAGTGTCACAAACGCAAAGCGTTGCCATAGTGACCTTATCGGCCTTACCACTCTAGCAAATAATAACGGTCCTCGAGCCATCGCAGTATTTCAACTCAAAAAAAATTAATACGCACCTATAAGCACGTTTCTCATCACCTTCATTTCTTCTAGACACTTTCCAGTTCCAAGAGCAACGCATGAAAGTGGCTCTTCAGCTATAGAAACTGGTAGTCCAGTAGCTTCGCGAATAACATGGTCCATATTATTTAGTAAGGCACCACCTCCCGTAAGCACGATACCTTTATCGACAATATCTGCCGCTAATTCTGGAGGGGTCTGCTCCAATGCTATCTTAACTGCTTCAACAATTTGGCTTACTGGCTCAGCTAAACTCTCTGCTATTTGACTTTGATCAATAACTAATTCTTTAGGAACTCCATCCCGCAGGTCACGGCCTTTTATCTCGTATGTCCGTTCATTCTCCTCTTTTGAGGGGCATGCAGAACCAACCTCCTTCTTGATGCGCTCCGCACTACTTTCACCTATAAGAAGATTATAATTTCGGCGAATGTAAGCTATGATGGCTTCGTCCATTTGGTCACCACCTACTCTTGCAGAGCGTGAATATACAATTCCGCCGAGGGACACTACAGCAACCTCCGTTGTTCCCCCTCCAATATCAACAACCATCGACCCCGTTGGCTCTGTCACCGGAAGGTTAGCACCAATTGCTGCAGCCATAGGTTCTTCTATAAGAAAAACTCTCCGAGCCCCGGCACTTTCAGCTGATTCTTGGATTGCCCTTCTTTCAACAGCTGTCGAACCAGAGGGAACACAGATAATAACCTGAGGATTCGCAAAACTACGTCTATTATGAACTGTTCTGATAAAATGCTTT
>Ga0315315_10000916_pt1 | contig 26390 bp, 22 predicted proteins | sample M140m3416metaG_FD_203699 | JGI IMG/M metagenome (GOLD analysis project Ga0315315, IMG submission 203699) | Ammonia-oxidizing marine archaeal communities from Monterey Bay, California, United States - M1 40m 3416 | ecosystem: Environmental > Aquatic > Marine > Intertidal zone | place: USA... | reverse complement strand
CACGATGCCCATGCTCACGATGCCCATGCTCACGATGCCCATGCTCACGATGCCCATGCTCACGATGCCCATGCTCACGATGCCCATGCTCACGATGCCCATGCTCACGATGCCCATGCTCACGATGACCACAGTCATGGTGCTTCAGAGGGTCACAGGTGGGCCGCTGTAGGCGTACTCCTCGGTGTCTTTGTCATGCTCAGTGGTCCGCTGGTGAATCCAGATGCGGTGGATGGGAACGTCTCAGCCTTCCTCCAGACACTCAGTGTTTTGTTGCTTGAGAGCGCACCCGCACTGTTGATTGGGTACGCGCTCGCAGGTATCGTCCCCTTCCTGCTCACAGTCTCGCGTACAGCGGCTCTGGGGCGTGGAAGCAAGCTCACGCAGTCTCTTCGCGGCGTCGCATTCGGTCTGCCGCTGCCGGTCTGCTCGTGTGGTGTTCTGCCGCTCTATGAGTCGCTCATTCGTCGAGGTGCACCCCCCGTGGCTGCGATGGCTTTCTTTGTTGCTACACCGGAGCTCGGCCTGGATGCGGTGCTCTTGTCTGTGCCGCTGCTCGGTACTTCACTGACTGTGGCTCGGGTCGTGGCGGCCTTTCTTGTGGCGGTACTGGTGGCCTTGATGGTCGGCTGGCGAGCAACTGTTCCGCCGACCGACGGCGACGATGCCATCGAGGCGGCCAGTGATCAGCCGCTTGGTGTTCGTGTTCGAGCTGGGCTTCGCTTTGGCTTTGTCGAGGTGTTTGACCACACGATGCCGTGGATTGCGCTCGGGCTCATCATCGCGGCTGTGGCAGAGCCCTTGCTCTCTCATGGCGCCATCGGCTCTGTTCCTCCTGCGCTGCAGGTGCCTCTTGCTGCGCTGATTGGTGTGCCAATTTACGTCTGTGCCTCTGGGGCAACGCCAGTCGCTGCACTGGCGATCCACAAGGGTCTGTCGACCGGTGCTGCGATGGCATTCTTGATTGCGGGTCCTGCCACAAATGTCACAACCTTCGGTGTTCTCGCTAGGCTCCATGGTCGACGCATGGCATTTTTATTTGGTGTCACGGTGACAGCACTCGCTGTACTGGCAGGCTGGACAGTCGACCTCTTGGGAGTTCAAGCTGCTCCTGTTTTAGAGGCCCACACCAGTGTTGATAGCCACGGGACAGGGCTGGCTTGGCTGTGTGTCGCAGGCCTCGCTGCGCTCGTTGTCGGTTCACTTGTTCGACAAGGCCCGAGGGGAGCGCTGCGACAGATATTTGAGCCCATTCACGTGCACTGAATCAATAGCTAAACCCTGTCGCCAAGAGGCCATGACACAGAGGCCTCTTAACGCGATTGTATTGCAATAAGAAACCTACAGTCTTACTGGGGCCGGGCTACGCGCTGGAGTTGGGTATGGCCATACACAGATTTTTACTGCCTTGTCTCGCGTTGCTGGTGAGTTGTATAGAGGAAAAGGGCACGAAGCTGGACCCCATCGACTTTGACACTGGCGAGCTGTTGCCCCTGGAGCCTCTGTCTCCAGCCGGGAACCTGCTGATCGAGGAGGTCTACTACTCGGGCGCGGTACCCGTCGCGGGTATCGATCGCTACTACAGCGATCAATTTATTGAGCTTATAAACATCGCCGATGCGCCTGTGATGGTCGGTGGACTCATCCTGGGAGATGCCCCAGGACTGTCGGGATTCATCAACCCAGGGAACGCACCGGGCGGTCCCTACGTCGATGACCCTGAGTATGTGTACTTGTCCAGCGCATGGCGGATCCCAGGTGAGCCCGAGGATGTATTGCTTCAGCCCGGTGCGTCGCTGGTGATTGCACAAGATGCATCCACGCACAGTCCGTACTCTCCAGTGAATCTCCTTGATGCCGACTATGAGACCTATGTTGAGGAGTTCGGTGAGGACTTCGACGACGCTGTGGTGCCGAACCTCGAGAGTCTCTGGTACACCGGTGGCTATGACTGGCTGGTGACGGTCTTTGGGCCGACCATCATTGTGTTGTCGATGGATGCAGATGATCTCGAGCCGGTGGCCGGTGGTAGCGACCCGGTCCGGGCGCCGGCTTCAGCTGTTGTCGATACGATGGAAGCGCTCATGGACTCAGACAGTGGTGCGTACAAGCGACTTCATTCATCGGTGGACAGCGGATTTATTTATGTGTCGGGCACCTATACTGGAGAGTCTGTTCGCCGCCTCCGAGACAGCTCCGGTGCGCTGATTGACACGGATGATTCTGGAGCGGACTTTGAGGTCCTGTCCACACCCGACCCTGTCCTCAATTCAGGTCTCTGAGAGGCCATGAAGTTCACGCAGCTGAAGTCATCGACTGCCGTCCCCATGAGCGCCGAGCCACCGTTTCTGCCTCCATATCAGCGCGAGCTACAGGCAGAAGACTTGAACCGCCTGCAGGGGTGGTTTGATGACCTCCTCCCTGGTGTCAGTGTCGAGGTCATTGAGTGGGTTGGTGCCGACCCTCGTCAGCCGCTCCATGCCGTAGAGGCCTCGTTTTGTGGAGCGGCGATTGCGCCGATAGTTTTGGTGATGAAGGTCGAAGATATAGAGTGCTCTCACCTACAGGACGCCCTCGGTATTGAGGAGGCGAGCTGACTGGTGGTTAGTACAATGCAAGATGGCTTCGCGGCTGGAGTAATAAATGTCACGATACACCCGCCTGACTAAGAGCGAATTGGTCCAGATGCGCGCCTCTGGACAGCTCGCTGCGCGCACGCTCGAGATGGTTGCTGAGCACATACAGCCCGGCATCACCACCGAGGCAATCGACCGTCTGGTCGACACGTTCATTCGTGATCACGGGGCCTATCCATCCCCGCTAAACTACCGAGGTTTCCCTAAGAGTGTCTGTACCTCGATTAATGAGGTGGTATGTCACGGAATTCCTGAGGACCGTGCTCTCGAGGATGGAGACATCGTCAATGTCGATGTGACCTGTACCTTGCCGGCCGACAACGGATACTTCGGCGACACCAGTGTCACTTTCTATGTCGGTGAACCCAGTCCGAGCGCCATACATGTGACCGAGGTCGCTCGGCAGGCGCTGGAGATTGGGATTGCCGCGGTGCGGCCGGGTGCTCGATTTGGAGACATTGGTCATGCCATTCAGACCTTCGTCGAGTCCAAGGGCTGCAGTGTCGTCCGAGAGTTTACTGGGCATGGGATTGGGAGAGAATTTCATACTGAGCCCACAGTCTTGCACTACGGGCGACCAGGGACAGGTCCGGTGATCAAGCGCGGCATGACATTCACCATTGAGCCCATGGTCAATCTCGGATCCTGGGAGACGGTTGTGCTTGATGATGACTGGACGGCTGTGACGAGAGACGGAACGCTGTCCGCGCAGTTTGAGCACACGCTTCTGTCTACGCGATCTGGGGTAGAGGTGCTGACTCGCCGCGATGTGCTGCTGAAGAACAGCGAGGACAGATCGTATGCCCAGCTTGGCCCATTGAGTGTCCCGGCGGCCAAATCGAATGGGTAATCGGAGGGATCAGCCACCGAGAGGGTGTCCGCAGACCTAAAGATACAGACCTTTAATGCAATTGGATTGCAATAGAGATTATATTACAATAGTGGGGTTCTTCCAAGCTGGAGACCCCCATGACCAATCTCGAAACCAACGTTTCTACACGCCTACCTGTCACCGTTTTATCTGGATTTCTGGGCGCAGGTAAGACCACGCTTCTCAATCAGGTTCTGAACAACCGCGAAGGCCGAAAAGTCGCGGTGATCGTCAACGACATGAGCGAGGTCAACATTGATGCAGCGCTCGTGGAGCGGGGAGGCGCCGAGCTGAGCCGAACGGAGGAGAGGCTGGTCGAGATGTCCAATGGGTGCATCTGCTGCACCCTTCGTGACGACTTACTTGTTGAGGTTTCACGGCTCGCCAAGGAGGGTCGCTTTGACTATCTGCTCATCGAGTCGACGGGAATTTCAGAGCCCATACCCGTGGCGCAGACCTTCACCTTCGAGGATGAGGACGGGGTGAGCTTGAGTCATGTGTCACGTCTGGACACGATGGTCACAGTTGTAGACGGTGCAAACTTCCTGGCGGACTACAACAGGGCCGAGGATCTCCAAGACCGGGGTGAGTCGCTGGGTGAAGACGACCATCGCACGGTCACGGATCTGCTCATCGATCAGATCGAATTTGCCGATGTGATTGTGCTCAACAAGCGCGATCTGGTCAGCAAGGAGCAGGCGCTCGAGGTTGAGGCGATCATCAAGGCGCTCAACCCAGGTGCTGAGGTCATCATGACAGCCCACAGTCAGGTTCCACTTGATCTTGTCCTCGATACGGGTCTCTTTGACTATGACAAAGCAGAGAGCTCGGCGGGCTGGATTCGAGAACTGCAAGGCGAGCACACGCCCGAGACGGAAGAGTACGGAATCTCGAGCTTCACCTACCGGACGGCCAAGCCCTTCGATGCCGAGAAGCTGTGGACCTTCTTTGATGACGACGACAATTGGCGTGGAATCCTGCGCTCAAAGGGCTTCTTCTGGGTCGCTGCTGATCACAGGGTTGCCTATGAGTGGGGTCAGGCCGGCGGCGTAAGCGATGTGAAGGCCACGGGGATGTGGTGGGCCGCAATGCCCCGCGAGTATTGGGGGCATCCCGAAGGGCAGCGACCTGACCAGCAGCCCAGCTGGGACGCTCGCTTTGGAGATCGCGTCCAGATGCTCGTCTTCATCGGTCAAGAGATGGACGAAGCGCTGATGCGGTCCCGTCTCGATGCATGTCTCCTCGACGATGACTTGGCATCTGTAGACAGCAAGGCCTGGTCGTCGCTTCGAAATCCCTTTCCAGAGCTCGAAGTCGACGAAGAGGAATCTGCATGAACCTCGACTGGTTGGTCATCGGCGGTGGCATTCATGGGGTGCACGTAGCTGCGCGCCTGATTGGTGAGGCCAAAGTCGACCCGGATAAAATTCGTATTGTTGACCCAGGCGAGCGACTGCTCGAGCGATGGCGTAACTGCACGGAGACCACGGGGATGACCCACCTGCGCTCGCCTTCTGTTCACAATCTCGATCTGAACCCATGGTCGCTGATTCGGTATGCAGGAAAGCGAAAAAATCGAAAAGCCGGTCTCTTTGCTCCCCCTTACAACCGACCGAATCTAGGGTTCTTCAACGACCATTGCGACAAGGTGATCGGAACCTTTGGGCTGAGCGATCTCCACATTCGCGCCCGCGCGCTGAGCTGTACAGTGGACTGTGATGGTGTCGCTGTTGGGCTCTGCACGGGGACTGAGATCACAACGGCCAATGTTGTGCTCGCCATGGGTTCTGGTGAGCAGCCACAGTGGCCTGAGTGGGCGCCACGAGAAGATCCCCGTGTACAGCACGTCTTTGGTGCAGACTTTGATGGCTGGCCGTCAACGCCAGAGACCGTGGTTGTTGTGGGTGGAGGAATATCCGCAGGCCAGGTCGCGCTTCGTCTGGTCGAAGACGGAAATGAGGTCCACATGGTGTCTCGCCATGCGCTGCGTGAGCACCAGTTTGACAGTGACTCGGGCTGGCTGGGCCCCAGGCTCATGGCGGGCTTTGATCGGGAACAAGACGTCGATCAGCGGCGAGCGATGATCTCAGATGCGCGGCATAAGGGATCGGTCTCACCTGACATTCGTCGCGCGCTACTCGGCCTCATGAAGAGAGAAAAAGCTCGCTGGCATGAGGCTGAGGTGGAGGGGCTCATCGAACATGATTCAGGCTTCGAGTTGAGCCTCACGACCGGTGCGGTTGTGGAGGCCCAGCGTGTTCTCTTGGCGACTGGGTTTGAGGGCCACAGACCGGGTGGGGCGATGGTCGATGAGTTGATCGAGTCGGCCTCACTTCCCTGTGCGCGCTGCGGCTACCCCATCGTGGATAAGGCCCTTCGCTGGCATCCTCGGGTGTATGTCACGGGACCCCTCGCTGAACTTGAGCTTGGCCCGACCTCACGAAACATCGCTGGAGCCCGTCGCGCCGCTGACAGGCTTGTAGCCGTCGCTCGCTCGGGTAATTCTTCAGCTGCCATGAGCGCCTCTTGAGATCGACATCTGGTTTGTCGAATGTGCGTTGGGACGTCCAGCTTTCTGTGGGCTGAGTTGTGAATAAATCCGGGGACATGCCTGCCAAAGTGATTCACTCAGATCCGTGTGTTGATTGGTCTCGCGTCCGTTAATCTTCGGGCTCTGTACCTCTCCCCTCCCCAAAGGAGGCCCCATGATTCTCTTCTTCGTGCTGAGCGCTCTCGCCGCCGACCCGATGTACCAACAGCCCCCTGAGGGCATTCAGGCCATTCTCGATGCGGACAGTCCGCCGGCAGTGATGGTCTCCCCAGATCGGGCCTGGATGCTCGAGCTGGAGCGCCCCAACCTGCGCTCCTTGGCTGAGCTTGCCGAGCCCTCGGTGAAGGTCGCAGGGATCAAGATCAACCCGGAGACCAATGGGCCCGCACGGGAGTACGCATACCGAGGGATTGAGCTTCGTGACATGGCCTCTGCGCGTAGAGCGAAGCGGGTGGACATCGCGCTCCCAGACGGAGCCCGAGTCCGCAATGTCGACTGGAATTTCGACAGCACTGGGTTCAGCTTCACGCTGACGCAGAAGGACGGTATCGAGCTGTGGTACGCCGCAGTTCCGTCTGGAGAGGTCAAGCGCCTCACAGGGCCTGTGCTGAATGCAGCTTATGGTGCACCCTGCGACTGGCTCCCTGGCGATCGTGGGCTCATCTGCAAGCGCGTACCCGCCGAGCGGGCAGCGGCACCTGAGGAGAGTCGGGTACCGACGGGTCCGATCATCGATGAGAGCCTGGGGCGAAAGGCACCGGCGCGCACTTACAGCAACCTGTTGAAGAACCCCCACGACGAAGCCCTGTTTGAGCACTATCTACAGAGCGAGCTTGTGAGTGTGGCGCTGGACGGCAAGATTGCGAAGCTGACTGATGCGGAGATCGTCGATGAGGCGACACCGTCCCCCGGCGGTGACTGGCTCTTGGTGCAGACCCTTCACCGGCCCTGGAGCTACCACGTCTCCGCGAGCCGCTTTCCAACGAAGATACGGGTCTTTCGTATGGATGATCCAACAAGGACGATATCGATTGAGGAATTGAGCCTCGCCGATGACATCCCCATCGCTCGGGGCTCGGTGCGCTTGGGCAAGCGCTCTGTGTCCTGGCGAGCCGATCACCCGGCAACGCTGTATGCCATCGAGGCGCTGGATGGGGGAGATGCGGCGGCAGAGGCGGACAAGCGGGACCGGGTGAGTCTGCTCTCTGCGCCCTTTGAGGGGGCGTTCATCCCGATGTGGGATGCCGAGCTGCGTGTGAACAATGTGATGTGGGGAGATGAGGATCTCGCGATGGCCTGGACGTGGCGCTGGAATGACCGGCAGCTTCGGACCTGGAGACTCGACCCGAGCGGTGAGAGCGAGCCCGAGATGATCAATGTGCGCTCCTTCCAGGACAACTATGCTGATCCAGGCAGCCCGATGTCATGGCCTGGCCCTCATGGCTGGGGGGTCATTCATCAGGTCGATGGTGGCATCTTGATGTCGGGACGGGGCATCCGTCCCGAAGGCGTTCATCCTTTCCTCGACGTGATGGATCTCGAGACCGGAGAGACACGCAACCTTTGGAAGGCAGGCGATACCCACCACGAGACCCTCACGGCCGTCATGGATGCAGAGGCCACCGAATTCATCACCCGTCGTCAGAGTCAGAAGACGCCGCCCAACTACCAGCGCCGCACCGTCGGCTCACAGAGGGTGACTGGCCTCACCAACTTCAAGGACTGGGCGCCCCAGTTTGCGGCGGTCCAGAAGGAGTTGGTCACCTATACGCGCGCCGATGGCCTCGAGCTTCAGGCTCGGGTGTACACCCCTCCCGGCTGGAAGCCATCTGACGGGCCGCTGCCCACGGTGTTCTGGGCATACCCGAATGAGTTTAAGTCTAAGAAGGACGCCGGTCAGAAGACCAAGTCCGAGAACCTGTTCAGCCGACCCTCTACCCACAGCCCTTTGTGGTTCTGTCTGCAGGGCTACGCTGTTGTTGACGACCCCACACTGCCGATCATTGGCGAAGGTGACACCGAGCCCAACGACAATTTCGTCGACCAGCTGGTGTCTGGGGCCGAGGCCGCCGTCAAGATGGCCGTCGACATGGGTGTGGCCGATCCCAATCGCCTGCTCGTTGGTGGACACAGCTATGGCGCCTTTATGACGGCGAACCTGCTGGCCCACACGGATCTGTTTCAGGCGGGTATCGCGCGGTCGGGTGCGTACAATCGCAGCCTGACGCCGTTTGGGTTCCAGGCCGAGCAGCGGACCTACTGGGAAGCGCTGGAGACCTACATCGAAATGTCGCCGTTCACCCATGCCAATCAGATCAATGAGCCCATCTTGCTCATTCACGGTGCAGACGATCCCAATCCTGGGACCTACCCCGTCCAGTCCGAGCGATTGTTCGAGGCCATCAAGGGCAACGGTGGCACGGTGCGCTGGGTGGTCCTGCCTTTAGAGGAGCATGGCTACCGGGCCCGAGCATCCATCGGACACATGCTGTGGGAGCAGTTTCGCTGGGCCGACACCTACGTGAAGAACGCCGATGAGGCGGCAGCGGAGTAGTCGATGGTTGTGAAGTTGTGGCTGCGGTACTCAGCCGAGTAGTCAGTCCACCATGGAGCGGCGTCTCGCGACATCGAACTGGAAGGTCTTGTCTGACTTCTGCATGTTGGTGTCGTCGCATATGCCGTCGCAGTGACTCTCAACGCATCGGGTCTCATAATTCAAGTAGAGGACGCGCTCCTCTCTGAGTGACTCTGTTCGGCCAACTGATAAGTATCGATAGGGCAAAAAAAACCGCACCGGTAAACACCAGTGCGGCCATGATCGAGCGAGACCGGTGGGTCTCGCGTACTCAAGCTTAGCAGTCGGACTCGTCGAGAAGTGCTTCGCAAGCTTCGAGCTCAGCATCTGTAGCATCTGCAGCCTCGCCTTCATCTACATCGAGACACTCAGCAAGCTCTTCACACGCGTTCTTACCGCAGCCGGTAGCCATCAAGGCGAAAAAGGCGAATAGTACAGGTTTCATATGGTCTTCCTCCGTTTGAAAAGACCTGCGTAGTGTACGACACTTTGTTTTTTTGAAAAGCTGTAAAACGGCTCAGTGGTCTAGGATAGTCCCTTTGTAACCTATGTTTTTTTATCGCTTAACCGAGGGCCTGGGTACAGATCGGTATGTAGAAACCTCATCGCTGATTAGCGAAGTATTTTTTTGTAATGAAACAGATGGCTCGGCAACGTGGAGCGCGCGTGTGTCAGATCAACCGTGATTTATGTGACTGCCCATAGACGGGGCAGACACCTGACCCCTGGTGCCTACCATCTCCAGCCCGTGAGACTGTTCGAGGCCATCAAGGGAAACGGTGTGCTGGGTAGTCCTGTCGATAGAGGAGCACGGCTGTAGGGCCCGAGCATCCATCGGTCGCATGCTGTGGGAGAAGTGTCGCTAGTGGTCAAGCTCTGGTGCCAGCTGACCACTAGGTTGTCCCCTCCCGAACCATGACTCAACTCAGAAGCACAAGCGCCTGCCAGACGGCGAAGATCAAGAGCACACCGTAGGCGCTCAAGGTGTTGAACAGCAGTCGAAGTGGAAAGTTGTTGTGCAGCGTCTTGCCGAGAAACAACGGGTATGTCGCTCGCAGCAGCACGTAGACAGAGCCGAGGGCTGCGGCTGATGTTGGAGAAACAATCAATGACTGCAGCCAGAGGAGCACCAGGAATGGTGGCATGTGCTCGAGCATATTGAGCTGCACGCGATCTGCTGCCAAGAGCTCAGGGTACTGATTGGTGTACCGAGAGAAGGGCTCGTCGGCCTCCTTACACTGCTTGATTACACGCAGCTTGACGCGCAAAATGTTGGCCATGAAGGCGTAGTACAGCGAGATGTAGACGAGCGTCACGCCGATGACAGGCGCGTGGTGTGCTGTGAATTCGTTCATAGTCGGTCTCTCTTGCCCAGCCTTCTTAATCATGGACTGCCCTTGCGTCAGCCAGCCACTACAAGCGAAGTGCGGTCGATGATTTTCATGGTGATGAAACCCGCACCCTCGCCTCGATTCGCTATACTGGCTCCACAATGCGACCCAACTTTTGAATCAACCCCTGCACTGGCGTGGCCAGTGAACCAAAGCCGACACGTTCGGGCCGGGGTTGATGACTCCGGTTCGCCCTCGCGGACTGGAGAAATGAATGAGCAAATACCAGAAGAAGATGTGGACCTTTGGCGGCTTTTTGGCTGACCATCGCTCGGTGTTCTTAAACCTGCCTCGGATTGCAGCGGCCTATGTGGGTCCAAATTCTGTCGACCCGCAGCTCAACGAATCGGTGATGGTCACCGTAAACTCTGTGAACAGCTGTCCGTACTGCGAGGGCCTGCATGGCGAGCTGGCTCGGATGGCGGGAGTAGATGACCCGCAGGGACTGATGAAGGCCGAGAGTGAGGCGGAGTGCCGGAAGTTTGTTGACGATCCTGCGATCTCCTTTGCGCGCACCTTCGCTGAGAATGATGGCCGCGGTACCGACGTTGAGCAGTCCCTCGCTCAACTCGCCCAAGCGACGAAGCCGGCGTATGCCGCATCTGTTCAGGCCCTGTGCTGGTTCTTGTTGTGGGGAAGCATCGGCGGCAACACGCTCAACGCCTTCTTCTCGCGACTCAAGGGTCAATCCAAGGCGGGGTCTTCCTTTCTGTTCGAGTTGGTGTTCTTTCTGTACTACGGACCCTTGTTTCTCATCATCGCCATCGTGAATGCGCTGCTTCGGTTTGCCCCCAAGGTGCCCAAGTGGTTCTCCGCAGGTTTTGGGCTTTTGCTCACGGTGATCGCGGGAACATGGATTATTATTCCCGGTGTGTTGGGGCTGCTGGTCGGCACCAAGCCACGAATCTTGGCCTACGGCTAAGCGAAGGATGGGGACGATGCGTTTGACCGCCATCGACTACACGGCGATTCGTCAGGGGAGGGAACTCGAGACTCTCGATCGCGCCTGCCGCGAGTGGGGGTTCTTTGAGTTGGTGAATCATCCAATCTCTGTGGACTTGTGTGGGGCCATGCTCCAGCAGATGGAGTCCGTCTTCGCATTGTCGCCCGAGACAAGGCAGGCCTGTGAGCGCACGGCGGAGAACCACTGGGGCTTCTATGACCGTGAGCTCACTAAGAACGTCCAGGACTGGAAGGAGTTGTTCGATGTGGGCCCGGAGTTTGGTGCCTGTGTTCCACAGTGGCCAGCGGGTGCACCCGGGTTTCGACAGACCACAGAGGCCTTCTACGGAGCCTGTGAGTCGCTGGCCATTTCGCTGGTTCGGTGTCTGGCTGCGACACTCGGTGCCGATGGTGATGCTCTGGCTCAGGGCTTCGACGACCACACCAGCTATCTTCGTCTCAATCACTACCCGCTGTGCGACAACCCGGCACCGGCGGACACGCCCACGGGTCCGCCGGTGGGGCACTTGGGCATCTCACATCACTCCGATGCGGGTGCCGTGACGGTATTGCTGCAAGATGGCCATGCTGGCCTCCAGGTTGAACGCGACGGTGCCTGGCACAGCATCGCTGCCGATCGCGGCAGCATCATCATCAATATCGGCGATGTGGTGCAGGTGTGGTCCAACGACCGATATCGCGCCCCCCTTCACCGGGTCTTGGCCAGCGATACCCACACCCGGTTCAGCGCGCCGTTCTTCTTAAATCCTGCTTTTGCGACCGACTACGCACCCCTTCCCGCCACCCTTGTCGATGTGGCGCCTCGGTACCGGTCCATCAATTGGGGCGATTTTCGCAACGGGCGGGCGGCTGGCGACTACGCTGATGTGGGCGAAGAGATTCAGATTGCTCACTACCGAGTGTGAGACTCACCGGGCGTGGAGCCATCCGGGCAGCAGGGTGTAGGGATCGAAGTCCTGATCGGGACTGTAGGTCGCATTGGCCGCCTTCAGCATTGGCTGTAGAGAGCCGTTCTTGAAGGCATCAAACAGGTCCGTACAGCCGCCGATGTGGTGGCCGCCGACATAGATCTGGGGAATGGTCTTGGACCCAGTTTGGTCGGCGAGAACCTTTCGAATTTCGCCGCCGAAATTGCCCTCTTGGTAGGCAACAGAGTCCAAGTCGACGGACACAAAGTCGAGGTTTAGCTGCTTGAAGAATTTACGGGCGGACCAGCAAAATTCGCACCACTCAAGGGCGAACATGACCACAGGTTTGTTGGCAACGTGGGTCACCTCATGGACATACTCAACGGCTCTTGAGTCCAGCTCGACCGCAGGTGCTTCGCCTTCGGGCTCTGGGGCTGGAGCGGGTCGGACATCAAAGCGGTAGTTGGGCGTGGACTTTGAAATCGAGACTTCTTCTTCCGTCATGTCGACGGGGATGTCCTCGAACAGTGTGGTGGACAGGTACCGCTCTCCGGTGTCGGCCAGCATGGCCAAGATCCGACTGCCGGCGGGGGCGGTCTCGGCCACCTTGAGGGCTCCAGCGAGTGTGGCGCCGCCACTCGTTCCTGTGAAGATACCCTCGAGGCGTGCGAGGTCCCGGCTCATCTGCATGGACTCTTGGCCGCCCACTGCCACCAGTTGGTCGATCAAGCCGCCAGAGACCGCATCTTCGGCGAGCTGAGGAATCCAATCGGGACTCCAGCCTTGGACCAGGTGGGGTCTGAACATGGGGTGACTGCTCGCAGGTCCGCCCGATGCATTGCGCGGTTGGGGGATTCCGGAGCTCAAGATCGGTACGTTATCGGGCTCGCAGACGACCACCTGTGTGCGGGGACTCTCGGCCTTCAGCACCCTGGCGACGCCCTTGAGTGTCCCGCCTGTTCCAAAGCCTGTGACCCAGTAATCTAGTCCCAGTTCGGCAAAGTCTTCCACGATCTCGCGTGCCGTGGTCTCGGAGTGGATGTCTGCGTTGGCGTCATTACGGAATTGCTGTGTCAAGAACCAGCCGTGCTCTTGGGCGATTTCTTTGGCTTTCTCGAGCATGCCTGTGCCCTTCGCTGAGGCGGGGGTCAAGACGACCTTCGCTCCCAAAAAGCGAATCAGTTTTCGTCGCTCGAGAGAGAAGTTTTCGGCCATGACGATGACCAATGGGTAGCCTTTTTGGGCACAGACCATGGCCAGCCCAATTCCGGTGTTGCCGCTGGTGGCCTCCACGACGGTCTGCCCCGGCTTCAGGCTTCCATCGCGCTCTGCGGCCTCGATAATACCCAGCGCTAATCGATCCTTGACGGACCCCATGGGGTTGAAGGCTTCCGCCTTTACATACAGCTCAACGTGCTCGGGCCCGATTCGATTGAGCTTGATTATCGGGGTGGAGCCGACGGTCTCCAAGATGTTGCTGTATACGGTCATTTGGACTGCTCCTTGCGACGACTAAACTAACTCAAGGATCCGCACCTCAGTTAGGTCCGACAGTTCCATGACATAGCGGTCTCTTCGTAGGAGGTCCTCGCTCGCTGACCGAGACACACGACTTCAGGATCACTCAGCAGGTGCGGGTGTTTCTGCCAGGCCCCAGCCGTCCAGCAGCCATGCGTACACGTAGGCCACGTCTTCAATGGCCCCGTACCGACCGGACTTGCCGCTGTGACCGGCGGCCATGTTGGTCTTGAGCAGCAACTGGCTGTCGCCGGTCTTGGTGACCCGGAGCTTGGCGGTCCACTTGGCGGACTCCCAGTACTGAACGCGTGGGTCATTGAGGCCCGCGGTCACGAGCAGGTCTGGGTAGTCTTGGGCGGTGACGTTGTCGTACGGCGAGTAGGCGAGCATCGTGTCGAAGTACTCACGCTGGCGCGGGTCACCCCACTCTTCCCACTCGCCGGCTGTGAGCGGGATGCTCTCATCAAGCATGGTGGTGACGACATCGACGAATGGCACCTGGGCCACAGCACGAGCCGCGAGCTCGGGGCGCTGATTGATGACCGCTCCCATCAGCAGGCCCCCTGCACTTCCGCCCTGGATGGCCATGTTTTCTGGCGTGGTCCAGCCGTCGGCCACGAGCTGGTCACCGCAGGCGGCGAAGTCCGTGAATGTATTTTGCTTGTCGTGGAATTTCCCACGCCGATACCAGGTCTCGCCCATCTCACCGCCACCGCGAGGGTGGCAGACGACGACGATGACACCGCGGTCGACCAGCGACAAGCGCGCGCTGCTGAACCAGGGGTCCAGCTTGGCCCCGTAGCTGCCGTAGCCGTACAGCAGGAGCGGTGCGGCGGCGTCGATCGGTGTGTCGTTTCGGCGAAGCACCGACATCGGTACTTTGGTGCCGTCGGGTGAGGTCGCCCAGCGGCGCTCGGTCGTGTAGTCAGTGCGGTCGTAGCCGCCGAGGACCGGTGTCTCCTTGAGCAGTGTTCGCTCGCTGGTCACCAGATCGATGTCGAAGATCGACCGTGGTGTGACCATCGACTGGTAGCCGATACGAAACGTGGTGGTGTCATAGTTGGGGTTGTTGGTTCCGTAGACGGTGTACAGGGCCTCGGGCATGGTCATGCGGGCGTCGCTGCCCGTCTGCAGATCCATCACGCGCAGGTTCGACAGGCCTCCTTCGCGTTCGTTGAGGACGACGAAGCGGGCAAACGGCTCTATGCCTTCGAGCGTGACATCGTCTCGGTGGGCGACGAGCTCGGTCCACGCGGTGCGCGCGGTGTCGCCACCGACAGGAGTCTCCATCAGCTTCCGGTTGACGGCCCTCTGGTCGTGCTTGCCGTCGGCGTCATCGGAGTCGTTGGTGAGCACCAGCCAGCGGTCACCTTGGTGTTTGATGCTGTACTCGTGGCCGAGGTGTCGCTTGGCGAACACTGTAAAGTCGCCGTCGGGTGTGTTGGCGTCCAGCACCCGCATCTCGGTGGTGAGGCTGCTGTAGCTTCCGATGATTAAGAAGCCGTTGGAGCGGGTTCGCCAGATGTACGAGCGAAACTTGTCGTCCTCTTCGGTCCACACAGCGGTGTCTTCGCCTTCTTGGCCCAGTGTGTGCCGGGCGATCTGGTAGGGGCGGAGGGCCTCGTCTTGGCGGGTGTAGAACACCGTGGCATTGTCGTTGGCCCAGGCGACGTTCCGGGTGATGCCCGTGATCACATCGGGCAAGTGCTTGCCTGTGTGCAGGTCGATGAACCGGAGGTCGTAGACTTCTCGACCTGTGGTGTCGAGGCTGTAGGCGAGGAGGCTGTGGTCGGGGGATACACTGAAGGCCCCAAGCCCGATGTACTCGTGATCGAGCTTGTTGAGGTCGAGCAGGACTTGCTCCTCGGCATCCATCGACTCGAGCTTGCGCGCCCGGATGTCGTAGGTCAGGCCGTCCTCTGTGCGGCTGTAGTACCAGTACGGACCGTCTTTGACGGGCACGGACAGATCCGTCTCTTGAATCCGGCCGACCATCTCATCGAACAGGGTCTTCCGAAAGGCTGCAAGATGGTCCGTCTGTGCGGCGGAATAGGCGTTCTCGGCCTCGAGGTAGGCGATGACCTCGGGATTGTCTCGTTCTCGCAGCCAGTGGTACGGGTCGGGCCGCTGAACATCGTGCTCAGTGTGTGAGTGGGGGTGTTGAGCGGCGAGCGGTGGAGACAGCATGGTGTCGACTCCGATGGAGGGCACTGCAGCCTTTGGGGCGCAGGCGATGAGGGCAGGTAGGATCACAGACCAGCGAGACATTCGCACCTCTGAAGAGGTCGAGATTTATCGCAATAGCGACTTGCTGCCTATCTGATTTTCAGCTGTAATCACGGCGAACAGAGTGCTGAAGAGGACGATGACTACAGGGTTCCGGTCCGGCAGCGACCTCCTTCGGTTTGAGCGCCTTCAATACTGCTCGTCGGGCGATGTCCGCTTGGGGGGATTGTCCCTGCTGCTGACAAACACTGACACGTTGCCATCCCCATCTGCATCGCAGCGGGCCACGGCCCGAAAGTTTGTGGGTGTGGGGACGGTGACCTCGTATTGGCAACGAACCATTGAGTCAGGCTTCCACCCCAGGCGCGTCCATCCATCCATGTGTTCGGACTCGAATGCTGTCTGAGCTTGTCCCGGTGCCCGTTGAGGTGTGGCACCCACCGCCAGGTATTCGCCGTGCGCCTTAAAGTACGCAATTTGAGCCTGCTGGATGTGTTCGAGATTACCCACGGCCTCCGAACGTTTGGCGACCATTGCCATGTTCGCGAAGCGAGTCCAGGCGTGCTTTGCCAACAGACCCACCAACACCAGCAGTCCAACGATCATCACAACCCAAGCCAAGCGGTGGTGTGGCCGTCGTTGTTGGTCATGTGGTTCGACGGCCATGATCAGATCCCTGTAGGGCTTAAGACTACCCCATGGCGGTCATTGACTACCGATTGCTGTAGGTGTCGGCTGTGCCCATCAGTCCGATTTAAGCTCCCGCCGTACGTTCCTCGCTTCGCACAGCTTTTACCCACGGACGTGGTGGCTGAGGCATCGCCTGAGAAGCCCCGCTGCCAGTACAATATTTCGACCATTATATAGGTCGGAAGTGGATAATTATCTCACATACCTCGTTGAGTATAGCAATAACGAACGAAGGCATTTAGAGGTGTACGGCCGGAGAATCCTGTGTCTATGCTGAAAGTTCGTGTCGATGCTGTACCCGTTTCCGTCGTGTTTCTGGTTTTTTGTCTGCAGCTGTGGGCCTGTACCCTGCCGCTCGCATGGGCCGCGGTGATGACCGTGGTCTTGGTATTCTTTTGTGGGTCTGTTGTTTCGTTTCAACATCACCACAACCACTGCCCCACCTTTCACCAGCGCTACCTGAATGAAACGCTCGATCTCATCATGGGCCTACAGAGCGGAATCACTGCCTACTCCTGGGTGCTGCACCACAACATTGGTCACCATGGACACTTCTTGGAGCAGTACCCCGGCACCGGAAATGGGCCCGTTGATGCGAGTGCTTGGACGCGGGAAGATGGCAGATGTATGGGCCGCTGGGAATACGTATGGGTGAATCGGCTGCGGATGCACTCCGGGTGCACATTGGTGGCCGCTAAGGCCAAAAGAGTTGGACGACTGTACCGAAAATTTCGAGTCATTTCCTGGGTCGTCACGGCCGCCCTGCTCGCCTTGTTTGGGTGGCAAGCACTGTTGATTTTTGTCGTCTTACCCCAGGTGATGGCGCTGCTCACATTCGAGGCCACCTACGACCATCACTCTGGGCTGTACACCGAGGAGCCCATGGAGGGCTCACGCAATATCACGTCTCAGATGTACAATTTGACCCGATTCAACCTGGGCTACCACACAGCGCACCACCTCAAGCCCGGTGTTCACTGGTCTCGGCTTCCCGAGCTCCACGCGGAGATTGAACCACACATTCCAGGCACACTCATCGAGGGCGACAACGGTGCCATCTCGAGTTTGCTGAAGAGCATCTTTCGCCCCAAGCCCAGATCTCCAGCATAGCGATAACGGAGGCTTGAATTCCACGCTGTGGAGTTGGGGTCAGGAGGCGGCCTCGAATTTTGACCGGCAATACTCGTACACTTCGAATTCAAGCCTGTAGAGTTCCATAAATTGTTCCCGAAGGTCATTGGGTGCGGGCTGAGATCTCGCGGTAGCATTTAAGGTTTGAACGTCATTATTGTACTCAAAGCCAAGCTTGTGTCCTATGCGTCTCATCGACTCATTTAGGTGTTCAGTGATGCCAACCTCAATGAAGTACTCCTCGATGATGTCCGTGTAATTGTCTCGTGTCATTACACGCGGGAAGTGGTTCAACATATTGGGTTTGTTTTCAAACAGATACGTAGCCAGGTCTCCCTTGGGTACTCTCGACTGGTCCTTCCAGGCATCGCCCACTTTTCGTACATAAAAGTAGTGGGAGACCATCAACTCAAATGGATCTCGCAGGATGGTCACAAATTGCTTCACCGACGGGTAATAGTCCTCCACACCAAAGCCCCTGAGTCGGTTGAAGTGCCCTTGTAAACAGAGTGGTTTTTCGACTGTGTGCAGGTCGTATAGATCGAGTTTGTCTGGCAGGGTGCCTTCAATTGCGTTGGCATAGTGCTTATGAAAATTGGGTTCAAACCAATCATGAAACACATGGCCAGATGACACTCCAGCGGCCTTGGGAACATGGATGACAATCAGTGGTTCACGGTTGTCGTAAACCCTCACTCTGGCTCCTGCTGCTTAATGGACTGATGGCTCTTGCTGATTGCGAAGACAGGCCCATCTTATCTGAACGTCTGGCTGAGGTGAAACGGACAAGCTTAGCAACCCGACTGCCCTGACTGACCAGCGGAGTTTATCTGCGCTCCCAGGCCCTCCAGTGCTGCTCGCTATCGTCTGTTTGTCACGCAAATGACTCCTGTGCGCGCTTGATATGCTCTGGTTTCGCGGTATTTAACTACCCAATAGTAGATAAAACATCTATTCACAGGAGTCTCTCATGCTCGCATCTGATTTAACCCCGATGGGTATGGTTTTTGTCGCCATGTGTGGGGGCGGGTCGCCGTATCCAGACGACGAGCCCACCTCGACGGGACTGTCCTGCTACGACTACAACATGATGATCAAGGTTGAATTTCTCGTGGGCCGAGAATGCGTCTCCGACGGGGAGTGTGGGCAGGTGATTCCTGTCGATGACTCCTGTCCCACCGCAGACCGAGTGGTCAACAGAGACTTTGATGCCCGCTATCTGCTGGACTTTATTGAAGAGGCGGAGAGCGTGGGCTGTACGGTCGAGTACCCAGGAGAGCGCGGAGACTGCGACCCTGATGCCGAGCCGGTGTGTGGTGCAGGCAGTTGTACTTGGATGTAGTGCTCGACGTGCTGTAGCGGACTCGAGTGTCGAGATCTGACGAATGGCCTGTGACTGTTGTGCCGTCTCGATAAGGTACAATCTTGTCGCCACAGGGGTTTGTACATGAGATCTGGTCAAATCATTCTGTCTCTCTCGATTGTCCTCATGCTTGGCTGTAAGGGTGACAAGGGTGACACGGGTCCAGTCGGTGATGGCGGCCCGGCTACCGGAGACGTGGATACAGACGGTGATGCTGACTCCGACGCCGATGCGGACTCCGACGCCGATGCGGACTCCGACGCCGATGCGGACACTGACGCGGACACTGACACAGATTCCGACACCGACACTGATACGGACTCTGACTCCGATGCGGACTCCGACGCTGACGCTGATTCCGACGCTGACGCTGATGCTGATGCCGACCCCACTTGCTTCGATAGCGTTGAAGCGGTCAGCAGTGCGCCCATTGACGGTGAATCTCCTCCGGGTCGCGTCGAATACGAGTCCAGCGGTGAGCATTCGGGGCAGTATATCTACAGCGCTGACGACGAACTCAAGGTCGGCATACGCGAGATGTGGGGCGGCGCCATCAGCTTTTTCGGAGAAAACAACGGCGAGCCCGGGATCAATGACTCCAATACTATTGACTCCACCATCCTCCAACATGCAGTACGTGTGGGCCTGCACGACTCTGACCGAAGCCGCCAGGGCTGTGCTTGGGACTCTAGCTGTGCCACTGAACTTGGCGAATGTTCACTGACGGACACCCACATTGGCTGGAGCCCCACTCAAAATGGAAACCGCTGCGGCAATCCTTCCGGTATCAGTTCGGTCTGGGTTGAGCCCGGCGAAGTCAAAACCGAAACCATGCCCCTGCAATGGAACCCCAATTGGGATTTCTACTCATGCGACTCGGGCGGGTGCGACGACTACGAGCTTGACTACCGCACCAGCGAGTTGGTGCTGACTCAAACCGTCCGGTTTGTGGGGCCGAAAACCGTTCAGGTGGCCTACACCATTGAAAACCCCACCACTACCGATCACGCCATTGCGCTCCAAGAGGTGCCCAGCCTGTACGCGGGCAACGGAGACAGCACCGAAAACATGCGCAACCTGATTCGATCGGACTGGACCGATGTCGATATTGACACCTACCTGGGATCTGCGGGTACCTACTACACCGATTTTTTGAGCCCTGATGGTTGGGTGACTCTGCAAAACGACGAACGCAACCACGGAATCGCCTTGCTGCAAGAAAACGGTCTCACCGATTTTCAAGGCTGGCAAAACGAAGCGATTCCCTACAATAATGTGCGGGCTAAATTCGAGTTTGAGGTGCCCGCGGAAAGCACGGTGAACGCTCGTGCCTACTTGATATTTGGTGGCATGTCCGATGTTGCGGAAGAAGCTGAAAGCCTCATCACCACCCTGCCACCGTTTGGTGAGCTGGAAATACCGTCAGCGGGCACCCTGTTCTCTGGAGATGCCACACTCTCCGGCTACACACTCGACAACCGCGGTGTGGCAACAGTGGTCGCCCGGGTGGACGACATCCACACAGTTGAGCTCACCCACGGTGAGAGCCGACCCGACATCTGCATCACCTGGCCCGGGTACCCCGACTGCACCACGGTCGGATTCACGGGCACCCTGCCTGCCAGTTTGCTCGTCGGTGGCCCAGAGTGCGGTCACAAGGTTGAAATTATTGCCACGGATACAGACGGCAACTCGCGCACTATCGACACCCGCTTGGTGTACGGCGAGTAGCTATCTGGTCAGCCGATTTTCTACCCTCGGGGAGTGATTGGCGAGCCCCGGTGGCTCCTCTATAGACCCTCGGCCGCTGACAGAATCGCCTCGCGGAAGGGGTCTAGTTCGATCTCGATCTCTACCGGCAGGGCCAAGTTCAGCGGAACCGTGTCCTTGACCTCGAAGACCTCGTCCAAGGGCACCATAAGGGTGGTCTGGACGGGTACCTCGGTACGGATGGGCAGGCGCACCGGAATCTCTCGCTTCAGCACCTGCAGGTTCACGGTGACCACCTGGTCGATCGGTACCGTAAAATTCAGAGGCACCTCTATGGTCTTCTGCACGGGTACCTTCATGCTTATTGGCAGGTTGTCGGACACCTGAACCGTGAACGAGAGCGGCACTGGATCCAGCGGAACGGACCGTGCCGCAGCCACCACCTCGTCGCGGATGCGGTCGGTCTGGGAGACGGTGAACACCAGCACACCATTTGCTGCCACCGAGAGCAGCGCGAGTGCCCACAGGAGGCCGTAGCCTCGGGGGCTTTGAGGTGTCGAAGTGCTATCAGGTTCGACGTGATCGACCATTGAACCCATCCTTCTGTAAAAAGACTCTGCCTAGACCAGCGCCATTCTGTCTGCAAAATGCCTCTGGGACAAGGGACCAAGACATACACCCTTCATCGGGTGAAATTTCCGTGGTCGTCGCAACAATAAAACCAATATCGAAAGTCCCATGAAATCCACTGCTCTCTTTTTGTCCTGGCTGCCACAATGCTTTCTTGCAGTAAAGATGGCAGCGAAGATGCCGACGCCGAGGCTTTGGACTTTGTTACTGGCCTGGGCGACACTGATTTCCTCATCGATTTGGACCTGACGGTCGAATGAACTGACGGGTTGCTGTTTTGGGACCGGCTTGAGCCGCGTTCGAGTCAAACAGAGTTACGAAATTAACATAATGCTGCATATTCGACCTACACGCGGGCCGACCGATAGTGCGACACTAGGGTTCATGGTTTTATCGGTTCTATACGCTTGGAGGTCACCTTGACTCGCTCTGGTCCGCTGCGTCTACGGTTTGCGTCGGTTGAGCTAGAAGAGCGCTTTTGTGCCGACTACGACCTGCGCCATCGAAAGCTCGTTGCTGCCGGAGTCGTTGTAGGCATCGGCATGCATTTTCTTTTTTTGTTCCTGGACCGGAGTGTCCAACCCACGCTCTACCGATCCTTTTGGTTCTACCGGCTCACGGTCGCCCTCCCCATCCTGCTCGTGACCCTCACCCTGTGTCTACGCGCCCAGTGGTGCAAGTGGGTTCAGCCCGCCGCAGCTCTTGCGGTGGCCATGTCGGGAGTGAGCTTGGTCCTGATGCTCGATGTAATGGAACAGGCAGATAATCCGCAGGTCACCTACGCCACGGGCCTCCTCTTGGTGATGTTTTTTGCCTACAGTTTTTTACGGCTCCGTCTCATCTACGCGTTGTTTGGCTGTGTTTCGTTCACTGTGTTCTTTGAGGCCATGGTTCTCGGACGCTGGGATTGGGGAGGCCCTGCGGCTCTGGAGCAGCAGTTTTTCATCATCGGTACGCACATCGCGGGCATTGCAGCCTGTTGGACCATCGAAAACTCGGTCCGACAGAACTTCTTGTCGAATCTGCTGCTGACTGAAGCCCACCAGGCAACCCGTCACGAGCGTGAGAAGTCGGAGCGGCTACTCCTCAAGATCTTACCTCCGTCCATCGCTGAGCGCCTCCGGGAAGATCATGGAGTCGTCGCAGATGCCTTCGATAACGTCGCCGTTCTATTCATCGATCTCGTGGGCTTTACGGCCATGGCCGAGTCGACTCCTCCCGCCGAAGTGGTGACCTTTCTCGATACCTTCTTTGCCCGCCTCGATAGACTCACAGACAAGCACGGTGCTGAAAAAATCAAGACCATCGGCGACGCCTACATGGTGATCGCCGGCGCCCCTATTCCACATCCCAAGCCCGAAACCGTCTTGGCCAACCTCGCTTTGGATTTGCTGGAGGGTTTGGAACAGAATCCGCTCCCCAATTCCCAGCTGAGCCAGGTCCGCATGGGCTTACACGCAGGCCCGGTTGTGGCAGGTGTGATCGGCCTTAATCGCTTCTCCTATGACCTCTGGGGCAACACCGTAAACTTTGCCAGTCGTCTTGAGAGTGGTGGAATTCCCGGCGCGATCCACATCTCCGAGACTATCCATGACCGTCTCAAGACCACCTATAAGACCAAGAGCTTGGGTTCTCGCGACATCAAAGGAATCGGCAGCGTATCGACTTGGCTCTTGGTTGGGAAGCTGCCTGGCGAATAGGTCCAAAGATGGGCAGCATCAGCGCCCTGTTCAGCCCCCCTACGTCCTTCCGACTGACCTGGACACCACAAAAAAACCGTCCCGAAGCACGGCTTTTAAGATGGCTCCCCAGGTACAACCGGGCTCGAACACGGACGTGGTGGTTGAGGCGCGCGTCCAAAGACCAAACGGGAGTCGGCCAGGGAGAGGTCTGGGGCTCCTGAGAGTCAGGGGGGTCGGGTGCTTCTGGACCACTTAAACGCTGGGGCTAGCCGTCCGGAAGCTCACAGGCGCTCTCGCCCGAGTCTGAGGACTCTGCTGCCTCGGTCGGTAGTCCTTGGTCAGCCCAACCGATGGTTCCACCGTTGAGGCTCCGCACGTTCCGATAGCCGTGGGACTGCAAGAGCAACATCCCGGTGATGGACATGTTTCCCCGAAAACAGGCCGTCACAATGGGGCTATCTAGACCAGCAGGCAGCTCTGCGAGCCGCCCCGATATCTCGGCGATGGGGATATTGACGGCACCAGCAATGTGCTGCGCGACGTATGCCTCCTCGCCTCGCACATCCAAGAGGAATGGCCGCCTGCCCGCGTCCATGTCCTCTGCGAGGGTGTCGATCTCGATCGTGTTGTGTGGATTCCTGGAGTTCTCCACCAAGCTCTCGAACAGCGTCTCTTTGGAGCTGGCCTGCGGAGGCGTGGCTGGACCGCCGAGCGCACGAAACTCGGGGAAGTGCTTCTGGATCGTGGACACATACCGGAAGGCGTTGTCTGGAAAGATGACCACCACCACTGCATCCGGTTGGTCTTCGATCACCTTGAGTGCACCGACCAAGGCCATAGCCGAGCTGGGGCCTGCGATGAGAGATTCCTCGCGATTCAGACGCAGGCACATCTCGAAGGCTTCGTCGTTCGATACACACACGAGACCGTCGTATTCGTCCGGCATGAACAGCTTCGTCTGACTGAGCTGCTTGAGTGACCGAACTCCGGGGATGTCATGTCCCTCCTCGGGGTACACCCCAATGACCTTGACGGACGAGTCCTTGCCCTTCAGGTAGCGCCCACCGCCTGTAATGGTGCCGCAGGTCCCCAGTCCGGCCACGAAGTGGGTGACCTTGCCCTCCGTCTGATGCCAGATCTCGGGCCCCGTCGAGCACACATGCGCACTCGGGTTCGCCTCATTCTCGTATTGGTTGAGCATATGAAAGTCGGGCCTTGCTCCCAGTTCCGCGGCACGCGCGATGGCTCCTTCCGGAGCACCTGGCGCCGGTCACAAATCGTCATCCAGCTCCTCTACGTTCGACCCGAAGAAGCGAAGCATGGCTCGCTTCTCGACCGGGATCTCCTTCGAGAGGGGGGTGGTCAATGTGAAGCCCTTGGCATTAGCGAGCATGGCCAGACCCATGCCCGTATTTCCGCTCGTCGGCTCAACCAGTGCTTGCCCGTCTGCCAGCAGCCCCCGCTCCTGCGCATCCGCGATCATGTGCGCGGCCACGCGATCTTTCACCGAGCCAAAAGGATTGAACCACTCCAGCTTCGCGTAGACCCTCGCCTGTTGGAAGGGAATGGTGCGATTGAGTCGGAGCAACGGGGTCGGGTTTTCAGGCCCCGACAGCATCTCGGTGATGTCGTTGTAGACACGGAGGTTGTACTTTGCCACGACGAAAACTCCTGCCAGTGTGCGGCGAAAACCCCAAGCGGCTCTTTCTTGATCCGGTGGGTTCGTGCGGAGGTGCTTATCAGAACGTCACGCTCAAGCCGACAAACGACCGAATATTTGGTCTTCAAGGATCGATATTTCAGTGCGCGCGGTGCTTCCGCAAGAACGAGGGGAGTCCGTCCACCCAGGCTCTGCCTATGGACGCTAATGGCTCATGTCATATACAAAAAAAGCCGTCACGAAAGACGACTTTTAAGATGGCTCCCACTCGCAGGCTTGAACTGCGGACCCTCTGATTAACAGAAACCCTGTCAGGGACTTCTTTGATAGTAGAGAAGCACTTGTTTTGGCTCAGAACCCGCTGAGCCTCAGAGGCTGGGGGCGTTGGGGCTGGGGCAGGTGCCTGTTGAGCCACTGAAAGTTAGTTTTGGGTTTTTGCTCGAACAAAACAGATTGGACGCCCATCTAGCCGCCTACAATCGAGCCATCCGAACAAGGGAGAACATCGCACCGTGCAAGACACCGACACAAGCCGACTGATTCAAGCTTTGGAAGAAAGTTCGAAACAAAGGGACTTCAGGCCCTTGCTCGAAGGGTTTCGATCGGTGTTTTGTGCCCATGGGATCGATGCCGATCGGGTTCAAATACCCATGATCAAACCCTTGGGTTTTCGCCATCCAACCATTTGGGGAGTCTTGCTCACCTGGAATCGGAATCAGGGCTTTGCCAACACCAGTGTGATGACACACGACGACGCCGCTGAAGCGGGCATTGAAAACGACAAATCCTTCGAAAAAGACCTTGTGTCGTCGGATACTCCCCGGAACCCCTATTTTTTCATCCATGGCGAGCATGACTGGTTCTTTTCCTGTGCCTTGGATGATCCTCCCCACGATTTTTCGATCTTTCGCACATTGCATGATGCGGGCATGCGGCACTATGTATGCTTCCGATTGCACATGCCAGCCGTACACCTTCCTGCTGTGGTCAGCTTGTCGGCTGTCACACCCTTCCCAGATGATTTGCGGACCCGTTTGGAAGGACTGCGGAGCATACTGGGAATGGCCTGCTATGGCGCATACCGAACATCACAGGCCCATAAAATCGCAACGACTTATGTGGGTCCGACCACAGGACCGCGGGTGCTCGATGGGCAAATCGTACGGGGTTCATCGGAGACCATCGAAGCCGGGATCATGTTTTGCGATGTACGTGGCTTTACAGCGTTGTCTCGCGAGGTCGGAACCGACATCATCCAAATCATGAACCGTTTGTTTGAAGTCATTGGAGATGAGGCGCATCAACGGGGCGGTGAAATCCTCAAATTCATTGGCGACGCCATGCTGTTGATCTTTCCACTGACTGAAAGAAGCCACGAGGATGTGGCACGGATGCTCATCGATACGGTGCAAGCGGCGAACCAGCGCGTGGCAGCCGTTGCGAAGGAGACGGGTCATGATTTGGGTGTTGGTTTTGGCTGTCACATTGGTAAAGTCATTTACGGCAATGTGGGCACTCCAGAACGGCTGGATTTCACCGTGATGGGTCCAGCTGTCAACCTGGCCAGCCGGCTTGAAAGCTGCTGTAAGCAACTGGGTACGCATGCGGTATTTTCATCCGTCATTCAACAGGTTGCCCCTCAACTTCAGAGTGCGGGCGAACAAAACCTGAAAGGAATCGATGGACAAACTTCCGTTTGGATTCTTCCCAAAAGGTAATTCCAAACAACCATTTTTCGGGGGCCGATACACAAAAAAGCCGCCCCGAGGGACGACTTTTTATATGGCTCTTTTAGTATCTGCCTTGATACGGCGAGCCGGTGTCCGTAAGTGCCCGTAGATGCTTGGTTTAGACTTGTTGAACTCCAGGTCGCTGCCTCGCGTGA
>Ga0315315_10000915_pt1 | contig 26440 bp, 18 predicted proteins | sample M140m3416metaG_FD_203699 | JGI IMG/M metagenome (GOLD analysis project Ga0315315, IMG submission 203699) | Ammonia-oxidizing marine archaeal communities from Monterey Bay, California, United States - M1 40m 3416 | ecosystem: Environmental > Aquatic > Marine > Intertidal zone | place: USA... | reverse complement strand
TCCAATCTTCAGGCGACCAATTCCTATCCAATTTCCCTCTTGCGTAAGCGGAGTAAGCCATAAACCAACTTGTTTTATACTTCAAGAAATCCATCTGATTCTTAGTCAGTTTGGGAAGTTGCATTTCTGCACCGAAGGATTCTGCATATTTACCATCACCATCTATGCGAATAAAATCTCCCCCTGCTGATTCGTTGGTTTCATTTTGAGTTTTCATTCTGCCGTAGTGTGAAGGTTTAATTTTATACATTCTTTGATAATCATCTTTACCCGTAGGTAAAGTGAAATAGTCAATTTCCCCGTCTTTGTTAATCATCATTTCCATGAAATCTGAATCGCCGTAATTGTCAAAATCAGTTGTTCCTACTGAAACAATCATTGAACCATCATCAAAATTAGAACTTGAAACCATTAGTTTTTCACCATCTATTTCAACCATTCAATCACCTCATGCCTTTAAGATTGCTAGAAAGTCCTTGCCTTTCCAAGCCATAATTCCTAAGCCTACTGCCGCAGAAGCCAAAACACTTCTCTCGTTATCGTTAGGGAAAAAGTAAGCGTCTTCAAAAGCGGTCACGGCTCGCCAAAGCGAAACTGCGCCTATGAAAACGAAAATACCGTCTGATAATCCAAATACAGGTTCGTCCGACATATTTAATCACTCACGGTTTTCATCATCTTTAGATAAACTTGAAACTGCACCCATAGCAAATCCTCCGACAATTAAACCACTCATAATACCCAGAACAGCACCAAAACCTTTCTCGATACTACTCGTTAAACTTTCAGCACCATACATTCCTGACGGTGCGTAATCCATATCGGGAGTAAATTGACCTACAACGTGACCATCGCCAGCAGGGATTGAAGTGTAAGTTTTAACTACGCCTCTAGGAGTAGTTGTTGCCGCTATTCGTGTTGGAACATGAGGGCCGACTTCAGCCCTTTTACTCTCACGGATGCCTTTAGCAACTTTATTGCCAACTGCTCGCTCCCAATCGGATATTCGACCGTCTTTGTTTCTATCAGCCTTTGACTTGTCGAAATCTATGTCGTCTTCTGCATAGAAAATACCTGTTTCATTCATATCAGCGTGTCTCTTACAATAGAAATCGTTTTGGTCGCCATTTACGGAAATCTTAGGTTTTCCAACTACGAACTCATCATCTTTTATTTTCCAACGAAGTGTTCCATCTTGGAAATTGTAATCCGATGGCTTTCCGCAAACATCACAAGGATATTCTAATTGTTCATCAGCCTTTGACTTGTCGAAATCTATGTCGTCTTCTGCATAGAAAATACCTGTTTCATTCATATCAGCGTGTCTCTTACAATAGAAATCGTTTTGGTCGCCATTTACGGAAATCTTAGGTTTTCCAACTACGAACTCATCATCTTTTATTTTCCAACGAAGTGTTCCATCTTGGAAATTGTAATCCGATGGCTTTCCGCAAACATCACAAGGATATTCTAATTGTTCATCAGCCCCGAAGGATTCTGCCTTTTGCCCCATCTTAGCAAACTTGCGCTTTCCGAACTTAGCCCTGCCGATATTAGCCGCAGTAGCCTCTCCGATTTCCATCGCCTCTTTAGGTGACTTGCCTTTCTCCTCGTATTCTTCGGCTATTTCCTTAGCCAACTTGTCGAACTTGGATTCTGCACCGAAGGATTCTGCGGAGAAACTTCCTGTTTCCATATTCATACCACAATAACTGCATAGTGGGCCACTTCCCCCACCACCATCAATATGTCCCAAATCACCAGAGCCACCATTACACCATGACCACTCACCGTCAATCAGATAAACAGGGCCACATCGGTATTTATCAGATTCATCTCTTTCCCATTTACTCAATCCTGTAATAATGTGCCGAGCCGCAGGTGGCCACTCAGGAAGGGGTTGATAATTAGTGTAAGAGTTTCCTTCAGCCGCCATTGTAGGGGTGTTGGAAGGTGTGTGAAGACCTTCGCTCAAAGGACTTACTCTAGGGTCTGGTGGAAGTGGGCTAGAATCAGCCTTGAAATCAACTCCGCCAATCTCTGCGTTTTCTCTTGGTAAATCCAAAGCAGGACTATCAGCAGGAAGATGCAAACCATCATCCATAGGACTTACTCTTGGGTCTGCTGGAAGGGGGCTGGATTCGGCTCGCCAAGTTCCGCTTTCACGGCCTTGCAGTTCCTTGATGTAATCCGATGCCTCAGAACGAGTCATATCCTCGCCCAATTTACCACCGAGTTCTTTAATCTTGTATTCTTGTCTGTCACTAATAGGGTCTTCATAGGCTTCGTAGCGTTCTGCCGCTTTGCTTCCACAGCCACATTCAGCCGCAAAGGTTTCAGCACACATACACGCCATTTAATCCACCTACTCGTCTTTCTTGTCTGAGATGGAACTCATCATTCCGCCAACCCAACCTGCGAAGGCCAGACCGCCGATGACTCCGAGTGTAGCACCCATTCCCATCTTAAATCCACTTGTGATGTCACCTTCAGCCGCAGCCAAAGGAGCGTAAGTGTTATCGAGAGTCATAGAACCGAAAGCCCTACCATCTCCTGTTGGATAGAAACCACCCACAGCGTTATCAAAGTAGTCAGCGTTCATGTCCATAGTGCCTACGCGAGAGTAAGCCCTTTTTCCTCTGGATTTCATCATACCTTTAGACTCATCTCTTCGGTCTTTGTAGGATTGCTTCATCTTGGACTCTTTGTGAGACATTCCAAGTGATTCATCGAGTTTGTCATCATAGCCTTCGGCTGATGCACCGAAAGGTGTGAAATCAGTTTCAGGTATAGCCTGTCCGATAATAGCACCACTTCCTGCTGGAATGTTCATTCCATCGTGAATATCAACGTCTGCAACGGCAAGGTTCTCAGCAGACATATCCATTGTTTTCACGCGAGAGTAGGCTCTTGAACCGTCATACTTTTCAGTTCCTTTAGACTCATCTCTGCGAGCCTTACGGGATTGACGCATCATGGATTGCTTACGGGACATACCAAGTGACTCATCGAGTTTAGCATTATAGCCTTGTGCTTCATACTCGGCTCGCTTCTCATCACCCATCTGTCCAAAACCAACTCGTTCATTCTGGTCTTTCGCTTTTCGTCTGCGGTCTGCCGCAAGGCTTCTGCCTACATCCACATTGGAGATAAACTCTCCACTTGCATTACGCGCCACATATCTATCTCCAAATCTTTGTCTTTTACCGTATTTTCTTGCCATAGGAACACCTACTATGTCAGTATGAAGCGAACAGACTATAAGAAGTCTTGCTATCTAAAGTATTAGAAAGGATTTCGCGCTTTAGTCCTTGAATCCGTCACTAAAAGCAAATCATTGGGTTTATACCCTGCTGTTCCTCGACACGCAGGGGGTTCTCCCACGACAGGCTTGTAATTGTAAGCGTTGCTGGCGGTGACAGGTGTGGACAGTTTAATGCCTCTGTAAGAATCGGTGTTCCTATACATATCATAGACGGATGGGCCGATAGAACCTGTTCGACTTAGCGTGTGAGAACTTGCCAACTTGTCTTGATTGATGAAATGTTTAATCTCGTTTCCGTTATTGTAGTGAGTCGCACCTTCTCCGAAGATAGACGCTTGACCTTTTGGGCCTATTTTATTAGGGTCGTATTCAACGGTCGAAATGGAATCTCGCAAGTCTTCCATGACTCGCTGTTGCTTGTTGAAATACCTGTCGCCCATTCCCTCATAGTCAATTTCAACTGTTCTTAGTGAAGCCATACTGATTCCTCACTATGCAATAAACGGTCAGACTATTTTATGCTTTGGATTCCAAATAAGCCAAAAGCCCACCCAGAACAGCACCGATTCCAATCAAACTCTTAGCATCAGTCGGCATTTTAAACTCACTTGACGCGCCCTTTTGTGAGTCTCCCTTGTGTCCGAACCCACTCCTCGCAGGGGTCTTAGACTTGCTTCTTCTATCAGCCTTTAAACTTCTGCCCACACTTACATTAGAGATAAACTTGCCTTTGGTATCTCTGGCTACATAGCGTTTTCCGAAGCGTTGTCGCTTACCGTATTCTGCCGCGAAGGATTCTGCATCCATCATTTTCCCAAGATTATCCCTGCCTTGTGAATAAATCGCAACCATAGCCATTTTTGTTCTAACATCTCTTTTAGAATCATGGATATACCTAAACAAATCATCTTGTGCATCTTCAAAATTAGCAGGGCTAAATCCTTCCCAATCTCTTTCACCGATAAACTCATCTTTATCTTGGTTAAACATTTCTATTGCACCGAAGGATTCTGCTTCTAAATCCATTAAATACGCATCAGTTTCACATTTTGGACATCCTTTCCCAAAGCCATCCTCATCTTCAAACATTACTAAGTCTTCTTCCTCTCCTTCCCACATACACTTATTGCATCTGACTGTATTCATCCCTTCAGCACCTTTAATAATTCCATCGTGCTTCAAACGGGAAATCTCACTCTCTCCCCATTTAGACTTTTTCCTCACAGGAACGATTTTCTTTGAATACTCTTTCTTTTCCCCCCAATCCTTCCATGAAGTCCACTTATCACGCATATAATTCTCCATTCGTTTGTAGCCTTGATTTTTTTCCACGCAAGCATCACAAACAGTAGCATTCCCATAACCCTCAAGATAAGCAAAGTTAATATCATTCATTTTGACTAAATCATCACAGGCTTGGCATTCAGTCCATCCCTTTCTCAGTTTGATTTTTCCTTTGTAGCGATAGAGGGCGGGATGAAGTTTTTCGGCTTCAAATGATTCTGCACTCAAGCCATCGGCATGGGCGCAAGAGTCACAGTAATCTCTAATCATAACCTGCACAGGCTCATACATACCCTTGTAGGTGGGAAACTTATATGCTCTCGTTGGCTTTATTTCATTACAGATATTACACACCCGATTCCGTTCGGCGGAGAATGATTCTGCCGCATTCTCAACATAACCCTTTACATACTCATCTCTGTCTTCTAAGTTTTTTATTAAATCTATTAATTGGGACTTATCTAAATCTTCTAAGGATTCAGCACCGAAGGATTCTGCATCATAGGTTCTAAGGCTTGTATCACCTGCCGCTACCCTATAAGCATGATTCCCTAATCCATAACTTTCATAACCCGAAACAATTTCTCCGTCAAGTTCAAAAGGTTGTGAAGTATGAATCTTATGTCGGCTTACCAAAAGTGGACTATCCAATTCCCCTGTTTCGGGGTTCACTTGAGAAGTCCAAACGGTCTTATCTGTCCTTCTCATCACTTCGTTATCTCTAAATCCGTAGCCGTGATGGTATCGGTGTGTATATCGCTCTCCGACTTTGAATCTAATTATATTATCTTCTGCGGAGTATGATTCTGCGTCCCAACTTGAATGGAAGCCACCATAAGGATTTTTTGAAGTTGAAGGATTATCCCATAACCACCTATTTACATCACTCCATAATGTTTCGGAATTGCGAATACTCTCAAGTTTGTTCACTATCTTTGGAGGTAGTGAATCGTAATGATTTTCTTTTCCACCACTATCACGATATGCCTTAAGCACTTTTTCTTGGCCTTTGTATAGATTGTATGTTCCTCTTGCCGCAAAGGTTTCTGCCCCCCGAACTTCAAAGTTCTGATGGCCTGATGAGTTAATGCTGGCTTGGTTAAAGTCGCCTTGAACGGTGGAACTGTGAGTGAGTTCGTTAGTGGTGAAATTGCTAATGGGTGTGTTCTGATTAATAGCCATTAAGGATTCTGCACCCATTTGTTTTAATGGTGAGATTGAATATATCCCTCGTTCTGCATAGGCACTTGCTTGTAAATCTTTAGGGTCATTTTTTCTCGCACTAATATATCCAGACTCTAAAATAACATCATCTATCTCGTCAATAAAGAACCTTTCTTGGTCTTTATCCCATCTCAAATCTGCCGCCCTACTTTTCATCGGTTTGCCGTGAACGGAATCTCCCCCTATTTTATCCATTGGTCTATCTTTGACTTGGAGGAAATGTCCAAATGTTTTATCTCCCAAGTCAGGGCGCATCCAATACTTTACCGCATAGTAAAGGCGAGTCTTCGACTCAGTTGATACTGAACCATCATTAGCAATAGGAATAGATACTATTCCTTCATGGTATTCGGGATAATATTCTTCCCCATCCCATTCTCGTTGATGACGCAGTTTAACATCAGGGCGTATTTCTTGACCTTTACCAAAATCATCCATTAAACCATTTATTTTTATTTCTTGACCTTTTTTTAAGTCTTTGATGTCCATATATGCGTTAAAGTATTCTTCTGCACCGAAGGATTCTGCAAAATAAGGGAAATCATATATCTCGTCACTACCAATCCAATTCCACAAAGAATCGTAATTAGTGAATCTTATATTTTTTTCACCCCACGCTGGCCTACTTGCTATCCACCAATATCCTGTGGGAGATTGTCTGGATGGCATAATAGATGTGGAATCAGGAACTCTATTGAGATAGATAGTGAAAACATTGGAGAAATCATTTTTCTCATGTGACCATGTAGGAGTCGTAGCGACTATTTCTGTGGGCTGTTCTCCGATAGGTGGTTGGCGGTATTGAAGCGTCCATTCGCCACCATTATTATCAATCTTTGTCGTAGTAATTGTTTCAGCACCGAAGGATTCTGCACTATGCAAATAATGAACACACTTGGGAGTATTACAAGTCACACCCATTGAGTTAGGGTGAGATTTATCAACAGGTTTATCGTTGCAGACAATACATAAAGTCTCGGCTCTGGTTCTATATTCACTCATCGGAATCACCTTTCAGAAACGGGCCTCTAAGTTTATCTGGCAAACCGTGTCCGAAAAGACCCATGTAAAGGAAGGCTACACCTGCAAGTATGGCTGAGTGCTTTACAGCGACATCTGTTTCTTGACCGTAAAGTTTCATAGCACCTAATCCCACTACACCGATAACGACTGAGTGAACAGCCATATCAGATGTGGATTCTCCCATCATGCTCTCAGCGTTCCAAGCGTAGTCTGAACGGTCAATGTAATCTCCACGCCCACCGCCAACACGGTCTGCGTCTTGATAGAATGGCTCGATTACGGGATAGCCCTTGTGGTAAGTCTGTGGCATTTTACTTCATCTCCTTCATGGTTGTATGTCGGCGTTATCAACTTCTGCCTGTTCTTCTTGTTCCTCATCCGCACCGCCTGTGTAGGCAGGGCAGACATTAGAGTAGTGAGCCTCTGCATCAGACATGATGCTGTCACCGAACAGAAGGTAGTTTCCTATAAGTGCTGCTGCTCCTGTTCCGACACCGTAAAGAGCAGAGTCTTTCATAGCGTCTTTCTTCATCATAAAATGAGCCGCACCTGCACCGAGAACAGCGAAGATGCCTCCTATTTGAAGACTCTTGTTTAAACGGGCTTCTCGACCATAGGTTTCAGGACTTGCGGTGCAGAAGTCAGGGGAATCAGCGTTCTCCTCATCTCCTTCAGCGTTTAAAGTTTGAGTATTACCACAGCAACCAGCCATTTAAAACACCTCAAAACTCCGAAAATACATCTGATGGCATAGTGGAAGGGTCAAAAGTTATCTGCATAGGGCCAGCAACAGGGTTGTAGTCGTATTTCACAGGAGCAGGTGCTTCTTGGTTAGCAGACATTCCACCTTCTCCCCCTTGAAAATCAACCTCTCCAATGTTGTAGTGTGAAGCCGCCTCTATTTCCCTGCGAGCGATTCTGTTCTCTGCTGAGAAACCGCTTACTAGGGATTTACTCATGTCCATTATCTTATCCCAATGGTAGCCTATTAGCAAAGCACCACCGAGAACGGCTAAAGATTTCATAGATTTCATTTCATCAGACATAGTATCACTTGATTTTAAGTTCGCAGAAGGACTATAAGAAGGCTTGGCTTTCGATTCCGCCCTGTAATCTCGCAAGTAGTCCCAAGAACTCGATTCATCATAGGTTAAACGACCTTGTGGCCCTGCTACTGAGTCTATCAAATCTCTCAAGGAATACTCGCCCAGAACAGGTGGGCCTTCAGGCTCTCCGAACCCGTAGGCTTTAAAGTTCTCAGTTCTCCAATGTTTAACCATTTTAGGAGTTATGCGGTGCATCATAGTAGTTCTCTTTTTCAGCAGAGTTCGTTCTTTACCCTTGTTGTGTTCAGGATGATAGTTGGTGAATCTGTTCTGCTTGGGTTTAACGGTGAGATACAGGAAGTTCTTGCCTTTAGGTCGGATGCTTAAAACTTGGGATGAATATCCTCTGTCCCACCCAATCCAATCTCCGACTTTGAGTTGTTCAGCCCGAACTGCTGTGACTCGGCCTACACCTTGCAGACGAATCCAATCCTTACCGAAGTCTTCAGCCTTTAAAGTCGAGTGCGCCATCTGCCCACCTACCGTTCCTCACGACTTTCTTTAAACCTATTCACAGCCCAAAGACCTGCTCCCAATCCTATAAGAGAGCCAATCATCAGTTGAGAGTGTATTTTTTCTTCAGCCTCTTTATTTTCAACTAAGTTTTCTTTGACATAATCCAGAGTCATCCACCTATCACCTTTTTTGTTGAGAAACACAGGTTCGTCATACTCGTCTTCACCACCATCCCAATCAATAGAATGTATCGTTTCAATATCCACAAACATATCATCTTTATCTAAACCGTATTTAGTAATAAATCTCACTTGTTTCCCGATGTAGGGATTGTAAATCGCTTTGAGTGCTTTCAGGTTGTCTTCAGCCCCGTATCTCTCGTAATGGGAGTCTAACTCATGCTGACCCCAATCTTGGAGGCTCATGTTGTCACCGTGATGTGAGAGTTCATCGTTTAACCACTCGTCAAACGACTCCTTTTTTCCGTGAGTCATCATTTCTTGGTCAGCCCACTCTTTAAAGGATAAATCGTCCTTATCCCCATAATTAGAAAGGATAACTGTATCTTTTTCCATTGGGAACGGACTCCATCTATCCACGAACTTCGCTTTATCTCTGGTGTGAATAAAACCATCAGATTTGCCGTCTTCATCAAGGTAAGTGTAAAAGATGACATCAGGATTGCGTTCCATAGCGGTAATGCGGATTTCTCCACCTTCAAACATGGCTTCGTCACCCACTTCAGGCGCAAGTCTATTGGGGAGATAATATTTAGTGTAGTATTCTGCACTATATCCTTGTGGGCGGTTATCGTATGCGCCTTTACTATATTCAGCAACAGGTTTGGAATCTTCTTCATAATCACCCTTTTCATTCAGAGTATATCCAGCAATCATAACGCTGTTCATACCTGCATTGATAAAGTGTTGATAAGCAGACATAGCCTCGTTCAAATCATCGTAATCATCATCAACCTCAAAATGAGGGTCATCTTCTTCTTCCCTATAAGAAACTGTGTAGGAATCCCAACCATCGGCGGAGAAGGATTCTGCTCTCTGGTCGGCAGGAACAAGGCCACGCTCCTCAAAGTAGGCTCTCTCGATTCCACCTAACATTGAGTCTGCGGGTGGAGTCCAAGTCTTCTTGTCCTTTAAATCAGGCCACTTTTGGTTTAAGATGGCCAAATGCTCAGGGTCAGTAGCAGAGCGAACCTTTAAATCGAAACTCTGAGCAATCTCAAAAACGACACCTTCTAAACAAGCGTTAGTCGGGTAAAGACCATCATAGCGGTAATGACCACTAATCACATTACCATCGTAAGCGTCCCTGTCCATACCTACTACAACTCCGTAGTTGTCTTGAGGGTCGAACATAGACTCATCCGCAGGGTTCATAGTGGAACGAAGAACTACTAACAAAGGTTTTCTTATGTCTTCGTAATACTCTTTCCACTTGCGAACTACCTTTCTGTAAGTTGTGTCGTAATCGCCGTGTCCACCAGAAACTAAAAGTATCGCTACATCAGCAGGTTGCGAGATAATCTCATTAATATCCGAGATTAAACCGACTGAATCTCCTAAGACTACTTGCACCCCTTCGGCTTGCTCAAACATAGACTTGGCTTCCTCTGCTAGAGTGGAAGTCCATTTCTTCTTGTCACGCTGTTGAGTGAAACCTGTCTTTAAAGGTGTGGGTGCGGATAAATCTAAATCTAAAAGTTCCACAGGAATCTGATAATAACGGAATCTGTCTTCCAAGAGATTCATAAAAGTGGATTTTCCAGAGTGAGGTGGGCCACCTATAATGATGCGAAGCGGTTGGTCTATGCTTATGGCGAGGTCATCGCCACCAAGTCTTTCTCCAATGTCAGCCACTTTACTCACCTCTCGTCTTATACAGTCCTAATGCTACGCCTATGGATGCACCTAATATCATTAGTCTGGCAGGACTAAATGAATCTATGCTTTCTGCACTTAAACGAGATTGGGCTACGGGGTCATAAACGACTTCATCGTAAGCGGCAGTTCCCTGCGGCCCTGCTATGGAGGAAACGAGTTCGGCTTTAGTGTAAGAGGAAAGGTCGGGGGCTACTTTGTAGGAGTTAAAGGATTCTGCCTTAAAATCTTTAAACATTCTCCCATTATCAATTTGCTCATCAAACCAATTTAAGGCTTCATCAAATGTTTCAAACATCTTCTCAGCAGTATGAGGGTAATTTCCATAGAAGTAAGAAGCATAGTTGTAATTGTCTCCTCTCTTACGTCTGCCTTCAACACTCTTAGTAAAATCAATTTCTATCCGATTATCTCCTTTTGTAAGGTAATAAAAGGCTTGCTTCTCATCACCTTCTTTATTAATTTCAAAGCCTCGATAATTTCTGCTGTAATAATTGTCGGCGGAGAAGGATTCTCCCCCTTTTTCTCTGTTTGCACACCGAGAACAAACTCCTCCAATAAAAGATTGCCTCCATAAATTGCATGAAGGGCAATTTCTTCCTTTTCGGTCAAAGGGCATAATTAGTGCTTCAAAGGATTCTGCATCCATCCAACCCGTTTTATTTTTGTATTGTTTTACCAAATTAGAAAGTTTAGAATTGTTCCCGTTGTTTTCGTTCCATTCTTCAATGTCTAAAACGACATTGGAATAATCATCTTCATATTGATGTAGGAACTTGTCATTAACGGCAAACCGCATCCATTCAATTCTTTCTTCTAATGAATCAAAAGAAGGTTCATAATCACCTTCAGCCCCGAAGGATTCTGCGTAGTAGTCCTTAAGCAACCATTTTAAATTACCATCAGTTATCATTTGGTGATAATTGCCATCTTGTATCATACGAAATACCAAAGCCCTCTTTGCATCCTCTAACTTTGGGAATGCTCCAATAAGCAAAGATGCGGGGTCATTAGAAATTGTCATTTTACCACTTGGATTTAACCTACGGCTAGTAGGTTTAGCAAAGTTATCTCTCAAGGAATTATCATCATAGACCATAGCCCTAAACCAATCATTTGTCCCTGGCGCACGATAGATACGATATGTGAATCCATCCTCGGAAGCATCTTCATAACCCTTTATCCCGTAATAACCATTCAGCCTCCTAGAATGACGAATAGGAATTGCTTCAGCCGCGAAGGATTCGGCACTCAAATCCACCCTATTTTCTCTTGCTATATCAAAAAGAATATCGTATAAACCTGTAATGTGTTTATCTTCAATAGAATACTCTCTTTTTAACAAATGAACAATATTAACTGCTCTTAAAGCCATTTGTTCAGTAGTTTCGTCTTCAGCCATCATCAAGTCTTCAAGAGATACAGATGGAGATGGTATTGGCGAACAATTAGAGCAGAATGCACCTGTAATTCCCTTACTCCCATGAGGGTCTTTTGGGTCATTAACAATCTTCGTAGGCGGTTGCGAAACGGGGTAGTCATCCCCACATTTCCAACATTTCCATAGGTCTTCGGCGGAGAAGGATTCTGCCGCTTTAAAGCGACCGTATTTCTCAACCCAATCCTGATAAATCTCAGGTTCGTTGATTTGAAGGTAGCGTTCTTGCTCTTTAGATTTAAACGGCATTCAATTCACTCCTTAAAACGGAGTCATTGAACCTTCTGGGCCGAAACTGCGACCAGATGAAACCCCTAGTGGCCCCATGTTGCGAGAGTTTCCTGCAAGTAAATTAGCGTGTGCGCCAATTCCCATGTCTGAACCCATTGTTGGTGGTAAAACAGGTTTAACTTCCATACTCATAGGGGAAGCACTAACGCGAGGTATGCGAGGCATATTGATTCGTGGGGGTGCTGGTCTTAGAGGAACAGAGATAATTGGTTCGCTTCTTGTTGTAGTAGGAACGCGATATTGTGGGCCTTGAACATTAGCAGGTTGTGGTCTAATGGAAATGCTGGCCTTCTCGCTGAAGGGGCTTCCACCATAAACTGCATCCACACCGTGATTGGTTGGTAGTTGGTCAAGCATAACCTCATGTCTTGCTATGTCTAACATACTTACATCAAGGCGGTTTCCAGAACCATACATCTCAATGGTGTGAGCAGGTCTGAAACCGATTGGCTCGTCTGGGCTTAAACCCTGACCTAACATAGAAAAGTCTTCAATGTTCCTATTTACAGATTGAATAGGGGATTCTGCTCGGAAGGAAGAAACTCTAACATCTGGTAGTTTAGACAAGTTGCGGAAGTTAGAAGCCATAGGCATAGCACCTGCACCTGCCATAGTATCAACCACTACGGTTGGCTCAGGGCTAATAGGTCTGATGTGAATACCTGCCATAGCAGTTTTAGCGTTATGAGCAGGTAAAGAATCGCGGGATATATCCACGCTATCGAATTGGGGCATATTTGGTGTGTAAGGGCCAGCAGGTAAAACATGGCTTCCGCCAATGGTCTGAGTTTTCGGTATTGTTATTCCACGCATGGGGATTCCGTTATAGCCTGACATTTAAGACACCTTTCAGTCATTACTATCCTGCACGACTATATGAAGGCTCGCACCTTCCTGAGCAGAAAATCAATTTCTCTAATAAGTATTTCCTATGACTACACCCTTTAGGAACGCCTTTTACGAGTAGTCTTCTTACGCCTCGCAGGGGTTTTAGCAGGAACAGCGTTATCAGGGTTATCAACCCTCAAACCTGAGTAAAAGAACCCTTCAACCCTCGCGTCTTTAGCCCCTCTCACCCACCACATCTGATGCCAACTGTAAGTCACCTTGCGGTTTCCTACTACTTTTGCCTCTATGGTGAAATGCCTTCCTGTGTCGGACTCTATGATATTAGAAATCCTTACACGACCTGTTTGGGGGAGATACTTGTGCCACGCCGAGCCAAAGCACTTCTGTAAGGTGGAAGCGGCCAAAGTCTGACCTTTCTTCCAATTGCATTCCACAGGTGGTTGCGGTTCAACTACTGTCGGCTCTTTACTAAATCTGCTCTCTGCTTCTTCTGCCATTGACCCTACGAGGGACGACTCAGATATAAGAGTTGCGGTAGTTAGTGTTATCAGGTAAGTTAATTTAGTCGTGTGAGTAAAGTAAGAGTATGGACGGCATCAAGAGAATACCTTTGCGAGATGCCAACGAGCACACTCTCATAACCGAAGTCGTCTATCCTATGATAAACGCTTTGGAATCCAAACTCGATGCTAACTTATTGGCGGTGGAAGACTTCTGGGAACTCAAGTATGCTAAAGAGGGTCAATCGGTTAAACAACAAAATGAAGTGCTGTTGAAAAGATACTTACAGAGTTTAAAAATTAGGATTCAAAGTTTAACAGGTCAGATTACAGCAGATGCTTTTATTTACAATCGGAAAGAGTGGAGGGACTTCAATGAAGAACTTGAAATTATCAGAGTGATGTTTTTAGAATGTAAGGATAACAAAGAATCTATTGGAGAAACAGGTCTTCCATTCATTTTTACAGAAGTGGGAGATTCTATCAACACCACCAGCCCTGTTTATTATACCTCACCCTTCACAGTAGTTAAACCTCAACTTAAAGGAAACTACAATCAAACAGCAGATTTTCTGAAGGCATCAGAAGTCTTGACAGTAAGCCGACTAGCCCCTACTGACAGCCCTTATTTTTCCATATCACCTCTGTATTGGTCGAGAATAGATTGGAACAGCCTTTACCCTGATTTAAACTTGAATTGGAATGAAGCGTTTGAAAAATATGATATAGCGAACATCAATGATTTAGATAAAGAAAAATTACCAGATGAAATAAAAAGTGTCAATGTGTATAAGTTAGTTCAATTTTTTGATGACCCTGATGACCCTGTGTGTGATTACTTAAATGAAGATGACTATGATAGTGAAGTAATCGCTGAAAGTGAAAGATTCACTAACAAGACAGGTTTATTTAGAGATATAATGTTTAAACTAAGTTTTGCCGCCATACCTACGAAAGAGGGTTATCGCCTCGCTCCTGCGAGTTTTACCACTATACAAATAGGTAAAGGCAAGGAGTTCTCCTACTTCTTAGAAAAACTTAATAATCGTGAGATTGTATTAGAAGTAATAAACAACTATCCAGCACAAGGGCTGTTGAATTGGCTTAACCTTTGAAGACCCTCGCAGCCCCTCGTAAATCACAGTCCAAAACTAATGGGTATTCAGTAATTTTCTCCTTACGAGAGGGGGTTTGGGGAAACGGATGGTTAGTCCTTGTGTTTCCTAATCTTAATAGGGAACACTATTATATTAAGGTTAGTATTTTCCGTGATTTTACGCATCTAAAGCCTCTAACCAACGAGATTTCTCGGCTGACATTTGGGGAACTTCGGTCGGATTCGGAACTTTCAGAACCAAAAATAGACCCCCTGCTGTGAGGAGGACGGCACTTAATACTTTGATTGACTGAAGAAAGGGAGAATCGTCTTCAGTAGGCATTAGATTACGGGCTTCGCTCGCTAAATCAGCAGACCACCCTTCTTCTTCTATCCCATCATAGGAAAAAGGACTGAAGTAAGACCCGCCTTTGGATTCCCATGACTCCTGCACCATTTCATCTGATTCAGCATCCCATATTTTATAGTCATCAGCATTCCAATCTGCGTCTATCAAATCTTCAAAGGATGTAGCGTTGTTGCTGTTGGCTAGGTGGTTGTGAGAGTTTTGGTGTGTAGGTGTGTCGGCTCTTTTAGATTCTTCTTTACGGTCTGCTATAATAGCGTAAGGGTCGTAATCTTCACTCTCGTCAAAATGAACCCTCATGTTTCCGACTGTTTGAGGTATCTCCCTCGTTGTGGGCGACCAATCGGGACTGTGATTCTTAACTTGCACGACTACGTTTTCTCCTGAGTGCTCAGTAGCCCTATCAGAGCGAGCCGCAGTAATGAGATAGTGTTGTCTTGTTCCCGTCATATCAGGCACTAAGGAAGGTGAGTAAATCAAGAGTTCTCCTGTGTCGAAATTACGAATCTTATCCAAGAGGTTATTAGTGGCCGTCCTATCTGTTCCTTGAGCAATCTGCTCTTTAACCGCCATCAAATCTCTGGTTTGGATAACACCGTGAATTATGTGGATGGTGCATTGAGTCAAAGCAGGTTTAGCAATTTCACTCGGCCTTTGGGAAATCAAACACACACCATATCCGTATTGCCTTCCCTTCTTACACATCTTAACGATAGGGCCGTAAGATTCCAATGAAGGTTTTTGCTGTGGAACAAGGTCTTGACATTCTTCAAAGAAAGTCATTATTCCACGACCCATTCGCTTCTTGAACATGGATTCAACATACTCGGCCACTATCTTCTGAGTGGTCTGGTCGTCAATGTGAGAACAGTCAATAACCGCACTCATATCAGGATTAACCTCAATCTCATCCACGAATCTCTCCATATTGGGGTGAAGTTCCATAGTAGGAACTATTTCCACCACATTAGGAAGTTGCTTTAAACCTTTATGCGCTCCTAAAGCATCGAAACAAACAAACTGCAAACCTAATCTGGCAAACTCCTCCATGATTACACCTGTTGTCCAAGACTTACCACTTCCAGATAAACCTGTTATGAACATCTTAGCATAAACAATCTCTGGAGGGAAAGCAGCCTCTTTGGAAAGCATAATCATCGGCTTATTGGCTAAAGAGTCATGCACCGAGTTTCCCCATGAAGTAGTCGTTAAACTTTTCTGGTTAGCATCCACAATGTGCTCAAAGGAATTAGAGGGTTTAGCAGAGTAGTCTGAAGGTAAAGCAGGAGGTATCTCAAACTCCTTAGAAGCCTCTGCGGTTTCCACAGGTTCAGAGCGAGTTTCGTTTAAATTAAAGTCCGAATCATCCATCATAGTAAAACCACACTCTTATTTAACGCTACAACTATTTGGTCTTAATTGTTCTCAGAAAGATATTCCTTTCCCTCCGCAACAGATTTCTCCTTCCCCATTCATGTTCTTGATAAACTCGTTCAACCTTAAAGCCACATCTATTAGATTACCTCCATTTTGGTTCATAAAGATTTCCAAACTCAAGAAACACTTCTCGTATTCATCGGCAGGATAGCCCTCACCGATATACTGCACGAAAGCCGCCTTCATTCGGGCGGAATAACCAGGGTTTCTATCAACTCTCCCCTGACCAGACTCATTCAATGTCTGAATGAGGATAACAGGCCCAAACTCTTGACTGTATTTCTTGGCCCAATACCAGAAACCTGTGGATGAGGAATCTGTTTTTCCATTTTCACTCATTTTTTTAGTGTCTAGTAAAGGCTTTTTCGGGTCGCCATCTATATCCTTGCGATAATCAGAGGGAACATCCAAATCATATGGTAAGCAATCACTCAGGAAAATACAAGGGGCAGTTGTAATTTCCGTTCCTTTCATTTGCTGTTTCATGTAATAATACATTCTTGCCATTCCACAACCACTAGCAGTTGAACCCATATAACTCCATAGGGCTGCGTCATCAAGAGAAACAGACTCATTAATGGAAGCCATAGCACCTTGATAATCCTTTCTCTGTTGAGGATTTTCACCCCAAATCAAACGAGTCGCCCGATTTACTGACTCCCAATAAGAAGAAGTGCTCTCACTTAGTAATGCGGTAGTATCAACTTGAGAAATGCTGGTTCTCCCACCTCTTGTTCCATAGCCTGAAATGGCAAAGGTGTGACCCCCATCTCGACAACCATTTATCATAATTGAGCACATACTCATGGCAGCCTCTTTGATAGTTATCTCTCTCCCCACACCATTTTTTCCAATCGAATCACTCATTGAAATTGACAAATCCACTACCATATTCAAATGCCCACCGCCACCTGGCAGGTCGCCTTCCTCGTCTTCAAAAGTTCTCATACGAGTGGTGACTGATGGGGGCAACGGTGGAAGCCAAGTGTCTTCAATCAATTCGCCCACAGGGTCAATACCAGGAATCCATTCTGTGATGCCTGTGAAGGTGCGCCCCAACAACGTCACTTCACCTTCTTCTCGCAAGGCAGGAGTGATGTCCTTTAAAGTTTCAAATATGTCAGGTAATTTAGGAGGTCTAGGAGATTCATAAATTACCTCCTCATCTCCCTTTTTAACAAAAGCAGATTCTCTCCACCACGCTTGCTCCGTATTATCTTCAGACAAAACTTCATCCTCAACAGGTTCTTCTTTAATTTCATCACTCATCTTTCTCCACCTCCGTAAATGTTTTATTGTTCTTTAACCATTTTGTCATAATGCGAGTGAAGTTAAGTTTTTCGACCATCTTAGGATTATTAATCAAAGCATCATCTAACCAAGTTCCAAAGGGTTTGTTCTCGGTGTAAAGTGGGAGTGTCCAATGCCAATCCGATTTAGGATTATAACCTCCACCACCATCATTCCGCCTTTCAGTTTCAACATCAGATTCCTTGAATACTAAAGTATCAGTATTAGGGTCTATGTCCCACCCATTCTTAAAGACTTCGTTGCCCGTAGGTTCGGGAAACTTCCAAATATTCGCATCCTCATTAGTAGGAGCACCATGAAACGAATCATTACATTGAGGACAATAGTAATAAGGGGTTTTACGCATAATTTCTCTGCCAGATGCTTCATCTATTTCAATCTCCACATCTCGTCCGACTTCTTTCAAAATATGGTATTGCTGTAAAGGTATCACCATTCTATTATCTGCGTAAGGAGTTATGATAGTAGCAGCAGTTCCCCGACCCATTTTAGGTTCTGGGAAACGAGGTTTGTTCCCTTGAGGCGTAATTGAATCTCGATTACCCTCGTTCCAATCTTGAGAAGGTATTCCTGCTGAAGTAAAAATGAGTCCAATACCTCTCCCTTTTTGCTCAATATAGGATGATGGAGGTTGGCGGGCTTCCCATGTATTAGTTATTGGGTTCACTTGAGCCGAATAAGCGAGTTGTTCTGTGATTAAAAATCTGCTCTCCTGACCTAACTCTTTTACTTCTCTTTCCAAATAGTCTTCATAGAAGGTTCGGTAAGGTGTAAGAAAAAACTGCTCCTCATTAGGGCAGGGATTTTCAAAGGGTCTAAGAAGTATTGAAGTGCTTGAATCGAGAACGGGTATCTCTTGACCTAAATCATTAGGATGAATGTGTAATTCTCTCACCAATCCACCACCACCGATTAGTCTAATCTTGTAATACTTGATAATCTCAGAAGTTTCTATTGTGACACCATCACCGAAATCTATGGTTTCACCCCCTATTGCTTCATAATCCTCACCAGAAGTGTTAAAAATATCATTACCAGCAGCACTTTTCAAATCTAAGAAATCTGTGGACAAATAGTTAGTTCCTATTGAACGTGGGTCGTCAGAGTTATTACCTGCCATGTAATAATTAAAAGTGTCATCTCCTGTGCTCCAAGTTTCCACCATATAGTTCCCTGTCTCCGCGCTAACCTGTTCACACCATGAACAACGAGGCATTCCCGTTCTCGTATTGGGCTTGTAATTAGAAGGGTTAATTCCTAAATACTCACCATCATTATCTCCCTTATTTCTGTCATACCATTCGTGACTCGTCATTGAAGACGACTTTGAGATGCGCGTTTTACCTGAACAATATCTTTGTTTTTTCAAGTTTCGACTTTGAGTTCCTACTTCTAAGGGAATATCATCTGCTCTAACGTATTTTTGCCCATTTGCCCCTTCTAATTCACCGAACACCCTAAGACAAGGTAATCCGTCTGCACCACTACTCCCTTTATTAAAACGAGGTAAGAAAGTATAACCTGTGAGGGGGGCAGTTGCCGCCGTCCCACCCCTCATACTTATATCAATGAAAAGATTTGGCCGAGCGTTTGCTTTAACACCACCAAAAGGAAGTTGATTTAAAAAAGGTCTAATACTCGATTTAAACTTTCTAAAGTAAAGGCTGGAACACCCACTACACTTCACTACACCCACCGCTTTGACCATAGGGACACCGAAATTACTTTGCGTCTGCCATTTGACAGAGGAGAAACCATCTTGGTCATCAGTTTGAATGCCGAAATCAACAAACTCAGCATTGTTTATAGTTTCACATTTTTTACAATAGGGACATAAAACTAAACCTGAGTCTTTTACAGAACCTAATGGTAAGATAGTCTTCCTGTCCATGAACTGTGCTATCTTAACACCTATATCGTTTATGGTATCAGCCGTTCCACCACCTATCATAAAGATATTCCAAATATCAGACATTAAGCGTTGGCCAATACTTGTTTCCCAACCGACTCTCTGGATAGAACTACTCAAATCTTCCATGTTATTGTAAGTGGTGCTTCTAGCGGCTGGTTGTAGCATAGGAGCACTCATATTAGTCCATTTACGAATAATGTTATCGGCACTCAAAGTAGTGTGAGAAAAACCAATGTCCATAGAGGCGATAACCAAAACACTTGCTAACTTATTGACAAAATCGTTCAAAGGCTCTGGTGGGCTTTTGCTGTTATCCATCAAAGTGTTTCCATAATAATCCACAGGGCTGAGATTCTGTTGCGCTCGGCACAACATAGGTTCTCCAATAACAGGGTCTAAGTGTCGAACTTGCAGATAACTCAAGTTTTCCGTTGAACCATCATCCCATTGAACATCAACTGTGTAAGGGCATTGAGTAGGATAAAGAACTACTGAGCCATCAACCGTATTGATTGAGGTTATGCGACCCTGTTTATTCCCAATCAAATGCTTTACCCGCAAGAGTTCCACGCGGTTTGAAAGAAACGCCTGAGTCGCTGTTGGATAATACTGACGGGCGTATTTTCGACCATAACCACTAAAATCATCTAATGGAGGGTCTGTTATATCATCTGTCACAGCAATTCCCACACCTGCGTATTTAGCAGGGTTAGGTGGTGCAATCAAACCCCACCATCTTTGATAAACCGCTAATCTCTCTTGTTTAACAGAATCGTCAAGAGTCTTCCCATAAGTCTCATTTAAAGAAATCATATTAGTCAAAGCCACCCACTCAGGAGTAGCCAAAGACATCAATTTAACATCCACCCCACTTTGACTCCACGCATTTTGAGCAGACTTAAACAAATCATAATATTTAGGCCAATTCTTCATAAAGGACGCAGCCTCACTAATCATCCCGTAAGCGTAAGCAAACTCATTTACACCTCTCACTCCTGCATAGTGGATATTAGCCGTATCAGTAGCAGATTTAATATCAGGCGGTAATATTAAAGACCGCCTTCGTAAAAGTGTGAAAGACACTTGAGAGCCTAAACCATTCGATGCAGATTCCAGAGAATAATTACGATTTCCCATCACCGTTTCCAATTGAGATTGATTAGACATAGAATTACCTGCTTTAATGTAGGGGTCTTGCTATTTCAGTTTGTCTATCGAACCAAACCCTTTTCCCACACATAATCCTCTCCTCGTTCAAGGGGCTACACTTAGGTTCAAAGTTTAGTTTCTGCGAGATAAAAGCCAACCACTTACTGCTCCCACTAGCATTCCGAATCCTATGTATGGCGCACTTTCCGTTAAACTTTCAGCGTTCTTCTCCGAAAAGCCCTCTGAAAGACCTATGACCCCACAACCCAATCTCTTTCCTGCATTACCTGTCTTTAAAGACTCAGCATCACCCCCTAAACCTAAGTCATCACGGTCTTCATGCACGATAATCATACGACCCACAATGCAGTTTCTTTTCTTCCCATCTAAGGATAGAGTGTCTGTGGACAACCTTCCTTTAGCAACACCGTCTTGTGATTCGATGTTTCCTAAATCGCCTAAGTGTCTTACTTCTGAGTTTAAACCACCATGTTCTGTTCCATCAGGATTGAAATGAGCGCAAGCCGAATCGCAGCCATCGGTCAAATCACCGTATTGGTGAATGTGAAATCCGTGTTCGCCGTCTGTTAAGCCGTTAATAGTGTAGTCAATGTGCAAAGTCTTGGCTTCCATCGAAAAGCGAACAACACCTGTGACCCCATTATCATTCGGAGCGATAACTGCTACGGCACAATCCGCCATTTAACCCTACTCCTCTGGTTTCCTTGTCAAAGTTTTCTTAACAATCTGACGGTATCTGAAAACATTCAAACTACTGAGATTTCCTAAGTCAAAGAAGGTTTCTTTCTTAGTTTCTTCAAGTTGTAGCGAGGACACACCTTCTCCTAAAGGAGATTCATCTGTGATGCTCACAGGCGTTAAGTTGCCATTAGAATCTAAGATAACATTCATAGACGCTAAACAGAAGTTTAACCTGATGTAATTGTTTTTAGCATCTCCTTCTAGGCTAACATAGAATCTTAAGGTGTTGTCATCACTATCTATCAAGTCTGTCGCGGCCTCATCCCATAAACTTCTCAAATCGTATTTAGGAACATAGTTTCCTGATTCTAAATTACTCACTTCCATAACATAGTCTTTAGAAACTATTCCATCTTTTTCATCATAAACAGCCTGAATCTGCTTAGTTATCTCACTATCAAAGGAAGACCAGACCTCATCAGAACGATTCGCATTGATTTCCAACATCTCTGTCCAACCTTGAACCTCAAACTCCTCATTAATTGCCACTAAGAAATCTCCGATTATCTCTAACGCAGATTGAAGTTCGCCATCGTTTCTAATAGAGGATTGGAAAGAAGTAGTTTGCTCTAAGTTCTTCTTGGAAGCAACAGGATAAGAAACTCCTGCATAATCGTCAGTAAGAGGTTTTCCATCAGCAGTTTGCTTTAATGCGATGAATGCGTCATCTTCTAATGAACTCTCTTTACCTAGATAGAGAACCTTTGACGCTCGACCTGTTCCTGAACCTCCATACCAAGTAGGGTTGCGTATGAAATCATTGGGAGGGAAACCAATAACGCGAGTAGTGTCTAATAATCCAATTTCTCGATATTCATCAGGTATTTGCTGTGTGCAAGCCGAGTAAAGCCCCCAAATCTTAGATTTTATCTGAGTAGTTTCATTTTTTGGGCCGAATAAATCAGGAATCTGGAATCCTATAATGTTATCTAAGATAGAGTCTATTTGATTCAAGAGAGCGAGTTTATCTCCCATAGTTAGCCATCTCTCTAAGGTGATTTTACGCCTTAAGATGCCAATATCATTAGCAGTAAAGTTTTTACTACTTTCTAAAAAGTGAGTGATTGCGTCTTGGTAAAACTCAATCCTCTTATTGTAAGTGTGAGTTTTTTTGTGAGGAGTATTAGTTATCATATTTGTCCCGTAAGTGACTGTTTTGAGATTCGGCTCTCCATCACCTTTTGTAAGTTCTTCTGTTAAGACTAAACGATAAATTAAGTAAGGCATTGGGTCGCCTGTCCCATTGGGGTCTGACGGCTTACCATTACCTGAAGCCATCTGACCCATAGCCCACATCTTCATCTCGTATTCTGCGTATGTGCGAGATGTGGCTAAATCCCTTCTGGCTTGCTCTAACATAGAATCCCACTCGACCCACCTGCTTTGTGAAGTTGGATTAACACTATCACTTGTTATTGCACCTGTCATGGGCCGCACAGTTTGGAGAGAACCGAAGGAGTCTAAGGCTCTCTCGATATAACCTTTAACGATAGCCTCTCTGACGAACTCTTGTCCTGAAGAGAACTTAGCGGCGGCTAACGAGTTTAAACCGTATTCCATCTTGCCACCATCACCTTTAGACCTTCCCATACGATGTCCGACTACATACGGCAAGCAATCCATTACCTCTTTGCGAGTGACATATTGGTTTCCACGAAGGTAAGCCAATGACCTTGATAATTTAGCAAGACTGTTAGTGAATCTCATAGCCAACACTCTGTCCATCAATGCCATAGCACCGTGACTTCTGTTAATCGCTTGTTGGCTCTTTTCCAAATCGGTTCTGTAAGTTTTGCTTTCAGAAATGGATGCGTCAATGAAATACCCTGAACTATTCACAGGAATAAGACTGTTAGTATAGTTTCCAGACCTTCTGTTGTGTATTAAACTTTCGCTCTGGAAGGAGAGGGCTATTTGTGCATCAGGTTCATGCACCCCGAATCTCTGGGAGAACAAGGTTGATATGATGGAAATATCCATTAAAGCGTTGTAGCCGTCTTTAACATACTCAACCTTTTTAGTGTTCTTCCATATCTCATTAAGTTGCTCGTATCGCATAGGTTGAATATCGTTAGCGATAATCATGTCCAATAGACGCAAGCGAGGACTCACAGAAGTTGCGTTCTCGCCTAAACGACCTTTCAGAATCTTGTATCTCTGGTCAAGCAAAGCAGATGGGAAAAGAAGTTCCATATCAATACGGTCGGTAAATGCCAAGTCGTTTCCACCCACATGAGGGTTAGTGTCCATGAACGCAGTATAAGATGGTGAGGTAAAGACTTCACCTCTGTATTCCACTTCACCTTCTGCAATCAGACCAAGTATAGCGTCTTCCACAGACGCTTGTGACCTATTCACTTCGTTGAAGAACTTGATAGGTTGGGTCACGATAGGGCGAGGAAACGGTTTGAAGCGATATTGTAATCCAGACGTTGTTCCGAATTGAGCGTCTTCAGAGGTAATATCAACACCGTAAAGCAATTGTTCTGCCCTCTTGTCCTTATCAACCTTAGCCATACCTATCTCGTTTCTCATTTCGCTGTCAATTCTCTTTCTGCCCACTTTACTACTGATTCTCTCATCATAGTAAATCAATCCACAAGCATCTCTTTCACTCAGTTCTCGATTCTTAACTTTCATTATTAATTCCATGATTCCTTCTAACAAATCTCCCGACTTAGAGTATAATTTGGCCATCCCTTCATCTCCTGAAGTGCATAATGACCATTTATCCAAAAGGCTTTCCAAAGTGACACAGCGATAGTAATCAAAGTTTTGATTATTTTTATCGCCCTTTTCCATTCCCATTGGTGGCCACCTTAACCAACCGTCTTTTGATTTCTTTTCATCTCCATTCCCTTGAACTACTATGGGACTACCATCTTTCCTTACCAAGAGTATCATATTCTGTTTCATGGCTTCAACTGCTATATGGAAATAATTATTAGAAAGTTTTCCACCGATACCTGCTTCTAAGCCAAATAACTCTGCCGAGTTCTGGTTTATCGTTGCTAAAGATTTACCAAACTTACTTTGCGGATAAGTGTTGTAAATGAATGTAAATGGATAGCGATAAGAGTCTTCCAAAAATCGGCGGTCTTCCCAATTGAGAACTTCATCATTTGTTCTTGCAGAATCCCATTTTTGGTTTAACGGGTCATTACGGTCGCCAATAAAACCGTAAGAGTTTCCGAACAGTAATGCAGCACACTCAATCAAAGTGGTTTTACCTGTTCCTGGTATTCCGCTTAAACGAGTGGTTGTATTCTCAGAAAGCCAAGCGGCTACGAACATTTCCTTATCTTGAGGTGAGTTGAAACCGAAGACCGAACTTAATGCTTCCATATACTCCCTAACACTACTGATGTATTCCTTTATAATTCCACTTCCTTGAGGGGTTTCACCACCACCACCAAATCTGTCCAACCGCTTTGTCAAAGTGTTTTCCAAATTAGCATCATCATTGAGGTTCTTTAACTGACCTGAAGGGGTAATTATCCGAGATTTTTTATCTTCTGATTTTGAACCTGAGAAAAGTGCGACACTTTTCTCCACACCTTCTGAGTTTTTACTCTTTATCTCCATAACACCATCAGAATTGACGAACTCAATGAATTGTCTTCTCTTTCCTGCACTATCCGTTAAAGCGTTTATAGTTTCAATATCCACATTAGTCACTATTTCCACAGCATCAGAACCATAATTAGCCATAATTTTTTGGAGAATAGGGTCTAAGTAATCCACTCTTGAATCTAAAAATTGTAATTGTTCTTCTTCACTCATTATTCATCACCACCTAATTTAACTCTAATAATCTGTCCAGAGTAAGGAGTGTCTTTCTCATTCTTCAAGACGATGATAAAACTCTTTCCGCTTCTATCTCCCTCGTCCTTTCCATAGAATATATCAGCAGAGTCTTTCTCCATAGTGGCTTGAAGTCTTCTCTCACGGCGAGATTCGCTGGCAGAGTTGTAAGCAGGTTCTCTGGATTCATTAGGTCTGACAATCAAACCTGTCAATTCTCCTTTAAACTTCTGATAACCGTCTTTACCAATATTCTGAGTGGAAAACTCATAATCCTCTCCAACCTTCCATGTGGCTGTTAAATCTGTTATGATTATTTCTTTCTCTAAAGTTTCCATGTTAAAACTTTCTTTCTTTATTGAGCCAATAAGTTGTAGGTCACGATATTTTCCTTTATGCTGGTAGTATTTTACTTCAGAACAACTTTCAAAAGCCACAGGGTCTTCATTAGAAGACTCACCATCAGCAGGAATAAGCATCTTATCCGAATCAGCCGCAGGTAAAATTACACTAACCTTGCGAGGATATTCCATCCAATCAGGATTATAAGGTGGATTGGATTCTCCGTAATAACCAGGTAATCTATCAGTCACGCTCCCTTCAGGAAGATTAGGGGCGGAAACTGTAAAAATGGCTTCAATATACCCTGTTGCAGAAGACTCCATAATAGATGGGGCGTTATCCCAATCAACAACATAAGGCTTCTCATAAGGTCTGAAAACAGGATGGTCGTGATTGAAGTCTATGCCTAGAACCGCCCTAATATCATAATCCTTTACTGTGGAAGGAAAGTGATTATAGGCAGGGTCGTAATTAGGTATCATTACTATATCATCCCAATTCAAAGATAATGTGGGTGTATCAGAACTATCAGAAATCCCACCACTCACCATACTATCAGTAGCGATTAAACTACCAAACGTAAAAGTCGCAGAAGTTTCCTCAACTACTTCCTCCTTTTCTTCTTCAGGGAATGAAACTTGAATATCTCCCTGATAGGTGTGTATGAGAGAAAAATCCCCCCCATCATCATCTTTTAAGTTAATTGTGAGTCTTGGATATGTGTTTAAACCATCCATATTTTCTGCCCCAAAAAGGCTTCCCATACCTTCAAATCCTTCTGAAACATCTTCAGCAACATCCCCTGAGTCCGAGTCTAGTGTTGAAGATTCTTCTGGGATAACAGGAGCAAAGTCAATAGTTATTCCAACTACCTTACCACCCTTATTCCATTTCTCGCTATTTTTAAAGTATTGGAGGGGTAAAATATT
>Ga0315315_10000914_pt1 | contig 26451 bp, 21 predicted proteins | sample M140m3416metaG_FD_203699 | JGI IMG/M metagenome (GOLD analysis project Ga0315315, IMG submission 203699) | Ammonia-oxidizing marine archaeal communities from Monterey Bay, California, United States - M1 40m 3416 | ecosystem: Environmental > Aquatic > Marine > Intertidal zone | place: USA... | reverse complement strand
CTGATAAAAAACTGAATGAAAATAAAGAAAGTTTTAAAACTATTTTTGACAATTTAATTCCAGAAAAAGAATTTATTTCAAAGTCTGAGGAAAATATAATTGAGGATAAATCACCTATATTAAATCATCCAGATGAACTAATTAAGGATTATAAAATTAATAATGTTGATCCAGTTGAGGATTTAAGTATAGAAAAAGAAGAAATAAAATATCCTAAAATAAAAAATAAGAAAACCATTAGAGAAAAATTAAAAAGCAGAGACAGTTTGAAGGATGCTATAATTATAAAGGAAATTTTAGATAGAAAGTATTAATTACCTTTTAGTTATTTCTTTGTAATCCCTTATTTTTTCTCCAGTATAAATCTGTCTTGGTCTCCCTAAAGGTTCTTTATTCTCTCTCATTTCTTTCCATTGAGCAATCCATCCTGGTAATCTACCAAAAGCAAACATAACTGTAAACATCTCTGGAGGGAATCCTAATGCTCTATAGATTATACCACTATAAAAATCAACATTTGGATATAATTTTTTATCTACAAAATACTGATCTTCTAAAGCAATCTGTTCAAGTTTTTTTGCTAAATCTAGAACAGGATCATTTACACCTAACTTATCTAAAACGTTATCCGCTGCTTTTTTTATAATCTTAGCTCTTGGATCAAAGTTTTTATATACTCTATGTCCAAATCCCATTAACCTAAATGGATCATTTTTATCCTTAGCTTTTTTAATGTACTTATCTATATCATTACCATCATTTATAATCTGATCAAGCATCTCAATTACAGCTTGGTTAGCTCCACCATGAAGTGGTCCCCAAAGAGCATTTATACCGGCAGATATAGAAGGGTAGATACTTGATTGTGCTGATCCTACGATCCTTACTGTTGATGTAGAGCAGTTTTGTTCGTGATCAGCATGTAATATTAATAACTTGTTAAGAGCGTCAGTTATAACAGGATTTTGTTTATAAGACTCAGATGGCAACTCAAACATCATTTTTAAAAAGTTTGAACAATAATCCAGGCTATTGTCAGGATATATTATTGGATGACCGTTTCTCTTTTTATATGACCATGCAGCAAACGTGGGAAATTTACCGAGAATTCTAGCAATACTTAAATCAACTAAGTCTTTAGTTCTATTTGGATCTAGAGATTCAGGATAAAAAGCAGTTAAACTTGTGATCAGAGAAGATAAGATACCCATAGGATGGGCTTTAGAAGGGTAGCCCTCTAATATAATTTTAAAATCTTCATGGACTAATGTGTGAAATCTAATCTTATTTTCAAAGTTTTCTAACTCTTGTATATTAGGTAGGTTTCCATATATTAATAAATAACAAACTTCAGTGAAGGTTGATTTAGAAGCTAAATCTTCAATTGAGTAACCTCTATGTCTAAGAATCCCTTTTTCGCCATCTAGATAAGTAATATTACTAGTTGTAGATCCAGTATTTTTAAAACCCTTATCAATAGTGACTAAACCAGTTTCTGCCCTAAGCTTAGAAATATCAATAGCTTTTTCATTTTCAGAACCAGTAATTACTGGTAAATTTATTTCTTTTCCCTCAAAATTTAATGAAGCTGAATCACTCATTTATATTAATTATTACCTCCTAAAATTAGTGGTAAGCCATCTTTTCCACTACCAACAACAACAACTTTTGAATTTGGAGATTCTGCTAATTTACTTGTAGCTTCTATTCCTCTCATTTTTAAAAGGTTAGTTGTTAAACTGTTACTAACAATTCTGTTAGCATCAGCCTCACCTTTAGCTGCTATCCTTTTTCTTTCGGCCTCACTTTTTTCTCTCTCTAACCTATACTGATAAGCTAAAGCTTCTTGTTCTTGTTGAAGCTTATTTTCAATAGCTCCTTTGATTTGAGCAGGAAGAGAAATAGACCTAATAAGTAAAGATTTCATTACAATATTATTACCTGGTTTTCTAAGTACTTCACTTGCTTCTTCTTGAATTAAACTTTCAACTTCTGCTCTTTTTGTTGAATATATTTCTTCAGCAGTATATCTACCCATTACATCCCTCACTGTAGACCTGAAAACAGGTCTTACAAGTCTTCTTAAATAATCGAATTGATATGTTTCATAAATTTCCCCGACACTATCATATCTTAAATGAAAATTCATTGTAACATCTACATTTATACTCAAACCACTTCCGTCGAGTACGTCAATTGTTTCCTCAACTAAATTATCAGTTATGTCAAATTTATATAGATCATTCCATGGGGCTTTAAATCCAAAGCCAGGTGTTATGACATTCTTTTTATCAAGTCCTGTGGAACCAAATTTGTAAAATATAACAGCTCTTTCTGTAGATTCAATCACATAGAACATGCTAGAAGCAAAAGAAAAGAGAACTGTTAAACCAAAAAGTAAAAAAATAATTACTGAAACTAATTTAGAATTTTGCATATGTTTTGTATTTTACCACAAATATAAGTTTATTCGACAATAATAAAAGTATAATTCTTTTTACCCTTTTGTAAAAGAATATATTTTTTGAATTTCAGATTATTTTTTAAATCAAAATTATCATCTGATATTTTATCTTTATTAATACTAAGACCATTATTCTTAATAAGTCTAATTAATTCTGATTTAGACTTAAATATTTCAAAATTTGTTTTTTCAGTTAGTAGTGTTTTAAAATCATGAGATAAGTCCTCTTTTTTTATAGAAACACATGGTACAGCAGTTGATAAAGATTTCATAACGTTCTCATCTAAGTTTTCAAAGTCTTCTTTTTTAAATCTTCCAAATAAAACTTGGGAGGTAGATTTTGCAATATTTAGTTTTTCAACATTATGTACAACTTCAGTAATTTCTTCTGCAAGAGCATTTTGGAGAATTCTAAGATGAGGTTCTTTATCATGATCTGATATTAATACTTCAATTTCTTTTTCATTTTTTTGAGTAAATATTTTAATAAATACTTTGGCATCTTCATCAGAAATATTAATCCAAAATTGATAGAATTTATAAGGACTGGTTTTGTTCTCATCTAACCAAACATTTCCCTCTTCTGTTTTACCAAATTTTCCACCATCTGATTTAGTAATTAATGGTGTGGTAAGAGCATAAGATTCACCACCATCAATTCTTCTGATAAGTTCATTTCCAGTAAGTATATTTCCCCATTGATCAGATCCGCCAAATTGTATTCTAACATCTTTATTTTTCCATAACCAATAGAAATCATAACCCTGAATTAATTGATAAGTAAATTCAGTAAAAGAGATGCCTGTTTCTAATCTATTTTTTACAGAATCTTTTGCCATCATATAATTTACAGAAATATGTTTTCCAATTTTTCTTAAAAATTCCAATAAATTAAAATTTTCAAACCATGTTTTATTATTGACAATAGATGCAGAGTTTTTTCCAGTAAATTTTAAAAATTTTTCAAATTGTCCTTTTATTTTTTTTTGATTATTTATTAAGGTTTCTTCATTTAAAAATTTTCTCTCTTTTGATTTTCCAGATGGATCGCCAATCATTCCAGTAGCACCCCCTATTAAAATTATAGGTTTATGTCCACATTTTTGAAAATGAACTAAAGTCATAATTTGAACTAAGTTTCCAATATGTAATGAGTCTGCAGTTGGATCAAATCCTATATAACCAGATGTTAAATTTTTCTCTAAATATTCCTCTGTTGAAGGTGTAATATCATGTATTAAACCTCTCCACTTTAGTTCCTCAACAAAATTTTTCATATAGAGTATTATTATATAATTATTTACATGCAATATTATTAAAAACTAATTACTTTTATGTTATAATCTAATGATTCAGACCTATAATCAAATTATTAAAAATTTGAGTGAAGATAATTTCTCAAAAATTTATCTTCTAATGGGTGAAGAGACCTTTTTCATTAAAAAAATATCCAATTTTTTTGAGAAAAACTTTATAGAAATACACAATAAAAGTTTTAACCAGGAGATCTTATACGGGAGAGATACAAGTATTGAGAATGTTATTTCTTCTTGTAATAGTTTTCCGATGATGTCAGATAAAAAACTTATTATTATCAAAGAAGCACAAGAGCTTGATATTTTTAAGAGAAATAATGAGAAAAAAAATGAATTATTAATTAACTATTTATCAAATATTAACCCTTCTACAACTTTAATAATTTGTTTAAATAATAAAAATTTAGATAAGAGAAGCAAGCTATATAAATCATTTAATAAATCATCTTGTATTCTTGATTCCTCTTCTAAAGAAAATAAAATATATGATAATCAATTACCAAAATGGATAGAGTCTGAGATTAACAAAAAAAAATATTCAATATCAAATGATGCGTTAATAATACTGACTGAAAATGTTGGAAATAATCTTGATAAAATAGATAACGCATTGAATAAAGTTTATTCAAATATTAAATCAAAAAATATATCAAAAGATGATATTTTAAATCTTGTAGGAATTAATAGAGAATATAATTTATTTGAATTTCAAGATAGTCTTATAGATAGGAATTCATTAAAATGTGGAAAGATTATGAATTACTTTACTTCAAATGAAAAAAAGTTCCCTATACAACAACTTATATTATATATGTATGGTTTTTACTCTAAATTATTAGTAGTCAAATCTAAAAATCTTTCTAATCCTGATACTATATCTTCAGAAATTTCCGTTCATCCTTATGTGGCAAGATCATACGCGCGTGCAATGCAAAATTATACTTTAAATGAATTATTTATGATAATATCCTTTATTAGGGATCTAGACCTAGTGTCAAAGGGTCTTAAACAGTTGAAAACTGATAATAAAGCATTAATGGGTCAAATTATTTATAAATTATTTTATAGATGAGAATATTTATATTTTTTATTTTAATTCTATTTTATAATAAATCCTTAGCACAGGATGATAAAAAGTTAAATCAATATTTTTCTAATCAAAATTATTCTCTTTACGTGTCATATTTTGAGAATACATTTAAATCTAAAGACTATGATAATATTGATTCTGATCTGGTTGCTAATTATATAATATCTCTTCTTAAATCAAATTTTAATTCATCTGATGCAATGTTACCATCAAGAAAATTAAAAATTATTAGTGATAATATTGAGAGTTATATAATAAGTAATAATTCAAAAACTAGAGAAAAACTCCTGTATGAATATGGTAAATCAGAATTTTACAAAGATAGATATAAGGCAAGTATCAAATTTTTAAGTTTATTAAGAAATAAACATGAAGAGGTTAATTTCCTTTTAGGTGTTTCTGAGTTTAATAATAGAAATTATAATAAATCAGCTGATTATTTAAAATTAGTTACTGATGATATTTATTTAGATAGGAAAAATTTTTATTTAGGTGTAATTTCATATTTAAATGATGACTTTGAATCCGCATTAGAATTTTTTAGTAATTCTAATGATGATAATTTAGAGTCTAAATATCTCCAATACTTAATAAGTATTAATTTTTTAAATAAAAATTATGAAGAAACAATTCTATTTGAAAATAGATTAAATCCTAATATTGAGAATTTAGACTATTGTTATTTCTACATAGGTAAATCTTATTTTATTTTAAAAGATTTCAAAAAAACAATTGGTATGCTATCAAAACTTCAAAGTAAAGTTGATAGGGCAGATGAGATTTTATTTATGACAGCATACTCACATTATATGAATGGTGATTCTGAATTATCAAAATCTTTATTTAAGGAATTATCATATTCTTCTTCAGTATACTCTCAGTACTCATCATTTTATCTTGGGATGATTTTTTTAGATGAGAAAAACTTTAACCTTGCCAAAAATTATTTTTATGCTTCGTATAAGAAAGAAGCTAATGTAGATTATACCAAAAATTCTCTTATTAATTATGCTAAATCTAATTATGAACTTGGAGACTATGATTTATCTATTGCTGTTTTAAATAAATATAAAAACTCTTATCCGGATGATGATTTTACTAAGATAGATGATCTTCTTAGTGAGAATTATTTTATGACTAATAACTACTCAAGAATAATTCAATATTTAAATTCTAAAAATAATATATCAGCTGATGATAAATTAAAATTTCAATATGTTACTTATCAAAAAGGTGTTGGTGAATTTAATAGGGGTAACTTTAAAAGTTCAATAAAGTATTTTGATTTATCTAAAAGGTATAATTTAAATAAAGACATATATATAAAATCTGTCTTAAGTAAATCTGAAGCTCTATTTATTGGTAATTTATTCAAAGATGCTGTGAATGAGCTATTACCAATAGTTAATAATAAAATGAATATTTACTTAAAAAAGAAGTTGTTTCTTCAACTAGGTTATTCTTATTTTAATTTAAATGATTATATAAACTCTTCTAAATATTTAAAAAACTACTTTGATTATAAAGACAATAACTTTTCTTCAATAGATATTGACCCTTTACTAAGACTTGCAGACTCATACTATGCCTCTAAAAATTTTAATAGTTCTATTAATTATTATAATAAAGCATTGGAATTTAGTAATGTGAATAAGAATTATATAACATACCAAATTGGCTTGTGTTATTATGGTCTTGATGATTTCACTAAGTCTATAGAATACATGGATAAGGTAATTACTAATTCAGAAAAATCACTTGATGATGATGCTATTTTTAGAAAAGCCCAAATATACTTTGAAAACTCAGAGTTTGATAAATCAATAATTAATTTCAATAAAATTATTGATGAATATAAGTTCAGTGAATACATTCCATATTCTCTTTTAAACAGAGGTACTTCATTTTTTAATTTAAAATCATATGATCAAGCTGAATCTGATTTTTTATATATTCTAAAAAACATTTTTGATGAAAATATACAAAGTCAGGCGATATTAGGTATGCAAAAAGTTGTTTCCTTTACTAATAATTTTACTCAACTAAACATCTTGATATCAGATTATAAAAGTAGATTTCCTGATAATGATAATGTGTCAAAAATTCAATTTGATAATATTAGAAATTTATATTTTAATCAAAAATATTATGACCTAGTTACTTATGTTAATGAAATAGACTCTAAAGAAGAAATTACTTTCAATAAATATGAAACAAACTATTACTTAGCTGAATCTTATTTTAAGACAAATAAATATAACCAGGCAAGTTCAGTTTATAAATTATTGTTAGATAGTATCAATTCTAAATATTACTCAAGATCTTTAAATAGATTAGCTCAAATTTATTTAAACTTGGAAGAGTATAATAAATCATTATTATACTTCAAGAAATTAGAAAAAAACAGTAAAAATAATAGAGAAAGAATCGATTCATATATCGGTTCATTATCAAACTATTATTATTTAAAGAATTATGATTCTGTACATTTTTACTCTTCTCAATTAAATAATTTTGATAAAATATCTTTTAATAATAGAAATAAAATAAATCTTCTTAGTGCTAAATCCTTCATCGATGCAGGAAATATATCAAATGGAATAGATATGCTATTGACAACAATTAATCTTGTAAATGACGAAAGTGCTGCTGAAGCTAATTACATATTAGCTAAAGTTTTCTTTAGTCAGTCCCAAAAAAACCAAGCTCTAGAAACACTTTATTCATTAAATGAAAATTTCTCTAATTATGGTTATTGGGTAGGTAAATCTTATATACTTATTGCTGAGATTTTTATTTCAATGGATGAGGATTTTCAAGCAAATGCAACTCTCGAATCATTAATTGAAAATACTGATATAGATGACATAAGTGATCAAGCTAAAAAACTAAAAGCTAAAATTAATTTAAATGAATAGATATTTTTTAATCATTTTTTTATTAAATACTCATAATTTATTTTCACAGTCTACTGAAGGAGAAATTGAAGATGCTCAAATTTTGATTGAGAAAAATAGTAGTATCATATTACCTAAAGTCGATAAGGAAATTCAAAAAATTGAGCTTGAAAATAAAAACATAAACAAAAAAACATTTGTTTATGAAAACATATCTTTTACTCCAATTATATCAAAAAATAAAATTGACAAAATTTTAAGAGATAATTCTTATTCTGAGGATCAGAAAGAGATTTTTATTGATTTATTGGGTGGGAATTATTCAACTTTAATTTTAAATACTAATCCATATTACAAATCAGGAAATACTTTTGCTATTTATTCGGATTTGTATATAAAGCTAAACTCAAAAGGGTATAAGCTTTCTAATGTAAGTGGCGAGGAAATTAATGATATTAATGTTTATGCGGATTATAAATACAGTGTAAACTCAAAAATATCATCTCATCTTAACTTCAGTTCATATTCAAATGGTTATTATGGTTTTATTAATACAGAAAATATAACCTTGACCGATAATATAATAGAAAAATTAAGGTTCTCAAATAATTCATTTTACTATAAAATAGATTGGGAAAATATTGGAAAAAAATATAATTCTAATATTAATTATTCAGGTAACATATTCAAAAACCTATTCCATAACGAATCTCAGCATGTAGTTTCAGGTAATATTATTTTATCACCATCGAATTCATTACTTAGTTTTGTGCCATTATTTGATTATTACGAGATTAGAGAGATTAATAATATAAATAATAAAGTAAATTTTACTCAACTTGAGTTGCCATTGATATATAACTTTAATTCTAAGAATATAAATATTAGATTAAATGCTTCATATCAATTTTTATCAAAAAATCTTAAAAACACCACGACTAAAGGATCTTTCTCTCCAAAATTTAAATTAAAATATCACAAGGATAATTTTACAATAAATTTAGCTGCTTCAAGAGGCTATTATTACTCTAAGTATTCCGAAAATTTAAACTCTCTTCCATTTATTTATGATATAAATATTATTAACCAATTTGATTTAAATAGAGAGTTATATAGAGTGAAATTTGGTTTAGATATTAACCTGTTTAAGAATTCTTATCTTTCATTATCATATGAATCTGTTAAACAGGAAGGGTCCTTAGATTACAGACCCTATATTGGTGAAAATTCACCTTCTGATATAAAAGTACCTATGTATTTATATACTTTAAAAAGAAATAATGATAAAGAAATTATAAATTATCTATCCCTATCATTTAATGGTTCATTAACAGATAATTTCAAATCCTCTATTAACTTCCTACACACTATATATGAGAATGATGATGTATTTCAGCCTCTTTATGTTTTCGATATAGAAAATACATATTCTAAAAACGATATATCTCTAAGTATTGGTGGAAATTTTGAACTAGAAAATTATGGAATGGATTTTAATTCTAACTTGATCAAGATGAAATCATTTATTGATATTTATTTTAATTCAACTTACTCTTTATCTAAAAATATTGAGCTAAACCTAAAGGTTAATAATATCCTTAATAGATATAATGAAAAGTTTTATATGTATCCAGAGTTAGGTACAAATTTTCTCATTGGTGTTAAATGGACTTTTTAAATGAGCAAAAAAGATATTGATTTTGGTTTAAAGGATATTGAAATAAATGATTATAAATTAAAAAAAAACAATACAGGAAAAATAGTTTTTATAATTATACTAATTATTTCTTCATACTTAATCTATAATTTTTCTGACAAACTTCTACTTTTAAATGAAAGTTCTATTGCCCAAAATGAAAATGAGATATATATTGATAGTGATGTATCTGTAGATAATAGCGTTTTATTTTCAAATGATTCATCGTTAGAAAAAGATCATGAGAAACAATTTTTAAGAGAAATAACTAATGATTTAGATGATGTATCTCCAAAAATGAAAGATATTAATTTTCTAACTGGAAAATATTATATTATATCAGGAAGCTTTTCAAATTATGATCTATCTTTAAATAGAGCTAACTTTTTAAATGACAATGCTTTTAATGCATTAATTATATTACCTGTAAATCAAAATAAAATGTATAGAGTTGCAGTTGATGTATATGATGATATTAATGAAGCTAAAGAAAATTTAAAATCATACAAGAAAAAACTAAATAATGAATTATGGATTTTAAAACATTGATACTACAATTTTTAAATACTAACGACTCAACAATTAATGTGTTAGAACAAGACCAGATAACAGTAATGGAGCTCTTATTTAAGGGTGGTTTCATGATGTTGCCTCTTTTAATACTTTTTGTAATTACAATTTATATTTTAATTGAAAAAATATTAATCTTAAATAAAGAATCAAAATCTCCTAAGGGATTTACTGATGAAATTATATCTAGGGTCAAAAATGATGATATTAATGGTGCTAAATTAGTCTGTAACGATACTAATAACCCTGTGTCTAGAATGATTTTAAAGGGACTTAACAAACTAAATACATCATTAAAGAATATTGAATCATCAATAGAAAATGTAGGTAAAATAGAAATTTATAATCTTGAAAAAAACTTAAGCTTACTAGCTACTATATCAGGTGCAGCTCCAATGATCGGATTTTTAGGTACAGTAACCGGTATGATCCAAGCTTTTATCTCAATCGCTGAAGAAGAAGGTGCTGTTAGCCCTAAACTATTATCGAGTGGTATATATGAAGCTATGTTGACAACTGCAGCAGGGTTATTTGTTGGTATAATTGCATACCTTTCATATAATTATCTTGTTTCTAGAGTAGAAAAATTAATTCATAAGATGGAATATACTACTATTGAATTTATTGAAACATTACAAACTAAGAAATGAATTTAAAATCAAATAATAAGATTAATCCTTTATTTAGTATGTCATCTATGACTGATATAATATTTTTATTATTGATTTTTTTTATGTTAACAGCTTCTTTTGTGACTCCATCAGGGCTACCTGTTAATTTACCTTCTAGTAAATCTTCTACTATTGTTATTCAAAAAGTTTCAGTTACTATTACCAAAGACTTAAAATATTTTGTTAATGATCAGGAAACTGCTCTTGATGATCTTGAGATTATTTTAAGGAACGCAATTGGTGATGATGAGGGGCTAGTTGTTCTTCATTGTGACAAAGATGTTCCAGTCGAACATTTAGTTAATGTTGCTGGTATAGCAACCTCTCTTGAAGCTAAAGTTTCTATAGCATCAACTCCAAAAAAATGACAGATCCAAATAAAGATTTGAAAAATAAAGCCTTTTTTTTAACTATAGGGACAAATATCTTATTTTTTCTGTTTCTAATGATATTAGTAGCATGGAAAGAAACATATCCTCCTCCAGAAGAGTACGGAATTGAATTAGGAATGGATGTTTCTGAAATTTCTGATTCAGAAGCTACTGCTGAGGAAGATATTGATTCTGATTTTGAAAATGAATTAATAGAAAATGATTTTGACGAAGCTGATATTGTCAATGAACCTATAATTGAAGATGTAGAGGAAGCTGAGAACATATCAAATAATTTAGAATCATCAGATCTTAATGAAGTTGAAGAGCTTGAACCTTTAACTAATGTAGAAGCTTTAGAATCTGTTGATGAAAGTCCTAAAATAGAAAATAATGATAAAACCGAATCAAAAGATTCTTCTATAATAAATGAAAATAAACCTTCAACTAAAATAATTGATGAAAGAGCAATTTTTAAAAATAATTCTTCATCAGAATCTGGATCAAAGGGCTCATCACTAGAAATGCAAGGTTGGATATGGGATTTTGAGCCAAATCCTTTAGATAATAGTAGAGAAAGTGGTAAGATTATTTTTGAAATTATTGTAGACTATTATGGAGATATTATAGGATTAAGAACTATAGAAACTACACTAAGTCCAGCAATTGAAAATATTTACAGAGATGAAATTTTAAAACTTACATTTAGTCCGACTAATAATGATAATCCTGCAGAAGTATCTAAAGGAAAAATAACCTTTATAATAAAGAATAATTAATATTTAAGGATGAATTATGATGAAGCTATAAAGTTTCTTTTTAATAGTGTTCCTAATTATCAAAAATCTGGAAAATCAGCAATAAGAACTGGTTTGTCAAATATTAAAACCTTATCAAATCATTTTAAAAATCCACAAAATACTTTTAAATCAATCCATGTTGGAGGAACTAATGGTAAAGGAACTACTTCAACATCTATTGCTAATTTGTGTCTATCGCTTAACTTAAAAGTAGGCTTATTTACATCACCTCATATTTATGATTTTAGAGAGAGAATTCAAATTAATGGTGAAAAGATAAATAAATCGTTTGTTGTAGAATTTATCACAGAAAATGAGAATTTTTTCAAATCAAATGATTTTTCTTTTTTTGAAATTAATACAATAATGGCTTTCGAATACTTCAAATTAAAGAAAGTTGATTTAGCTATTATTGAGGTTGGTTTAGGAGGTAGTCTAGATTCAACTAATATTATTAACCCTATTATTAGTTTAGTAACTAATGTTGGTTATGATCATCAAAATATACTAGGAGATAATATCGAGGATATTTCAATAGAGAAGTCAGGTATCATTAAACAAAATGCTTTATTTATTAAGGGTGAAAAGCAAATAGAAATTGACCATATATTTAAACAGGAATGTAAAATTAAAAAAACAAAATATATTATTGCATCAGACATAATTAAGGTTAGTTCACAATTAAGAACTTTAATAAGTAGAAAAGTAAAGATTGAATATCAAAATCAATATTTATTTGAAATAATAATTAACAACCCTACTAAATATTATTATAAAAATTTTAAAACTGCATTTTCCACATTTATAAAAATTGCAGAATATTTTAAGGAAGACATAAAATTAAATCATAAATTATTAAATAAATTTAAAATCTATGGAAGGTGGAATATTATTTCTGAAAAACCATATATAATTTCTGATGGATGTCATAACATAGATGCTTTTAAAAGTATAATTAAAGAAATTAGGTCTTTATCATTTCAAAAAGTATATTTTATAACTGGTGGAGTTAAAGATAAGAAATGGAATGAAATATGTAAAATACTTCCAAAAGATTATAATTATTTACTAATTAAACCAAATAACAAAAGAGCAATAAATACATTTAATCTAAAAAAATACTTTATCGATAATAGGTTAAATTTTGAAATTAAAAGTGATATAAATAATGCAATAGAATATTGTAAGAAAATATCAAATGAAAATGATTTGATTTTTATAGGTGGAAGTTTGTTTTTAATTTCAGATTATAATGAAAAATAAATTAGAGAGATATGCATATAATCATAAATCAGATTATGTCATTCAGGAGGGTAAAGAATTTTATAAAAATTCAAGAGGTAATTGGAATAAAAAATTTAAAAATAATAATCCAATAGTTCTTGAGTTAGCATGTGGAAATGGTGAGTATACTGTTTCAAGATCAATATCAGATAAAGAAAGAAATTTTATAGGTATTGATATAAAAGGAGCAAGAATCTGGAAAGGTGCAAATGAGCTGGAAAAACAAAAATCCACCAATGCTCTTTTTTTAAGAACTCAAATTGAAAACATAATGGATTTCTTCAATATAGATGAAATAGAGGAAATAATTATTTCATTCCCTGATCCAAGACCAAAGAAAAGAGACATTAAAAAAAGACTTACTAATATTAATTTTTTAAATCTTTATTATGAGGTTCTAAATAAAAATGGGATATTAATTCTAAAGACAGATGATGAAAAATTATTTGAATTTTCAAGAGATGAAATAAAGTTATCTAAGTTTAATGTTAATGATTACACAAAAGATTTACACTCTTCTACAAAATTTGATTTATATAAGAAAATAAAAACAAAATATGAAGAGAAATTTTTATTAGAGGGAAAAAAAATTAAATTAATAAAATGCTCAAAATGAATCATCAATTGATTCTAAAAAATCTGACAACGAATCGTAATCTTTTAATCCAGGTCTGATTTCATTAGACCCTTTAAGTAATAACCCAAAATTTCTATCTTTTATTTTTTTTGTAATAAGATTTATTTCTTCAAATGGATTAATTATTATCCTATATTTATTATCAATATATTTTAAATTTTTTACAGTCTCATTTGAAATATTATCAATAATTAAGGATTCAGTAGATGGAAATTTTTTTTTTAAATAATCATTTGAGTCTTTGTTAATTTTATTTGGGTTTGGTATTCGTATAATAATTTTACTTTTATCAAAATTTATATGTTCAACATTATTATCCATATTTATTTCAATAGCATCAAAAAGATTATTTTCTAAAACTTTGTTAATGTATTTCTCTGATGAGTTATAAAATTCAGCAATAAATTTCACTCCGTTAACCCATTGAGAGATTTCTTTTACTGTATCAATAGATAGTTTATCATTAGAGTTTTCATCTAAATTATAACCAAGACTATCTACCATCATACCAGAACAATACCTAGCATCACTTAAATTAGAAATAGAACTTACGTGAACAAAATACTTTAATGACATTATATTCTTTATAAATGAATTATTTTTGCAAATTAATCATAATAGCTACAATAATGAGTAAACATGGTAAAGTTCTTGTTGCAATGAGTGGAGGTATAGATAGTTCTGTTACTGCAATTCTTCTAAAAGAACAGGGTTATGAAGTAATAGGGTTGACTATGAAAACTTGGGATTACGAATCATCTGGATCGAAAAATAAAGAAACAGGTTGTTGTAGTTTAGATTCAATAAATGATGCTAGAAATATTGCTGTTGATCTAGGTTTTCATCATAATATTTTAGATATAAGGTCTGAATTTGGAGATTATGTTATTGATTACTTTACAGATGAATATATGTTGGGAAGAACTCCTAACCCTTGTGTTCTGTGTAATACTCATATTAAGTGGGAAGCATTACTAAAAAGAGCTGATAAGTTAGGTTGTGAATATATTGCTACTGGTCATTATGCAAAAGTTAATGAGATAGATAATAGATTTTATGTTTCTAAAGGGAAAGACATTAATAAAGATCAATCATATGCATTGTGGGGTATAAGTCAAAATAACCTTTCAAGAACGATGTTTCCTTTGGGTGATTTAGAGAAAAATGAAATTAGAGATATAGCAAAACAATCTGGTTATAATAATTTAGTAAAAAAATCAGAATCCTATGAGATTTGTTTTGTCCCTGATAATAATTATAGAAACTTTCTTAGAAAAAGGGTAGAAGACATAGATAAAAAAGTAGGAAAAGGAAATTTTATCGATGAGGAAGGTAGGGTTATAGGAAAACATGAAGGTTATCCATTCTATACTATTGGTCAGAGAAAAGGATTAGGTGTAGCGCTTGGTTACCCTGCATATGTTACTAATATTGATATGGAAAAGAATGAAGTAACCCTAGGTTCATTTGATGAACTTAAAAGAGATGGTATGTATGTAAATAAACTTAATTTCATGAAGTATGAAAATATAAATGGAAAGTTTAATGCAGATACAAAAATTAGATATAATGATAAGGGAAATCCCTCTGTAATTGAACAAGTTGATGATACAATAAAAGTATATTTCGGAAATGGAGTAACAGCAATTACTCCGGGTCAAGCAGCAGTGTTTTATGAGGGTGAAGATGTGATTGGAGGAGGCTGGATTAAGTCAAGCTTTGATAATAAATTAATGATTCAAGATAAAATTATAAATCATGAATAAAGTTTCTATTTCTATTCTTGACTGTGACTTTTATAATTTAGAATTTGAAATTAATAGAATAAATGAATCCAACTCTGATTATATACACATTGATATAATGGATGGTGAATTCGTTGAAAGTGATACAAGAAATTTATTTGATTTAAATAAAATTAAAAAACTCTCAAAAATTCCTTTAGATATACATTTAATGGTAAATAATCCTTTATTTATAATTAATCAATATGCTAAATATAACCCAGGATTTATTACAATTCATTTTGAAAATAATCCTGATATTAAAGATTGTATAAAATTGATTAAATCACATAATATCAATGCAGGAATTGCTATAAATCCCGATACAGAAATATCTATACTGAAACCATATCTTAAAGATGTTGAATTAATACTTGTAATGTCAGTATTTCCAGGTAAAGGAGGTCAAAAATTTATCAATAAAACATACAACAGAATTGAAGAGTTAGAAGTTTTAAAAAAAGAAAATAATTTTATAATTTCAGTTGATGGAGGAGTAAATGATACTAACTCACATAATCTAATTAATTACGGATCTGATATACTTGTATCTGGAAGTTTTTTGATAAAAAACTTAAATCTTAATAAAGGGATAAAATCACTCTTAAATAGATGAATTTAGTATTTTTTGAGGTAAAAAATAGATATATTTACAATATATAAAAACTCATAAAAAATATTCATGATAGAAGATAAAAATCAAAATATTATACCCATAAATATAGAGGAAGAAATGAAAGGTGCTTACATCGATTATTCGATGTCAGTTATAGTTTCAAGAGCACTGCCAGATGTTAGAGATGGTTTAAAACCAGTTCATAGAAGGGTATTGTATGGTATGCTTGAAATGGGTGTTAATTATAACAAGAGTTTTAAAAAATCGGGTAGAATTGTAGGAGATGTTATGGGTAAATATCATCCCCACGGTGACTCATCTGTTTATGAAACAATGGTAAGGATGGCTCAACCGTGGTCATTAAGATATATTTTAGTCGATGGACAAGGTAATTTTGGCTCTGTAGATGGTGACTCTCCGGCAGCAATGAGGTACACAGAAGCTAAGTTAAAAAGGATTTCAGATGAACTTTTATCAGACATAAATAAAGAAACTGTAGATTTTCAACCTAACTATGATGATACTCTAAATGAACCTACGGTATTACCTTCTAAATTTCCAAACTTATTAGTAAATGGGTCAAGTGGTATTGCTGTTGGTATGGCTACTAATATGGCTCCTCATAATCTTACAGAGGTGATTGATGGAACAATTCACTATATCAATAACAATAATTGTAATATTGAAGATTTAACTCAATTTATTAAAGCTCCAGATTTTCCAACTGGTGGAATTATTTATGGATATCAAGGTGTAAAATCAGCATTTGAAACTGGAAAGGGTAGAGTTGTTATTAGAGCTAAAGCATCAATAGAAATTAATGATAAAGAGAAAGATCAAATTATTGTATCAGAAATACCATATATGGTCAATAAAGCATCAATGATTGAAAAAACTGCTCAATTAGTTAATGAAAAGAAAATTGAGGGAATCAGTGATATTAGAGATGAATCTGATAGAAATGGATTAAGAATCATTTATGATCTTAAAAGGGATGCAATTCCTAATGTAGTATTAAATAATTTATACAAATACACTCAGTTACAATCATCATTTGGTGTTAATAATGTAGCCTTAGTTAATGGAAGACCTAAAACATTAAATCTTAAAGAACTTATTGAAAATTACGTAATCCATAGACATGAAGTAGTTACTAGAAGAACTGAATATGAATTAAAAGAGGCTGAAAAAAGATCACATATTCTTCAAGGATATATTATAGCTTTAGATAATATAGATGATGTAATTGATTTAATAAAGAAATCAAAGAGTCCTGAAGAAGCTAAAAATGGATTAATATCAAAATATAAGTTATCTGATATACAGTCTAAAGCTATATTAGAGATGAGACTTCAAAAACTTACAGGTTTGGAGAGAGAAAAAATTAATAAAGAAAATGAAGAACTTAATAAGCAAATAAAGAACTTAAATGATATTCTTTCAGATAAAGGAAGGAGAATGGATATTATAAAAGAAGAATTATCTGAAATTAAAGAAAGATATGGTGATGAAAGAAGATCAGAAATTGAACATTCTGCAGCAGAATTTACAGTTGAAGATATGATTCCAGATGAAGATATGGTGATAACATTTTCTCATCAAGGTTATGTGAAAAGAACTTCTTTAGATGAGTATAGAACTCAGAGCAGGGGTGGTGTAGGAGCAAAAGGTGTTAAAACAAAAGACGATGATTTTAATGAACATTTATTTATTGCCTCAACACATAACTATTTGTTAATTTTCACTGAATTTGGTAAGGTGTTTTGGAAAAAAGTATGGGAAATACCTGAAGGTTCAAAAGTATCTAAAGGTAGGGCAGTTCAAAATATAATAAATATTGAGAGTGGAGATACTATAAGATCAGTTATAAATATTGATAATTTAACTGATGAGGATTATCTAAATAATAATTATTTAGTGATGTGTACAGAAGCTGGAACAGTTAAAAAAACTAAATTAGAAGCTTATTCTAGACCAAGAGTTAATGGAATCAACGCAATTACCATAAAAGAAAATGATAGGCTATTAGATGTTAAGCTTACAAACGGAAATAATCATATCATAATTGCTAAAAGGTCTGGAAAAGCTATTAATTTTCATGAAAGTAATGTGAGGCCAATGGGAAGAACTGCTTCTGGAGTAAGAGGTATAAAACTTGAAAATGAAAAAGATAGAGTAATAGGTATGGTTTGTGTATCTAGAGAAGAATCTGATCTACTTGTTGTATCTAAAAACGGATATGGTAAAAGATCTTCAATTGATGATTATAGAATTACTAAAAGAGGTGGGAAAGGTGTCATGACATTAAAAATAACGGATAAAACTGGAAATTTGGTTTCAATTAAAGAAGTAAAAACACATGATGAATTAATGATCATTAATAAATCTGGAATTACAATAAGAACCTCAATTACAGATGAGAATATTAGAGTTATGGGTAGAGCGACTCAAGGAGTAAAGCTTATTAAATTAGCTGAAAATGATGAAATATCATCCGTTGCAAAGATTGAGAATATAGAAGGAGACGAAGAAGAATAATTTTATAAATTTGTAATAATAAATACTATAAATATGAGAAATATATTTTTACCCTTATTGTTAATATTAATTTCCTTTAATACTTATTCACAGTATAAAGGTAATCCTGGAAAAGCTAAATCATCTTTAGATAAAGCTGCACTTAAAACGGATGTTAATGAAAAGAGAGAACTTGTAATTATTGCTAAAGGCGAAATTGATGCTGCTATAGATATAGAAAAACAAAGATCTAAAGCAAATACATGGCTAGTTAGAGGAGATGTATATGCTGAGATTGCTAAAAACTTCACAGATCTTGATCCGCAAGCAATTGAAAAGTCTGTTGAGGCTTATGATAAAATAGGAACAGAAGTTCCTACAAAAGACCTTACTATTATTACTAATACTAATGCCGGTAAACAAAATTTATCATCTTATTTCATAAATCAAGCTATTACCTCACTTCAAGGGACTAATGAACCTGATTATCAAGGTGCATATGACGCATTTAAATTTTCTTTGAGAGTTAATCCTGAAGATACTTTAGGTTTATTATATGGTGGTTTTGTAGCAGAACAACTTAATAAATATGATGAAGCATTAAGTTTTTATGACAAATTGATGAAAAGAAAGGTATTAAATACTAAAAATTCTAATACTATATATCAAAACTCTGTTAATATCTTATATCAAAATTGTGAATTTTTTAATGAATGTGATTCATTTGAAAGAGCAACGTCTTTAATAAATGAAGCTAAGTCACTATTCCCAGAAAATAATTATTATCCATCTGTTGAGATAAATATTGCAATGAGACTAGATAAAGTTGATGAGGCTCGTCAAAAAATTGATGCAAGGCTGAGTACGGATCCTGATAATCCAAGTCTTCATTTCAATAGGGCAGTATTATACTATAATTTAGGTTTAGCATTAACAGAAAGAAATGATTTCACTGAAAAAGTTAAGTTAGATACACTTGATGTAGTTTTTAAAACATCTATAGAATCTTATAAGAGCACATTACAATATGATCCATCAAATGATAGGGCAGTACTTTATCTACTTGATGCTTATAAAGCAAATGCAAAACCTTACTATGATTTAGAAAGAAATTTAGACTTTTTAGCTTTAAAAAATAGATATCAGTCTGAGTCAGATAGGTTGAAAAAGGAAGGTAACTCTAGAATTGAAGATGCATTGGTTTATGCCAAAGGTTATATGGATTTGAAAGGAGAAGAGATTTCAAATGAAGATATTGCAACAATATATCCTATATTCTCAATTCTTGAGGATTATGATAATTTAATACAAATATTAAATTTATCTGTTTCTAGAGATAATACTAATGCAGAATATTTAGAAGTTTTGAGGAGTGCTTATATGAGCAAAAAAGATTATGAAAATGCGGAAAGAATTTATCAAATGATTTTAAATCTAGAATAAACTTCAATTATTTTTATTTAAAAAATTAATTATTTCTCTAGAATATTCTTTTAAAAGGTCGTTGGGAATTGGTAAAAGCAAATTGTATTGTGTTATAAGCCATTTATCATTCTTTTTAATTAATACTCCAGTTCCTCTAAATATACCATACTTTTCATTTGATAACTCCTCATCAAACCAAGCTGTATTATCATTAATATAAATATTTCTAGAGATTGGTACGTAGGTCCATCCTGAACCAGATTCAAACCTTTTTATAGTATAATCCTTAAATTCATTAATATGCCATCTTTCTGATGCGTCTGTTCCAAAAAATACTGCTTCAGAGTCAAATAATTCTAAATATTTTATAGCATTTGCTTTACTTGCGTAAATATGTAAGTTATCTAAAACATTTTCTATTTTCTTTTTTTCATTATCTGATATAAATAATGATATATATATAATTAATTTAAACATATCCTATTTAACATAATATAAATTATATAACAATTATCTTACAATTATCTCTTTTGAGAATTTATCAATAGATAATTTAAATTTACCAGGTTCAACTACAAATTCATTATTTGCATTAGCAAAGGCTAATTCACTAACTGGTAAATCAAACATAATTGTTTTTATTTCACCACCTTTAAATTCAATTTTATTAAAATCTCTTAATCTTTTAATATCAGGTGTTATAGATGCATATAAATCTGATGAATAAAGTTGAATAGTTTCAAAGCCAGTAATATCACTTATATTCTTAACATTAACTGAAACTCTTATTGTATCATCTAAATTGTATTGTTCTTTATTAACTTTTAAATCACTATATGAAAAATCAGAATAACTGAGTCCATAACCAAAATCATATAGATTATTTACCTCACCAACATAATTGTAAGCTCCTTGGGCATTATTTTGGACTTCAGATGGTTTGTAATAATAAGGTAGCAATGAATTTGGATAAGCAGGATAAGTATAAGGTAGTTTACCAGATGGATTAACCTTTCCAGATATAATATCAGCTAATGCGTCACCACCAAAATTTCCAGGTAAATAAACATTAACGACCGCACTCATAAGTGGCTCAATATCAGATATTAATCGTGGTCTTCCTAAATTTAAAATTAATATAATTGGCTTACCAGTTTTGCTTAATTCAATTGCTAATTTTCTTTGCAATTTGTGTATATTAAGATCATTCAAATCTCCTGGTTTTTCTGTATATGTATTTTCACCAAGACAAAGAACTACATAATCTGAATTTTTAGCTTCTCTGACTGCTAAACTTATATTATCTTCTACCATGTCATAATAACTCCCATTTTCCCTATAAGATACTCCTGAGACATATTTTACATTATTTCTACCGTAATTATTTTGTAATGATTCATATATAGTATTAAAATCACCTGCAAACCTATCAGTGAGATCTCCTTGCCAAGAGTATGACCATGCTCCATTAAGTGTTCTCATATTATTACCATTCGGACCAGTTACTAATATTCTAGGCTTACCTGTAAGCGGTAATATTTTGTTATTGTTTTTTAATAATGTTATTGACTCAGATGCAGCTTTATAAGCAAGTTGATGGTGTTTTTTTGATCCAAAATCTTCATATTCTTTATAATTTGTAACTGGATTTTCGAAAAGATCTAGCTCAAATTTTAATTTTAATATTCTTTTCACAGCATCATCAATTCTTTCAATACTAACCTCCCCTTCTTTAACTAATTGAATTAAATCATTAACAAATTGTTCATATTCATAAGGTACCATTGACATATCAATACCCGCATTTATTGCCATTTTTACAGCTTCTTTTTGAGTATCTGCAACTTTATCTCTGTCATGTAACTTTCTTATATCTTCCCAATCAGTTAAAATTACTCCTTCAAACCCTAAATCATTCCTTAAAACATTAATCATTAGATTATAATCTGCATGAACAGGAATTCCATTTATTAATCCAGAGTTTATCATAATTGTTTTTGCACCAGCTTCAATTGCTTTTTTAAAAGGTTCAATATGAAATTCTTTAAGAACATTATCTGGAATATAAGCTGGTGTTCTATCTTTTCCAGAAATAGTTGAGTGATACCCTACAAAATGCTTCATACAAGCAGCAACACTATACTTACTAGATATATCGTTATTTAATCCTTGATAACCTTTAATCATCTGAACTCCAAATCTTTCTACAAGAAGAGGATCTTCACCAAATGATTCAAATTGTCTAGAAAAACGTGGGTCAATACCTAAGTCTAAGACTGGTGAGAAATTCCAAGGAATACTTGAAGCTCTTGTTTCATAAGCACAAACTAAAGCCATATTATAAGCATTTTCCGGATTCCAACTAGCAGCAGTAGTTATTTGTTGTGGAAACATTGTAGCTCCATCTGTATATGTTGTACCGTGAATAGCATCAATACCATAAATAACGGGTATTCCTAATCTGTTATTATTCATCGCAATATCCTGAATTTTAGATATGTTTTTAAACCATATATTAGGTTTTTGCGCAGTATTATTAATTGTATTTAAAACAGATCCTACTTTAAAATTAACTAATGCTTTATTTGCTTTTTTATCATCTATTTCCATTGGAAATGACGATTCCCATTTATTAGGTCCTTTTGCAATAACAGTTAAATTTATTTGTGTCATTTGCCCAACTTTTTCCTCTAATGTCATTTTTGATAATAAATCATCCACCTTTTGATCTAGATCAGAATTTAAATTTTGATTTGTACAGGAAAAAAATATGAAAACGATAAGAATATATCTCATAATAAATAGTTTAATTGTTTTAAGAAATTGAGGTGTAATTTAGTCAGATATTTTCCAAAAAGCTATTCCTCCAGCTTGTTTTCCAACTTTTACAGATGATACTAATTCTAAAGATTCTAAATCTATTACATCTACAATTCCAGGTTCGCCACCTATTCCTTCGACAGAGATAAATGCATATTTACTATCAGGTGAAATTGCAATTCCATGAGATACACTAGTAGTATTTTTTATAGTTTTTATTATTTTCTTATCATTTAAATCTAAAATAGCAGTACTCCCCTCACCTTTTAAGGTTATAATTAATTTATCTCCATTTGGAGTGATTTCAACATTATATGGACCTTTACCAGTTTTTATTCTTTCTGTAATTTTCCATGAATCTAAATCAACTTCAATAATTTCATTTGAGCCATTACCAGCTACATAAGCATAATTATTATTTGGGTGTGGAATAACCCATGTTGGTTTAACTGATGAGTGTTTCATCATTACTTTAGAAGAATGATCCATATTAGAATGATTCATATGAGTATGATCCATCATTTCTAAATTTAGTTTTCTATTAACCTCCATTGAAATACCATCTATTTCAAATAATTCACCAGACATCATTGCAACTGAATACTGAAACAAACCATCTGGAGATAGTCTAGAGCCGTGAGGCATTGCTCCTGTTGTAATTTGCTTGATTTCAATCATAAGTTCTGGATCAACTACAGAAACAGTACTTGGTTTCATATCACCGTGAAGATCAAAATTAACACAATATAAAAAGCCAGTTGTTGTAGAAACTTGCATAGTTGCAGGAAATAATCCAAGTGTTGTTTTAGAAACAGGTTTATTAGTTTCAGTCGAATATTTAACCAAACTTCCAAAAGGACTACCATGAGCTAATGAAAGATACCAATAATCACCAGAAGGATCGACAGTAATACCGTGAGGTCCTTCTATTTCTGTTGGCATTATTCCAACTTCAATTCTATTAATCTCTTCAATAGAAGAACCATCAAATTTTAATAGTGATACAACATCGTCAGATTCAGCGGCTACGTATAAAAAATAACTCTTATTTGCATGTACTTGAAATGTAACAAATAAAAAAAATAATAATAACCTCGTCATTAATTTAGTTTAAATATTGATTGACTTTTGAGTTATCAGGTTTAACTGGCATAACTTTTGCGGATCCTATTCCACTATTCCAATCAGAATAAAACACATATCCTTTATATAATTGTGCTCCCCATGCCATAGTAGCAAATGGAATAAAACCATCTTTATTTCCAGGTAAAATATAACCTATTTCTCTTCCTTGCTTAAATAAATCCCCCATTAGATCTCCACTAATATCTACAATTCTTATACCTCCTGAATACATTGCTACATATAAAATATCATCTTCTATCCAATAATTATGAGAACCATGCCCAGGTAATTCATATCTCGCTACTTCTTTTGGGTTATCTACATCTGAAAAATCAACAAAATGTAAAAATCCAGCTGTTTCGTTTGGTGAATCTACATCTATTCCTTTAGGGAAAATTTCATCACCTAAAACAGTATAGAATTTACCTGTAGATTTACTTTTAAATGGATATGTAGCATGATGAGCTCCGCTAGCATAAGTATAGTTACCAAATGCAATAGGATTAGAAGGAGAACCACCAGCTATTCCATTACCTACATCTACTAAATATACTCCATCTCTCCAATTTGATGAATATGCAATTCCATCTTCTATCCAAACATCATGAATAGCTTGACCTTCTTTTCCTAATTCAAACATTCCAACTTCTACAGGATTTTTAGGATCTTCAATATTTAAGATGTAGTATTTTCTACCACCACTTAGAGCATAAACATGATTTTGATAAATAAATAAATTATGCACACCTCCAGTTAAGTTTTTAGTATATTCAGCTATTATTTGAACATCATATGGATTTGAAACATCAATTATAATTATACCATTCTTTCTATTAGAAGCTCCTTCCCTACTTATTATACATATTTTACCATCTTCAGATACTTTAACATCATTAACTGTTCTTGCATCAACTTGGACACTATCTATTTTTAAAATATTAGCAGGGTCTGTAACATCCCAAAAATAAGAGGTTCCGTCTGCACCCCACGTTCCTGTAACAGCGTAATCTCTACCATCAACTCCTTCAAATACCCAAAAATCAGATGTATGCTTATCATTTACTAATCCTGTCCCAACTTTCACTACATCTCTTTTAATATTTCTTTCATAAACATTAAGTGCTTGTGAATTTGTAATATTTCCTACTGATGCGGTTACTAAGTAATTTCCAGCAACATCTGCTACAAATCTACCATCATTATTAATTAAACCTGAAGCTGTATTACTAACATCAAAAGATTTGCCTTTAAATGAATATTCAAAAGGAACATCAGTAACTAACCTTCCTTTTTTGTCATACGCTTTTGCCTCAAACTGTACAACATCCCCAGTTCTTAATTGATTTAAATTTGAAATAAGATCAATTTTAGATACGGGATTTTCTATGACATCAATTTCTAATATACCAGTAATTCCTTCAAAAGAAGCTTCTAAAGTTGTTGATCCTTCCTTGATAGCTTTAATATTATTGATAGGATCTACAGATAAAATATTATTTGAAGATTTTAGCGAAAAGTTAACATTATCTCTAACAAAACCCATTTCATCAATAACTTCATAAGATATAGGAAGATATGTTCCAGTATAAACTTTATCTGTATTCAATGTTATTTTTATTTCTTTTACTTTAGGATATTTTACATTCACCTGATAGGTTTTACTTACTCTCTTTCTATCCTTACCATAACAGACAGCAACAACTTCATGTAATCCAGGTTTATTGGCTATTATTTCACCAGTTTGATTATCAACTTTAATAGAATTAGCAGTACTGAAAACACCTCTTTTATTATAATATATAATTCTATCACAGTCTGATCTATTGTCTTTTGAGTCTATAACAAATGTTGTAGGGATAAACGAATCACCTATACTTAACTCTAACCCTTCTAAATCAGATATGATTGATTTTTCTTGAGCATGATTAAAAAAAGGTATTAGTAATAATAGAATTGAAATTAAGATTCTCATAGTATAAAGGTTTAATTTTTAATATTCCAATCAGCAAGTAACTTGATATGGGGATCTAATTTAATTTCTTTTGGTTTATAATCTGAAGAAATAAGATATTTTTTTGATTTTTTATCCATAAAAATCTGAGTTATCGTGGATGAATTATCACTATTAATCAATTCTACTTCAACAGGCATTTCAAATAAATAACCATCATTTTGAACTTGATTAATATTAATTTCAATTTGTTTCAAATTTTTATTGTAAGACCAAGACACATCAAGTTTTATGATTCCTCCTTTATATAACCACTGATCAAAAAATTTATCTAAATTCTTACCTGAAGCATATTCCATTTCCAATTTAAACTCTTCAGTAGTTGTATTAGAATTATAATATTTTGAATAATAATTT
>Ga0315315_10000913_pt1 | contig 26453 bp, 21 predicted proteins | sample M140m3416metaG_FD_203699 | JGI IMG/M metagenome (GOLD analysis project Ga0315315, IMG submission 203699) | Ammonia-oxidizing marine archaeal communities from Monterey Bay, California, United States - M1 40m 3416 | ecosystem: Environmental > Aquatic > Marine > Intertidal zone | place: USA... | reverse complement strand
TGCTGCTTGTCATTCCATATGCGCTGAGGAACACTATGTCGATTCGAAATTATTACAGAGGATTTACGCTTATTGAACTGCTTGTTGTCATCGCAATCATAGGCGTCTTGGTCGGGCTTCTTCTACCAGCGGTTCAGCAGGCTCGTGAAGCTGCTCGCAGGTTGACATGCGTCAATAATCTCAAGCAGACCGGTCTTGCTATGCATGCTTTTTACGATGCAAATCGGCATCTGCCTTCGGGTTATATTTCTCCGGGGGTATCGGCAACAGATTCATCTACGAGCGAGACAAGCAAAGGGTATGGATGGGGTTTCTTTCTATTGCCATATAAGGAACAGGTAGCCCTTTTTGACTCGATCGACCAGGCACTTGAGCCTGTAGGCACGATAAATGAAACCAGAGCAGCAGAAGCGAATCTCAGTGGTTCTCTCTGCCCGACGGACACGGCACCAGATTCTTTTCCTGTCGATAATGGAAGTGGAACGGTCACACTTCCTACATCAAACTATGTTGCCATTCTTGGTTGGAACAACGTGACGACTCAAGCCGGTCAGGGGAACGGCGTGTTCTTCCGTAACAGTGAGATTGAATTCAAAGATATTTCTGACGGGCTTTCAACAACAATTTGCGTAGGCGAACGAAAACACATCCATGATTTTTTTGATCAAGGGCCATACGCTGCTAATAGTACTTGGTATGCGGCTGTTCCAGGCGTTCGTAGAGATGCTGGTATGGCGATGATGCCCATGATGAAGGAAGGACCAGGTTCCCTTGTACTCGGTCACGTTGGGCAAAGCGGTATGATGGCAGGAAAAACTCCGAACCACACAAATCATATTGTGCACTTCAGTAGCAGCCATAATGGTGGTGTTGTATTCCTTCTTTGTGACGGGTCGACGCACTTTGTGCTTGATGACATTGAATATCCGTTGTTTAAAGCACTTGGAACGAGAGCCGGTGGGGAGGTCGCAAGTCTTTAACGTGCTGCAGTAAACACGAAATTATATTGGACAGGAAGTTCTTTAGCTAAGAGACCGCTGACATTGCCCGGCAAGTACGGCTGCTGCAATGGCAGCGGTTTCAATGCGAAGAGTGTTTTGTCCAAGTGACATGTGTTGGAAACTATGCGCACGTGAGAGAGCGAGTTCTTCTTCTGTGAATCCACCTTCTGGCCCGATGACAATCAGCATTTCATCAATTGGTGTTGAAAGCATTGACTGCATCGAATCAATGCTCGTGGGACAGGCAAGAATGCGTACTTTTGTAGATGCTGTTGATAGGAGTGTGTCGAGTGATTGCGATGGAGTAATCTCAAGAAGTCGATTCCGATTCGATTGCTTGCAGGCCTCAACGACACCGCGTCTCAGTCTGCTTATCGCGGCAGACGTTGGTTGTGCAACAGACCGTGATGTTGTTAGAGGCGTGAGGTAATCCACCCCAAGTTCAGTGATTTTTTCAATCAGCCATTTTTGGCGTTCACCTTTCGGTAATGCGACGGCGAGCGTGACGACTGGTTGTTGAGAAATCTTCTCAGTGTATCTCGAGTCAAGACGCAGTGTGACCTCATTACGCTCAATACCGGTTACAGTCGCAGACCATGATGTTCCTTGCCCGTCAAACAATTCGACTGGATCACCGGCCTTGATCCTCATAACACGAGAGAGATGTCGAGCCTCATCGCCTGCAAGCGTGGCAGCATCGCCCGTGGGAGTTTGGGAAAGGAAGAATCGCGGACTCATAAATAGGGTTCCGGTGAATACATTGAAAAAATAGGTGACGATTCATCATGACGTGGGTGCATTAAATTCGTACAACCTTCCCTTATGGTACGCAACAACTGGAACTTTACAGCGAATCCTTTCGAGGGAACCCTTACTCCGGGGACTTTCTATTGCGGAAAGCCTCAGGAAGAGGCACTTGCTCGCCTCGAGTGGATTTGTGAAGAACGTCAGCGATTTGCGATAGTGGCCGGTGTCGAGGGAGTAGGGAAGAGTCATCTTTCCACAATGGCTCTCCGCCGCTTTGGTGGACTCGGCGCCGAGGCAATGTTGCTGTCACTACACGGTATGCCTGAGGGGGAATGGTTACAATTTCTCATTGAAAGGCTTCCGCTCGATCAGGCAAGTCGTTGTGAATCAATAACGAATTGGCAGAAATTAGAAAATAGGCTTCGTGAAAATCGATTGATGGAGCGGCCTACGGTCATCCTTGTCGATGACATTGATCAAGCTCCTGCTGATGCTATCTCGGGAATCGAACGTCTCGTACATAGTGCCGAACCGCGATTTAGCTGGACAACAGTTGTTGGGACTGCAACCAGCTCTTCACTATCAAATATTCCTGAATCACTCCGAAAACAGTCTGCTCTGAAAATTCTTCTTGAGCCATGGGAGAGTAGTGATGTTCGTGCGTTTTTATCAACTTCAATACAAAGAGTCGGTGGTGATCCAGTAATTATTCCATCCGCCACGGCAGATACGATCACTCGTTTTGCCGGTGGGCTTCCCCGTCTCGTAAGCCGCCTCACTCATCTCTCCTTAGCTGCTGCAGCCGGTGATGGGCTCCGTCACCTCGACTCGTCAACAGTTGAACGAGTGTGGAGAGAATTGTACCCAGTGGATGAATACAGCGATCCACTCACACGAACTGATGCTGGTCATAGCGGCCGACCTGAACGGCCGGTGGGACGCGTTCGGGCTGTCCGAAAATTATTTGAATAAACGGGAATATTCACTGCATCTACTATATTCGCTTCTCATTTGGTTAAGATGAAGCGTAGTCGCCATTTGTATCTTGTCTGTATCGGAATTTTTCTGTGGCAAAACGTATGACTCCCGCCTCGCAGGCATCATCTCACCGTCGAATCGTTGCGGTATCTCCAGATGATGGTTCGGCAATCAACCTGAAACAGCCTGAACTCGCTGCATTCCTTGCTTGGTTCATACCTGGGCTCGGGCATTTGTATCAGGGTCGCACGAAAAAAGGTGCAATGTACATGTCGGTTATTCTGACACTGTTCGTGGCTGGCTTGTGGCTCGGAGATGGGCGGGTTGTCTATGCATCATGGCGACCGACCGATACTCGTTGGTGGTTTGTTTGCCATGCAGGTATTGGAGTTGCAGCAGTGCCAGCAGTTGTGCAGTCAGTCTCTATGACGGGCACGAATCACGAACCATTTTGGATTGCTGGATGGATGACACCGCCACTTCTTGAAGGGCAACTTGTGTCGCGTGAATTTGCGGAACGACTTGTGAATGAGGACCCTTATATATTTGAGTTGGATTTCTGGGATCGACCGCCATATAAACAATTCCGAGCCGATCAGGTTTCAATGTGGCACCATAAACTAGGGCGTTTTTTCGAGCTCGGTACGCTCTATACAGTGCTTGCAGGCATGCTCAATATGCTGGTCATCTACGATGCGTGGGCAGGCCCAATGCATCCACTCGTAAAACAAGAAAAATCTTCTACGAGTTCTGACGAAGAAAATAATCAGGATGATGACACTCAGAGTGATGGCACAACTGATACAGGTTCAGTGACACGATGATGTTTTTTATGGAGATTTAGAATGGATTCCGGCATCATGATAGTCTTTGCACTTTTTCTCGAGAATGTACCGATGCTCTTTTTCAGCCTTCCCTTAATTGCGGCAGCCAGCATCGTTTTTTCAGCAACGCATCATGAATCGCCACCAGCAATCTGGAGAGGAGCCGTTGAATGGATGATTTGGCTGATTGGTATCCTTGGCACAGTTTTGCTGGCTGTCTTTATACTGAGTCAATTAGCGTAAGGTTATATTTCAGATTCTTCCGCCAAAGAAGGTTTTTCTCTGGCGAGGCGACGTAGTTGCCCGCAGGCAGCATCAATTCTTGAGCCCTTTCTCCTTCGAGTCTGGACATTCACGCCAGCATTCCGAAGGACATCAAGAAATCGCTCACGAGACACATCGGTAGGCTCTTCCCACGGTAGGCCATCAACTGTGTTGTATGGAATAATGTTTACAAGCGCCGCGCGTTTACCAATAAAACGAGCCAATGAACGAGCGTGATCTGGAGAATCATTAAGATTTCCGAGTAAGACATATTCAAAAGTAAGGCGACGACCGGAGGTTTCCCAGTACCTGTCAGCTGCAGATAAAATGGCATGAATTCCGATCGACTTATTTACTGGAACGAGTTTCGTTCGGAGCAGATCGTCAGCAGCATGGAGCGATACGGCAAGATGGTATCCAGGGTTTTCATGAGATAGCCTGTCAATTGCTGACGGCAAACCAACAGTTGAGATAGTGATTCGTCGTTGAGATATACCAAGCCCATCGGGACTTTGTGCAGCTGCGAGAGCAGGTAATAATCGATCGAGGTTTGCAAGTGGTTCACCCATACCCATGACGACAATATGACTGAGTCGTTCGTCTGGTGGGAGTAAACGAGTGAGTCGTAACAACTGTTCGATGATCTCACCAGTTGTCAAATTTCGAATAACTCCATCGAGACCACTAGCACAAAAGACACATCCCATGGCGCAACCGACCTGTGAAGAAATACAAACGGTGCGCCGAATACCGTCACGTAATAAAACACACTCGATCTGTTGACCATCGTATAGTTGGAGAAGTAGTTTTTCAGTCCCATCTTCAGCAACTTGATGGCGGGCGATGTGAGTCGTCCAGATTCTTAATTCGGCATCTAGCTGCTGCCGCAGATCGTGTGGTAGATCAGTCATGTCAGAAAAAGAATTTGCCCGTCGTGCATGAAGCCAGCGATACACTGCTTTTGCTCTCCAGGCGGGCTGCCCCGCTTGGGAAAGCCATCCTCCGAAATCAAACTCTGGATCGAGTATATGTGGCAGGTGGTTGGGCGGGGTTATTCCCATCGTTATTGGCGTTGTATTAGGCGGCATGAATCATTTCCGGTTAAAGACCGACTGGTATGAGGTCGAAGAAGCATGTAAAGTGCTACGTTAGTGAGAACGTTCTCCGTCCTTTTATTTCCCTCTGAGAATACCAATCGTCAACAATGAGCCAGCAGCAATTTGAAGAACGAACAAAGTGGGTTTATGACGAACAGACTTTTCCAGTCTGGAATGAATCTTTTGATAAAGACGACCGTACCGAAATGATCCGAGAAGATTTATGGGCTGGTCGTAGTATCTCAATTTTATTGGCTTCACTGGTTGCAATTGGTCTGATTCTGGCAGGTCTTACTATTAACTTTGTAACTAACTGGCAATAGTTGTAGTCGAGAATTGGTGGGAAATGCTTGTTGTATCGTCTGTGGTACGCGAGACCCGCTCACTACCTTACCATGCGACATCCGTTCTAAAGGATGCGTGGTGTTACAAAGCAGCAGAGCGGTGAAAATGCTTTCACAAAATTGCGTGGGTGACTTAAGCCAAAAAAAAGAGCTGTAATGAACATGTCGTCTGGTCGCAGAGATTGAAAATATGATGTATCAGAGATCACCTCAGACAGGCGTGATAGATCAAATAGTCATCGATGCACCTGCTAAGTTGAATTTCTCACTCGCAGTTCTTGACCGTCGCCATGATGGATTCCATGAGATTGAGAGTCTTATGGTTCCAGTGTCGTTGTATGATCGGCTTCATATGCAGCGATGTCCGGATGGTGAATTTTCTCTCGAAGTTGTTTTTGCTGGACGGCTTGCGGGTGAACTAAGCCACTCGCTTGCTTGCGATGTTCCTGACGACGATAGAAATCTGGTGTTGCGGGCGGCACGGCTTTTAGCTGAACGAGCGAATGTTAAAGCCGGTCTTCGTATTCGACTTGAAAAGCATATTCCATCAGGTGCTGGCCTTGGTGGTGGATCGAGTGACGCCGCATCTGCTTTGTTTGCTGCTTCTAAAATCTGGAATCTTGATTGGACAAAAGACCAGCTCGCTGAATTATCTGCAGAACTAGGTAGTGATATCCCTTGGTTTTTTGCAGGTAGTGCGGGTCTTGTTCATGGGCGAGGTGAGCACGTTACGCCAATTGACGGTATTCCTGCGCTCGACGTGGTCATTGCCTGTCCATCAGATGGGCTCTCAACAGCAAAGGTGTACGCAGCGTGTGAACCAGATGTTCAGCGACGTGGTGAAGCAGTATCACTTACTACGTACCTTCAAGAAAACTCAATTCGCCAAGCCCTGCCGCTGATGCATAATTCACTTCAGCAGCCAGCCCGAACCCTTACACCATCAGTCGATGCATTACTCTCCGATATGGCAAAGTATGATGCATTGCATCCCGTCCTTACGGGTAGCGGGAGTGCCTGTTTTAGCATCTGTCGCACAGCCAAAGAAGCCAGCCAGTTGGCAGCATGCCTGGAATCCGCAGGTTGGCCCTATGTTTGTCCGACACGATGTGCGGCTCGGCAGATGGACAAGGCTTGCTTGGAGTAGTAGGAGTAGCATCAGATGTGTTGAGAGGCATCTGGAAGGTGCTGGGCCCATGAATTAAAATCTATCGGCAGGAGCAGTTCCGAGCTGTGTTTGCGTCAACCATTTTGTCTCACAAGAGAGTGAAAACAATCTGTCAGTTTCTTCGTGATCGGGCCAGGAATGCCCTTGCCTATTGGGCGGCCATCAATCTCTACCACAGGAATAACTTCTGCCGCGGTTCCTGTTAAAAAGCATTCGTCAGCTGTGTAGAGATCATATCGAGTCAGTGTTGTTTCTCGGCAGTCAATGCCTTCCTTTAAAGCCAATTCCATCACCGCTGAGCGTGTGATACCTTCAAGAATGCCGGCGTCGGGAGGTGGTGTGAGCATCCGTTTACCGCGAACAACAAAGATATTGTCTCCGGTGCATTCAGCGACTTCTCCCTTATGGTTGAGCATCAATGCTTCAACACAGCCAGCCTGAAGCCCTTCGAGTTTTGCCATGATATTATTTAAATAATTCAAGGATTTGATTCGAGGAGAGAGCGCCGCGGTCTGAATTCGTTGTGTTGCAGCCGTGACGATACGGAGGCCTTGTTCATAGAATTCTTTTGGATACAGGCTTATTGTATCTGCGATAATAATAATCTGTGGGTCATGACAGCGGTTTGGATCGAGTCCGAGTGTTCCCGCACCACGCGTCACAATCAACCGGATATAACCATCCTCAAGTTTGTTCGCAGCGAGCGTATCAAGAACAGCCTGCGACATTCGTTCTCGACTCATTGGAATTTCAAGGCATATAGCTCGGGCACTCGCCCACAGCCTGTCAAGATGATCGCTGAGTCGAAACACTCGACCTGAATAACTTCGAAGCCCTTCAAAAACACCATCGCCGTAGAGGAGGCCATGGTCGAACACACTGACACGGGCTTCCTCTTCAGGGACAAGGCGATCATTCATGAAGATGGTGCGAGGCATTATTTCATTATCCTTTTGGCAGAACTATTTGAAGGTGAATTATGCCGCTGAATCGGCTGCCCCTGGATTCATTATATCGACGATACCGGCGGCAAGCCGAACAATGCCACGTGCTTGGCTGGCAATATCAGCATCATGTGTGACGAGTACTATAGATAGACCTTTGTCTCGGTTCAACTCAGCGAGCGCCTCAATAATACCGGCACCACTTTCTTCATCGAGGTTGCCTGTTGGTTCGTCGGCTAGCAAAACCTGAGGATCAGTAATTAAAGCCCGGGCAATAGCGACACGCTGCATTTCACCACCTGACAATTGTCTTGGTCGATGATGAAGCCTGTCGCTGAGGCCAAATCGATCAAGGAGTTCCTCTGCCTTTTCTTGAGCTGCTCGACGCTGAGTAAACCAGTCAAAAATGCCGTACCGAATGAGCAGCGGAGCAAGCACATTTTCCAAAGCAGTGAGTTCAGGGAGTAAATGATATGCCTGAAAGACCATGCCTATCGAACTGTTTCGAAGTCGGTCTTTTTCGCGAACTGGGAGGTTGTCGATTCGTCGTCCATTGATCCAGACTTCACCACTATCAGGTGCATCAAGGAGTCCCATCACATGAAGCAAGGTACTTTTTCCAGAGCCACTCTGGCCAACAACAGCAAGAAAGCCCTCTTTCTCAAGTGTAAAATCGACACCTCGAAGAACCTCAAGAGTAGTCGTCCCGGATTGATACTGCTTACACACCTGTCGGGTTTCCAGCATAGGTGGTGTCTTTGATGGTATTTCTAAATCACTCATGTCGTAAAGCCTCTACTGCATGGAGGCGGGCTGCTCGTACCGCAGGTAAGACACTCGAACCAGTCGCAATGACTATCGCACCAATAATAATCCAGCCAATTGTGACAGGATCAATGATCGTTGGAATCTGAAAAAAGTAGTAAATAGACGGGTCGAATACTCTCGATCCTGTACACCATTCGACGGCGAGTCGTATCTGATTGATGTTGTAGGTAATGCTTAGGCCGAGAACGAGACCAGCACCGGCACCGAGAAGACCAAGAAAGAGCCCGTATCCAAGAAAAATACCTGCAATGCCAGAGGACGTTGCCCCAAGGGCCTTTAGAATTCCAATATCACGTGTCTTTTCAACAACAATCATAAAAAAGATTGCAAGGATGCCAAATCCGGCAACTGCAATAATAAGGAAGAGCAGGATATTAAGAACCGCCATTTCCATATCAACTGCTGACAGGAGGGGCCCCTGTTTATCTCGCCAGGTTGCAATCGCGTAAAGGTCTGAAGGAAAGACTTCTCGTAAACGGTCTCGTACCTCATTCAGTTTTGCATCTGGCTTAAGACGAATTTGAATTGAATTTACGCTTGGGATCCCGGTCTGCGGATCAATCATTCCCCGCATTCGTTGAAGCGCATCGATAGGGACAAAAACAAAGTTTGAGTCATATTCACTCATTTTACTTTCGTAGAAATCAACAATTGTGAAGTTGTCACTCACAGCTTTTGGTGGCGTGCCGGCAGTAGGGAATGTGATTTTGACGTCATCACCCGGCAGTGTGAGAAATTGATCAACTCCCTGACGGTTCCGAAAACTTGCCAACCCAATACCGGGAACAATACCCGTGAACTGCTCTTTGGCTGGGTCCATGGCACGTCCCTGGGCCGGTCGAGCTGTTTGAAAAGGGTTCTTCCGGTTTTCACCATCTTCGGTGACATCAGAAGAGGTCTCAGCAGAATCATCTATCGGGCTGGTCGCAGCAAGCACATCATGCACCTGCTGGTCGACTGAGCGTGTGGTCGTGTTCTCAGCAGATTTTTTTGTCTCAAGACGCTCTTTCCAAAGACGCTCTCGTTCTACACGCATTCGACGGTGTGGCCATCCGGCATGCTCCAAAGCAGGCCGAGTTGGAGTCTCTGTTGGATTCTGACTATCGGTCGTGTCGTAGCCACCCTCTCGTAGGCTGAAAGAAAGCTGCTCTCTATTTGTAGGGTGCTGGAGATATTGCCCAAAGTCACTGACCTGTGCATGAGTTTTTGGATCGATACCAATGAACATGACCTGTCGGGTCACCCACTGTCCACGAACCTGAAAACTGAGCATGGCGGGCACCGCAACAGTTGGAGTCATGCCGGCTATCTGATCACCAGCCGCTCGCTCAATTTCTTCTATATGCCATTGTGGATCTTGAAATCCAGACAAAGAGTGGCTTTCGAAAACAATATCAGACAGAATTCCATGGATACGGGTTTGCATCTCGTGTGAGAATCCAGCCATCACGGAGTTTACGACAATCATTGTTGCCACACCAAGCGTCACGCTAATGACACTAGCGAGTGCAATCCATCGCGTACGAAGATATCGCCAACAAAGAAGGAGTTTGTACATATCGCCAATCGCGTTATCAGCCACCGCTGTGGGGACGGTGGATTGGAAATAGAATGATGTCACGGATCGAACTGGCTTGTGTCAAAAACATCACCAGGCGATCAATCCCAATACCTAGACCACCGGCTGGTGGCATACCGTGCCGAAGTGATTTGATAAAGTCATGATCCATTCTGGCCATGGATTCGTCGTCAGAAAGCCCAGCTAATTGTGTTTTGAAAAGTTCTTCCTGAAGATCAGGATCGTTGAGTTCGGTGTAGGCGTTGGCTAGTTCCATGCCGGCCACATACAGCTCAAATCGTTCGGCAACGTCTGGTGAACCCGTTTTTCTTTTTGTCAGTGGACAGACTGCGGCTGGGTAATCAATAACAAAAATTGGACCTGAGAGTGTCTTTTCAACGGTTTCTTCGAAGAGCTCACTTTTGATGACATCCGGGTGACGACCAGCGGTTTCAATATCATGTTTTGTGGCTTCAGCTGCCACACTTGCTGGGTCGAGCGGATCACAGCCAGTGACCTCGGCAAGCAGGTCGTCGTATCGTTTTCGAGGAAAGGGTGGCTTAAGGCTGACATCGTGCCCCATCCATGTAAATGTTTCTGGTGCCCCCGCGGCTTCAGCCGCTGCAACAAGAATAGCTTCTGTCAGATCCATCATGGATGCGTAATCACCGTACGCTTCATAGGCTTCCATCATGGTAAACTCAGGATTATGGCGTGGGCTAATGCCTTCATTACGATACACCCGACCCAGTTCAAAAACTCGTTCCATGCCACCAACGAGTAATCTCTTAAGGTGGAGTTCTAAAGCAATTCGCATCACAAGTGGCATATCAAGTGCGTTGTGATGAGTTGTAAATGGACGTGCAGCGGCCCCACCTGCGGTTTCTTGAAGAGTGGGCCCCTCTACTTCGAGATACCCACGATCAGTGAGCACTCGACGTATTGCTGCAATAATCTTACTGCGAGCAACAAATCGATCGCGTACACCTTCACCATGAATGAGATCAAGATACCGCATCCTTTGACGGAGTTCAGGATCAACAAGACCATGATATTTATCCGGGGGTGTTTCTAATGACTTTGTGAGAAACGTCAGACTACTGGCAAAGATTGTCATTTCACCAGAGTTCGAATATCCAAGTCTACCTTCGACACCGATGATGTCACCAAGATCAAGGCAGCCAACGACTGGCCAGATATCTGCACCAACCTGCTTTTTGCCAATCATGACCTGAATGCGGCCAGTACGATCAACAAGATCAAGAAATACTAGTCGGCCCGCATTACGAAGTAGCATGATACGACCAGCAACTCGTACGGTTGGGCCATCGTCAGCATCCTGAGCAATAGCATCGCCCTGTTTTCGGACTTTTTCAACAGCGTGGGCATCATCGAAACGACTTCCCCACGGATCTATGCCAAGTTCCTGAAGCTTGGCCAGTTTATCTCGACGGGCCTGAAGGAGGGCAGCAACGGTGGATGAGGGTTGGTCAGTAGCAGTTGGTGACGAAGAAGACATCAGTCGGCTCTAGTTTTCCTGAGGATACAAAAGTCTTGAGACAGTGGAACAACTCATTGTCTGCTTTTCTCACAAATTTCGAAAGGGCAGCCGGGTAACAGAGAAGGAGGAGGCAGTCTCTGGTCGAATACGGGATATTCAGGGCACAACCCAGAGGTAGAATAAACTGTGCCCAATAACAGTATTGAGACCTCAAAGTGAACATTAATAATGCATATCCGAACGCACCACAGGCCCACGTTATTTAGTGTCGAATTACGGACATCGCAGTGGGAACACATGGTTCAGTGGTACCGAAACGTTCTCGGCCTTCGCGTTCTCGTACGTGTTGTCGATGATGGATATGCACTTTTTGAGGCAGGTGATACCCGGGTTGCAATTCTTAGTCGTGAAAATGCTGGTGCGGCCAGTGGACGGTGGAGTCTTGGTTTCGAGGTCATTGACCTCGAGGCAACACATGCCCGTCTTCGAGCTGCAGATGCCGACGTGCTTGAACCAAAAAATCATCCTGAGGGATTTCGAGAACTGGTCACCGATGATCCGGATGGAAACCGGCTTCGTCTTTTCGCCTGGCCAACAGCCTCGTAATACATTCTGAGCCGACCATTCATAAACAATGATGATCTACCAACCACGAGTTGCGAGACGTATACGGCAGAGATACATGTCAGCTGTGATAAACAGAGACCGACCATCTTCGCCGAAGCAGCAATTGGCTGTTTTTTGTCCGGTCAAAATCGTTCCAAGATGTGTGCCATCTGGGGATATGACCAGGACACCACCTGGCCCCGTTGCAAATAAGTTGCCTTGAACGTCGACTGCTAATCCATCAGGGTTGCCTTTGCGTCTCTCAGTAAGAGTCGTGGCATCAAAAAATGTCATACCAGCATCCAGTCGTCCGTCTTCAAGAACGTTGAACACCTTGAGTATGGGTTCATTCGGATCGGACTGTGCGACATAGAGTTTTTTTTGATCGGGTGAGAATGCAATACCGTTTGGACGTGTCATGGTGTTACAGACAAGATCAACAGTTCCGTCTGGTTGCAGTCGAAAGACTCCACAGCAATCGATTTCCCGTCGTGCATCATCAAATCCATCAGGAAGTCCGTATGGTGGGTCAGTGAAATAAATGGTTCCGGATGTATGGACAGCCAAGTCATTTGGACTGTTGAAACGTTTTCCATCCCATGCGTCAGCACGTGTTCGTTTCCCACCATTTTTTTCAAGCACACTGATTCTTCTGTCGCCATGCTCGCAGCAGAGCAGTCTTCCTGCTGCATCGAGTGCGAGGCCATTGCTTCCTCGTTCTCTTCCATAACTCACCGGGCCGGTAAAACCAGCGGGTTCAAGAAAGATAGAAAGTCCAGTTTTTTGATTCCAGCAATGAATACGATTGTTTGGAATGTCACTGAATAATAAAGATTGAGAAGGAAGTCCTCCATCACCATGTGGAATCCAAACAGGGCCTTCCGACCACGCAAAACCCGTAGCAAGTACTTCAATTTCTGCACCGGGTGCAATAAGTGCATCAATATCTGAATGTAATCGCTCAACACTTCCGACGGTTGGTAGACCGTCATCTGCTGCCTGGGTTACACATGCTATTGTCATGGTTGCAATCAGGAACTGGAAAAAAAAGAGGTGTCTCCATGATGAGTCATTTGCCACCGTTGATTTCTCCGATCAGTATTGAAAATTTGATGCGGTATTTCTCAATAGCCTATGACTTCTCCACCTGCACGCGTCCCATACGCCCCATAAACCGCTTCATCAATTGAATCTGCGATCGCTGTGACTGACCCGTCACACATTAGAAATACTGCAAGCCCAGAATGAGATGCCGAAATGTCGCGGTCGTCACTCGCTGGGTGATTTGGCGTATGTCCAGTCTGAAACAGCACCATGTGGCCATGGTCGTCACTTGGATCAGCCTGGTCACGAATAGCACCACTCCAGGCAGTTTCGTATTCAAAATGGTTGCCATTACTGGCAGCTGCTCGGAAAGGGCCGTTCTGTCTCTCACCAAGCATGAGCGTTGTTGAAAGTCCATCAGTAATTTCAGCAAGCTTTGTTGCACTGTTACGACTGAATACGCCTTTTCTTTGTTCCTGGACAGCATCTAAATCAGGAGGACCAAAGTTGCCAGCGTAGCTTGCCATTGCATAGCGCTCTGAGCCCATTTCAACATATCCATCAGTGGACACCGTATCGGTTGGGCAAAGAAAAACAGAAAGATGTTTTTCACGAGGTATTGCGTTCGCCATGTCATGAAGTGGCTTTGAAAAGTCAATGCGATCAAACGTTGCTGTTTCTTCAAGGAGAGGAAGCAGCAGTGTTCCCCACGAGTATCCACGAGTATTTCCGTTTGTTGAGTATTTATATTCATATCCCGTTGGGAGGTGTTTTCGTGCCGTTTCGTAATTGTGCATGGCGACACCGAATTGTTTGAGACTGTTTTTACAATGAAGCAGTCTCGCTGATTCACGAGCTTGTTGGACAGCTGGCAACAAGAGACCAACGAGAACGCCAATGATTGCAATCACGACTAAAAGTTCGATAAGCGTAAAACCTTGTCTCAGGCGAGACGTGCTATTCATGCCCGTTGTGTCCATGTTTATGTCCTCCCAGCTGAAAGTTGTTGTGTTCATGACCATGTTCGACTTCTGCGCTATGAACATGATAATGAGAATGCTCTTGATCAATCATTATCTTGTTCTTGTCAGAACTGATTTGTTCAGAGCATCCCCATAGCACTAATAAAAATCCTAAAAAAGATATTCGGTACATGCAACAAGTTTAGCACGAAGACCTCTGGGGCCTAAGGAAATGTCGAAAATCTGCCACGATTTGGTCACCTGTCACATAATTTTTGATACTTTCTCTCGGTAGAACACTTAGCCTAAACCAATTGAAAAAACGTGAGGAAGATTTCCTTGTCACCTCAAAGTAGCCTGTGTTGCTCACCAAATAGAAGCCTGCCTCCAAATGGTTTTGGTCTGACGACATTAACAGCCTTGGTCATGACAGGCATGATTGGCTCAGGTGTTTTTGTCACAACAGGCTTCGCTGTTGAATCACTTGGCTCACGCACTCTGGTTCTGGCTGCTTGGCTTGTCGGTGGATTGGTTGCCCTGTGTGGTGCCGTAGCCTACGGAGGCCTTGCACGTCGGTTGCCGAAGTCTGGTGGAGAATATCTTTACCTTTCACGTTCGCTCCATCCGTTTTGTGGTTTTCTTGCTGGTATGGTCTCGCTCACAGCAGGATTTAGTGGAGGCATAGCCTTCGCAGCAATGACATGTCAGGAGTATGCCAAAGGCATTCTTTTGTTACCGGCATGGATGCCAAGTCAGACACTGGCAACGGCCGTCATTATCATCTGTTTCCTGATCCATATTGAGGCAGGGAGGGTGGCGGCACGTCTTAATACCAGCATTGTTCTACTGAAGATCCTGACACTTATGTGTCTCATTATCTTTGGATATTCAGTTGTCGGTTGGCCATCAGCAGTTGCAGAACAATCAATTCAAGGTGCGTCAACGGGCGCGACCATTGATGGATTCGCAATGACAGTCGTCTGGGTTATGTTTAGTTACACGGGCTTTAATGAGGCAATTTATGTTGCATCGGAAGCTCGGGTAGGGCGACAAACCGTACCGCGTGCTCTTGTTTTAGGCACATTTCTCACGACGCTTCTTTATCTTGGGATCAATGATATTTTTCTACGCGCAGCTCCGCTTGCCGAATTAGCAGGTCAGTCCCAGGTTGCGGCAATTGCAGCCACGGCCCTTGGTGGCAGAATGGCACAGTGGGGAATGTCTATTGTCATTGTGCTTTCGACGCTGTCTGCAGCAGCGGGTATGACAATGGCTGGTTCACGAGTTGCAACAGCAATGGCAGAGGATGGCCTCCTGCCAAGATGGCTGAAAGGACAGTCTGGTCGAAGTCGGGCTGTCTTGGTCCAGACGGTTCTGGCACTCATTCTTGTGTATGGAACAACTCTACAAAAGCTCTTGGGCACGCTCGGTGTAACGCTGTCATTATGCTCTGCGATGACCGTGGCAACTCTTTTTTGGTCTGGGAGCCAGCTGTGCTCAGGGAAAAAGTCGAGCGATGCATCGGCGAATGATTCATCACATCCATCGGCACTGGTGTTGGTGGCTGCAACTGTATATTGCCTTGCGACACTTTTTTTTGCCGGGCTCTATGGTTGGCATGATCCTTGGCAGCTTGGTGGTGTTGTGGCCATTATTGTCGTTGCAGTATCGCTTTGGCCTTGGGCAAGGTCATCAGGCATTTCAGCATTCAATCAATCTCAACACGATTCAGTAGAACAATCAGAAACGTAGCGATTGGTCCTAGAAGCAATGAGATGAGACACCAGGCCAGTCCACTGCGTCCTTTCCCTTGTGCAAGGCCCGCATTAATGAGTGAAAGGGTGCCCCAGCCAACAAAAAAACTTGAATTCGACATAGTCTAGAAATGACCCTATGAATCAGACTCCTGCCACGCGGAGACAGGAACGCAACTACAAAATAGATTACGGTCACCATGAACATTATCGACACGACCAACAGGAGGCCAATATTTCCTGCGTTTTAGATCAGCGACAGGGAAAACGGCTTCTTCTCGAGTATAAGGCTTTGTCCATTCCTGAGCCGCAATGCAGCTAGCAGTATGCGGTGCGTTTATCACAGGGTTATCGTCTTGTGGCCACGTACCTTTTTCTATGTGGCGGATTTCTTCACGAATCGCAATCATTGCTTCTATAAAGCGATCAAGCTCTGGGAGATCTTCGCTCTCTGTTGGTTCAACCATTAAGGTGCCGGGTACTGGAAAACTGAGTGTTGGTGCATGGAAGCCGTAGTCAATGAGCCTTTTAGCAACATCTTCTGCTGTGACACCACTTGTCTCTTGAAGTGGTCGAAGGTCAAGAATGCACTCGTGAGCAATGCGTCCATGCGTACCCGTATAGAGCGTTGGGTAATGTTCCCGAAGCCTGACACTCACGTAGTTCGCTGAAAGAATGGCAGCTTCCGTTGCATGCCGCAAACCGGAGCTCCCCATCATCCGACAGTACATCCAACTAATTGGTAGGACTCCAGCATTTCCTAGCGGTGCGCCTGAAACAGCACCAACACCACCACTTGTTTGAAGGCCAGTTGTTTCATGGCCTGGAAGGAAAGGTACGAGGTCTTCGACAACACAGACTGGACCAACACCTGGGCCACCACCACCATGTGGGATGCAAAACGTTTTGTGAAGATTCAGATGGCTTACATCGCCACCAAAATGTCCTGGTTCTGCAGTCCCAACTAAAGCATTCATATTTGCACCATCAACGTACACCCGCCCACCATGGTCATGAACGATGCTGCAAAGATTCTTAATATCAGATTCAAAAACACCATGAGTACTTGGATATGTGATCATTACAGCAGCGAGCTGATCTGTGTATTGTTCGCACTTCTGCTGAAGTTCAATGAGATCAACGTTGCCTTGGTCATCACATCCGGTCACAACGACTTTCATTCCAGCCATCTGGGCACTTGCAGGATTCGTTCCATGAGCAGAAGCTGGAATGAGGCAGATGTTTCGATGGCCTTCTCCTCGAGAGCGCTGCCAGGCTCGGATGACAAGAAGTCCAGCATACTCCCCTTGGCTTCCAGCGTTTGGCTGAAGGCTGATACCGGCATATCCAGTAGCCTCACCGAGCCATACACAAAGTTGTTCTTGAAGGATCTGATACCCCAATTGCTGTTGAGCTGGTGCAAAAGGATGGATGCCAGCGAACTCAGGCCAACTGATGGGAATCATTTCACTGGTCGCGTTGAGCTTCATTGTGCAACTTCCCAATGGAATCATCGTTCGATCGAGTGCCAGATCACGGTCAGCTAATTCACGGAGGTATCGTAAGAGTTGCGTTTCACTGTGATGGGAATGAAAAACCGAATGATTCAGAAAATCACTGGTGCGAATGCTGTTGTGCGGAAGAAGCGTCTCTTCTGATGTTTCCACGGAGTCGATGTCAGGAAGAGAATTTTCAGATTGTGAAAAAACGTTTAGTAGATTGCGAATATCATTGCTTTGTGTTGTTTCATCAATACTTATTCCGATGTGATTTGAGTCAATCTTTCGAAGATTCATTCCAGCATCGCATGCACGTTCGATGTAGGTGTCGGTTGCTTTACCGGTTCTCAGGCAAAGCGTGTCAAAGGCATGCGGATTTGTAATTTCTATGCCCATTTCCTGGAGACAACGCGCAAGAAAAGATGTTTTTCTTGCGATATCCAGAGCAATTTTTTTCAATCCTGCCGGTCCGTGATAGATGGCATACATGGCAGCAACAACGGCAGGAAGAACTTGTGCAGTACAGATGTTTGACGTTGCCTTTTCACGACGGATGTGCTGTTCCCGAGTTTGTAATGCCAAGCGATATGCTGGTCTTCCAGTAGCATCAACGCTGACACCAACAAGTCGTCCAGGGAGAGAACGTTTAAAGGTATCGCGGCACGCAAAATATGCCGCATGTGGACCCCCACAGCCCATGGGCATGCCAAATCGTTGCGTCGATCCAACAACAATATCAGCACCCCATTCACCAGGTGGTGTCAGGAGTGTGAGTGATAGAGGGTCTGCGGCAACACAAAGTAAAGCCTTGTTTTCATGGACCCGTTCTGCAAGGCCATGCCAGTCTGGTACATCACCTTCTGTGTTTGGATACTGCACGAGTACACCAAAGTATTTTTGTTTGTCAGCCATCTTCGCAACATCACCAATAATGAGGTCGATACCCAGCGGCTCTGCTCGAGTGGCCAGAACTTCTAGTGTCTGTGGATGACATTTACTATCCGCAATAAAAGAAGATTCCTGACCTTTGTGCATTCTGTGTGCGAGCGTCATTGCTTCTGCTGCAGCGGTTGCCTCATCAAGGAGAGACGCATTGGCAATCGGCATGCCGGACAAATCACAAATCATCGTCTGGAATGCGAGCACTGCTTCCATACGACCTTGAGAAATTTCTGCTTGGTACGGTGTGTAGGCGGTGTACCAGGCTGGATTTTCGAGGACATTTCTCTGGATTACCGCTGGCGTATTGGTGCCGTAGTACCCCTGGCCAAGAAAACTTTGAAGGACCTTGTTTTTCTGAGCAATTGTTTTTAATTCAGCAAGTGCATCGCGTTCTGAGATAGCCGATGGTAACTCCATCGCGGTCCGCCTCAGGATGCTCTCGGGCACAATTTCTTCAATCAGTGCAGTGCGACTGGTAGTCCCAATAGCTTCAAGCATGAACTGTTCGTCAGACGATGAAAGACCAATATGGCGGACTGCAAAAGAGTCATCATCAATAGATTTGTTTGACGTGTCACAAGAGCGTGAGTGAGTCTTAGAAACAACTTCGTGTGGAGTGACTGTGCCGGAAGACATGTCAAGGTTCCTTTCCTAACTGAGCCAACGCATATTGCTAGCGTACGTTTGGAGACTGACGTTTGTAGTAGCCGCCAGATGAAACAGCATGGCCGAAGCCACGCTGGGAACCCTGCTGTCCTTGGACCTGAGAGATTCACCCGTGAGCATCGGCTCAGGGTTTGCCCCTTCGGTGGATGCCGCATGATGCGACGTCACTCTCCAACAGAATCACAATATGCCAGTACTTTTGCCTGAGCGTTCGGCCTTCGGCGGTCTTTCGACTCTCTCCTGACACCCATAACTATAGTTCCTGCTCGGGGAGCAGACAACACACTCGTGTTCAGGCACGCTTATTGGCACAGGAAAGCCGGGCAGGACAACCGACATCATGCATAGAACCGCAGTAAATTAGTAACTTCAACCGAATGGTGTTTACCCACGCGGTAAAGATCGAAAACGCAGCGACTCTCCACGGCTTCACGTTGCAGCTTGCTTAACCGTGACTATCCGCATCTCTACCGAGTTCCTGGTCAATCAGAATAAGCCCGTGACCGTCTCCGCCAACCAAGGAGAGTCGATCGTGGACATCATCAGCTTCAGCAGTATCAGCAATTTGTTGTGGAACAAATTGTGTTATGAAACTGTGTGTGAGATGGTCGTTATGTTTGTCTGCCAAGTCGATCAAGTCATTCATCCGCTGCATCAACTTATGCTCTTGTGTTCGAACTTGATCAAAAGCCGCAACGGGATTGTCCCAGTCACAGGTAGGTGCTTCAATTGTTGCAAATTTTGCTTGGCAGTCCCGGTCGTTCAGGTAGTCAACAAAAAGTCCCATGTGCGTGATTTCACCTGCTGCTTCAGTACGAAACCATTTTGCCATCCCTGTTAGTCCACGAACGCTGGCCCACGAAGCCATCGAAAAATAAAGGAACGCTGCGGAGGACTCTATGCATATTTGTTCGTTCAGGGCGGCGGCAACTTCTTCATTCAGTGTTAGTCGAAAACTCATCAAATTCTCCGGCGTTCAAAAACAAGTTGGTGGAAAGGAAACCGTCAGATTCTACTATTATAAGTGTAGCGAACCAATGCTGCAGAGGGCAGAGAAATTCTCTGACTTTTAAAAAATTAAATGATTCAAAAGTAGAAGAGTGATACTGAGATTCATTCTCGATGAGTCGGCGTATAAGGTAGTTGCATTCATTGAACACACTGCGGGTGATAATGTTGGATTCATGAAACAAGAGCCTTCCTCAAACTTTACGCCTATGGGGCTCTCTGCCCTCCAAGAGTTGATGGGCAGTCGTAATGCTACTTGCGGCGAACGGTTTCTTCCATCACGAAGTATTCCGCTACCAGAATCAGTAAGCGAGTCATTTCGGCGAACCATAGGTCTGCCTTATCGGGATGCTGAATGGAATCTTGATCCACCTGATGCAGCGGGTTGGCGTGAAGCTGTCGCCCGTCAGGCAAAAATTATAGTACCTATCATCGAGCAGATGTGCGATCGGCATGGAATTACAGTCACGCAGAGTACCATTGAGAACGTGCCGGTCTTTGACGTCATACCATCACGAATTTCCAAAGAGAATAGATCACGTTTGGTTTTGAACCTGCATGGTGGCGGGTATGTATTTAATCCCGGCCGAGCGGGACTGCTTGAGGGCGTCGTGCTCGCTATAAGTTGTGGCATTCGAGTACTTGTTGTTGATTACCGAATGCCACCAGATCATCCGTTCCCTGCAGCACTTGATGATGCGTTTGCCGTGTGGTCTTCAATTGTCAAAAGGTATCCCCATGACACAGTCGCCATCTCGGGGGCGTCAGCTGGTGGTGGGCTCGCAATGGCAACCATACTTCGTGCACAACAAGAAGGAATACAATGTCCTGCAGCCCTCCTGATTCAGACTCCATGGGCTGATTTGACGCAAGTTGGTGATAGTTTCCAAACCAACGAATGGCTTGACAATGTTGTAGTGAGCTACTCTGCCATGCCAGTGCGGCTAGCCAAGCTCTATGCGAACGGTCATGATTATGCAGATCCTTATCTTTCACCGCTTCAAGGCGATTTGCGATTATTTCCACCGACGATGTTACTCTCAGGCACAAGGGACCTTTTTTTAAGCCTCACTGTCCTCACACACCGCAAACTTCGCCGTGCCGGGGTGCCGGCGTCGCTGCACCTTATCGAGGGAGCTTCACATTATCAGTATTTCATCAATCCGTTTGCAGACGAGTCGCAAGATGCATTTGCAGAAATGACGATATTTATTAATGAGAACCTGTCTGAATGAGTTTTTATAGAAGTGAGAATATGAGATCAATCATTGTTGTGTTCGTGTTTGGTGTTCTGCTGCAGAGTAATCTGTCTCAAGCCGCTGAATCACCTCAGCCTGCAGAATACGCATATCGCGTGGCGGTTTCAAAACAGGTGCCGGGGCTGAATGCTCAGGAGCACCCACTTCCCTTGCCGACAACAATGAGTCATATCGATTATGAAAAAACACTCTTCCCATTTATTAAAAGCCGAGCATATGCAACACAACTTGGATGGGGACATGATAAGTACGTGCGTGATACTGGCGCGTATGTAAAGGGAAAATACTATGGGACGCATCCTGCGGTGCGGTGCTTTTATTCACCAAAGGTGATGTACTGGTTAACGGGAGAACCTGATTTCTGGCCAGAGGGTCGAGATGCAGGAGTTGCACCGCACAAGGGGCCGCGTGAAGGTGTCATTCCTGACGGTGGAATGATTATTAAAGAGATGCTTCCTCCACCAGCAGCACGGTATGAAGGGATGACTGAAGAAGAAATTCTTGCAGTGTTGCGTCTGCCGACATCAGCTGGTTGTGATGTGATGATTAAAGATAGTTCCGGCTCGCCCGATGGTTGGTTTTGGGCAAGTGTGTATGAGGGACAGGAGTTGGATACCACCGACTCATTTGATTATCCGCAGGCAGGATTTGTTCTTGCTTGTGTTCGGTGCCACTCTGTTGCCGAGGAGGGAGGGACTTTTTCGTCACTCCGTAACATCACAGGTTTTCCGGGGGAGCCAATACAATACTTTGTTGATAACACCTGGAGGAAAATCCCAACGGCCCTACAACCCTACGATTTTCGTCATGACCCCGACCCGCCTGAATTTCGTGCTCCGCAGAGTCCGGGTCCAGCGCGACCAAGTTTTGAATTTCTGAATACCTACGCATCAGCACGACACGTTACCTATCCAGAGGTAAAGAAATTTCCGGCTGAATCGAATGACCACATCACGCCACATGCATCTATTCCCGAGCGATTTCTGACATCAGATCAGTGTCTGATGTGCCATAGCGCTGCAACGGGTCGCCATAGCGGAAGCCCCGTGATGTTTCTGGAAACCAAACGTGGTGGTCTCAACGTTTCACCATATGGTGAGTGGAGATGGTCACCAATGGGGCTTGCTGGGCGAGATCCTGTTTTTCATGCACAGCTTGAAAGTGAGCTGTCACAAATCTCACGTGACTTACCTGTTGAGCAGGCTGATGCGTATGGAGATCAGGTAGTCAATACCTGTCTCCGTTGCCACGGTGCACTGGGAAAACGACAGCACGAACAAGATTTTGGAGTAAAGCCATGGGAAACAAAGGGCAAAGAGAGTCTCGATTGGTTTCATATTGCAGACCCAGCGCACCCACACCATAAGTACGGTGGTCTCGCTCGTGATGGCATCAGCTGTACGGTTTGTCATGGGATGGTTGAAGAGTATGCAGACCTGCAGGGATTCTTGGCCAATTCAATTACGGGTCAATTTAAGACAGGTCCTGCAAACGAGATTTACGGGCCCTTCAAGGATGTTGTGACCAAGCCAATGCTGAAAGTCTTGGGAGCAGCTCCGAAGCATAGTTCGTTTATTCAATCATCTCGAATGTGTGCGACGTGCCATGTCATTAATCTGCCAGTTATGGATTGGCCGTTGGGGCATCCACCCGCTGGTGTTGAACAACCGCCACAAGAGCAGGTTGAACAGTTGCTTGCATCTGAGAAGACGCCACAATTTCAAGGTTTTACACACCGAATTGAACAGGCAACGTATCTTGAGTGGCTGAACAGCAGTTTTCAGGATGAATTTGGACGAACTTCGGAGTCACAGAGTTGCCAGGAATGTCATATGCCGAAGGGGTATGAAAGCCCTGATGGTGATATCTCAATCGATCAGATCGCAACGAAAATTGCAGTGCTTCAGGACCAGGAATATCCAGAATCCGATCATGCGATTGCGAGAGAGGATCATCACGTGCGCTTTCGTGAGGAGGGTTTTCGGCGTCATACGTTCCAAGGCATGAATGTTTTTCTGCTGGAAATTTTTCGCCAGTTCAATGATGTACTTGGAGTCCGACTCCCTGATTATGAAACTGGTGTGGAGGGAATTCACTTTGCCATCGATAACTATGTGCAAAATGCTCAGAAGAATACAGCCACAGTTGAAATCCTCAATGTAGAAACTGCTGGCCAGACTATCGCAGCTGACGTGAAGGTCACGAACAAAACAGGTCATCGGTTGCCAAGTGGTGTTGGGTTTCGTCGTGTATGGCTTGAGTTTATGTTGGTTGATAGTACATACGGACGCGACCGAATTATCTGGTCATCGGGCTTGACCAATGGGGCGGGTGTCATTGTTGGTGAGAACGGTCGGGTATTACCGTCAGAATTCTTTGATGATGACGATGGCCAAAATCAACAACAGGCTTATCAGCCACACCACCGTGTTATCGATAGTCCGAATCAAGTGCAGATCTATGAAGAATTGACCCGTGATGCATCAGGGGAGTTCACAACAAGTTTTCTGCATCGAGCGCAAGATGTAAAAGACAACAGACTGCTACCTCGTGGTTGGTCTGCAAAGGGGCCAAGTGATAAGATGCCCGCAGCTTTCGTTGAGGCGACACACCCGCATGGTGTGGGAGACGATCCGCAATATGCTGACGGACAAGGTACAGATATTGTGAGTTATCGGGTGACGGTTCCAGAATGCTTTGATTGTAAGAAGTTACGATTGAAGGCAACTCTCTACTCGCAGGCATGGGCCCCGTATTATCTTCGAGATCGCTTTACCGATATTCCCGAGGGTCCTGAGGGCGATGCCCGACGTCGGCTGTTCTTTTTGATGTCGCATCTGAAGACCGAAGGTACGGTAATTGACGGCTGGAAATTCAAAATTGCAACTGATGAGGAAGAAATCGATGAGTCGAATGAGACCGATGCGGTCAACAGAAAGCGTTGCAGTTGAGATGATGCGGTAGTGTCTTTGTTTTGAGTATTGCTTGAAGGGGGGGGGCGATGGATTTAGCCATCTTATTTATGGCCATGATGTACTGTCCATGTGTTGAAGACATGGTGCATGTAGCCAATGTTCTTTATCTGAGTTCATACCTTGTCCGTGACATTCTTTGGCTCCGGATTCTCACGATTTTTGCCGGTCTTTCTCTGCTGCCATTTTATTGCAACTGCAGTGATCATGTTCTTTGGGCACCGATAATCTGGAACCTCCTATTCATGGCAGTTAATTCTGTGCAAATTGCGATTCTGCTGCGTGAACGTCGTCCGAAGCCACTCGGTGGATCAGAGCAAGAACTCTATGACAAGGTGTTCGCTGATCTTGCCCCCGGTGAATTTCGAAGATTACTGCGTCATGGTGATTGGAAAGACGTAGAGGCGGGGACCCTTCTTGTGCAGAAAGATACTGTCGTGAGTGATATGATGGTCTTGAAGCAGGGGGCAATGGATGTGTTTGTTGAAGACCGTGTAATAGCCAGATTAACGCCCGGTCAATTCATTGGTGAAATGAGTTTTCTGACAGGAGATAAGGCAACAGCAGATGTCCGTGCCTCGCAGCCGAGTCGTGTGTTGGTTTGGTCTCAGGAACGACTGAATGAACTGCTTGATAAGAAAGCCACGCTGGCATTTAAGATTCGTGGCATTCTTGGACGTGATGTTGTCGGTAAGTTACGCACGCAGAGTGACTTTGACGAAAAGTCGATGTGGGCACGATATCAAGATCGACAGCAGAGTCCGGATGCCAACCGAGATTCGTAATTAGAACTGGTATTCAAGTCCAGCATTAATGCCCTGCGCTAAGAAACCAGTCGTCCACAGATTGAAGCTTGGTTCCAAAGGTCCTGATGTAATTGTGTTGCCTCCAAATTGCTGGGAATTGACAGATGGATCGATCTGATCTGTGACGCGACCTACTGTTGTCCAATAAATCAGTGAATAGCCGACCGAGAGTCGAAACTGAGACCAGATGGCATAGTCAGCAGTGACTCCAAATTCACCGGCAGCCGCAAACAAAGACCGTTCGTTCCCGGGATTGGTTGGTTGTGCGAGGACGCCTCCAGGAAAAGTACTTGTTATGCCAGCACTGGTTGTTGCTGTTGTGACACCATTAATACGAGTACTCACGGTTGTTGCACCGAGTGCAACCTTACCAAGAACCTGCAATGACCATCGATCTCGCCACCATTTCTCAATCATGCCAAATTCACCACCGTAAAACTGGTTGAGTGTTCGGAATGAGTCTGATGCAGTGTAGGTGTCAAAACTTGTCGCTCCATTTGAGACACTTGATGACAGATTCACTGCAAGTTGATCCTCGAGCATCAAATATCGAAAACCACCTGCCCAATAGCGTCTATGAAAATCTTCTCCCTTTGTTGTGTTATATCGATATAAAACGTCAACACTTCCAAACTGACTACGAAGTGCAGCATCAGCTGTCTGATCAAGGAGTGTTGGATTTGTGCTAGGTTGGAGACCTGGTTTTGGAATTACAACGGCTGCTGGTTGTCCAGTATTGGCATCGATATAGGGACGTGCTAGATAAGGGTTCCCACCGGTCGTTGAAAGGTTAAACGACTTTTTCGTAATAGCCAGTCCAAACCAAGATGCTTCAATACCGCGATCCTCCTGTGGTGTGAACCAGAAGCCAGCTGTGAGTCGTGCACCAGATCGCATGGGTCCATCAAAACTGGTTCCTCCAAAAAGAGTGCTTGTTGTTGGTTGCCCAAGCACACCAATGCCAGCAGTTGTTATGGGGACAAAAGGACTGCTTGTTATGAGTGGAGGTATAGCCTGGCCGGTGGTGGCCCAGATGAGATATTCAGTTGAAAACCAGAGACGGCCAGGAAACTCGGTACGAAAAACACGCGTGTGGTCTCGCGTGCACGGTTTGTGGTTTGGGGCCTTATGGTAGGCAAGTTCACCGGGTCCCATCCATAGTCGGTCAACAATGTTTCTGTCACAGCAGGATGCAGGAGCTGGTTCTTTGAACCACGAAAGCAGTTCTTTGGGATTTTCAGAAAATCCAGTACTTCGTACTGGATCAAAACCAGCAGGAACTTGAAGGTCATCGGCCCGTTTGGCTGGAGGCCAAATACTACCAGCCTCCTCCTCCGCGATGGTATCAGCTGGATCATCTACCGAATAAGGATACCCAAGTGGTTCTGGCTGGCTCGTTAAACCAATTTCAGCAGAGAGATTCCGTAAGCTCAGCAATGCAATTGCACAGCAAAGAACAATACCCACTATATTTGGATAATTCATACGGTTTTGAAACATACCTGTCCTTTATGGAATGGTGCATGCGCACTCTCTACACGCACCTCACCGGTAATATGTATCGGCTGGATAGACCTTGCGGCCTGAACGGCTTTGTTTTTCCCAGAGCATATAAATACCCTAAAACACCTATCCCTGTTTTTCGTTAAAGTCTGTGACACTTTTTGGTCGATTTCGACAA
>Ga0315315_10000912_pt1 | contig 26458 bp, 32 predicted proteins | sample M140m3416metaG_FD_203699 | JGI IMG/M metagenome (GOLD analysis project Ga0315315, IMG submission 203699) | Ammonia-oxidizing marine archaeal communities from Monterey Bay, California, United States - M1 40m 3416 | ecosystem: Environmental > Aquatic > Marine > Intertidal zone | place: USA... | reverse complement strand
TTCTATTTTAAATAATAGACATAATATTAAGATCTTCGATAATCCTATATCATATAATCTAGCAGGTAAACAAGTAGGTTTTTGTCCTTGGGGTACCTCAATTGATGACGTACCAACAGATTGTGAATTAATAGTCGGGCACTTTGAGCTAGAAAACTTTAATTTTAATAACCATAAGGTGTGTGAAGAGGGTATGAAATCTTCTGACATACTTAAAAAATCGAAATTAATTTTTACAGGTCACTTTCATAAAAGACAACAGCGTAAATTTGATAATGGAACTATTATATACGCTGGTAATCCGTTTGAGATGGATTTTAATGATATTAACGATCAGAAAGGTTACTATATATTAGACTTTGAATCGGAAAATATTACCTATGATTTTTTTGAGAATAATATTACCCCGATACATGTTAAAGTTAATCTAACAGATTTAGAAACTCTTAAACCGATAGCTAAAAAAAGAGGTTGGTCCAATCTATCAATTAAAGTTATAATTGATAAAGATATAAAAATTAATCTTTTAGATAAAATTATTAGTTCAATAAATTTTGAAGGACCGTTTTCTCTTACTACTGATTACCTACATCAGTTTAGTATTGGAGATAATATAAACATATCTAATGATTTAGGAGATTTGAATATAAAACAATGTATGGTAGAATATATTGATTCTCTTGATATTGATAATAAACTAGAAGTTACAAAAAGAACTATAGGATTTTATAATCAGTTCGTATGAAGTACGTAAATTTTGATACTATAAAAATAAAAAACTTTCTCTCTATCGGTAATGAAGAAGTAGAGATAGATTTTAAGCACGGTCTTAATATCATTACTGGTATTAATAAAGATAAACAAGATCGTAGAAACGGTGTAGGTAAATCTACAGTAGCTGATGCTATACACTTTGCTATTTTTGGAGAGACTATTAGAGAGCTATCAAAAGACTTTATTGTTAATGCTATAAACAAAAAGAATACTGTTGTTCAGCTTAATTTTAGTGTTAACGAAAATAATAATATAAAGAAATATAAAATCGTACGCAAACTAAAACCTACGAAATGTTATTTGCTTGTTGATGATGTTGATCTTACCGAGAGTACTATACCTAACACAAACAAAAAGATTAAAAAAATTGTTTCTGGTTCTCCTGAGGTATTTCAGAATTGTGTTATTATGTCTCTCAATACAACTTTACCTTTTATGGCGCAGCGTAAAGTAGAGAAGCGTAAATTTATCGAAGGTATTCTTAATCTAGAAATATTTTCTGAAATGCTTAATAAAGCCCGGGCTGAATATAATGAAGTACAAAAAAAATATGAACACGCTCACAAAGACTTTGATCACTCAAACAATATTCTAACTCTATTAAGCGATCAAAAAGAAAATATAGTAGCCTCTGTTGTTGAGCAGAAGAAAAAAATTATTGAACGAGTAAAGATAATTGAGAGAGAGATAACAGATAATAAAAACAAAATTAAATCTATTGATAAAGATCTTGTTGAAAGAACACGAGAGAAAATTATTCAAATAAATGAAAAACTTGAAGATATTTCTCTTAAAATATCTAACATTAAAACTAATGTCACTCGACATGATACAGAAATTAAGTTTTACGAAGAGCAAGTAAAGAAGATAGGTACTAATAGTGATGTATGTCCTACATGCTTACATAATATAACAAGTAATGATAGAGAACATATTCACAATGAGAAAGATAAAATTTCTAAAGATATTTCTAACAGAAGAGAAGATATTATAAGTCTTACAAATCAAGAGAGTAGTTTAAAAGAACTCAAAAGAAAGAATTTAGATGTAAAAGATAAGATTAATGATTATATTGCTAACGTTAAAAATACTGCAAACAATAATAAGCTTGCTAAGTCGTATATTAAAAATTTAAACAACGATCTTGAGTCTAATAATAACAACCTTAAGGCTTTAGAAGAAAAAGAAACAAGTGTAGAGGTTCAAGATCTTGAGTCTAAAATTAAAAATAAACTCCTAGAGGTTGAAGAATTAGAAAATAATACAAATAATATACACAGAGATTTAGAAACCTTAAATGTTGTAAAATATATTCTATCAGAAGAAGGCGTTAAATCATTCATTGTTAAAAAAATACTAGATGTATTAAACAATAGACTAGCTTATTACCTTCAAAAAATGGATGCAAATTGTATGTGCTCGTTTAATGAATTTTTTGAAGAGAATATTATTAATGAAAAGGGAGAAATATGCTCTTACTTTAATTTTTCTGGAGCAGAGCGTAAAAATATTGACCTAGCGATACTATTTACCTTTATGGATATGCGCCGACTTCAAGGTGATGTAGCTTATAATGTAGTTATATTTGATGAGTTGTTAGATAGTTCTCTAGACGAAAAAGGGGTAGAGTTAGTTCTTAGCCTACTCAATGAAAGAGTTGATACATACAAAGAAAATATCTATATTATCTCTCATCGTAAAGAGTCTGCAAAAGCGGCAACTGGAGAAGTTATAACGTTACAAAAACAAAATGGTATAACTACGAGAGTGGATTTTATAGAAGAACTTTAATAAATTTATATAATGATTACGCCGTTTGGAGTCCGACCAACACCATTACCTTTTGCTGCAGCACCGACAGTAAACCCGATGCTAAATGTACCACGATTAACCCCGGTACAACCAAAACAGCAACCCGGTCATGAGCTGCCAGACCTCCCTCGCGCGTTAAATTTTTATGCTGATTATTCTGGGTGTGGTCATTGGAGAATGATTTGGCCTGAAAAACTTCTTAACTGTTACGGTAAAGCTAATATACAAGGCGGTACGGTAATGATTGGAGATAAAAATTTCTATAAGGGTTTAACTACAATCCGGATTCAGAGACAAGCCACAGAACAGCAATTAAATTTTATTAAGTGGCTCAAAACTGTACAAGAAGAAGCTAAATTTAATATTATATATGAAATTGATGATTTAATTTTTAAAGAAGATATCCCGGATTATAATAAATTCAAATTTGCATTCGAAGATCCAAATATCAGAAGAACAAGTATGGAGATCATGCAACTTTGTGACGAAATTACAGTTACAAACAAGTTCATGAAAGATTACTATACAGAGAAAACTGGTAATCAAAATATAACAGTAATACCTAATTTTATTCCAAAGTTTTGGATGGATAGGTTTTCTGATTTAACTACAATTAAAGAGAATTTCCAGAAATATAGTAAAAAACCACGAGTTGTTTATTGTGGTAGCGGTGCTCATTTTGATATTGATAATAGAATAAAACAAAAAGACGATTTCTATCATGTAAATGATGTAATTCGCAAAACTGTAGATAAGTTTCAATGGGTATTTGTCGGTGGTTTTCCATTATCGTTAAGAGATTTAATAAAGGCTGGAAAAATTGAATTCCACGAATGGACGAACCTTGTAGATTATCCTAGTGCAATCAGCAAATTAAACGCTACATTGTTTTATGCTCCTTTAGAAGATAGTAATTTCAATAAAGCAAAGAGTGATCTTAAATTTATTGAGGCTTGTGCTTTTGGTATACCTAGTATAATGCAAGATCTTTGCACGTATGAAAGCGCATTCCATAAATTTAAGACCGGAGATGAACTAATCTCTAAGATTGAAGCTCTAACTAGTGATCATAAGAGATATGTTAAAGAGTCAAAGCGCGCTAGAGAATATATGAAAAGGCGATGGATGGAAACCAATATCGATGAGTATAAAGAGTTATATTCTTTCCCGTATGCAGATGATAGACGCAAATTAATCAACCTCCGCAACGGAATCAGTTGATAAACTTCCTGTTTTTTCCTATACTATAAGAAGTGTATAGGAACTTAGCTTACATACCGAATCAACGTGTCATGCGGCTTTATACCTGGGATGAAGAAGGTAACCGTATTGAGACTGATTGTCCGTATCGTCCCTATTTTTATAGTGAGACAAACAATAACAAACCCGATGGGATTTCTCTCTATGGTACGAAGTTACGAAAGCATTTCGCGACTAGTGAGTTAGATCGTCGTAAAAAGATTGAAGATCTTAATGATCATAGAATCTTTGAAAATATCTCTCCTTATCAACAATTCCTAGTAGATAGATTCTGGCAAGTAAACGAGACAGATGAGTTTCAACAATTTCCATTAAAGGTGTGGTTTTTTGATATAGAAACATATTCCCCAGACGAATTCCCGAAACCAGAAGAAGCTAGTCACATGATTAATGTAATTACTGTTTATGATACTGCTCATAAACACTATTATACTTGGGGCATTAATCCATATACTCCAAAATCAGAAGATATAACTTATTTTCATTGCAAATCAGAAGGAGAGCTCTTACAGCGGTTTTTAGATTTTTATTGTGAAGATAGACCAGATATTTTATCAGGCTGGAATAGTGAAATATTTGATATACCTTACGTAATTAATCGTGTAAGAAATCTTCTTGGAGAGGAGGCGACGAGATTATTTTCTCCAGTACATAATGAGATTATGAAGCCTATTTACCAAAGAGTATATCGTGGTAATTTCGGTCAACAAACTTCAAAATATGTAGTAGAAGGTGTTTCTATGCTAGATTATCTTGATGTGTATAAGACCTTCAGCATGGGTATGAGAGATAGTTATAAGTTAGACAATATAGCTTATATAGAACTTGGAGAGAACAAGGTAGATATAGGAGAAACTAACCTAGCAGAGCTATCTATTAAAGATTGGGACAAGTTTGTGGATTATAATATTCACGATGTTCGGTTACTTGTACGCTTAGAAGCTAAACTCATGTATATGGATTTAGCTAGGATGTTGTCGTATATTGGTCTCACACCTTTTAATGCTGCTTTAGGTACAATTAGTACTGTTAACGGAAGAGCAATAGTTGAAGCTCGGAAACAAGATCCGCCGAGAGTTATACCTACGTTCGTGAAGGGAGATGATAGAACAGAAAAGTATGAGGGGGCGTATGTAGGAGAACCGCAACGAGGCTTTCAAGATAATGTAATATCATTTGATGCGAACTCTCTATACCCTAGCGTGATGGTAACTCTTAACTTGAGCCCGGAAACAAAGGTAGGTAGTATTGTAGGTAGAGATAACGGTAAGATATATATTAAGACTGTAAACAATAAAGATATTGAGATGTCTTATGCAGACTTTAGCAGGTGGTGTGAGAAGAATGAAATATGCGTTACTAGAGCTTCTAAATTATTCTCCCAAAAAACTAAAGGTATATTTCCTCGCATTACAGATCATTTTTATGATATACGAAAAGGTAAGAAAGCCGAATGGACTACTGAACGAGAAAAACTCCATAAATTAGAAATTAAATTAAAGCAATATACCTCTCAAGAAGAGAAGAACTTTCTTGAGAAAGAAATCAAAAAAACTCAATATAAAATTGATCAGTTATGGATTTGGCAATTTACTTTAAAAATTCTTATTAACCGTATTTATGGTTACTTTGGTAATAAAATATCTCAAATGGGAGACGGTGACATTGCTCGTTCAATTACCTTAACTGGTCGGGATGTAATTAAACAGAGTAATATTATTTTACGTAATTATATTAAGAAACGAACTGGTCTTTCTGATAAGGATTTAGAAAGACGAGACCCTATTGTATATAACGATACAGATAGTTCCTATTGTACTATAACGCAATTATTAGAATATATGAAAATACCTCTTCATACTAATAATGTAGTAACACCTGAGGTACTAGATCTAGTACAAGATATAGAAGACGACTTAAATGAGAATATTGAAAAATGGGCTCGCGACACCTTATTAACTAAAGATCCTAGGTTTGTTTTTAAGAGAGAGTCTATTTGTGATAGAGGTTATTTCTTACAGAAGAAAAGATACGTACTTCATAAGCTTGATGATGAGGGTGTTGCTTGTAATAAGTTTAAGTATACTGGGGTAGAAGTAGTTAGAACTACAATGCCTAATGCTATCAAACCATATGTAAAAAAGATTATTGAGCATATGATTATGACAGAAGACAGAGCATCTACTAACGAGATGTTTGAAGAGACATATGACATATTTAAATCCCTACCTATTAACGATATTGCTTTTGTTATGGGCATCAAAGAATACGAAAAGTATAGTATATATGCTAAGGATTGGCAGGTTAAAAAAGGTACCCCTATACATGTTAAATCTGCTATATATTATAATAAACTACTAGAGCATTACGGTATATCTAGTAAGAACGAACCTATTTCATCAGGGGATAAAATTAGATATTTTTACACAATGACCCCGAACAAGTTTGGTTTAAATTCCCTAGGCTTTAAGTATGGTTTGCCTGATGAATTTAATAAAGATTTTAAAATAGACTACGAAAAAATGTTCGAAAAGATCGTGTTTAGTGTAATAGATAGATTCTATATTAATGCAGGTTGGAAGTCGTTTAAACCAGGTGAAGCATTAAACACAGATTTATTTGATTTCTTTAAAGTAGAAGTTGCAAATTAATTTTTACATAGTATAATACTCACATGGATATAATTACATACGTTGATACGATTGGTAGGACGTGTTTCGGGGAAGTTGTCGAAAAGACAACCGAACACGTAAAGGTCAAAGCTCCAGCGATGATCATGGTTACACCTAACGACCCTAATAATATGAAGGTAGATGTTATGCCTTTATTCTTTACAGAGTTTTCTGAGGGCGCACAACCGGTCTTTATTTATAAAGCAGGTCAGTACATTGAAATTGAAGTTGATATTTCAGATAAAATCCTGAAACACTATAGTGCTAAGATTAACACAAACGGTGAAGCAAACCCAGAGCCAGTTGTAGAGAAATTAGGAGAAAAGGTCCCAGAAGTAACCCTATTTGAAGATTAATATATGTCTAGTCTCGTTGATAAAGCATTTGCTAAACTGCAAAAACTAAACAATAACGCCACAACGTTAGAAAAAAATACCCTCAGTAATGTTACTGATTGGATTGATACTGGTTGTTTAGTGTTAAACTCTATTATTTCGGGTTCTCTATATGGCGGGGTACCTAAAGGTAGAATTACTATTTTTGCAGGAGAGTCGGGTTGTGGTAAGACTTTTATCTTGAATAAGATCTTAGCGCATGCACAACGAAAAGGCATGGTACCTGTTATCTTTGATACAGAGGTAGCAGTAGAAAACGAGGGAGCTGAAAATGTCGGTTTAGATACATCTAATGTAAAATACGTACCTGTAGATACAGTAGAAAGTTGTCGAAATCAGATTATGACATTTTTAGATGAAGTAGAAAAAGAACCGGAACTACATGGTAAGTTTATTATTTCTATTGATTCCCTCGGTAATTTAGCATCAGAGAAAGAAATAAATGATGCTGGTGCTAATAAAGGCGCCATGGACATGGGTCTCAGAGCCAAGCAGCTCAAATCCATGATGCGTATAATTACATATAAAGCAGCAGTTACAGGTACAACTGTAATTGCTAGTAATCATACGTACGCTGACCCTGGTGCACTCCATCCTACCTTAGTTAAGCAACAAGCTGGTGGGTCTGGTCCTGTGTACATGGCGTCTATCTTAGTACAAATGGCAGCAAAAAAAGAGAGAACTGATGCTGGTAATACGAACGACGAAGCTCTTACTGAAAGTCGTAACTATTCCGGCGTTACTCTTCGTATGCTAACTGTAAAAAATAGGTTTATTCCTGCCTTCTTGCAAGGGGAAGCCTATCTCAACTTTAAGACTGGATTAGAGAAATATTCAGGACTTAAAGATATTGCTGTATCTCATGGAATTATACAGCAAAATGGTTCTACGTATAGTATGGGAGATAAAAAGCTAGGTTATTATAAGAATTGGCGCAATGATGAAGAAACGTGGAATTCTGTGTTACCTAAGTTAGAATCTTCTATAAGTGAGAAGTACCGGTATGGTAAGTCTCTTAATGAAGTAGCTATATTAGAACAAGAAGATGAGTAAAGCAGTAGTACCTATATCAGGGGGTTTAGATAGTTCAGTAATTTTAAGTTTAGCGGCAAGCGTTCATGAAGAAGTTTACGCACTAACTTATAATTACGGACAAAAGCATAATAAAGAAATATTATATGCAGGTCTTCAAATTGATGAATATAATAATATTGAAGAGCATAAAATTATTGATATAAGTTTCTTTAAGGATATAGCGCCAACCTCTTCTCTTACTAACGACAATATTAAAGTAGCTCACGCCCGTGATGTGCTTGGAGACGCTCAAACAGTAAATTATGTACCATTTCGGAATATGATGATGTTATCAATTGCATGTTCGTACGCCGAAGCTGTTGGAGCTGATACAGTATATCACGGGTCTGCTTTAGTAGATAGCCAAGCTGGTTATTGGGATGGTAGTAAAGAGTTCCTCGCAGAGATAAACAACGTTGCTGCTTTAAATAGAAAAAATAAAATTAAAATAGAAGCTCCGTTAATTAAACTATCTAAAAAAGAAATTATTAATATAGGTATTACTAATGGTGTTAAATTTGAAAATACCTGGACGTGTTACGAGGGAGAAGATAAAGCATGCGGTTACTGTACTGCTTGTAGCTCTCGTATACAGGGATTTTTACAAAATAAACTTATTGACCCAGTAGAGTATAAACGAGAAGATATTCCATGGGTAAGAATAGTTGATTTAGATATGAAAAACTCTTAACATTTATAATTATGTGCGGTATTTTTGGATCAAATAATATAGAAGAATTTAGAGAGCTTTGTGCGAAGAACACAGAGCGAGGTAATTTTGTACGTAGTATTACACAATTATTTCCACAAGGTTTACAGAGTGGTACCTTAGTAAAAACTACCCACGTAACTGATTTTAATAAACCGATAATAGAGAGTCCGTTTTGTATCTATTATCTTGGTCATGTTCAATCTCCAACGTCAGAGGTAAGGGAGTTTGATGAAGAGACTTCTCATCCGTTTACTCTAAATGAAAGGTATTTAGCGCACAATGGGGTACTTGGTAATGATAGAGAATTAATTAAAGAACATAAATTAGATAATTGTAGTAATGTAGATAGCAGTGTAATTCTACCGTTGATGGAAACGATAGGATTTAAAAGGGCTTTAGAAACTCTAGAGGGTACATTTGCTTGTTGGTATTATGACGCAAAAAATGGTAGTTTACGTATTTTCAGATCCGGGAGTACATTACATCATTATAGAGGTAATTTTACATCTACAGCTATACCGGATTATAAATATATAGACGAGGGTAATATATTAGAATATAACTTTACAAACAATAATTTTAATGAAATAGATAAGTTTAAACTAAATTCTACTCCGTTTTTTTTATGAAAACCTTAATAGTAACTGCTACAAAGCATACTGCGAGTGATTTCAAGAATACTAGACTATCAAAAAGTTTAGCCCTCCATCGAGAAAAACAATCTATAGTTTCATATACCTTAAAACCTACATATGAAAATAAAGAAGGGTTGTGCTCAGTATACAATCGATACATTACTAAAGATAATTTAAAAAAATACGATTGTATTTTATTTGTACATGATGATCTACATATAGATAGCGTTAACTTTCTCACGTGTATACGAGAGCAGTTTAAACTAGGTTATGACGTAGTTGGTCTGGCGGGAGGAAGTAAGCTCCAAGTTAAGAAACCATGTCTATGGCATCTTATGTGTAAACCAGAATCATTGTCTGGAATAGTTGCCCATTATAAAAATAAAACAGAATATTATCAAACATTATTCGGACCAACCCCTCGTGAAGTAGTACTACTAGATGGTTTATTTTTAGCTGTCAAAACAAAATCTTTAGCTTTACACCAAGTACGGTTTGATGAAAAAATAAAAGGATTTCATCATTATGATCTTAAATTTTGTTTTGACTGTCACGTAGCTGGTATGAAATTGACTACCGCGCCAATACAAGTTATTCACGACTCCCCGGGTTTAACTAACTACACAGAAGAATTTGCATTATCAGAGGATTACCTATATAATACCCTCACGACATATGCTAACAAGCGAAAGTAACTACCTCGATATAGATCTTGATTATTTAGAGCGTATTGTCTTTAAGAACTGTCTTGAAGATGAAATATACTTAAACTCTATAATTGATAATCTGAACTATAAGTTTTTTAAGAATAAAGACTTTCAGCAGATTATAAAAATAATTCAAGCACTGTATAAGAAAAATAAGAGAAGACCTTCTAGAACAGAACTAGAATTATATCTTAATACTGATCAATTAAAAGAGCATTATGAAAAAACTAAAGTTATAACTAATGATATTAACTCTGATTTAAATGACGAACAGTTATTTTTATATACAGAAAAATTTCTCCAAGAACAAGCTGTATTTAATACATTCTTAGAAATTGTTGATAGTAAAGAACGAGATGTAAAAACTATTCATGAGAAATTTAATAAAGCTTGTAACATATCTATTAATAGTAATATTGGTCACGATTATTTCGAAGATATAGAACAACATATTAGTGACCTAACTACTAGACAAACTACTATTAAGACTGGGTGGGACTGGTTAGATGAAAGGCTAGATGGTGGTTTCTTAGAAGATGGTAGGTCGATGTATATATTTGCTGGACCGACAAACGTAGGTAAGTCGATTTTTCTTAGTAATGTTGCAACTAACGCAGCTGAAGCTGGTAAAAAAGTACTCGTCGTGTCCTTAGAAATGTCAGAGATGATTTATAGTAAACGTATTACATCAAAGCTTACAGGGCTTCCAATTAATAGATTACAAGATCATGTTGAAACTTTAAAGGAAAAGGTTAATACATTTAAATCTTTGCATCCCGATAGTAAAATGTTAATTAAAGAGTTCCCACCTAACTCTATTACACCACCGCAACTTGAAGGGTATATTAAAAAACTTACCAATAAAGGATTTAAGCCCGATATTATCGTATTAGATTATCTAAACCTTATGGGGGCGACATATGGTAATAACTCATATGAACGTATTAAAAATATATCAGAACAGGTGAGAGCAATGTCTTATACATTTGAATGCCCTATTATATCTGCTACTCAGGTAAACCGTACTGGCTATGGTAACAATAATGATGCTGGTGGGCCTGGCTTGGAGTCGATAGGAGAGAGTTATGGTTTAGGAGCTACCGCTGATGCTATAGTTAGTATTTGGCGAACTGAGCAAGACGAAGAAGATAATGCGTTACATATAGGTATTATTAAAAATAGGTTTGGAGCTAATACTGGATCAACTCGTATGAGTATTGACTATACAACTTTAACTCTTGAAGAAAATAATGACTTAAATGTAAACGATGAGATTAACGCTGCGGAAAACGACGCTGTACAATTCGGTAGACAGGTGTAAATACTAATAATGCAGGTAAAAAGAGACAAACCTAAAATATACGAACGGAACCCAGATACCGGGATTGTTCGGTGGAGGTATGTAAGTGAAACTGCTCATGATTACTGCTGGCCTCATTATGGTAATATTCTAGAAAAAAAGAAAGATGGTAATGAGTGAAGAAATAGTCTTTACCGATATGGATCTAGATGGTGCTTGTAGTTATCTAGTACATAGTTGGTCTCAACAAAAAAAACCAAAAGTCAAAACGCTTAAGGTTAGTAATATTCGCGAAAAGTTTTTAAGCTGGTTAAACCATAATAAGCTTGAAGATTATAAACGAGTATATTTTTTCGATTTAGACACTACTGAGATCCACGACCTTATTGATAAAAAGAATGTGTGTGTTTTTGATCACCATAAAACCCATAACGCAAATATATATAAAACTGCAGAGTATTATATTGATCATAAAGCGGAATCATGTAGTAAGCTCCTATATAAGCATTACAATACTAGAGAGTTGCTAGGTAATCTTACTGTTGAACAAAAACATCTTGTCGCTCTAGTTAATGATTATGATTGTTATGAATTAAAATTTCCGGAAAGTAATAAGTTAAACTTTTTGTTTTGGTATAAGAATGGTAACAAATTACAAAATTTTGTTAATGATTTTGAGCATGGTTTTCATGGCTTTAATAATGAACAAAATAAAATAATTAGTTATCATTTTTATAAATTTAAAAAAATAATAGAAAAACTGCAATTATTTACATGTGATTTACCTGTGAACAAAAAGAAATATACTTTTGTAAGCGCGTTTGTAGATCAATATGTAAACGATATAGGTCAGCATATAATCGATAATTCAGGTTGTGATGTTTGTATGTTAATAAACTTAAACAATAAGCGAGTTTATTTTCGTAAAAATAGAAACATAGACTTAGACTTGGGTAAGTTTGCTAAAAAAGTATGCGACGGAGGTGGTCACGAGTACGCAGCTGGCGGGGTGTTAAACGATGTCATACTGACATTAAGTAAAGAATTTGTACCAGTAGATGGATAATCCGTATACATTATTAGAGCAAAAAGATTTAACTCACAAGTTTTTAAGTTTGTGTAGTTTTATTTCTATTTGCGAAAATAAAAAAATAAATTTAGCGAATGTTTTTTTATTAATTCTTAAAGAAAAAAAATATAGAAATCTATTTAAAGATATATTATTATTAGAAAGTAATTTTGACTTAGTTAAGTTATTTTTACAGCATGAGCCGTATCTGTATAAAAGCAAATACATAACAAAATATCTTAAAAAGCATTCTATATCTTTATGACCGAGTTATCAGTATATGAACAAAACATTTATAATACTTTCTTAAAGGTTTCTCGCGACGGTAAAGGCTTCCGATATCGCAAAAATTTCGACAATCTCTCAGACGAGAAATTTACCTACATAAAGAAAATAAGTCATATTCTGAGCAATAAAAAGATTGACCCTCATATGTATTTTACTGCTCCTTATAAAATGTATTCAGAGGAATACATTAATTTAAAATTCTTTACAACCTTTAACGCAATTAGCTCATATAAAAAATATATAGAGTCTATACAGCTTACCGAACCAGATCATAACTATAATATAACTCAATTAAGAAATAGCTTTAAACACATATTTCAAGTTTGTTTTGATCGTAAACTTAAAGATTGTAATGATTATCTCAAGATAGAAAAAGGTCTCTACCCTCAATATATACTCGACTTGAAAGACGGTCGTATTTGTTATTACTCCTTGCTTAGCTTAGGTTTATCTGAAAAAAGTATAAATCTAGAAAAAAATACAGTTGAATTTGTTTGTAAAAACTTCTATAATCTTTTGAGCAGTTTGAGATCGAGACTCGTTTTTTCGAAGAAAATCAAACCGTTGAGTATAAAATTAATAAAAACTATAAACAAAATATTAAGAAAATGACAAATAGCATGTTTGCATCAATAAAGGACTCGTTAGCTAAGCCAGCGCAGTCAAGCAGTACAACTAGCAATATTATGCGGTTGAAAACCGGTAACACATATACAGTTAGGTTGTTACCTTATACACCAGAACCTAGTAAAACGTTCTTTCATTATTTCTCTCATGGTTGGGTAAGTGAAGCTACTGGTCAGTTCCAAAGCTCTATTAGCCCTCAAACTTGGGGTGAACGCGATCCGATCGCAGAAGCGCGTTTTAGGATCATGAGAACAGGTACTGAAGAAGAGAAGGAAAAAGCTAAAGTATTAACTCGTCGAGAGCAATGGTTGATAAATGTTTATGTAGTTAAAGATCCAGAAAATCCTGAAAATGAAGGTAAGGTTAAGATTCTTCGCTTTGGTAAGCAGCTACATAAAATTATTATGGAAGCTATTGAAGGAGATGACGCGGATGAGTTTGGGGAGAAAATATTCTCATACCCTACTGGTTGTAATCTTCGTATTAAAGTTGAAGAGCAGGGAGGTTATCCGAGTTATGTTACTTCACGATTTGCCAGTCCATCTGATATACCTGGTGTTACTGGTGATGCGGTAACCGCGGTGTACGATCAGGCTTTTGAGCTTGATAAAGTATACCCTGTTAAGTCTTACGATGAACTTGTAACGATGCTTAATGAGCATTACTATGGTAAAGATGATACAGCAGCACCAGAACCTGTTGGTACGACCACGGCAGCAGTAGATGATGATGACGATGATGATCTGGATTTTGGTGATGTAGGTACTTCATCTAAAGACGAGAGTGTAGATTCCGATAAAGTGAAGGAACTACTTGATACATTGGACTAAAAAAATAATTAAAAATATATTGGGGAGGGTAACCTCCCCTTTACTTAATATTGTGACTCCAGAACAAAAACAACAACTAGACCAAGTACGCGAAAAACAATTACTTCACGCTTTAAATGCTCAAGCTTATAGCCTTAATAAAGGTATTGTACAAAAAACTGCTACTATGGGAGAGGTACATTTAAATAAAGAAATTTATAATAACAACCAACCAGCGCCAGCACCTCCACCACCACCAGCGCCAATCCCGGAACCATTGCCAGCTACTGACCACATAGCTCCGCAACCCGTGCAACAAATCGAACAACAAGATTTATCTCCGTTGATTGACAGAGTTACTAATCTAGAAAAACAAGTGACTAAGTTTGTAAATCTAATTGAACGTAATGTTGCAAAAAACGCAAAAGAGATTACTATAAGAATCAAATTAAACGAAAATAATGATTCTACCGATTCAAAATAGAGATAACTTCATTAAGAGTTTCCTTAATCCTATATCGAGATTAGCTACTAATTGTACTCTTACAGTACAAGATGAGAAATTAGAAGAAATATCTACTGTAGTACATAATAATTCAAATATTTTTCTCAAAGCGAGCTATCAAATAAAAAACAGCTCTTCGGAAGGATGCTTATTATGTTTACCAGATACTGTAAAATTAATTAAGATTTTATCTTGTCTGAATGAAGATGACTTTAATTTAACATATGAAAATAACTGTATTACTTACAACAGTGGTAAGGGTAGTAAATTTAGGTATCATTTATTTGACGACAGCTTGTCATTAAAAAGTCCGTTTGATTTTGATAGAATCAAAAAAATTGAAAATTGGTCTGAATTTACTCTCACGAGAGAAAGTAATAATACTATTCTTAAAGCTTTACCGTTTGTTACTGAAAATAGTAAAATTTACCTCTCTAGTCAAAACAAAGAAGTACACGCAGAACTAACTGATAAAAAACTACAAAACGTTGATAGCTACACTACTACGATTGGAACTAACTTTACAGGGGAATCAATCCCTGGAGAGTTAATCTTAGATGCAGAGCTGTTTAGACTTATATCTACATTGAACTTTGATGAATGTAAAGTATATATAAATAATGAGTTCAAGATGCTCAAGCTAAACATTATAATTGATGGTTGTGACTTAACGTTTGTAAGTACAAGTTTTAAAAGTTAATGAAAAAGAACAAAGTAACAACTTGCGGTTATTTTATTAAACGATTAAGAGATAACGGTTATATAGTAAATAGAATTTTTAGCGAGTATAGTACTTTAGATCCTCGTAGATGGACAGTAATGCTAGAACCGAAAGAGGCAGCATTGTATATTACATGTTACATGAATAAAGATTGGTACGGAGATCTTATGTTCGAATTCAATAACGGTAATCAATTTAAAAATCTACAGCTTAAAACAGATAGTATGGAAGTTATTATAACAAAACTTTTAGAACGAAACATAAGGCCAATTAAGTGAATAAAAAAACCCAAAAAGACTTTGATAGTTTATTAAAATCTAGTATTAGTGCTGCAGAATCTACTGAGAACAACGAGCAAGATTTATCGGTAATGAATGATTACCTTTCTGAATTTCTTAAGAGCTTTGTTTTACTCGGTTATGACACTAGAGGAGAAAGTGTAGTAATTATCGCAGGTAAGACCCCGCAAGATTACGACGCAATTGAAACCTTACTACGACGTGTAGGAAAAATAGATTTTTTTGACACAACACAAGAACAAAAAAACAATCCAGATAGCAATGAGTAAATTAGTTGTAATTGGTAATGGCTATATCGGACAGAAAATTAAAAAGCAATTATCTTCCCGAGTAGATGAGATAGCAGTAGTAAGTGGTTTGAGTTACGAGAATCCAGAAAAGCTGGCACTAGAATTTAACTCTATAGTTGGTAATGAAATTCGATACGCGAACAGCCCTGGTTTCAAAGATCCAGCGGATCGACCGTGGGTTGTTAATTGTGTAGGTTACACTGGTAATCCTAACGTAGACGCGTGCGAGGACGAAAAAGAAAAATGCTGGAAACTTAATGTTACATTTCCTATCTTACTAGCGAATTATTGTTTACAAAATAATATTAAACTCATTACAGTTAGTACAGGTTGTGTATATGACGGTCCGAAAAACTACAATGAAGATGATTGGCCAGACTTTGGATTAGATAGTAAGGATAGTAGTTGGTATAGTCGTGCTAAACATGCAGCAGAACTTAGTCTAAATGCTTTTCCTAATGTGTATACCCTTAGAATACGTATGCCCATATGTAACGACTTTAACGCAAGAAAAAACTACCTGACAAAGGTTCTCAAGTACAATAACTTATTGGAAGAAACTAACTCTAAAACTGTTATTGAAGACCTGATTAATGTTATACATCGGATTACTAATCTAGAAGAGCTACCAGCAGGAGCCTATAATTGTGTAAATCCAAACCCACTTAGTACAAAAGAAGTAACAGAGATTTTAGACAAGGTAGGTATGTGGAATCCGCATTGGAAATTTATAGACTATAAAGAACTTAAAAACCATATTAAGGTAAATAGATCTAATTGTAAGCTTTCTACAGAAAAGAGTAAGCTATACAATATTGAAATGCCTTCTGAAAGAGAGTCTTTAGAGAGAATTTTATTTAATGAAGAATAAGCATATTTTAGTTACCGGTGGTTTAGGTTTTATCGGTAGTCACTTTGTAGAACTATTACACAAAGAATGTGATAACTGCAAAATAACAATTGTTGATAGTTATAATTATAGTGTATCTGAGAGAACAGAGAACTTATTATGGGATCTCTTCTTAGATAAAAAGAATAAACTAGAAATTGAATTTAAACCTATACACGAATTTAATAAAGTCGCTGTATATGATTATGTTATTAATTTTGCAGCTGAATCTCACGTTGATAATAGTATTGAAAACGGTGATCCATTTATTGAATCAAATATAGTTGGGGCTTATCATTTACTTAATCAACTCAGAGAAGGTCAACGATTTATTCAAATAGGTACAGATGAAGTATATGGTAGCTTGGAGCTTGAGAGTTCACCAAGTGAAGATTTTGATAGACTAGAACCATCATCCATCTATTCAGCTACAAAAGCCGCGGCAGATTTAATTACCCTTTCTTATTACCATACATATAAAAGAGATGTTATTGTAACACGATGTACTAATAATTTCGGTCCAAGACAATATCCAGAAAAACTAATACCGGTAGTAGTTAAAAAGGCTCTAGCAGATGAAAAAATACCAGTTTACGGTACTGGTAAAAATATACGACAATGGATTTATGTTAAAGATCATTGTGAGAAGATATTTAACGTCTTAAAGTTTGGAGAGAGTGGTCAAGTTTATAATTTAGCTCCTAATTATAATAATAATGACTACGGTGAAATTAATAATATTAGTCTAGTGAAAGATATTTTAGATATACTTCACAAACCAGAGAGTTTAATTAATTTTGTTGAAGATAGGAAAGGTCATGATTTAAAATATTGTCTACGAGACTCTAATTACAGACGTATAATGGCTGCAAATCATCAACAATTAGTTCTGCCTGGAACGGAGAAAACATTTGCCGATGATTTGAGATACACTATAATGTGGTATCAAGAATATGAAAACTGGTGGGAAAGATAACATAATAATCGACGGCAATAATTTGCTATACCGTATCTTCTGGACTAGTAACTTTAAAATAAATGAATCTGATTCTCCGGGTCAGATTTTTTTATTCTTAAGAGCTTTAAAATCCTATGTAGATAAGTTTCAAGCAAAAAACGTTTATTGTACTTGGGATAAAAAGCTTGATTGGCCATCAACTAATTTCCGTAAAGAAGCTGCAGGAGTAGAATATAAAGCTGGTCGAGATGACGATAAGTTTAAAGATGTATTTGAGTTTTTAGATAAAATTATTGAGACAATCTCCTTATTAGGAGTCAAAAATATTTACCCTAAACGAATGGAAGCTGACGATTTAATGGCTTGGCTTGCTAGAAATCTAGAAGGTAAGAATGTAATTGTTACTACAGATAAAGACCTACTACAACTTATTAATCGAAAGATTACAGTCTATAATCCTATCAAGAAGAAAGAAGTAACGCTAGATAACTTCGAAGAGTATACTGGAGTTAGAAGAGAATACTATATGTCTTATAGAGTTGTTACTGGGGATAAGTCTGATAATATTCAAGGTTTTCCTAGGTTTGGTATAAAAAGATTTCTAAAATTAGAGCATAAGATTGTAACTATGAATGGTGAGGATCGAATCGCTCTAATACATGGTGATTCAATAACAGAAGAGCAGTTTGATATCTATAAGCGCAATTGGGGACTAATGAATTTAGAGGTAGGTTATAACTACTATGATGATGAAGTACCTGCTTATAAACAACAGCTCGAGGATTTAAATTTACATAAAAGTAACTTTATAAAGTTTTTAGATAAAGCTAAAGAGTACGATCTCTGGTCTGTTATTAGAAATAGTACTTCTTGGAGAGAGTCGTTTAATACTAACGAAAACGTATTAAATACTATTAATAAGGCTATACAACATGCACACACCTAATCAACCTAGAAATATTATCGGGCCATCTGGCGCTACTGTTCGACCTCAAATCAAACAAATTAAAGTAGGGGATGAGATACGCACAGAGGCACATTATACTGATCCAAACACAGGTCAATTTATAACTAAAATTCCTGTCTCTGTTCGTAAGATAGATGATAAATGAAATAATCCCTGAAGGTTATGTAGCTGAAAAATTCTACCAATACGCAGGATACCCCAAATATAAAAAATACAATAATGTATATGAAGGTGGTTGCCCTACTTGTCGAGAAGGTAAATCATGGGGTAAAAAAAGGCGATTATATTATGTAGTAAAAGATAATTATATATTTTGTCACAACTGCGGTTGGTCTGGATCTCCAGTAAAGTGGGTACAAGAAGTTACTGGGAAAAATTATTTAGAAATTGTTGAGGAATGTAAATCCTTTAGTTCGTTTATTGCCCCTGCTGAGAAGAAAGAAATAAAAGAAGAAGAAAAACAACCACCTTCTCTTCCCGGAGATTGTATTAATTTGTATGATAAATCTCAATATACTTATTACATGCATGAACCGATGGTAAAACGAGCTGTAGAAATATGTAACAAACGTAAATTATTTACCGCAAGTAATAAGCCAAAATCTTTATGGTTTTGTAGAAATGATTACGTACATAAAAATAGAATAATTATACCATTCTATGAAAATAATAATATTACATTCTATCAATCCAGAAAATTAGAAGGTAACAAAAAAGACACAAAACCAAAATACCTTTCTAAAATTGGAGCAGATAAAACTATATTCAACATTAATACTGTTGAGGACAATTTAGGTTATATTTTTATATTTGAAGGACCAATTGATAGTTTTTTTGTAAAGAACGGAGTCGCTGTTGGTGGTATCAGTAAAGGCCGGTCATGCTTTACTAAACGACAAGAACAACAAATACAACAGAAACCTTTTCATAAAAGAGTATGGGTATTAGATAATCAGTATCTAGATCAAACAGCAAAAGAAAAGACTTTATCTCTTCTCAGTATGGGGGAACAATGTTTTATATGGCCTGAGGGTTTAAAATTGTTTAAAGATTTTAACGAAATATGCCAAAAAACAAACCGTGACGAAATCTCATCACGGTTTATTGCTAGTAATAGTTATAACGAACTTAAGGGAAAGCTGTTATTGAGTAGAATGTAATTACCAAAATCTACGATCAGCTCCACCTCTACGACCATTACGTGGATGAGCATTAACTCCAGGCGTTCCTGTACCACTTTCGTTCTTCGTAGATTTTTTCGCTGCTTTTGCTTCAGCTGCATCAGCAGCTTTACGGGCTGCTTTCGCTTCAGCTTCTTCTTTTTCAGCAATTACTTCTAACTCGTCTTTAGTTTTATCGTCAAATAGTCCCATGATATTATTTATGCTTTTCTAAGTAAAGGTTCTTAAAGATTTGATTAAGACTTGCTAATCTTTCACAAACATCTAATATTTCAGATTTAGTCGCGTCGGAGATACCATCAAATATTGTTCCAATTTTGTTATCAGTTCTTAATACCCCTAGCACACTATCAGTACCGCCATTAAGATAATCAATAATTTCATCTAAATTACCTACCCAATCCTGCAACATTTCTAACTCTCTTGAAGTGTTTGGTTGATTATCTTGTACGTCTTCTAAGTCTCCAGCAGTGGCTGGATCGTCTAAAGTATTTGCGAGTGCTGCTTGGTCATCACCAGGTTCCGCACTAATTGCTGGAATTTCATCTTCCTTAAGTAAAGATAAAAATTTATTTTCAAACTTTCCCATGTAAGTATTTATTAAATACTTATGATGAAAGGCATACTTTTTGAAGATTTATACATGTACACGAACAAGTACTGGAAAGACGTAAAGTCTCGACATGTTCGACCAACTACAAAGACCTTAGCTGACATCGCCAAAGCCAGCCCAGAAACATATAACAAAGTAAAGGCTGACCTCGTTCCGTTTCCTGGAGATCATGCCGTAGAACAATTAGGTAGTGCCTTTAAAAGTATTTCTGACGCGCAGTATTTGCTAAACCAACTATTTGAAAACCCGACTGTAAAGAGTCAGGATAAAACTCAAAAATCCGTAAATTTAAAGTTGCAAAAAATTCAGGATCTTATAAAATCGATAACGAACGATTTAGATCATGATGGCTCAGATAATTCGTAGTTTATTAATATTAACTTTAACTTCAAGTTGTGTAGGAGGAATTTATTATTTCTTCACAGCTAGTTTTGAAAATTTTCTCAAGGCATTTGTCCTAGCGGCATGCGTACAAATATTATTCTTTTTACTTTATAATAATGTATTAAGATATATAGCTCGCCTTAATCTCGAAAAAGAAACTCTCCTCCTAGCACAACTCGCTGAGAGAAATAAAATACTTGTTGAGTGTCAAGGATGTAAAACTACAAATAGTATTGATATTGATTTGACTGCAGAAAATAATTTCGAGTGCGTTAATTGTGGCGCTAATAATAAAATTAATATAGACTTCTCAACTGTATTACCAACAAAACCTATTTATGACAAATAATAAAACTGATTACTCAAAACTAGCACGATGGTTGTGCTTATACGAAGCCGTAAATATTATTTCGGAAAAAGCCGATAAGATGGGCTCTAAAGATGCGAAGGATTGTTTAAAACCAATCCCTATTAGCAAATATATAAATGAAAGATTTCCTTCTTTACTTAAAGACCTAGAGCATGAAATTGCTGCTAGTAATAATCCCCATACACGTCATCATTAGAACCGTAATTGAAATAACTTGATTGATCGGTATCTAAGTCATTAATATAACCAGTTTCAATCGCTGTTAGTGATCCAACCCCTGAGGTATCTGTTACTTGTGTAGAACCAGCCTCTGGGGTTAAACCAGGTAGGAATGCATGGTCGTTTCTGCGCGCTCTCAATCTAAAGACGTAATGGCCTTGAAGCTGATTTATTTCATTTATAGATTGATCTAGTCTTTCAGTTATTTCAAATATTTTCCCATTCCGCCCACGTGGGCGGTCGTCTCCATATTCTATTAACTGAAACACGTCTCCTGCGTTTGGTTCGGTATTGTCTGCGTCGGCATAGTATGTAGATAAAGATTGTTTATATGTTTCTATATCTATTATGGCGGTTAATTCATCATCAGATACTAACCCATATTGGGAATAAGTTAACGAACCATCAGTTAAGTCCATTAGCATTACAAAAGAAGCTTTAGGGTGATAACCTTGATGGGTATTTTCTCCGTATACTTTATCTGTAGCGCTCAAAGCAAAATTACGAACATAATAGTCTATTTTAGTGCCGTACAGACGTATTTGTTCTTTCCACCAGCGTTTGTAAGTCTGAGCCCTTTCGCTTACGGTATTTGATTTTAAATTAAAACGAATAGTCTGTTCAGCATCGCTAAAATACTTTACAGCCTCTATATTTTCTGTTAAAAAGGCACCCATTATTTTTTAATATAGTAGTTATTATCGTTAATAAAAATGGTAATACCAGTATTACCTAAATTGCGTGTTATACGCTGTTCTAAGTCAGTTATATTATATAAAGACTTAATAGTCTCTACTTCTGATCCAGTTAATAAAAAAGATCCAGAATCCATACTTTTGAGACGAGCTAACTTATCTGGATAGTTAGGATCTGTTTTATACATTTGTGGCAGAAGGTTTTGTTTTTTTCTGCCCATGCCTGTACTTCCTTTAAACTTTCTACTAGCTAATAGATTTTGAGGCCGTTTAAGCGCTTCTAGGAATAACTTCTTAAACATTTTAATTATTTAATAAAAAAAGCCCTCTGCTTCCACAGAGGGCTCTTTCAAAGGTTGTTTTAATTATTGTCTTATACAGCAAGTTTGGCTTTACCTACGCCTTTTGCTTTAGTGTGACCGACCTTCTTACCTTCGCCAGTATCTTTACCACCGTCGATTTCGTCAGTTACTGGTTGGGAACCATCGCCTGATGATTTACCACCTAAACTGTCGCCAGCTGGTTCAGTCGTTTTACCACCACCGTCTGATGGATCGTGACCCACTTTAGAACCGTCTTTAGTGTGTTTGGTATCTTCTTCAGTTACCCCTGCGTCTTCGTGATAACCAGCTTCGAGCGGATCTGGCTCATCACCTGGATCTTCTTCTCCACCTTCTTCGTCACCGCCGCCGACTTGATCGAGAATCTCTTTGAGACAATCAACGTGAGCTTGTGACAGTGTTACTGTTACATCCCCACCTTCGTCATCTCCGAGCTCGAGCCCATCAGTTTCGTCATCGTTCGGAAGACCAAGTTCAAAATCTTCGTCTTCACTCATTACGCTCTCGTAGAGCTCGTCAAATGTTGATTTATTTTCAGACATAATATTACCTTTGTTAGAATTATTTATGCTCTCTTTCGCAGTTTTTTTGGATTTTTTCTCTTCTTTTTCAGATCCATCAACTGGTTCTTGTAATTCGTCATGTACTTGTTCACAACCACCCTCTTCAATATCATCAGACTTTACTTCATCTTTAGGTCGCTGATCAGTAGCCTTCTCATTACAATGGGCTGCGTTAATAGGTTTTTTCTTCTTATCTTTTAAAGCCTTCTTCATTGGTTCTTTTTTATCACCATCTCCATCAGCATCTAGATAGTCAGGCTTTTCATGTTTACCTTCTTCTACTTCTTCATCTTTCTTAAAACGTTTAGATAATTCTTGACCTACTTTCTTAGCTGCCACGGGCGCTAGCGCGCGGATAGCTAGTGCAGGCAAGCCTTCACTTACTTTAGTTCTGTAAGCTTCATTTAATGTGTCGAAATCTTTTCCGGTCATGTAAATATTTATTGATGCCGCGCCAAAAAAAAGAGGATAAGTTCTATTTAGGTAATAAAGATTTACCTAATGCTAATATGGAGTTTGAATGGACTCCGGAAATGGTAAAGAATCTTAAGAAAGCAAAACAAAATATTCTTTATTTTGCAGAGAATTACTTTTATATAGTTAATCTAGATAGAGGTAAAATTAAAATAGAACTTTATGCATGTCAAAAGAGAGTTTTACGTAGTTTGAGAGACAATAGATTTGTGGCTTGTTTAGCTTCTAGACAGACTGGAAAAACTACAATGATGACAATTTACGCACTTTGGATCGCATGCTTCCAAGACGACCAGCGTATATTAATAGTAGCTAACAAAGAACAAACCGCTATTAATATATTCTCTCGTGTTCGTACCGCGTATGAAAAATTACCTAACTATCTCAAACCTGGGGTTTTAGAGTACGGTAAAACATCAATGAAATTAGCTAACGGTAGTAGTATAGGTATTAGTACTACAAGTTCAGATGCTGGTCGTGGTGATTCTTGTAACGTATTAATTCTAGACGAGCTAGCGTTCATTCCTAACAACTTAGTTGATAGTTTCTGGAAATCTGTTTATCCGATTATTTCAAGTTCTAAAAAATCTAAAATTTTTGTCGCTTCAACCCCTAATGGTAGTAATAACTTATTTTATAACCTGTATACAGATGCAGATAATGGTAAGAGTAACTGGAGAGCTGAAAAGATTTTATGGGATGAAATACCAGGAAGAGACGAAGCATGGAAGAAGGATACTATACAATCGATAGGTAGTGAGGAAGCCTTTGCGCAAGAGTTTGAATGTAAGTTTCTTGATACGGGCGACTCTTTTATTGATGAGGTATTCTATACTAAGCTCGCCAGTGAGACAAGAGACCCTAAGCATTTGTTTGATGATGGTTGTTATAGTATATGGGATGAACCAAATAACGAACATTTATATACTATAGGGGTAGATGTTGCTGAAGGAGTCCAACAAAATTTTAGCGCGATTCAAGTCCTAGATATTACGGATTTACAGAACATAACTCAAGTTGCAGAATATGCTAGTAATCAAATTAACCCTTTTGAGTTTACTACTAAAGTAAGAGATATATGTTATCACTGGGGAACGCCTCCTGTATTAATAGAACGAAATAACTGTGGAGGCCAGGTAGTAGATAACTTATTTCATCAATACAATTATAGAAATATTGTTAATTATTCTCCTAAGGTAGGTCAAGTAAAATATGATAGATTAGGAGTATATGCTCATACTAATACAAAATATAAAGGTATTACTAATATGAGGTACTGGGTTAATGAACTTAAATGTGTTAGTTTTAGATCAGAAAAAACAATAGAAGAGTTAAAAAACTTTGTTAGATACCCTAATGGTTCGTGGGCTGCCCAACCGGGTTATGAGTTTGATGATCGAGTAATGGCTCTAACATGGGCATTATTAATATTAGATAACACTTTAGTTCAGCGTTATTATAATGTGTTAGAGATCGATGGTAATCAGCGGCCTGCTAAGCTTGAATTAGGGGCTTATGTTGATCAAAAATTCAGTAATTTTTTACAAGATTATAATTTACAAGATATAGATAATAATTGGAACCCTCACCCAGTTCATTTTGAAGACATAAATATTTTTGGTAATGATGGTCCTAGTGATATGGATCTATTAGAAGCTGAAGGTTACACGCGCGTATGAATCAAGCACCACTTAATAAAAATAGACAAGATAAATTCATCTTAGTATTGAATTTACCAGAAGGTATAAAAAATATTACTGATAATCAGACTCGTAATAATAATAGAGTCATGCCCAACAATTTTGAAATCAGTATCGCTGGTGCAGTCACTCCTGCAATAAGTGTCCCAGAGCAAACCGTACCATATGGTTCACAGAGTATTAAAATAAGCTCGCATGCTAGACCTGCTTACTCCTCTTTAAACATTACATTTAAGATAGATAGCGAATACAATAACTATTGGGCTATATATAAATGGTTAGATGTTCTTAATGATGTTAAAAAAGGGACAGTAAACGAAGATGAAATTATAAAATTTCACCAACCCGGTAAAGTTATGCCAATATATTCTTCCAACTTAACAGTATTTGGTTTGGATGAATATGAGAATAGAAAAATACAATGGGATTACATTGGCGCTTTTCCTACAGGTTTATCAGAGATTCAATGGAACTATAATAATGCAGAGGAAATTGGAGCATCTGCAAGTTTCGAATTTACTCGTATAGAGGCAAAGTTGATCTAATCAAGACAATAACTCATTACCATATTCGTCTTATAACTACAACTAGGCATATCATCTTTAATTTTTATAAATTCCTCGTGAGTTATAAAACCTTGTTTGTACGCTTCTCCTTCTATACAACCAATCATAGTTTGTGTTCTGTCTTGAATAGATTTAACATACATAGAAGCCGCAAATAAATCGTCAGGATTACCAGTATCAAACCAAGCGTAGTTACTATCTAACTCCCTATAACACAACGAGTTAGTGTTTAAATAGCTTTTATTCAAATCAGTAATTTCTAGTTCACCTCGGGAAGATGGAGTTAAATCTCTAGCTCGAGTTCCTGCAGTATTATCATAAAAATATATACCGGTCGCAGCAATATTACTTTTCGGATCTTCTGGTTTTTCTTCGATGGATTTTACAACTTTTCGATTATGAGGCTGTGCAATACCGGTCTCTATTACTCCGTAGTCTCTAGGATTAGAAACCCTATAACCTACTACATGCGCACCACAACCTACTGCATCTTCTGTAAATGGTTCTATACCTGTGAAAATATTATCCCCTAAAATTAAACATACATCATCTAGCCCTTGCCATTCTTCGGCTATAATAAGGGCCTCTG
>Ga0315315_10000911_pt1 | contig 26468 bp, 16 predicted proteins | sample M140m3416metaG_FD_203699 | JGI IMG/M metagenome (GOLD analysis project Ga0315315, IMG submission 203699) | Ammonia-oxidizing marine archaeal communities from Monterey Bay, California, United States - M1 40m 3416 | ecosystem: Environmental > Aquatic > Marine > Intertidal zone | place: USA... | reverse complement strand
TGAAATACAAAAACTTATTGATCGTTGGGATATTGATTATATCTATATTGACAGTGCTGCTCAGCAAACAAGGTTCGATCTCGCGCAGAACTATGACATCTCCACCATTAACGCTAAGAAGTCTGTACTGGATGGAATTGGACATGTATCGGGCATTATCGACAACGACAAACTTTATGTTGACCAAGAATGTAAAGAGTCCCTTAAGTGTTTAGATGCTTATCAATGGGATCCTAATCCTAATCTATTAAAGGAAAAGCCGAAGCACAACATGGCTTCGCACATGGCAGACGGTCTTCGCTACGGACTATATTCATTTCAAACCGCAAACGTGTCCTTCTAGCGACACCTGATGAAAAATAGTTATTGACAAGTCACCCTAAAGTCGATATAATTCTTTAGATGAAAATTGAGGATCTAATGGAAAATGCCCAAGTTAAAACGTGATGTTGTAAAGTATGTACGAGATAAGGCTAAGTCCAAGTATGAAAAAGGGAACGCTTGCGAGATTTGCAATGAGACAGAGCAGCTTGACTTTCACCATTTTTACAGTTTAACACCATTGCTAAATCAATGGTTGACAAAGAACAAACACAATCCTGAATACATACAAGCACTTCGGGATGACTTTATAGAAGAACACCATGCTGAGCTATATGATTACACAGTTACATTATGTCATACTCATCATATAAAGCTTCACTCAATTTATGGCAAAGACCCGGGATTAGGCACTGCAAAAAAGCAAATGCGTTGGGTAGAGATTCAAAGAGAAAAACATAATGGCATGGTATAATATTTTTGAGAAAAAACCCGTAGAAGTTGAGGAGAAGTTAAATCCTGCACAGCTTCATATGGGCAATGATATTAACTCTTCTCGAGAGCCCAGCTTTAGTTATGAAAAAGCGTATGAAGACTTAGAAATCGTTAATCGCGGCGTAAATATGATCGTAGATGATGTAGCTGAGATTCCTACTACTGTTTCTAGAGACAATGCTTTTCGAGGCGTAGTTCCTGGCATTAAGAGATCCAAGGTAGATATTCTTTTAAACAAATCTCCTAATCCTTATCAAGATATTAACAGCTTTAAGCGTAATCTTATTACTGATTTTTTAATTGATGGTAATATTTTTATGTACTTTGATGGAGCTCATCTCTATCACTTACCGGCCACAGATGTACGTATTCATTCTAGTAAAGAAACGTATATTGAAAAGTTTACAATGCATGATATTACGTTTAGTCCTGATGAGATTATTCATATTAAAGAAAACTCTTTCCACTCCATATATCGCGGAGTTCCTCGACTAAAGCCTGCATTACGCACTATGATTCTCATGAAAAGCATGAGAGCTTTCCAAGATAATTTCTTTAAGAACGGAGCCGTTCCGGGTTTAGTACTTAAATCTCCTAATACACTCTCCGAAAAAATTAAAGAACGTATGATGGTTTCTTGGCAAGCAAGATACCGTCCGGATGCAGGAGGAAGACGACCTCTTATCTTAGACGGTGGAATTGAAGTGGATTCAATTTCCAATGTAAATTTTAAAGAATTAGATTTTCAAACTTCGATAGATGAGAATGAAAAGATTATTTTAAAGGCGCTAGGAATCCCTCCAATTATGTTGGATTCTGGTAATAACGCTAACATTCGCCCAAATATGCGGATGTATTATCTTGAGACTATACTTCCTATTGTTCGAAAAATTAATTATGGACTCGAAAGATTTTTTGGTTTTGAATTACGTGAGGACATTTCTGATATCCCCGCTTTACAGCCAGAATTACGAGATGCTTCAGCATACTACACATCTTTAGTAAATGGAGGTATTATTACTCCAGCAGAAGCAAGAGACCGATTAGGCTTTGAGCCTGTTGAAGGTACAGAAGAAATACGCGTTCCTGCAAACATTGCAGGTTCAGCAACTAACCCAGATGAAGGCGGAAGACCCGTCGAGGAAACAGAGGAAGCGGAGGAATAATGGGAAGTTTAAGACAAAGAGGCAAGGTCCTCGAAGCAGTATCAATGGTAATGCTAGAAGAAGGAAAAATACTTAGTAAGCGTGAGTATGAACATATTGAAGCACGAACACCTATTCGAGCAGGACTTGTACTGAATTTTTTTGGGAGCTGGAGTCGCATGTTAGGTATTATGCAGAGCTCTCTTCCAGAAGTGTGGGCAGAAATTAAGAAGAAGGAAAATCCTCCTCCTAAACCAAAACCTGCTCCACCTAAAGCACCAAAGCCAGAACCTAAGGTTGCGGTCAAGCCTGCTGTTAAACCAGCAGTTAAAAAGGATTAAGATGATGAATAAAATCTTTAATCTGACGTCTACTTTCAAGACTCATGAACAGGACGATGGCTCTGTCATGATTCGCGGAATGGCAAGTACAGCTGATTTTGATCGCGCGGGTGACTCCATCTCAGCAGAAGCTTGGCAGAAAGGTGGACTAAAGAACTTTGAAAAAAATCCAATTATCTTGTTTAATCATGATTATGACAAGCCAATTGGCCGAGCCACTGGTCTGAAATCTGGACCTAACGGTTTGGAGTTAGAGTGTAAGATTAGCAAGTCTGCACCCGCTAATGTTGCAGAACTAGTTAAAGACGGTGTTCTTGGGGCCTTTTCCGTAGGTTTCCGAGTCAAGGATGCTGATTATATTAAGGAAACCGACGGACTTATGATTAAGGACGCTGAGTTGTTTGAGGTATCTGTAGTATCGGTACCGTGCAATCAATCGGCTACTTTTTCGCTCGCGAAGTCTTTTGACTCTTCTGAAGAGTACGAAGAATTCAAAAAAACTTTCACAAATCGTGTAGATCTAGCAGGTCAGTCTCTGGCTAAGGATGAAGTTATTACTTCGGGAATAGCTAGTGACACACCTCAAAGCGCGGATATTAATTCCGCAGATCAGGAGATCAAGATGGATAATCAAAACATCGACTTGGAAGCTTTTGCAAAGAAGGTAGCTGAAGACACAGCTGCTAAGATTGCTATGAAGCAAGCCGAGCAAAAAGCAGCTGATGAAGCAGAAGCAAAGGCAGCAGCCGAAGCAGAAGTTGAAAAGGCACAGGCTGTTGAAGCCGAAGAAATCCGCGTTAAAACTGGCGTACAAACCGGCGTTGAAGCTCTTATGGCCGACGTTGAAGCTAAGCTAGCTGAAAAAGACGCAAAAATGGACGAAGTACTCAAGCAGTATAAGTCTGAGTTGGAAGAGAAATCAGCAGAGATCGATGCTATGCAAAATAGCAAGAAGTCTTTCACTGACCGTTCTTCTAAGGGTGATGTATCTAAGTGGGGCCAAGAGTTCTTGAAAGCTCACCTATTGGGTGTTATGACTCGTAAGGGTATGAACACTGAGTTCGCTCGTGACTTACAAGAAAAAGCAGGTATCGATTATACTACAGCAGCCGCTGATATTGATCAGGAAGTTTCTAGTCTCATCGAGAAAGAAATCATGAATGAGTTGAAAGTAGCTCGTTTGTTCCGTGAAATCCCTGTAAATGGTGCAGCAACTGTACTTCCTATCCAGCCTGACGTTGACGCGGCTGCATGGGCAATCAATGCTACCTCTGGTAACTTGCAGAATCAAGGCAACACTGGCGGCAACGCTAATAAGTTCCAGCCTAAGCAAGTAATCCTGAACGCTTATCGCTTGATTTCAAGCTCGTTCATGGACAACGATGTAGACGAGCAAGTTCTTATTAACTTGATGCCTATGATTGTTGAATCAGTAGCTCGCGCTCACGCAAAAGCTGTTGAATCTGTTGTTCTTAACGGTAACGGCACTATCGTCGGTCTTGACGGTGTTGCAGCAGCAGCAGCAGCAACTATGGACATCTCTGATGGTGTTAAGATGACTTCAGCAAGACTGCTTGCAGCACGTCAGCAAATGGGCAAGTACGGCTTGAACCCAACTGATTTGGCCTACATCGTAAGCCAGAACATGTACTACGACTTGCTCGAAGATGCTAGCTTCCAGACTCTGGACGAAGTAGGATCTGATCTTGCAGCTCGTGTAACGGGTACTATCGGAGCCGTTTACGGTACTCCAGTAGTAGTATCTGATCAGTTCCCTGCAGAAGCAGCAGGTATCCCAGCAGCATTCGCATGTTACACTCGTAACTACGTAATGCCTCGTCTTCGCGGTGTAACCGTTGAGCAGGATTACGAAGTAATGAACCAGCGTCGCGTTATCGTTGCTAGTCAGTCTCTCGGTTTCGAAGAAATCGTTGCAGGTGCCGGTGCAGACCAGCCTTGTGTTAAGATTGATCTTGTAGCTTAATACTGAAAAAGTATAGAAACGAGGGGGAGTTCATCTCCCCCAAGTTTTTACTAATGGACTTATAAATGGCAAACTTGATAGACATAGATAAATATAAGATTTCGGAAGCTATAGTAAGCACGAAGGATGATTCTCGGATTAATTCTATTATAGCGTCTGTGAGTCAATTAGTAAAAACTTATTGTGGTAACAGTATTGTTGATCACTACTCGTCAAATAAGGTAGAAACGTTCAGTATTAACTGGGCGACAAATTTAGTACAACTGACAGAAACTCCTTTAGTTTCAATAGTGTCTGTAGAGGAAAGGGATGATTACAGTTCTAGTTATACTACTGTACCCAGCACCGAGTACTTTGCAGATACGACCTTAGATGTAATTTACAGAGTTAGTACTAATGGTGGTAAAAAGAACTGGCCCGGCGGTCCGGCTGCTGTAAAGATTACATATAAAGCAGGTTATGCAGATTGTCCAGCAGACTTAGAGTTAGCAGTAATTGATTTAATCACTTACTACCTTAAAAATGAACATAAAGCACGACAGACTATTGCAGGGGCAAGTATTCAACACAACTCTTCCTCTAGTCAGCGTGATAATGTAGCGTTCCCAGACCATATTAAAAGAGTCTTGGATCTATATAAAAACTTTTAATGAGTACTTCATCTTTACTAGCCTTTTGTAATAAGTTGGACGCCACATTGAAGTCTCCAAAAGGCTCACAGATATATAGAGATCTAGTAGCAAATAAAAGAGTTCACGTATTTAAGTTTAGCAGTAAAGTAATGGCAGACCAGATGAAGATAGAGTTGGAAAACCATCCAAGCTTCGACGGACTCACACAAAAAGATAGACAAATAGTAAATAAACTAGCAAAAACAATGAAAGACGATTTAGTTTCTGGCTTAACTAAACTGGCAAAGACTAATCCAAATAGTAAGTTAAGAACTACGACAAATACTGTCAGCTTTAGATTTGATATAAATACTGAAACAAATAATGTAATTACATTATATTCAGGAAAAACTGTAGTCTTAGACGCTACAGATGTATTTCAAAAAGTAAAAAGATTTTATAGGCCTGCATTAAAAAAGTTTTTTAATGGAATCCAGGAGCATTTAAAAGGTACTGTAAAAGTTAATCCAGAAAGCGGAAGAATGATAAATAGAAGCTTACGCACTACAAGTGGAAAAACTAAAAAAGGTACTAGAGAGTTGTTCCATGCAGGACATGAGAAAGGTGCTGGAATATTTGAGAGTTTTATGCGAGATGCTTTTGAGGGTATTGCAGCCTCTACAAATTTAACCTCGGGAGCTACCCAAAAAGATTTACAAGAATTGGGAATGACTAGTCTAGTAACTGCCGTAAGAAACGATAGAGAAGACAGTCATACTATAGCAATCGAATCAGCATATTTAAATACACAAGGAAAAAGCGGTGGAGTAGACGTTGCTAGTTTAAGAAGGCAATTACAAACTCAATTAAAAAAAGCAATAGATAAGTTAGCTGCGGCAGAAAAACTAGGTTCAGGACTGGAACACTTGCAAGGCTCTGACAGTATTAACACAAAAAAGCAAAAAGTACTAATGGGTTCTGTATTGAATTCTTTTGTAGAAAATCAAAAAAGTAAAAGTTTAAAGGTTACTGTAAAAAACGATTTAGGATTACCTAATTCAAAAAGCGGTAAAAAATCTACAAAAAAGAAAGCAAAAGTTTCAAAAGCAGCAACAGCAATAGCTTTAGGTAAAGGTGTAAAAGCAGGAAGAGTAAAAAGAGAGAGAAAAGTTACAGAAGGTCCTGCTTCTTCTCCTTTACGTTTAATAACAGAGTTTAATAAACAATTACCCTCTGTTGTAAGGAAAAATATGGGAAGCCCTGCTTTAAACAATATTACAGGGAGATTCGCAGATAGTGTAAAGGTAGAGAATATTATTAAAACACCAAAAGGATTTCCAAGTGTAGGCTATACCTACCAAAGAGATCCTTATCAAGTTTTTGAAGAAGGGATGGGATCTCCTCCTTGGGCAAACGGAAATAGAGATCCTCGAGATTTGATAGACAAATCCGTAAGAGAAATAGCAGCAACTATGGCTCTCGGAAGATTCTACACTAGGAGAATTTAATGACAGAAAGAGCGTACACTACACGGCGTGCTAGTATTGTAGCGGCTCTTGTGGATAAGTTAAAGCAAATAAATGGAGGAGGTACATATCTAACTGATTTAGGCGGTAATGTTTCTCCTCGTTTGAAATTTTGGGATGAAGTGGAGGAGTTTCCTGCCGTTCACCTAAATGCCGGTTCCGAAACAAGAGCTTATCAAGGAGGCGGATATAAGGACAGATTTTTATCTATTACATTTAGATGTTATGTTCGAGCAGAAGATGCTGTTTTAGCTCTGGATGAACTACTAGAAGATGTCGAGACTGTACTAGAGCAAAATTCTACTTTAATGTATTTGGACCGTACTAATACGGAACAATTTACACAACAAATCACAATCGTCAGTATAGATACTGATGAAGGTGTACTTGAGCCGTTAGGTGTCGGAGAGATGCTTATAGAGGTTCGTTATTAGAAATCGCAGGCACGAGCAAACGTTCACGTCCTAGCCTTTTCAAGATAATCATAGGAGAATAACTATGGCTGATCAATTATATTTTAGCAGAGATACGAAAGTATTTATTAAGATAGGTACCGCTGTTTGGGAAGTACCTGTTCTTGATGGATTTTCATTCTCACAAGCAACAAACGCGTCAGAGGTAACTCTGTCCGAAATGTCAGGTACAGGCGGTTCAAGCCGTCGTGGACGACGAATGTTTACTGACTCATTCGCACCTGCAGAGTGGAGTTTCTCTACTTACATGCGTCCATTTACTTCAGTTGGGGCAGGTGATGCAGCTGCTCAGTTAACTGGTAAGTTGGCTTCTCAAACTGATGGAGACCATCACGCAGTGGAAGAGGTTCTTTGGGGCATGATGGCAGGTCCCGGGTACTATGATGCAGCTACAGATGAGTTTAAGTCCGCAGCTTCAGGAGGAACTACCTATATTTCACACAGCACTACTTCGGCAGATATTGACTTTGCACAGTCTAACAAAAGTACGTTAGGTACTGCAGATATTTTCTTTGCGATGGGTGGAGACAATGACACAAAAACTGTGTATAAAATAGCAGAGTGTGTTGTAAACGAAGCTTCTGCAGACTTTGATATTGATGGTATTGCTACTATTAACTGGTCTGGAATGGGCTCAATTATTACTGATGAAGGTGCTACAGTTCCTACAGCTACTATCACTGAAGGTAACACTGCTACAAATAACTTTATTCGTAACCGACTAACTACTCTTTCAGCGGGTAAGTATCCCTCAACAGCAATTACTATTGGAGCCACTGCTAGTGGTGTAGTACCAGTAGTAGCAGGTACTCGATACAAGATCTCTGTAGTGGGAGATACTAACTGGACTGCTATTGGAGCCACTTCGGCTGCTGTAGGCGTTGAGTTTGTTGCAAACTCAACAGCTACAACAGGAGCAAGTGGTAAAGCATTTAAAGAGCAAACGTATGGACTAGTACTAACTGGAGGTAATGTTACTATTACTAACAATATTACTTTCCTTACTCCAGAAACTCTTGGAAGTGTGAACCAGCCAATTGGTCACGTTACAGGTGCACGTTCAGTATCAGGCAGCTTTACTTGTTACTTGAATAATGACACTGACTCAAGTGCAGAATTGTTTGAAGACTTACTGGGTGATACCACTACAGTTACAAACAATCACCGTTTAGTATTCGCCATTGGTGGTACTACTCCTAATCTGCCTAGAGTTGAGATGACTATGTTGGATTGTCACCTTGAGTTGCCTTCGCACTCTATCGACGATGTTATCTCACTAGAGACTGCGTTCCACGCATTACCTAGCCAGATCGATAAAACCGACGAACTTACTGTTAAGTACTTTGGTAGAGATCCTGCGTAGGTAGAAGGTACGTAAAAATATTTCTTGACATAGGAGGTCTTTTGGACTATACTATGAGATAGAAAAAGTTAGAAGGGGCTCTTTTTCGAGCCCCTTTTATTATACGGAGACAAATGGCTAATTACAACTTTAAAAATGAAGCGGAGGTCTATATTGATGCAGGTGCGGGAAAAATAAGACTTGACGTAACTAAGGATTTAAGTTTTAGCCAAACTTTTACGGATAGCACGTATGAGCAAAAAACTCTACATGCTCCACAAAATTTGCATGATGCTTCCAACATAACGAAAGCCAATGCAGCAAATTTTAGTTTTACTATCCCAGCGATTACGGAAACAGCGCTGGATACAGTTTTTAATTTATTAGTTAATTTTAAGTCAGGTACTTATACTTTAAATACCTTTACAATGTACATAAAATTACCTAACGATGTTTACAGACTGGAAAATTGTGTTATAACTAATGGGACATTCATAATTGAGAAATTAGAGAATCTCAAGTTGACAATTGCCGGAGAAGCATCAAGATTAACAAGAGGAAATAGTTCTTTTACTTCTTTTTCAGGAGGGACAAGGACTCCTCACTATATGAAAGATTTATCAGTGTTTATGGCTCTCACCAACTTAACCGAAGGTGTGTTTTCTGTAGCTGTAGAGCTTCAAAATAACATTGAATGGACTCCTTACGAAACTGTCAATAAAGCATTGAATATTGGTAATACGCATAATGTCAATACTACAATGTACCCCTCTAATTTCACTCTAAAGAAGCGGATTGTTTCCGGTTCTGTTGGCCAGTATGTACTGGATACATTTAACTCCGATGTACAAAATTGGAAACAAAATGTACCAGTACTTATAACAGCAGGAAACGGATTAACAGGAAACGACTTTAGAGGCTTTAAGTTCAATTTTGGCACGTGCTCTTTTACCAACCGAAATAATGTCGGGGACGTATTTACACAAAGCTATGATTGGATTTCTAACGATAACACTACCAATCTTGGTAGTAAAATTACTTATAACTAACCGCAATTAGGAGCAACAATGGATTTAAAAAAATTAATGGTCGATACAAAAGCAGCTTGGATTGACTTTCCCGGATTGAAAGGCTTTGAAGTAGAAGTAGCAAACCTTTCTCGAAAAGAACTAACAGGACTTCGTAAGAAGTGCACTAGTACTAAATTTGATCGTAAAACACGACAGGCACTAGAAGTACTAGATGAAGAAAAGTTCGTAACAGAATTTACGAACTCAGTTGTTAAAAACTGGAGAGGCCTAACTCTTGAGCATCTAGAAACACTTATTCTAGTAGATATCTCAGGAGAAGATGCTAGTAAAGAACTAGAGTTTACTAAAGAAAACGCAGAGACTCTTGTAAGTTCCTCAACAGAATTTGATACTTGGCTTAATGAGGTAGTCTTTGATCTTGATAACTTTCGTACAGGATCAAAGGGACCAATTGCTAAAAAGACTGGAAAGGTACTTCAAGAATAGTGATGGAAAAATGACGCGAGAGCGTTATTTCAAAATGTGTGAACAGTTGAACAAAGAGCCTGATCCGGATGAAATTCCTCCCGATATGGACGACTTTCCAGAAATAGCAGTTCAAGCCTTGAATACTTTTTCAAGTTTAGGCGATAGACTTATTCCTGATATAGGGTATATGGGCAAAGATTTTACAAATTTACCGTATTATATAGAATTTTACGGAGTAGAAGATAAACAATTATTTTTAGAGATTCTAACATGGCTAGAATCAAGAGCAATTGACCGATCTCATGAGAGCATGAAACGAGAGAGGGAAAAGCTAAAGAGAAAGAAATAGTGGCGAATACAGTTACTCTTACGTTTAAAATCTCCGAAGACGGAACTCTCAAAGCCATGGGTCAGCAGGCTGAGAAGACTGCAAAGCAAACGGATAAAGCTGGAAAAGCCAATGATCGATATCAAAGAGGTCAAAAAGGTGTTGCCCAAGCTGGAATGAACAGTACTAAAGCTTTCTCAAAGATGCGTAATGAAATCGGAGGAGGCGGAAGTGGGTTAGTAGGTGCTTATGCAGGTCTTGCCGCGAATATCTTTGCCTTAACTGCTACATTCGGAGCACTTTCTAGAGCAGCTCGTGCTACTCAATTAGAAGAAGGACTGGTCGCCATGGGTCAGGCTTCCGGTCTTGCTATGCACACCCTTTCTAAAGGATTAGTAGAAGCAACTGGGCATGCTATTAGCTTAGAGGAGGCTATGAGATCTACGGCACTTATCACAAGTGCAGGCATAGACCCTTCTAGTATTGAACGTTTTGGTGAAGTTGCCAGAAAAGCAGCAGGAGCCTTAGGACGAGATGTACAAGATTCAATTAGTCGTCTTACTCGAGGTGTAACAAAACTCGAACCAGAATTACTTGATGAATTAGGTATTATGGTTCGTCTAGACGACGCTTCAAAAACGTATGCCGACAGTATAGGTAAAAATGTATCAGAACTAACAAACTTTGAAAAACGACAAGCATTCTTAAATGCTACCCTTGAAGAGGGCGAGAAGAAGTTTGGAGCGTTAGGTGATGTAGATGTTAATGCTTATGATAAGCTAGCCGCAGGTTTTGCAAATATCACAAAAAGCGGCATTGGAGGCTTAGCAGAAGTTCTAGCCCCTATAGTAAGCTATTTGGCAGAAAGCCCTACAGCACTTATGGGTGCTATGGCCGCTTTTGCAGCAACTATTTCAGGGCAAGTACTTGGTAGTCTTACTGACATGTCAAAAGCAACGGCACTCAACTCTAAAAATATGCAAAGACTTAATGCAGATACTTTAAGAGGTATAAGACCTCTAAACTTATCTTCAAAAGCTTTAGACAATGTTATTACTTCGATGAAAGATGGTAATGTATCTAGCTCTGAGTATAAGGCAGCAATGGACGGACAAGTCCAATCACAAAGAACAAATTTAGGGCTACTAAATAAAAGAAATAAAATACTAAAAGAAGGCAAGCCTCTTGTAGACGCTCAAGGAAAAGCTCTTAAAAAAACTGGCATAAGCCAAGATGAATATAATCGAAGAATAGCTAACTCTAAAAAGATTATGTCGAATTTAAATATTGCCCAATCTCAGGGTCGTAATAGTTCGGCTCAGCTAGCTGCTGCAAAAGCACAGGCCGCACTTGCAGAAGGTAGATTTGGAGTGGCTCTTAAAAATACAATGAGAGCTTTAAAACTTCAACAAAGCGCTCTAAAGATAGCTAGTAGAGAAGCTTTTACTTATGCAGGTGCTTTAAACGTTGCTCGTCTTGCTGCAAATGGCTTGGCTATGGCAGCTAAAACAGCTGGTGCCGCTATAATGAGTATGATGGGTTTTGTAGGCATGGCTATAATGGCGTTTACAATGCTGAAGGATGCCGTAATGTTTGTTGTTGAAGCTCTTAAAAGCGAGGCTTTTAAGGAGTTTGAAGCTCAAGAGGAAAAGTTAAGTGAGTTAACCGAAGAACTTTCGGGGAACGTTAAAGAGCTTAATCAATTTTTTGCTGATGGATCAGGAAAAATACAAAATACTACCAAAGCTTATGAGGCGATGGCAAATGTTTTAAGTACTTTTGATGCACAATACGAGAAGGTAAAAAAGTCAGGTCAAGGAATCCGACAAAGTTTTAGTGCCCAAAGAAGTGCTATTATCGATCTGGTAGGATCTTCAGGCGCACTTAATGATATGATAAGTAAGAGATTGGGTTTTCAATCTGTTGAAAAAGCTTTAAACTCTGGCTCAATAAAACAAAGAAGAGCAAATCTTGCTTTAATTGAAGACGAAATAGACAGGTTAGTACTACAATCAAGAGCCGTACAGTCCGTAGGAGAATCTTTCAAGAATGCAAGAACACCTTTACAGGAATTTGCAAATGCAAATGCCGTTAAGACTGAGCTAGATAGTGTAACAAGTGCTATTAATGAAATGAGAAATAGCCTTACTAGTGGAGAAAGAGATGAAGAGGGTACTCTAAAACTAGTTCCAAAATTAGCAGAGACGGATGGATCAGACATAACTAGGATTATAGCTGAAAATATCGATAGCCAATCAGCAGTCATTTTTAATGTAAAGGCAGAAGAAGCGCAATTACAGAGTTTAGTAGATGCTGAAACAGCTGCGCAGGAAGCGATTACAGCGGAAAGAGAAAGGCAAGAAAAAAGACGTGGTAGAAGAAGCCATTCCCAAAGAAAGAAAGATAAGCAGACTTTAGAAAAGTTAGAAGCAGCAGGTATAGCTGCTACTGCAGCTCTAGACGGCGACGCAGCAAAAGCTGCAAAAGCACTTATACTAGAGAGAATAGAGGAAACTAATAACCTATTTAATGCGGAGCAAGAAAGATTACAACTTTTCAAGCAACAAGAGCAGATTCAAAAAAATGCACTTGCTTTGGTAAATCAAGAAAAGTCAAATACTTTAACAAGTATTAACGAAAGAATGGCGGCCGAAGAAAGTCTTAGATCCTTAAGAGAAGGAGATGCAAGGGAAAGATTAAAGTTTGTTGCGGAAGAGCACAAAAGATTAACAGACTCAGGAGCAGAGGACGAAGCTACTACAGCCCGCATAAACAAACTAAAGCATGACGAAAAAATAATCACAGGAGAAATAGCCCTAATCGTAGGTCAAAAGCTTACCATCGAAGAAACAATTGTTAAGCAAAAGAAGACGCTAATGTCCGCACTTAAAGAAGAGCATAGTGTAGAAAAAGCTATTTTAGATGTAACTAAAAAGATAAATAAAGCAAATAGCGAAGAGTTAACAAATTCTATAAAAATAGCTAAACTTAACCAAAGTATTGCAAATAGAAAAGCTGGTATGGACGGTAAACTTTTACCTTCTCAAATTGCACTTCTTGAACAAGATGATGAAGTACTCAAAAAGAAAGTTCAAGGACTGGTTGCAGAAGCAAATACAAAGAAAGCTGCTCTTAAATTAGAAAAAGAAATGACACGAATGCGTCTGCAAGTATTGAAAGCAGAAGTTGATGTTATTAATCAAAAGAGAACTGAAGCAAACTCAAAATTAAAAGAAGGTGAGACAGCGGCTAAGTTAATAAGTACTGATGCGCTAACTCAAACAATTTCCGGTCTTGATGCTGCGTACGCTACCATGGAACAGAATATTAACGATGGATTATCGTTAGGGTTGGGCTTGCTACAAGAGCAAGCAAATACTACTGCACAAATTAGTATGGAAACTGCAGAACGTCTCAAAAAAGAGATAGAAATAGATTCTATACTCAAAAGTCAGCATGACGCTCAAAAAGGTATTCTTGCAGAGCAGGAAAAGCAATTTGAAATACGTCAAAGTATAAGAGAAATTGCAAACACGGACAGTGCTGGAAACATTGCAAGCGCTAGTGAAGCCGCAAAGATTGCTCAAGAGAATAGGCAGGCAGAGCTTGTTTTTGCAAAAGCAAAGGAGGCGATGGCAAAGAAGACTCTAAAAGCTGAAAATGCTCTACTTGAGGCTAAGTTTAATTTATTAAGAGCAGAGATGGAAGCCTCTGGAGGTATATTAACGCAACAGGAAGCAGCAGTACTAAGAGCTTCTCGTACTGCAATGAGACTCCAACAAGATCTAAATACATCAAAGATAGAAACAGCAGAAGAAGAAACTAAACTAGTTGCGGCGCGTATAAAAATGGAAGAAGATGCCGCACACTCCGCAGCAGGAAAAGCTGGAGGATTTGCAGGAGCTATTGCATCTATCTTTGGAACCGCAGCGGCAGGGTCTGTAGAAGGTGCTGTAAAAGGCGCAGAAACTACCGAAGAAGATCCTATTATAGCAAAGATTACTTCAACAGAAGACAAAGCAAATCTAATTAGAGATGAAGCAAATAGATTATTGGGAGAAGGGAATACTATACTTCAGACAATTGCGTCTAACACGGGTAGTCCTGCTATAGTACCTGATCCTACTGAGACCCAACCTCCTACTAGTGTTGATGCCGGTAAAAATGACGATAAAACTGATGATACAACCACAAACTCGAGTGGCACTACTACAGATCCTGTAGTTGATACAGGTAGTAGCAGTACGGGAGAAACCGAAGATCCTGTAGACAAATTAAAAAATACAGCACTTACAATGGGAGAGCTTCGAGGAACTTTACAAGGCGCTGCAAAAGATATGGCAGCTTTGGGTCCTGATGGTGAAGGAGTGTCTCAGATGTTGTTAGGAGCTGATGCTATGGCGGCAGCTTTTGAAATGGAAGGAAGTGCTGCTGAAAAAATAGGGGCCGGTATAGGAGCTTTAAGTCAGATAGTTGGCGGAGCAGCACAAAATAAAGTAAACTCTATAGATAAAGAAATAGCAGCAGAAAAGAAAAGAGACGGAAAATCTGCTGCTTCTATTGCAAAAATTAAGGCTCTTGAAAAGAAAAAAGAACAAATTGAAAGAAAAGCTTTCAATATGAAAAAGAAAATGAGCATGGCTCAAGTAGTTATTTCTACCGCGCAGGCTATTATGGAGTCTGCGCCTAATATTCCTAAGATGGCATTTTTTGGAGCCATGGGAGCGTTACAGTTAGCAACTATTGCTAGTACTTCTTATCAAGGAGGAGGTAACTCTATAGCAGAAACGGGTAGACCTAGTGAAGTAAACATGGGCCAAAGAAACAATACTGTTGATCTTGCAAAAGGTAATAATGCAGCAGGTGAGCTGGCTTATATGAGAGGAGAGGATGGTGTAGGTACAGGAGCAAGTAACTTTAAACCTACAGGAGCCTTCTCTGGATATAAGCATCGCAACGCTGGAGGATACGTAGTTGGAGAGCAGGGTCCTGAGTTGTTTATGCCAGAAACTCCAGGAGAGATAATACCTGCAGGTAGAGTAGGCGGCGGAGAACCTACAAATGTAAACTTTAATATTAGTGCGGTAGACGCCCAAGGTGTAGAGGATGTACTAGTAAGACAAAAAGGACATATAATAAGAATGATACGCGAAGCAGCGAATGAGCACGGACAGCCTTTCTTAGAGACTATCAGTGATGGAGCATATACAGACTAATGGCTATTGATTATCAAAATGTACTTCCAGATCCCAACTATGCAATTGGGTCTGATGGAGGAGATGGAACAAGCGGTAATGCAACAGGGTCAACAGGCCCTGGTTTTGCATCTGTATCTCTAAGTTCAAAGTCTCCTATAATGAAAACTCGTACAAACTCTGGACGAATGGTTGCAAGAGCGTTAAAGTCTCATCAATGGGATATTAGCATTTCTTATAATCCAATGACTAGAACTGAGTTTGAACCTGTTTACAATTTTTTAATCAATCGTAGAGGTTCTTTAAAGCCTTTTTTCGTAAGTTTGCCACAGTATAGAAGCCCTCAGGATAGTTCTATGGCAGGAACAATTAAAGTAGACGGAGCAGCCATTGCAGGCGCTACTTCTATGAAAATAGACGGCTTTACCGCAGGTAATCCCACTCCTGGTGACTTATTTACAATTACCGATGCTAATGATTCTAACCATAAAAAAACATATAGAGTTACTCAAGTAGAAACAAATACTCACTATAATAGTGTTCAACCTGCAACAGATGAGCGTATAATTCACTTTATGCCAGGCTTGCAAAAAGCTACTCAAAATAACTCAGACGTAATTTTCACAAACCCTTTAATAAGGGTGATAGCTACTGATGTACAGGAATACTCCTTGAACAAAGAAGGGCTATATACATTTTCTTTAAAACTTGAGGAGACCTTACCCTAATGACAATTCGTAATCTTCATTCTACTTTAAGAACTTCTTTACTTGAGAATGCTCCGTTTAACTATGCTCATCTTGTAAAGTTTGAAAAACCTACTATAGAAACTTCCCTCCAAGATGGAAGTACCGCTAAGAAAGCTTCAAACTATACTTATATTACTGATGGAGCCTTTGATATTGTTTGGGATGATGGCAGTAAAAATTCTACAGGTGCTTCTAACGGTGCTCAAAAGTATAATGCAAATAAATTGCAAAAAATAGGTTCCGTTACAGAAAGTACTGAAGCAAAAGCAAGCTCTACTAATATAACCCTAGACACGGCTTCTCTTGGAGCTACCGTATCTGTAACTCAGATGCAATTCCAAAGTAATACAATCACAGGACCTGTAGGTTTTGATTTTGTAGCTGCGGGATTCCAAGAGGGTGATAAAATTTATATTGTAGGAGATGCTACTGCAATTGCGGCTAATAAAGCAGACGGTACAGTTGCTCGTAATGCTCAAGGTATTTATGTAACCATAGATACGTTCAAAAATGAAGGAAGGTCTATCGATTTCACAGAGGCTTTACCTTCGTATGCACTAGCCTTCCAAAACTATAACTACACAGTATCTTTAGCTTCGGAGGAGTTAAAAGCTTTAACTACTTATAAGACCGATGATGCATATAGTACTTATATGAATAGAGAGGTGTTTATATACAAAGCACACTTAGATATTGATACAAATGTAATTATAGGAGAACCTTATCTAATATTTAAAGGTATTATCACAAATGGTGCTTTAAAGGAAGATCCCGGCAAGGGGTCTTCTATAACGTGGACTATTTCTAGCCACTGGGGAGATTTTTCCAGAGTTTCTGGCAGGCTTACTGTAGACGAGAGCCATAGAGCGCTAGATGGTAGAGGTATACCCGATAAAGACGCTGTTTTACGTCCTGAGTATGCTCATGACTTTGGTTTTATGCACGCTAACCAAGCTGTTAATGTTATGGCACTGTATAATGATATTGAAATATCTTATAAGCAAGTAGACATAAATGGCGGATGGCCCGGAGGTAAGAGATTAAGAGAGGTAGAGAATGTAGTAGAAAGGCGTACTGATTTAAATTTTAATCTGTCTCCCAAGTACCTACCTGTTGTATATGGAGTTAATAAAGTAGACTCTATACCTATTTTTGTAGATACCGACAACTCTGACGCTTCTCAGATCTATGTTGCATATGCCATTGGAGAGGGCCCCATAGGAGGCATACTAGATTTATATGTAGACGGTAATAGTAGTATCTGTGTGGACGCTGCAGATCTTGCTCTACGCTCTAATAATTCTGAAGCAGACTTAACGTGTAAAGGGCGCATGGATAGAGGCAATGCTTTAAATGGTTATAATGCGAACACTCAACAGTATTCTGCTTTTACAGGGGATATTGAAGATATGTGGATACCCTACAGCCGGAACGGAATATGGGATTTTGGTAGAGGCGGCGTACAGTCTCGAAGAAATCATACTCAAAATTTTAACACAGGAACAACTGGAGCGGATCAAGCTACGGGTATTCTACATGAAAAAAGTCACAACATAGATAGTCCTATCACTGGAACTTTTCAGTTTCATGCCGGTAGACCTGATCAAAAGTCAAACAATACTCTGGTAAACAAAGCAGCTGCTAATGGCTTTAAGATACAGAATGACTATTTTCCTGCATCTAAAAGATCTCAGTACTGGAGTAATAATCATAGACTGCTAGACACTGCCTATGTGGTTAGTAAATACACAATCGCAGCAGGTGAGACTAGTATTCCTGAAATAGACTTTGTAGTACGAGGTAAGGGAATTAATTGTCATAACTATGATAGGAGTTATAGTAGAACTAATCAGGCTTCCGCAGCTTCTTCTGATTTTAATTTGGGAGATCAGGTATATTTGAAAAGCAACTCAGGTAGCTCAATAACGCATTCAGTAGGTGGATCAGTTGTAGCAACTTCAGGTGTTCAAATTATTACAGATAAATGGACTTTCCTAGATGTAAACGGGCTTAATAATACAAGATTCCAAACAGACTGGGGTTACGATATAACTGTTTCGCACTATATGGAAAAAGTATCGGATTCTAGTAAAAAGTGGTATGTTGCGCCAGAAGCAGCAGAAGATACTGTGTCTGGTACAGTTAGCACTCCCTCAAAAACAACTATAGATACAACTAGCAATAATACAAACAATGGCGTAAATGTTGTTGTAGACTCTAATACAGCTTTTGAAAACCTATTAGACTGGCTTACCCAAGCAGACTTAGAGGAACTAGCAGCCATCGTTCTCAATGGAGCAGGGAGAGAGGCTATTCAAAATTCAGGGATATATAACTGGATTTGGAATACTAGTACAAATACTATTGAAGAGGTAGGTTCCGGAGACAGTATAACAAGTGTATCAACTGAGCTTACCGAAGTTTTTGTAAAAGATGCTATTATTTTAAATAGCACTGCCAAACCTGACGACTTTTACAATGGGATGAAAATAACTCTTACTCGTTTAGATAGTAATGACGTTCCTTATATTCAAGAAAGAATTATACTAGACTATGATAATAGTGCAAATTCAGCTATTGTTGATAAGGCGTGGGATGCAGAATATTTTCCGGATGCTGGAGACACCTATGTAATTACAGCAGGCCAGCCTGATGTACGTGTAAGTCTTAACCCTGCCATGCAATTACTAGACTATTTGACGAATCATAGGTACGGGGCAGGACTTAGCTTAGAGAATGATATTGATCTTTCTACTTTTAAGTCAGCAGCTCGAGACTGTGATGTAAATTCTGATATTACAGTAATTGTTCCCTCATCTACTAGTTTCACAGCTGGTGATGTTTATAAATATACGGGGGCAGGAAGTGCAGTACTATTCCAAGGAACTGTAGTATCTAGTTCTTCGGATACTCCGACCGTTCAGTACGGTAGTGGAGAAAATCCTCCCACGTTTAAAGAAGTAAAGTTTACTAATGTTATAGGTAAGTTAGGAAGAAAATGGAATAATTGGGAATCTTTTGCGCCTCACCAAGTTATATGGGATGATCGCGGATACTTATGGGCAATGAACTCCAGTGGAGGTCAGCAAACAAGCCTACCTGCTACTAGCGGCTCTTTTCAAACTACTAGTACCGCATTTAATTTAACAAAAGTAGGGTCGTCAAGTACTACATTACCTTTACATATTAGTAATGCCGAGCTGGGTCAATTTTCGTCAGATGGGAACCCTTTAGTTAAATCTTATGTAAATGGTACATTTAATGGTAGCGGCTACGATTTATATGATTCTGATAGTGTAAAATATTGGAAGTATATAGGCTGGGATTCTAATCAGCAAAGAAACGTTACTCGACACCAAATGAATCAAGTTATATCAACTTCTAATCCCGTATTTGAAAATATTAACTTAATGTTAAAACAGTTCAACGGCGTACTGAGATTCTCTAATGGACGATACGCTTTGGATATCAAAGGCCGAACCCCTACAACTTTTGTAGTAGGAGAAACGATAAATGAAGAAGATATTATTGGAACCATATCTATTAAAGATGGTGGGCTAAAAAAATCCTACAATAGTGTAAGTACTAGTATTAAAGATCCACAAACTAAGTTTGAGGCTCGCTCTGTTTCATTTTTTAATTCTACATACTTAAAGCAAGATAAGAGTATACCTAAGAAAGGCAACTACGGTATGCCTGGGGTAACAAACTATTATAATGCTCGTTTTAATATTAATCAATATTTGGACGAGTCTCGTTTCGGTTTAAGTATTAGCTTTAAGATGATGCCCAAAGGATCACTTTTACTGCCAGGACAAATTATAAAGATTAGCTATGATAGATTTGGTTGGACCGATAAAGAATTTAGAATCTCTAATATTGTATTAAATTCGGATTGTTTGGTTAATATTACAGCAGATGAGCATAATAATGAAGCATACTTAATCAAAAAGTTAGAGAAACCTTCTATTGGAGAAGAGATTACTGCGTCTACTCCTGTTAATTTAAATACTCCTGCTCCTCCTACAAATCTACAAGGTGCGGGCAAAGTGCCCGGTACTTTTGTACTAAAATGGAACAATGCTGCTGATTTTAATGTCAATACTCATACTACGGAAGTTTATGCTAATACAACTCACAATGATAAGGATCACGCAAATACAAAATTAATAGCAGACCTTCTCACTACAGAAAGATATGATCATACTATTGATGCTGACGATGATGCTACCACTCAGTATTTCTGGGTAAGACATGTAATCAAACCTACTAGAGATACTGTAGTTAGATCTCTTTTTTCTCCGAATACTACTGCGGGTGTATCAACAGTAGCTCCTATTCGTCATAAAGGAAAATGGAATATTGCAGTAAGCGCATTACCTACAACAGCAACTTTGGCAAATACTCGGTGGGGTGATGGCACAGGTGAGAGACCTACAGTACCTGTTGCAGGAGATGAAGCTTGGTTTTTTACTGGTAATCAGAATGCTCCTACAGGTCAAAAAATATGGCAGTATAGCGGGAGTGCTTGGACAGAAATAACTCAAGCAATTCGAGGCGATGTAATGGTAGACGGTACTGTTACTACTACTGAAATTGCCAATGGAACTATTCTTGCAGATAACATTGATCAGACCTCATCCGGAGGAAAATTCGGAGAAATAGTAGCAGCCGTAGGAACCTTTAGCGTAGTAGATACTGATGTACTAAATGCAAACTCAGTGATTGCTCGAGAAGTGCAAGTATTTCCTTCGGGACAAACTCCTCCCACTATTAGTGGTACTACTCTTGCAGGTGCTGGTATTGACTTGAAGCAAGATGGCGATATGTATATAGGTAATGCTGCTGCTAATAAATATTTGTTCTGGGACCAATCCGCAGGGACAATGACTTTTAGAGGCACTTTAAATGTAGATGACATTGTAGGTTCGAGTGCCACCTTTGCGACTCTTATGGCAGAAGTCGCCACCATCGGTACCTTAAACACAAAGATGTTAGACTCTGATGCGATTGTGACTCGAGATATTCGAGTAGGTCCTTCCGCAGAAGTTAATGCTGGCTCTTTTGTAACAAATACAGAATACTACATTACCGATCTTGGAAACACTACTCAAGCACAGTGGAATTCTGTAGCAGGAACAAGTGGACAAACTTATAATTTAGGTGGTATTTTTACAGCACAAAATGCAGGTACTGGTACAGGTAAAGCCAGAAATAGAACTACAGTTGCAAAAATTGCAGGCACTACTCTTACAGGTGCAGGTGCACACTTAAACGCAGACGGTGATTTCTACCTGGGAAATAAAGCTAGTAATAAATATGTTTTTTGGGATCAATCTGCAGGTACTATGGAGATTCGTGGGGCATTAAATGCCGATGATATTACAGCAGGTAATATAACTGCGTCAAATATCAATGTTACCAACTTAGAGGCACTCTCCGCAAATCTAGGAGATATTACAGCAGGTACTTTAAAAGGAGGCACTATCCCAGAAGCTTCCTCTGCCCCTACAGGTACCGAATCAGGAGCTTTTCTAGATCTTGGTGTAGGTAAGATGGTTCTAGGTAATGCAAGTAAATATATCTGGTGGGATGGAACCAGTTTAACAATCAATGGTGTTACTATTAGCAATGCTTCTTTAGCAAATAGCTCGGGCTTTGCAACAGAAACTTATGTTGATAATGAAATTACTGCTTTACTAGATGGAGCACCCGATGCCTTAAATACTTTGAACGAACTCGCAGCAGCAGTAAATGATGATTCAAGTTTTGCTGCTTCTGTAACTACAAGTTTAGGCAATAAAGTAAGTACTAACTCAAATCAAGCTTTGTCAACTGCCGGAAACGCAATGACAATTAGTGGTAATACAATTACTCTAAACAGAGCAAACGGGACGACAGATACAGTAACTGTACCTGATAATAATACTCAGTACACAGCAGGTTCTGGAATCTCTTTAACAGGTACTGTCTTTAGTAATTCTGCTCCTGATCAAACCGTTGCTCTAACAGGTGCAGGCGGTACAACCATTAGCGGAACATATCCTAACTTTACTATTTCTAGTAGTAATACAAATGTACACGATACTCCCGTAGATGGCGCTACTACTACAGCTATTAGCTCTAACTGGGCTTTTGATAATGTTAAAACATCCGTACCTACTGGAGCCGTGTTTACAGATACTCAAAGAAGCGATGAAGAGATTCGTGATCTAGCGGCGGGAATTATAACAGCAGGTACAAACGTAAGTGTTGTTAAAAATGATTCAGCTAACACTGTAACAATCAGTTCTACAGACACTAATTATACTGCAGGTTCTGGTATAGCGCTAACAGGTACTGTCTTTAGTAATACCGCCCCTGATCAAACTGTTTCTTTAACAGGAGGAGGAGGTGCTACAATTTCAGGTACCTATCCGAATTTTACAATAACTACTGCAAATACTGAATATGGAGTAGCAACCGGTTCTACTCTTGGTCTCGTAAAAATAGGCTATACAGAAAGCGGAAAAAATTATCCTGTAGAGCTTTCTAGCCAGAAGATGTATGTTAATGTTCCTTGGGTGAATACCGAATATAGCGTAGGTGATGGAGGTCTGACACAAAAGAACTTTACTACTACTCTCAAGAGTAAGTTAGACGGTATAGCAACGGGTGCAAATCTTATAACTAATAATAACCAGCTTACTAATGGAGCGGGATACGTTACAAACGCAGACGGAGGTAACGCTGCTACTTTTGGAGGCTCTTTACCTTCTGCATACGTTAAAACTAACCAAGCTGCCGCTTTATCAAGTGCCGCTAATGCAATGACAATTAGTGGTAGTACTATTACTCTAGCCAGAGGAGATGGTACTACAGATACTGTGACAACTCCTAATACCGAGTATAGTGTAGGTGATGGAGGTCTGACACAAAAGAACTTTACTACTACTCTCAAGAGTAAGTTAGACGGTATAGCAACGGGTGCAAACCTTATAACGAATAATAATCAGCTTACCAACGGAGCCGCTTATATTACAAATAGTGGGGGTACAGAGGCGAGCACCGCAAGTACTGTAGTAAAAAGAAACAGTAGTGGAGATATAAACGCTAGACTCTTCCGCTCAGAATATGATTCACAAGCAAGCTCTGGCAATATTAATCATATAATGGTGCAGCATAATACTTCGACAGATAACTATATTAGACCTGCTAGTCCTGCTACTATACGTTCCGTTTTAAATGTAGCAGACGGAGCAAATGCCTATAGTTTTCCATACACAATTGATACAGGAGCAAGTGCTAACACAGTAGTCCGAAGACAAGGTAATGGCTATATATTTGCAGTTTATTACAACGGAACAGGAACTTTTTCTACTTCAGGTAATACAAGCGGAATGGGAATGTTTACCGGTACTAATGGTAGTGATACTTACGGTCGCTCTTATACAGCCGCCGCCGCAAGAACTCTACTGAATGTAGCAAACGGAGCAGATGTAACACCTTCGTGGGTTCCTTCAAGTAATCCTGGCTATCTTACCTCACATCAAGATATATCTGGAAAAGCAAATCTTTCTGGGGCAACCTTTACAGGAGATGTAACTTTTTCAGGCGGGGCAAATGCGATAACGATTACTAGTTCTGATATTCGTTCTGCAGCAACGTCTACTTGGACAGGTGATCCAGGTGCTAATGGTAAAATACAGTATCACTCAAATAGGTGGTATATTGTATCCGATTCTTCTTCAAATCGTATTGTTCAATTCCGAAGAGATGGTGCGGATAAGTCTTATATTGATAATAATGGTAAATTTATAGGAGATACCGATCAACTTGACGGGCAACACGGAACTTATTATCTAGATTATAATAACTTTAGTAATAAGCCTACTATTCCGGCACAAGTAAGTTTATCAGGTAGTGGTGCAACTACTGTATCAGGTACTTATCCTAACTTTACAATTAGTAGTACAGATAATAATACGAATACTACTAATTTTAATATTCAGGCAGAATCGGGAGCTGTAGAAAATATTAGTGCCGGAGAGACCGTTACATTTACAGCGAGCGGCTCAGCGTCTGTTAGCCGCAGCGGTAACACTATTGATATTAGTGCTACGAATACTGATAGATATGTTAATTCTGCGTCTTTCAATACTGCAAATGGAATATTAACACTCACCAGAGCAGGAAGTGACACAGCACAAGTAACGGTAGATTTAGATGGAAGATATTCAACTTCTTCAGGAGTAACAAGTGTATCAGGTACCGCACCTATAGCAAGTACTGGAGGAGCTACCCCTACTATTTCTGTAGCCGCAAACAGCGCAAGTTCCGCAGGAGTTGTAGCTTCGGGTGTGGGACAGGCACATAAGGTTTGGAAAACAGATGTGAACGGTGTGCCTGCATGGCGTGATGATGCGACAGGTACAAATGGTGTAACGGCTGTAACTAATGGAGGAGGGGTGACTGGTAGTATCTCAGGAACTACTATTACACTAGGAACTTCAGGGAATCTAGCAGCTATTCAAGCAGGAGACACTCTTACAGGAACGTTGAGAGTGGGTATTTTGGATGCCGATACTGTAATTGCCGACTATATAACAGCAGACTCAATTGATGCAACTCATTTAAAAGTTTCAAATGATGCTGCTGGAAGCGCAGGCATTTACATGGATGGGGTTAATAATAGAATAGACATACGAGATAGCTCAGCTTTACGAGTGCGTATTGGAGCTCTTTAATAAGTACCATACAAAAAATAATTCTTGACATAACACCTCAAGTTGGCTATAATTCTGTAATGGAGGAAATCAAATGACAGCAGCCCGCTACGACCTAGTTATCGACCAAGGTTCCGACTTTGCGATAGAATTGACAGTAAAAGAGAATGAAACGGTTAAAAATTTAAGCGGTTACTCTGCACGTGCTCAAATAAGACCAACTAAGTCTTCCTCTACTTTGACTGGCACCTTTCTTTGCACTGTTCCTACAGGTACAGATGGAAAGGTGCAAATGGCCTTGGGAAACAGTGTAAGCAATGGTATACCTGCTGGAAATTATCAGTATGATTTAGAGATCTTTACTAGCTCCGATTTGGTAGTGACCAAACTTCTTTACGGAGAGGTGGTTATTAATCAAGGAGTCACTAGGTAATGCCAGTTCGTGAACCCCATACAAATGTTACGGTTTCAGAAAACGTCACAAAAATAGACGTAGATAGTACTAGTGGCGAGATTTCTTTAGATATAAGTCAGGATCAAACGGTATTGCAACTTAGAGGTATTGCTATATCTGAATCAAATGCTTCACAAATATCCATTCAACCTCATGGATCAATAACTGCAGGCACCGTACAAGGTGCTATAGAACAATTAGCAGATCAAGATTTTAGAACAACAACTACACCGACTGGACCCAACGTAGGAGAAGGAGACACTTGGTACGATATAGATGATAATCAACTAAAAGTATACCGCGAAACTAGTAATGGAGTTTTTGAGTGGGTCCCTATAATTGTAGGTGCGGCCGCTGACGATTCAGACACATTAGACGCAGGAGCCTTTTAAGGCTAATCTAGGAGACCCTAAATGGCTCAAACAATTAAAATTAAACGCAGTACCACCACTGCGGCCCCCGGCTCACTTACCGCAGGTGAATTAGCATATTCAGATAATAGTGACAAGTTATTTATTGGTGCCCCCGCAGATAATGCTGTAGTAGCTATTGGCGGTAAACTTTATGTCGATATGCTCGACCACACAGCAGGGATTCTTACTGCTTCAAGCGCAATTCTTGTAGACGCGAACAGTAAAGTAAACAAGTTACTTACTGGCAACATTCGTATAAATAATACTACAAATCATATTGATACTTCTTCAGGAGATCTTACTTTAAATCCTGCAAGTAATTTAGTACTTACTACAGGTACCGTAGATATAAGTGCTCAAGCAACAGAATTTAAACTAGTTGATAACTCTGCTACTGCTTTTACTGTCAGTGAAGGCTCTAATAACTATATTACTCTTGATACAACTAACTCTTCAGAGCTTATTAAATTTGGTAAACAGGTAGAATTTTCCGGAGAATATACACTTCCAATCACTGATGGCACTAGTGGGCAGGCACTCGTTACTAACGGATCAGGTGTAGTTACGTTTACGGATGTTGCTGCAACTCTTACTGTAGACGCAGATTCTACTACTGCGGACACGGCACTTCTTACAGATGACTTACGAATTGTAGGCGGAGAAGGGATTGATACTGCTGTTGCAAAATCAGGAACAGATGTTACTCTTACCATTGAAGCGGAGGATGCAAGTGCATCAAATAAAGGTGTTGCTTCTTTCAATTCCACACACTTTACAGCATCTTCAGGTGCTATTACTGCTAATGATATAACTCTTGCAAGTGATTCTGGTAATGCTGCGGCAACTATTGGCGAAACCTTTACTTTCACAGGCGGAGAAGGTATTGA
>Ga0315315_10000910_pt1 | contig 26471 bp, 34 predicted proteins | sample M140m3416metaG_FD_203699 | JGI IMG/M metagenome (GOLD analysis project Ga0315315, IMG submission 203699) | Ammonia-oxidizing marine archaeal communities from Monterey Bay, California, United States - M1 40m 3416 | ecosystem: Environmental > Aquatic > Marine > Intertidal zone | place: USA... | reverse complement strand
AATTAGAAGGTAATTAATATCAAAAAAAATATTATATAATTTTTCATTAGGAATATAACCCATTTTTATAACTTTTATATTATCAATTATACTCAATTCTTTAAAAAAAATATCAATATCTTTTTGAAAACGTTCATAGAATATATGTGGTGGTTTTTGACACATCCATTCAATATCTTTAGGCATTTTACCAATTATATAAAAATTAATTTTATAATTAATAGATAAATTTTTTAATATAGGTATACATTTAAGTGGACATTTTCTATTTGAAGGATTTAAACCAACAAATCCAATATTTAAAATTTTATCTCTTTTTTTTAATTTTATTTGAATATTATCATATTGTGGTTTAAAAGTATATGATAAATCATTGTATAAATACGAATATTTAGATATTATTTTTTTATCAGTTATATTTTTTATTTTAGTATGTTCGGTCATCCAAGATTTACTTACAAAAAATATTTTATCTATATTATATAAATTTGATTTTTCCCAACAATCAGTATAACTTTCAGTTCTATGAATTCTAACATACAGTTTCTGATGTTTTTTTTTATATTTTGAATAAAAAATTATATTACCAAAACACCATTCACAGAATATAATATCTGCTTTGTTTAATTGTTGTAAAGACAAATCTTTGTTATGAGTTGTTTGTCCCGACCAATTATCTAATAAAACATTATAATTCTCTTTAGATTTTTCAATAAAGTTATTTAAAAATTTAAAGTCGTGTCCAGCAAATAATAAATTTTTCTTCATATATATAATAAAAATAAATTATTTATATTGATAATTTAAAATATTATCAATATAAATAATTTATCTGGTGAATAGTTAAGAAGTTTTAGACATGATATAACATTATCATTAATAAATTGAATTTTATCACCAAATTTCATTACATTTATTACTTTTAAAATCACCATTTTTAACATTATTAACATTTTTAACATTTTTAACATTTTTAACATTTTTAATAATAAAATTATTCCAACCTTTCTTTTCTATATTTACAATTATTAATTTGTCATTTTTATCTTTAAAAAAATCAACAACATTGCGGTAATGGTTATCGCGTAAATTTATCCAATTAATTGTTTTCTCATTAGATACAGGCCAGCACCAACGCTCTATAAAATTATGAATTCGTGCATGTTTATATCTTGATACTAACCAATTTTTCATTGGTCGTGTATTTAATACGAATAACGAATTTGGATATTTTTCATAAAATAATTTAAAATCAGAAGGATTCCTATCTGTAAATGCATCATAATCATGAATTTCCTATAAAACTGGAACTGTGAAATTATGACTTGAATTAAGACCTAAATTCATAAAAAGGTAATACAAACTAGTTGTTCCTGTTTTATTAAACCCAATAACAAATATTTTATCGTAAATTTCCTTTATATATAATTAAAATATTGGCTTATATTTTTTCTTTTTTTTTATTTCATTGCGCCATATCAGATTCTGAATTTCATCTTTTTTAGATTTTTTCACAATATTATTATCATGTAAATTATAATATATTAGTCTATCATAAATTATTTTAAATCGATTATTACACATTTCAATCATTGGGTACATAAATGCATAATCTGTTGCTGATCTAAACATATTTCCATTTTTATCTAAAAAATCTTTTTGATCAATATTTTTCCATAATATATACTTAAAGGTTCTTGGATGACAGAAAGAAAATGGGACATCTCTATAGTTATTTTTTTTTAATAATGTGTCTCTGTTATAATCAATGTATTTCATGCGTTTTAGATATACATCATCTAATCCATCTTCTCTATCTTTTTGTTTTCCTGATGTATCTATAGGTTTCCAATAACCCCATGTTAATAATATATCTTCCTTTTGATATATATCAACTATATACTGAAATACATTATCATGAATTAACCAATCATCTCCATCAATTAAAAATATAATGTCATCATCAGAACAATTAAGTTTATTAATTCCGATTATTCTAGACGCAAGAGGACCTAGATTAGAATTATTTTTAATATATAAAAATTCTGGGCAATCCTTTGCATATATTTCAAATTCATTTTCAGTTGATGCATCATTTACAATAACACATTTATAATTTTTATATGTCTGATTTTTTATAGAAATCAAACATTTTTTTAAAAAATTAGAAGAGTTATATCCATTTACGATTATATTTAGCATAGTAGTTAAATTAAAAAATAATAAATGTTACTTAAATTTTATACCATTTATTATAATGTTTCTGTATATGAACTAAAATATATTTGAATGATTTAAAACTATATAATTTTCTTTAAGTAAATTATATATTCGTTTATATTATAGTTTAAATATATGATTTTGCTATATGAATAATAAAATTAACCATATTGATTATATTCCAAAAAAAAGAAGGGTTAATTATCCTAAAATTTTAAAACCTATTCAAAATAAACCAGATAACTTTTTATTTTATAAAAATTATGATTATAAAAAACCAACTATTACATTACCAAAATTAAATAATTCTTTAGGTAAGACAAATTTTTATAAAGATCCATTACCTTCAATTTATGATAATAAACAAAATAAAGTTTATTTTAAATCTAAAATGCCATATCATTATGGCAGAATTAATAGAGATTTAATTGTTGGCGATGATATTTGTAACAGATATGAAGTAAAAGAAAAAATAAGTCGAGGTGCTTTTGGAATAGTTTTGTCATGTTATGACCATAAGAATAAAGAGTTGGTTGCAATTAAATGTCCTGCTAAAAATGATTACAATAAGTTAATTAAGTTGGAAGGTGAAATTTATCATAAAGTTGGAGATAATAACCCTTACATAATGAATGTTAAAAAATTCATAACTCATAATTATAAAAATTATCTTGTTATGGAGAAATTAGATAAAAATCTATATTTATGGAGATTAAAAAATAAACCATCTTTAAATGAGGTTAAAATACTAGTTATGCAAATTTTAAAAGGTGTGAATTTTTTACATGATAAAAATATAGTTCATGGTGACTTAAAACCTGAAAATATAGTTTTTTCAGATAATGAATATAAAAATCTTAAAATTGCAGATTTAGGAAATAGTATGTATGTATATGAACTAAATAAATATTCATTATTACAAACACGTTATTATCGAGCACCTGAAGTTATTTTACAAACAAATAAAGACAAAGGTATTGATATATGGAGTATAGGGTGTATAATTAGTGAATTAATAACAGGAAAGCCACTTTTTTTTGGTAAAACAGAAAATAGTCAGTTATATGCTATAATGCAATATTTAGGAACTCCTCCAGATAGTATGCTACGAAGTTCCAGAGTTAGAACACATTATTTCCACTATTATAATAATAAGCCTAAAGTACAATATGGTAATTATATTAAAACAAGATCATTAAATAGATTATTTAATGACCCAATTTTGATAGATTTATTAAATAAAACTTTTAAATATGATCCAAGAGAAAGAATTACAATTGATGAATTAATTAAACATAAATGGTTCACAGTTTAGAATAATTATTAAACCATTTTACTAATAATATTGATGACCAAACTGCAAAAGTAAAATATCCTGTTTGCCATGGTATTTCACTTTTCCATACATTAAAAGATCTTGTTACTTTTTTACATTGACCCATATCTTTAACACCTTCCCAGAACCCTAATGTTTTTTCTTTATTATTATGCCATCTTTTTAAATACATAGGAACATCTACTTTATACATAAAACTTACAAATATAAATCCTGTTATTATTGCAATCAATAATAAACTTTTAATTTTATTTATTTTTGGATTCGAAATAGATGATATTTTCAAGTATAATATTAATGAAATAATAGTAAAAATACCAAAACTAATCATCCAAATAGATTCTTCTATAGCATTCCATATATTGTTTTTAGTAATAGAACCAGTCCAAGAACATGATTGTGCAATTACAATTATAGGGAATATAAATTCTATTAAATAAGGGATAAATGAAGATATTGGAGTAAAAGTATTAATATCTTTTATTATCTCGCCAAGAATTAATACTATTATTTTTATATATGACAGTTCGGCAATAGTAGCAATAGTTCTTCCAAATAATGGATATGATAATTTACTTTCAAAGAAACATATACGAGCTAAATCTTTTTTGGGGAAAAAGGCCCGAACTGCACATACTACTGTGTAGATAATTGAAAATACTGTAATTTTTTTTTGAAATGGTGACATATCTGTTTTGAAATAAAAGTCAAAAATATTATGAGTATTATATGTTGATACTATAAATAATAAGATCCACCATAGCCAACTTAATTTATCATTAGTATTTATCATTAATTATATGAATAAAAAAATTTAATCATATAAAAACTAATTTCTTTTATATCTTATATGGGCATTGCATTCTCAAGTGTATATGTTGATTACTATTTATTAAAGCAACAAATTAAAAAAAAAAGAGAAGAAGCGTTACAAAAAAAAAATGATAATGATAATAATGATGAGATTGAAGTTAAAAAAAATGAATCTAATAAAAAGAAATGCTGTAACTGTTTTGGATAAGTTATAAATATAATTTTATACCTTATCTAGTTCTAAATATATATACATCTTTTGTGCATTCTCCAAAAATTCCCATTGCATGAAGTATTCTATTTCTATAAATTAATTCTAAATGTGGATTATTCATTAAATAATTATATATACCTTCTGAACCATCGCCTGCTCCTAATTCACCTACAATTATTATAAATTTATTTGGTGCTCCTTCTAATGCTCTAGTTTGACGTATATAATCATGACAACCATAAAAATCTGCATAACCTATGGGTCCAACATGGTCATCTAATTGTTCTCTAGTAATTTCTGTAAAGTTACCTGGTGGTGGTGATATTATCAATAAAGTATTAGAACTTGCTCCATATCTTTCTACAGCATCAATTGTATCACATGCATCAAAATTAAAAATAGGATTACCTTCAGAATCATTCCCAAGATCTAATGATTGTCTAACTGGTGATGCAATTACATCTGTTGCAACATATTTGGATATAGTAATCCCAGCTCCTCTAATTACTGATATCATATGTCTAGCAGCTTCTCCGTTACCACACATTAGTTCTAATATATTTAGATCAACCGATATAGTAGGTCTCAAATTATTAAATTTTATTTTTACAGATCTATCTGTCCCATCTACTAAAGTTACAAATCTACATTCTCCTTCACCAAATAATTCATCAGGATTAACCATTCCTTTACAAATTGCCCCCTTGTTATTATATGTAGAATTACTTAAACCATGTGTTATAACTCTTTGTCCAATAAAACGAAGACCCAAAACAGTACTAATACCAGCTCTCATCAAGATTGGCCCACTTATAGTAGATCCAGAAGTTTGTTGACATGCATTATTGCCTTCTGTCAATAACAATTCAGGTGTCCATTTTGATTTAATAATTCCTTTTACTTCATCATAAGAATCTGGATTTGTAATATAATCAGGAAAGTCTGTTGCTCTTGACATACCAACAAAATCCATAGCACCAAATAGAGCAGCTGCAGCAGATGCTCCTCCTAATTTAATATCTTTTATTTCTTCAACTGTATTATTATCTTCAAAATTAAAAAATAATTTAAAAATTGAGTATGGATATTGATCTTTTCCTATAGTATAAGATTCATTATTTCTTTCTATTTTCTTTTTATTATTTACATCTCCTCCTTTAAAATTTTTATTACTGTAATTTATATAGTATTTTTTATGATTCATATATTAATATATTTATAATTTATTTTAAGATAAAGTTATTACTTACATTATAAATGGGATTGAAGTGTTCGAAATGTGGTATGCCAAAAGATACAGTATATTATACCGAGCATCATTATAATAGACGGCATTGTAGAGTGCATAATTATAAAGATAATCTATTATGTGTAGATTGTCAATCTTGTGGATTACAAGATGGATGTTATCATAAATTCAAATACAAAGTATTATGTTGTTGGATTTAATAAATTAAAATGAATAGCTAATACTTGATATTTATTCATATTCTTTTTATAAATTTTATTATATAAATCTAATCCTTCATTGATATTACTACAATATGGTAGTAAATTTCTTAGATTTTCATTAGATAACATATCATAAAAATTATTATAACAGTTAATTTTTATGATTTTTACATTACATGCCTCATTATCATTATAAAATGTAAATACATCACCTATACTAATCTTGGAAAATATCCCCTTAAATAGTCGGCCCTCTATTTTTTTATTACTATTTATTATATTTGTAAAAGCACGTTTGTTAATACTTATTTTAAGCATTTTTTTAGCTTATGTGAGTTATTTAATAAATATATTATTTTCAATTTTATATCTAAAAAATTGAAAATTTTAGTTGATCAGCATTTCATAATATATATCAAATAAATTTTACTTAATGTAACTAATTTAAGGTTTTTAAAAATGTCTAAACCTCTCAAATATTGTCTTGTAGAGATTGATGGGTTGACTGGTCAATCCAATAAACAAAAAAACCGTTCAGTTACTAAAAAATACAGGAAGGCCAAGCCATTCAGACGTAAATATATTAATGTTGGTATTCAAAATTTAAGGGAAGAAGAGAAATTAATTTGGAAACATGCTGAAAAAAGAAAGCATATTCTTCGTGTAAGAAAATGCGCTAAAAATTATGAAATTATGATCCCTTTCAAAAGTAAAAATACTAAAATTGTAACTAAAAGTTCACATTTTAATCCACTTATTGAAAGTAAGCATTTATGCCAAATTTGCTATGAAAAATTTGGCATAAATGATATTACATTTATTGACTGCAAAGTAAAAGGCACTCGAGACAAATCAAGGAAAAAAATTATATGTGATAGATATAAGGCTATATGTCAAAAATGTAGGAAAAGATGTTCACATTCATGTCCTTTTTGCAGAAGTCACAAACTGAATCCTATAAAAATACGATTCAGGAAAAAAAAGTTGCCTTATGCCGAAAGACTTAAAATTAGAGAGCAAAAAGCTATTGCTAAGCAACAAGCTGCTAAGCGACAAGCTGATCGTTATAGATATCAATCAAGGTTAATTAGATGCAGATATTGTAATCATATAAATTCTCGGTATCAAGTAACTCAAATTCAACCTCGTGTTGCTGATGCACCATTAATAAGTCGCTTTACATGTTCTAACTGTCGAACACAACAGAATATATAAAATTTTTGTTTATTATTAAAAATTGAAAAATAACAAGCTTAAATTTCAAGTTAAATTTAGTACTTATTCATTAAAATGATTTATTGCTCCAATTGCCAAACAATAGTATCTGAAAAACAAAATTATGATTTTACTTTTTCAGATTCGCGCCTAAATACGTTATACATATGTGATGAATGTTATAATAATATTAGTTCAAAATTAATTCAAATAGATCTTTCAAAATTAAGATTGATTAAAAAAAAAGCACAAAAAAAATATTTAGTCCATTTGCGAATCTAAAATGATCTAATAATATGGATTAATACAAATAAAATTCCAACGATCTTGGTATCCAATTCCTTGTAAGAATAAACCAACTGAAAATCCAGTAAAAAATGGTGGAATACAAATAAACATACTAATCACACAAATTAAAAAAGACAACATCCAATGATGTAAATGTATTGCTTTTGCCTTATTATATGGAATAATAATCATGCCTTTGTATAATATGGGATATATAGTAGGGTTTATTTTAGGTTCAGAACCTTCTTTATTTGGAAGAATCAAAAAAGAATAAATACATGAAATAAAAAGGCCAGTTATAAAATGTAACATAATATACAATTATTTAGAAATTAATTTAAGCATATGCTTTCTGTGCTTATAATAGATTACCAGATTATAAAATACCAAAATGGGTAAATAAAAAATAATCTATTATAATAGACCTGTATCTACAATTTTTATTTCATTTAAAGGACGATCATTATTATCTGTTTCAACTGTATCCATATAATCAACTAAATCCATTCCTTTTATTACTTTACCAAAAACAACATGTTTACCATCTAAAAAGTCATTATCTTTTGTTGAAATAAAGAATTGACTTCCATTTGAATTAGGCCCACTATTGGCCATTGATATAGTTCCTCTTACGTTTTTTAGATGAAAATTTTCATCTCTGAATGTATTTCCATATATTGATATTCCACCAGTTCCGTCATAATTTGTAAAGTCACCACCTTGAATCATGAAATCTTTTATCACTCTGTGAAAAGGACTATTTACATATGCTTTCTTTTCACATAATACAGAAAAGTTCTTTGATGTTTTAGGAGTTACTTTATTGTTTAAACTAATTAAAATTCTACCTCTATTATTATTTACATCAACATCTAAATATGCAATATTTTTACCATCAGTATCATTTACCTCTTCTGGGTTTTCTTCACTTAAATTAAACATATCAGTTATATCTTCAGAATGTAACTCATCTTCTTCCTCCTCTTCTTCTATCATTTTATTTTCTAAAGTATCAGATTCTTCTTTTTCTACTATTTCATCCTTTTGATCTTCTATAATGGGATTACTTAAAACTAAATTAAAGTTAAAATATAAAATCACAATAATCAAAAGTAATACAGTAATAATTAATAACTTATTATTCATTATTATTAATTCTAAAAAATTAAAGTAAAAAAAACCTATATTCAATATATTTCATCAAATCATGAACTATATATAATAATTTAAATGATAAATTTATAGTTATGGGTATATGTGGTGAAGTGGGAAGTTCTGACAATGTAGTCCCTTCGGACGATTGGACTAGAATTAGAAACTATTTTTTGAAATTAAATGATAAATTAGGAGGGAATAGAAAACACCCTATCAAATATAATTGAGTTAGAATTTAAAAATATTTATATATACTTTAAGTATTATGAAATCTATTACCATGTATGAAGATTATAATATTAACTCCAATGGTATGATTAAGATATTAACTAGCCAAAAATATTATGACTATTTAACATCTGTTACATATGATTTAACTAGTTCAAAAATTACATTCTTAAAAGAAGATAATAATTTCATATATATGAAGTTATCAAATAACTTAATTCTTGATCTTCCTAACTTTTTACAAGTATTCAAGTCTTTTAATACCTCCCAAGTTACAGAAACTTATAAATTTGATAAAAAAAAGAAAGTAGTTACAATTAATATTAATTCTGAAATTTTAAATAAAGGAAGTTGTAAATGTAATTGTTTACTTACACTAAGAGACATTGCTGAAAATAAAATATCAACCGTATTTACATTAAGTTGTGATTGTAACTTACCATTGATTAGTAAGAAAGTAGAAGATGAATTATGCACCAAGACATTTGAAAAAAATAAAGTAAAAAATAAAAATATTATTAAATATATCAATACACTTTAAAATGTAAATTAATTAGTTTTAATAATTAATTAATATACAATTACTTACAATTAATTTTACAAACTCTATTACTATTTGGATCTCTTTCTGTATCTCCTGAATAAATATCGACATATCCATCATTCCATGTAGATGATTTTTGTAAATCTTCAATAACAGCTCCAGTTCCATAGTAATCATGTTGAATTACACTATTATCTCTAAATCCGTGTCCAAGTGTGCAACATTCATAACCATTAATGATCATAACATGATCTTTATTTAATACGAAATTATATACAATATCACATTGTTGATTTGACATTTCTACTGAACTATTCCCATCTTCAATTAATTTAGCAGGAAACTGCCATTCATTATTATATCTAACGGGATGATATGGAGTTACTCTTAATCCATTTTTCATATTAACTAAAATTGTTTGGTTATTTTGACAATATGTCTTAGTAACACATGCAACACATGCAAATCCATTAGGAGTTTTCACATAATCACCTTTATTAATTTCACTAACTGGTTTAATATTATCATTTGCAAGCACTACCTCAGAATCACCTGTAAAACAAGGACCAGAACTTTGACTAAATACTGCCATAGTTTGTGGAGTAGGTGGAGAAGATGCTCCTGCACCACCCCTATATCCTCTATAATGGTTGCCATATGATGATACAGAAGGTTTCGGAGGTTCCATATTACAAAAGATGTCATCTGCTTTATCTCGAATAGTAGTAAATAACTTTCCACCATAATCCTGTACTCCTGGATCCTTAAAATTATTACATTGTTGATGTAAATGTGCCATCATTAACGATGGCATATAATCTTTACCCCACTTATCATAATATTCTCTTTTTGAAATAGCTTGTGTTAATTGACCTTCTGCATCCTCGAGTAATTTAAGAATATAAGGATCAGTAGTTTTAAGTTGTTTAATTAAAGATATAATATTACTAATAACTCCTTTAGACACATCTAAATTACTAGAAGTATTCGCTTGATTATATGCTAAATTAACTGCCATAATTAATTGCTGACGAACATGATTTCTCATTATATTGATATTATCTGTTAATTCAATATTTGTATAATTTACAGTATTAACCTCTGATGCATAAACATCTCTAAACTCTAATTGAAAACTTGTATTCTTTAATTGAGATTCAGTAAATGCAATTGGTAAGACAATATCTTTTGATTGACCATATCTAATTGTATCTAGATACACTTCAATTCCCCAAGATGTTTGTAAGAATTTATATGGTAGTTCGATCTCATTCTTGTCAATTGAATCATCTAATTCAACTCTTAGAATTACATTACTAAATTTTGTAGTTAAAGAATTTGCAAGTGCATGGACAAAAATTGTTCCAACAAAACCACTATCTGGAATGAAATTATATGTTCCATTACCTTCATTTGCAAGATCATGCATTAATTTAGTATCTGCACTATAGCCAAATGCAAATGTATTAATATTACACATCATACTTTTATTTTCATCTTTGAACTTTTGTAACATTGGAAGATGTCCTCTAGGAGGAACAATATTGGGTTGTCCATCTGTAAGTAGAAAAATGGTATTATTAATATTTTCTGAATCTTTCATTAATTCTAATCCCTTGATAAGACCATCCCATAAATTTGTTTGACCAGATGCATGCAAGTTATCTAATACTGCTTCAGCATCTATCTTTCCTTGAGCAGTCATTAAACAACTATCAAGAAGAACCGAAGCAGAGCTATTATATGATACAATTGAAAGTCTATCAAATGGTTCTAGAACTTTGATAATAACTTTAGTAGCATATTTAACTAAATCTAAAATGCTAAGATTATAAGTTTCTCTTTCACCAGAACTATTTTGAATTGTTACATTCATACTCATAGAACCAGATGTATCAATAACAACACAAATATGGTTTGGTTCTCTATCACCTCCTTCAGAAGGAGTTAAAGATACTAACATTTCTCTACCGTTAAATAATGCAGAAATTCCTAGTGCTGACTTATCAGGTGTAACTAGAGTTTTAGGAACGTTATTTCCTAGAACTTTCATTAATTGATCGATTGTATCTTTTAATGCTCTATTTGGTTGGAGCATTTGTTTCGTTAAATCAGTATTTGAGACAGGACAAGTGCTATGAGTGCTTAACCATTCTTCAATACTACTTCTTTCATAAGAGATTCCTAAAGGAGTAATAACTGGATCAGTCATTACTTGCTTAGAAATCGGACAATAAAAACTATTTGGTATTTCCATTTTTGTTAAATTAATAAGAACCTATTTATTATTAATTTATGTAAATTTCAATTTTAAATTTTAAATTTTATAACCAAGTAATTGAATGAGTTTATGCCAAATTGTGTATCTTTTTACTTCTACTATCATTCCTGTAGATTCTATCATAATTAAGTAATCTTTAGTATATAAAAATATTTCGAATTTGTCATCTTCTTTTTCAGTATTAATAAATTCATCTTCTACCTTTTTATAGTTATATTTTAAAACTTGATCAGTTTGAGATAAATAACAAGATACCTCCATTTTATCTCCTTTTATTTTATAATATGTATCAAAATTGCCATAATATTCTCCGTCCAAATTTATTTCATCCATTTATTATATTGACATTAAAATAATTATATGACCTAAAAAAGATTTTATTATTTTATTAAATTTAATTTATGCTTTCCACATCTTTGAATTATAAATAAAATTTCATTTATAATATTTTTTTGTATATTTATAATTTTTAATAAATTATTAGTATAGAACCATCTTTCTTTTGATGAATAGAATTCATGCTTGTAATTAAGATGTAAATACCAAATATCAAAATTTTTTATTGCTTTATAGTCATTTTTTGGGATTATAAATTCTGTTTTAATTTCAAAATTGATTAATTTATATGTATTAATCATAATACATATAATATAAAATAAATTTTAGGTTGATAATAATTATACTGATGAATAAGCCATATTATTATAAATAGTTTTTGATTCATTTACTGTGTAGTAATATTTATGGATTAAATAAAAAATTATGAATACTACAACAATAAAATTTAATAAAAAAAAATATGAATATGAATCTCTTGTCATATATAATTAGAATTTATATTTTTTATCAATCATATAATTATTATATTCAATAATATGACCTTCTTCATTTGTAGGTTCTTCAAACTTTTTATAAAAAATATTATAAACAATATCTGGTATTAATTTTTTATTCTCTGTTTGAACCCTATATTTATTAAGATATTTTACAACATTTCTTGGAATATTAAAATTTATGATAATTTTATTATAACCATAATCATCTGCTAAATTTAAATATTCTTTTCTTCCAGCTATAGTTGGATTTGTATTATCAATAATTAAATTTTTATTATTATTTAAATATTTGACAGTTTTCTCTAAACATTTATTTTTTGTTCTTAGTTTATCCCGATTTATAATTTTATAATTATTAAAACTATTTTTAGACATATGGCTTTTACCACTTGCTGGAGCACCAACCATTAAAATCATATTTTTTTTTGCATGATCTATATTTAATTCAAAGTCTTTATTATTTGATTTTAAATTAAATTTATTAATTTTATGACTTTCATCTTGTTCATTAAAAAATTTTTCTGGAGTAAAAAATTGTACATTTACATTATTTGCAAAAAATAAATCATCGCTACTATGATCTTTTCTTTTTTTATATACTCTACCAGCTGCATCTCCTACATAAAATGAATTTTTATAATCAACTTCAACTTCCATTTTATTAATCATAAAATCCCACATACATGTCATTGGTTTTCTATACATATCATCTTTTGTTGAAATAAATGTATTAATTTCAAAGCCAATATCATCTTGTATTTTAGTAATTTTTTCATAAAAATCTGAAATACTCAATTTACCTCTACTTATGCCTTTTTGATTAGTAAAAATTACAATTGAATAATTATTAGTATTTAAAGCATTTAAATATAATTTAATTTTATCATTAATAAACATCCAATCATCTTTATTTTTTGGAAATTTATTACCTGACTTTGGTTTTATTAATGTATAATCTAAATCAAAAGCTGCAATATTCGTTGATAAATTGTGAATTTTATAATATAGGCTTTCATGTTTCTCAAACATTTTATATTATAATATCTTTTTAGGATTAAATTTTTTAAAATCAATTTTATATATATGTATAAACTTAAAGTATATTCATTAGAAGGGTGTCCTTATTCAATGAATGCCGAATCATTACTAAATAATAATAGTATAGAATTTGATTTAATAAAAGTTTCATATGATGAAAAAGATCATTACAAAAAAATAAATAAAATGAATACATTTCCTCAAGTTCTTTTGGAAACTCCAAAAGAAACAGTAAAAATTGGTGGCTATAATGATTTAAATAACATATTTAGTATGATAAATGATAACACAACATTTGATAAAATGTTAGGTGATCTTAAGAGTAAATTATCATTTGAAAATAGTTTAAATGAAAAAAAGAATATTTTAAGAATTGTTTCCATTTTATTACAAAAGAATTAAATATTATCAATAAATTTAATATAATATTTACTATAATATATGATTAAAATTTTATTATGCAGTAACAGTTCTTTAAAAGAACAAGCAGTAAAAAAATGGGTTAAATTAAATTTAAAGGAAGCTTTTCAATTAGAAAAATATACAGTAACTGATAAATTATTACCACCACAACCAATGAATTCAGGTGGTAAACTTTGTTGTTCTGATAGAATTTCTAATGCAAAAAAACATGTAGATCTTGTAAATTTTGATTATATAATTTCTATAGAATCTAGTTTAGATGTAACTGATAGTAAGTTAACAGATGTTGTAAATGTATGTATTGAAAATTGTTTAACATTAGAAAAATTTGAATACAAAGGACAAGGAATAGATATTGATTATAAAATAATGGATAAATATCCATCCTTTTTAAAGGTTGTTAATGATTTACATAAAAATTATGAAGAAACATACAAGAAATATGTATATGATGGATGTGAAATGACTCTTGGTAAAATAATTAATCATTATAACCCAGAGATTCCAGATAACAATTGGATGAAATTTATGTGTTTAAAAGATAGAGTTTCTCAAATTTCAAAAGCATTAAATCAACTAACAAGTAAAATTAAAGATGATTTAGTTAGTCATTAATTTGTAACTTCTTTCAGTTGTGTTTTTAAATTTATTGAAAAGTATTTTATCAGTTATATAATTATTAAAATAAATATCATTTATTTTAATTTTATTCAAAATATCAATTATAATATTATAATTATTAATATCATTTGAATGACGTAAGGGCATTAGTATAAAACATAAATAATTAAATTTGATATCATAATTAAATCTTTCATTTATAAAATAGTGTGCATAATTCAAAGCTTTATTATTATAATTTATAAAATTTACATTATTCTTATCATTTCTATAAATATGTCTACTAAATTGATCTAATAAAATAATATATTCTAAAATTTCTTCATTATTTTTACTTTTTAGATCTATATTTTTAGCTCCTTCTATTTTCAATAAATTACTAAATTTATCAATTATTAATTTGTCATTTGATTTGTCAAACCAAAATTTTTGAAAGTTATCATTTGGAAACCAGAACTTTATTATTTCGTTCATTTTATATTTGTAAATTAATTTAAGTTAATATATTAATATTCAATTTTAATATATAAAACTAATATATGAAGGAATCTAAATTAATAAAGATTATTGATGATTTTTTTAAAGCAGTATATTGTCTAGAATCATTTCCATATCCATTAAATCAAAAAACAGTAGATATTCATATAATTGATAAAGTTCAATTAAAGGAGAAAGAAATTAAGAATTTAAAAGAGGATATCCAAAAAATGTATTCAATGAATGAGTTTATTCCAATTATACCTCCTAAAAATAGTGAAGTATATAAATGTCAGCATGAAAAAATTTATAAAAACATAACAAAACTTTCTCAAATAATTTTGTTATTAAAGCAAATGAAATTAGATATATCTACATCTATATTAGAAAATGTGCTAGAAAAGAAAATTGATGGAGATATTGATATTGATGAAAATGACATTAAAAAATTAGATGAAAAAATGAAATTATTTCAATACTTAATTATAAAAAGTCAAAGAGAAGAATATGTTAAGGAGCTGAAAAATAGAGTAGAAAAAATTAATAAAATAAATGAAATAATTAAAAAAAGTGAAAGTGAGATTAAAGAATTAAAAAATAAGCCATCATATAATTTACTTTATACCAATGGTCAAGTAGAAAAAATTACAAGAAAATATTTTATTAAAAAAATAACAATTTTCATAATGAATTTTAGAGATGAATTTAAAAATTTAAAATTAACCAAAGAAATAGATAAGTTAAAAAATAGTAAATTTAATTGGAGTGTCTTAACAAATAAAGAAATAGAAAAAGTTATTGATTTTATTTGTATTTATACAAAAGATCAATTAATTAAAATTTATGAGGGACGATTAGAACAATTAATAAAGAAGTTATATAATATAAAAAAACAAACAGAAAATATTAATATATAAAAAAATAATTTATTAATAATATTAAATGATTAAAAATATTATTAATAAAGATATAATAAAAGTTACTTATTCTGCATGGGAAAAAATAGAATTTATTGTAAAGACATCAAATAATAAGCATGGAATGTTATTTTCAGTTCAAGGGGGTGGATGTAATGGTTTCAACTATAAATTAAATTTAATAAATGATAATGTAAAAAATTTAGATAAATATTCTTTTGTTAAAAATGGGAATAATAAGGTATTTATTGATCCCATTGCAGAAATATATTTAATTGGAACAACAATTGATTATATTAGTGAAGATTTTACGAAAGGTATTTATGAGAATAAATTTAAATTTATTCCAGAAAAAGATCGAGCTTCTACATGTGGATGTGGTGTATCATTTACGCCAAAAAATTTATAAGTTAATGATTATTTTTTTTACATTTAAAATAAAGTCATTAAATAATGCTTCATCATAATTACTATTTAGCCAATTATTTATATCTAATTTAGATTCAGTTAATAATTCATCTCTTATATCAATGATTTTTTTAGCAAAATTTCTTACAATATTTTTAAATGGAATATTCTCTTCTTTAATTTTTTGAATTAATTTAATAGTTAATTTTTCATTTGATAACATATTATATTTAATTCTCATAAAACCATACCATGTACACCAAACTGCACAAAATCCACCAGGATCACCTATTTTTTTAGTTTTATAATGGTCATAAGATTCTAGTAATTGAAAACCAATTTTAGGAAGGAAATCTTTTGGATAATAATATTTACAATCTGCAAATATTTTTAAAAATTTATCTTTTAGCAGTTCATCTAATCTTACTGGATTATAATTGAACTTAAAAGGAAATGAACTTCCATTTGATTCAAATCTTTCAATTGAATTATTATTTTTATCATAAATTAGGATATTTGAATGAGATCCATTTTCTAACTCTATTCCTATAGGAATAATTAAAAAATGTTTTTGTGGATCTTGAATAAACTTTTGTATAATAAAATCTAAAGTGTTCGGATAAAATATATTTTGAGAGTCCCAAATAATTTCAAAGTTTATAAAATCTTCTCGTCTTACTTTTTTATTTTTTTCATTTAAATAATAGTTTTCTAATTCTGAATTTTCAATGAAATCACTTGATAAAGAAGTTGTAATATTATCAAATGTTTTATTTAAATAAATTAATCCAAAAAGTATATCTAATGTTGTTCCTGTATAGGTAATAAAATTTATATTATTATTAAATTCATTTAGATCTATACAATAATTTTTTATTTTTTGTGGAATTTTAATTTTTTTATTTTTTAATAAAATTTTTATTGAGTCAATACAAATATCTTTATCTGTTTTCTTTAATTTTGACTCAAAATCAATATCAATATATTTTTTTATAGCTTCATATTCTTTAAATTTTAGTTCTTTTTTACAAATATTAAAAACTTCATTATTAAAGCTACTATTATCATATTTTTTTTTTCTAATGTAATTTATAAAACTTATGGAAATAAATTTATAAAACTCTTCTATATCTTCTTCATTAATATATTTTAATGCATTTATACCATCTTTATTTTTTAATAAATAATTATAAAATTTTTGTACTTTAATATCTTTTAACTTTTTCCATAAATTATTTTTACATAATAATAAGAAATTAGAATTACCATCATTATCTTGAATATTTAAATTTGTATTTTTAATAAAATATTTGAAATTAAACTTATCAATATTGTTACTACTATTATCTAAATCATCTAATAATAAATGCAATGGCAAACTTCCGTGAATATTAGATACATTTAAATCTATTTCTTTTTCTAAAATTCTATTAATAAAAACATAATTTTTTTCATGAATAATATAATGTAAAATATTATTACCATTAATATCCTGTAATAAAATATTTGTTTTATCAATTAAAAGATCAAACATCTCATTATCATTCATAATTACAGAATACATTAATGGTGTTAATTCATTTGTAAAATCTTGAACATTTACATTTACATTCTTTTCTAAGAGAATTTTTAACATTTCTTTTTGGTCAAAATTACATGCCAAATGTAATGCTGACTCGCCTTGTTTAGACTGAAAATTAATATCTTTTGAATTCTCTAAAACAATATTAAAAATATCTATATTTTTAGACTTTATTGCATAATGTAAAGGTATACTCCCATTTATATCTATTTCATTAAATGAAATGTTATTTTTTTTAAAAATATTTAATGCATCTATATTCTTAAATATAACACAATAATGAATCGGACATATTCCATTATTATCCTGCATTTCTGTTATTGAAACTCCTATATTATTTTTTTCATATTTAAGCAATATATCAATAATTTTAGAATAATTATATTTTATTGGATTATATAAGATATTACGTCCATCACTATCATTAATATCTATTTTTGCATCTTTATTTAAAAGTAAATCTACTAAATCAGGTTTGTTATATAAAATTACATATTGTAACAAATAATTATTTGAATTATCTCTAATATTTAAGTCTACCTCTTCAGTTTTATTAATTAAATCCTTAAATTTATCCCATTCATGATTTTTTAATAATTTAAATAAAGTAATATTAATACTCATAATATATATTATTAAATTATATTAAATTTGATAATATATTATTAATTAAAATTTTTTAGATAATCGAAAATTGTAGTTAATACATTGAATAATGATAATTGTGGCAAAGCTATACCAATTATTGAAGCTAACATAGTTAATAGTAAAACAGCTCTACATACCATCATATTTGCTGGAACAAAATCTGTATATTTATCTGAACTCTTAATTTTTTGAACTGCCATTGTAATATAACATTTATCATCAAATATATCCCAGCCAATTAAAGCATGAATACAAAATAAAATATGATATGTCAAAAATTTTCTTGGTAAAAAACAGCCAATACTAATAAAAATTATTCCTAACATATGAATAAACCTAATCATAGTAATAATTGTATTATTTTTACAATCTGGAAATATTTCATTAATCATTCGTTTACCATAATAATAACCTATTAGATGAACTGAAGGATCTTTAGATGAATATTCTAAAGCAGAATTATCATTTAAATATCTAATAAAGTTATTATCCATTAAAGTTTGATTTTCAATAATATCATCTAAATTAATATTATTAATTAATTTATTTTCGTTTATTTTTGAATTTTCTATATTATCTAAATTATTTATTGATGTAGACATTGGAATATCAATGCTCATTATATATATAACATTTATAAAAAATTATTTCTTTTTAAATTATAATGATAAAGGAAAAAATAATTCACCAAATTTGGTTTCAGGATAATACCTTTAAATTTGATAATTTAAATATTAATTCTATTGATAAAAATATTATAAAAAAAATACAAAAATCAGGAATACCTACAAAATATAAAAAAAATGCTATTTCATGGGTTACTAACAATAAAAAATGGAAATATATATTATGGAACGAGTCAATGATGGAAATATTTTTATATTCTTATTACCCAAAATTATTACCTTCATACAAAAAACTAGATTTAATGATAATGAAAATAGATTTTATGAAATATATTATATTATATCATTATGGCGGAATTTATGCGGATATGGACACCATATGTCTAAAAGATATAGATCCTTTAATAAAACATTATAGTAAAGCAAATGTATTACTTACAGAAGTCCCCCCTTTTACTAAATTAGAAAGAACATTTTTATCTTATTCTATGAATTTAGATTATGATAACAAATATCTTAATAATGGAATTTTATTATCTAGAAAAAAACACCCTTTTTGGATGGTAGTTATTGATACTGTCATTAAAACTAAATATAAATATCCAAGATTGTTATATACTGCAAATGTCTTCGAAAAAACTGGACCTCTTATGCTAATGAAATTATATAATAAATATAAAGGCAAATACCCTGATGTACAAACTGCTAAATATTATTTTTTGGAACCATGTTTTGGTTATGATGAAAGATGTAAAGCTAAGCCTATTTCATTTTCAATTCATAAACACGATGCTAACTGGCTCACTCAAACACCAAATGACTCACTTTTAAATAAAAATGTAGTTAATTTTTGGTATAAACATTGTCTTCCTATTTCTAGAAATTTATACTTTTCATATTTCAGAGATTATAAAAAAATTATTGCATGTTTAGCAATAGTTTTGTTAATTTTTATTATTTTTTATGATTCAAATTCAAAAAATGGAATATTATCATAACCATCATTTTCAGAATCATTATCATCATTTTCTGATTCATTAGTTGAATCTATATCACTCTCATCTATTAATTCATTTAAATTTTTATCAAATGATGACTTATTTGTATTTATAATATTATATCCATTATCATCTAAATTTTTATCTGATATAATAGAATTATCAACTTTATAATTATTTTCTATAATTGATGATAAAAATATAAATGTTTCATTTAAGATTTTTTGTCTTTCATAATGATATGATCTAATTAAGGTTCTACATTCTTTATAATTAAACCACCCAATGTCACCAATTTCTTCTGTTTGATTTGTATTATTTTTATCAATACTAACATCTATATCTGCATTACATAATGCAAAATAATATATATGTTTATATAAAATTTTATTTGTTCCATAAAAAACTTCTTGAATTGGAGGAATATTTGATATTATTTTATAATCATCTTTAGTTAATGATGTTTCTTCTTCAAACTCTCTGCATGCACAATTAATATTTTTTTCTAGGTAAACCCTTCTTCCTTTTGGATATCCCCATTCAGGAGTATCATACAAAGGCTTAATATTATTTATAATAATTTTAAAATTTTTATCGTTCCTTAAATTATCAAATTTAGTTTTTGAATCATTAAATTCATTTTTGTAAAACTTATTATCAATATTTTGTTTCCATAAATCATTCCATAAAAAATCAAAGTCATTATTTAAAATATCATTTATTTCTGAAATAACCATTTGTTCAAATAATGTAGTATAACTTTCTATATTATCTTCATCATATCTTCCTCTTATAAACTCTATGTATCCTAATGTTTTTTTTCTTCTAATCATTAAAAATTTAAAATTTTTTAAATGTGATTGTATATTCAATAATATATTATTGTTCATGGTATTACTTTTAACTAAATTAAAGTATTTATCTTTATTAAAATAATCTAATAATTTTGTATTTTGTTCATTATCTACTGATTTTATTGCAATTATTCCTAAACTAGTTATCGGTTCATTACATTTAGAATACTTATGCCCAAATTTACCACAATTGCAACAAAATAATTTTTTTTTATAATTTTTAAATTCATTCATTTAAATATATAATTTGTATATATTTAAGTATATAAAAATTATATTTTTCCAACTTATAAATTTAAATAATTATCATTTTGAACATCCGATATTTCAGACGTATTATCATTACTTAAATTATCCATTTCATTATTATCATCATCAACAATTTTCTCTATCTCTAAATTCTCTTTATAATATGTTTTTACTTCTTCATCTGTTGGAAGACTTTCTAAACCTCCTAAAATTACAATTCTTTCATCTCCAGGAAAAAAGTTAGTGCCTTTAATTTTTATTGTTATATAATCTCCAGCTTTTAACACTTCATTTTTATTAACACTTAAAATATCACCTTTATTATTCAAAGTGAAATTATTTTCGTTAATATAATTAATTCCAATAATACAAACTATTGGACCATTACTAGCTTTAATTAATGATTTATTTAGTAGATCAACCTTACAAATAATACTAGTATCAGAAACTGGTAGACAGATTCTACATGAAAATTTTACATTAAATACAATTGATGAATCAAAATTTTCTGGAACAACTTCACCTTCAGAAAAATCTAAAATTTTATAAATCTTTGTAATAAAACCATATTTATTACATTTTTTTTCTACTTTTTTCTTTAAGTTATTCTTTAAATTTATGTAAATATCATTATTAATTTGTTGTGGTCTAATTAATATTCTAGAATATAATTCAGTATCTAAATAGGGGGTACTTATTTCAGCCATTATTATATATATTAGTATTATTTTAAATAAATTTTAATTTTCACTTTTTTTTACTAACACATTTAGTTAATATATTATATGAAACTACTAAAAAATTATTTATTTTTGAAAGAATATAAGCTTCTTATATATAAATAATTTATATATATTATTATATGCAAAGAGAAATATGGATATTACGTCATGGACATCGTAGAGATTATGAACCTGGTTGGGAAAAATCTAAAAGATGGAAAGAAAATTTTAGAGATCCACCATTAAGTAAGTATGGTTTTAAACTAGCAAAAAAAGGAGCAAAAGAATTTGTAAAAAAATCTGAAGCTGTAAAAGAAAAAAAAATTAAGTTTATTTATTGTTCTCCTTACACTAGATGTATACAAACTGCAATAGAAATGATTAAAGCTGTTAAAAAAGAAATTAAATACGATATTAAATTAATAATTGTTTATAATTTAGGAGAATCTGGATGGTTTGCAAGATATCAGGATTTTAATGTAAAAGATGGAAAATTACTAATTAAAAAGAAAGAAATAATAGATTCTAAAATGAAACCTGATTATTTAAAAAAAAAATATAAAAATTATATTCATAAATTTATTGGATCGGATATTAAAGATGTAACATATGACAAAGAATTACAAACAATGCTAAAAACAATTATTAGTATAGAAAATAAAGAAAATAATTCATTTGTTATTGTAGGACATTTAGATACAGCTAGAATTGCATATAAATATTTTTATAATGATAAAAAAATACCTGATTGGGTAAGTGGTGGACCAGATTATTGTAATATAATGATGGGATTCATAGAAGACAATAATAAATATGAAATGTTATATAAACCAAATAATAAGTTTTAATATCCAGACCTTACACATTTTGTTAATATATTATGAGGAGTTCCTAAAATATTTTTCTTGTATTTATTTTTTATTAATTTGAACCATACATCAAAAGAATCTTCTAAAGACTCTATACTCTTAGATTTATGACCTCTTGATGAAGGAATAATGTTAGCTAATTTATATGGAATATCTACTGAATTTTTTCCAAAATATAAATAGTCATTTGAAATTAGCACATATGGTGACTTTATATCATGTATGATGCATTCATTATTATGATGTATATTTTTACGTTGTTTAAAAGTATTTTTGACTTTATAATAGATACAATCACCATATTTTATTTTATTTTTATTATTTTGTTTACAAAATTTATTATAATCGTCATATGATATTTTATTAGTTACTTTCATTATATAAATAATTTTATTAAAGGAACCCATTGTTTTACTACCAAAACCAATAATATAATCATTTATTTTTGCATGTTTTCTAATTAAATTTTTACAAAGTGCCAAGCTACAAAAACCATAATATGGATTTGGAGCACAACCACTATCATTAGTCATTTTATAAGAATATATCATTTTAAAAATAAATATAATTAAATTTTTAAATAAATATATAATATATATAATGTATTACAATCTTACATTAAGTTTATTACTTAGTATCTTTATTTATTTAATTTTAGAAATTAATCAAGTGTAATATTTTAAGTAAAAATGTAAAGCATGTTGATTCCAATCTACTCTTAATCTTTTTATATTATATGACTGTATAAAACCATTATTAATTAACTTATTACTACTCTTCTGTTTTATTTTTTTTAAATTAATGCTACCAATATTTAATGCTTTTTTATATTTAAAAGTTCTATCTTTATCTTTTAAATATTTAGCTAATTTATAACAATCAACTAAACCTTCCATCCATGTTCCCACTGACATATTTACTATATTTGTATCTTTACTTAACATTGTATAGTTAATCATTTCATCACCCAATTCAAATACCATATTTGCATATATCTTATTTTTTGTAATCATATACATTTGATAATTTGGTTGAACTAACCAAGATATACTTAAATTATTTTTAATTTTATTATAATAAAACAAAGCTAATTCAATTCTATTTAATAAATCATTATTTTTATATTTTTTATAATGACTTAATAATGCTAAAAGAATCTGAGATGGAATATATCTAATATCATTATTAATATCTTTACTATTCCAATTTGTATAAAATGCACCTTTATTAGCTCCATCAATTATTTGACTATCTAACAATGACTTGTAAAATTTCAAATAATATGGATCTTCTATATTTAGATTGTTAATAACTATAATATAAAATGCAATACACCCTAAATTGGTGTTAGTAAACCAATAATAATTATTTTTTTTTACTATAAACTTTTGAAAATATGATAAACCTTTTATAATTAATTTTTTTATTTTATTTGCATTATAAAAATTGTACTTTTTTAAACTATATAAATAATATTCTGATAAGACCCATGTTGAAGCTAATTTTCTTAACGATGGTTTTATATTAGATTCAAATAATAATTTAGATTTAATATCATATTCATAAATTAAATATTCATTATCAGTAAAGTTATAAAACCAATCTACTGTTGTTTCAATATCATCATTATATTGAAATTTTAAAATTATAAGAATAATTAAAAAAAAATATAATAATTTCATAATATTATATATAAATGACATTTTTTAATCTTAATTTATTAATCTCTATTTTAGTATTCTTTACTACATTTTTATTACTAGATATGCTAGATAAAGGATATAATTATGAACATTTTTTACAATTGAACTTAGAAAATATAAATCAATTAGATGATAATAATTCGTTAAAAATTGCTATTAATGACATTAATAATAATTTAATAAATAATACATTTTATGGATCAAAATTTAATGCAGATAATTTTATGTTAATACTTGATGATTTATGTTATGATTACATAAATTTTGGTGTAAAAACATGTAATACAAATAATCTTAGATTAAATTCAATAATAGAAAATATAAATTTTGACGAATCATTAGAAACTAATAAGCAGAAACTAAAAAGTTTTTTAATGGATAAGTTAGATTTTGTTCCTCAAATTAATATTGATAATTTTATTGGTAATAAAATTCATATAATTTCTAATTTATATTTTAATGAATATATTTTTAATTGTGCATAGATTTTAGACCAGGAAAATATAATTTTATTTTCCTATAATAATGTCTGAAGTATCAGAAATACTTAAAACTTTGATAAGATTGTGGCTAAAAGAAAAATATGAAAGTGAAGAAATTATATTTTCAGATAAGCTATTAAATAGTAAGAATGTTACTAAATTAGTTGATGAATTTCTTAATACTAAACCATATGACTCAATGAAAAATGAGGTGTTAATTTTATCAATAATAAATAAATTAATGCAAATTGAGATTTATAGAATATTATTAAAAGAATAAAATTATTTATAGAAATATTACTTTTCTATTTAAATGACTATACTTAATTACGAATCTAGTCCTATCTCTTGGTGTGAACAAAACTATGAGATGATACTATATATTTGTGAATTTTACAATACTCTTACAGGATTAGCTTATGTTTTATCTGGCTTTCTTTTTAAAAGAAATCTAACAAAAATATTTGGAGATAAGTTTTATATTACAAATTATAACAATTTAAATATTTATGAAAAATATTACTTATCAGTTTATTTAGCTCATTTATTTATTGGTGTATTTACAATATATTTTCATGGAACATTATCATTAATGGGTCAGCTTTTGGATGAATTCTCTATTTTTGTATTAATATTATTATTTGATATTCAACATATGAGTTATTTTTTAATAAAATTTCTTATTTGTTTCATAATTTTTTTCTTTGTAAGATCTGATTTTAATAGATTTTTCTTATTTGCATATGGTTTTTATAGATCAAGACATTTATTCAGTGACTACTTTAATAATCAAAATTATAATTTAAAAAAATTATTTGTTAGAGGAACTTTATCATTATTTCTTGGAATATTTTGTTGGATATTAGATTTGTTATTTTGTGATTATTTATATTTTCATTTACATTGGGCGTGGCATATATTTAGTGGATATGCATTATATTTATTATCAAATTATATACTATTTACAAAATCTAACCTAAGTTATAAATGGAAAAACTTTATTTTAGTAGAACCAGAATTATAAATTAAAAACTTTTAAAAAGTAAATTTTAAAAAATTATTTTTTCGTAAAAAACTTTTTTAATATATTTGTCCCCCCCCCCCCTCCTATATCACTTTTGTATCCTCATTTTAAAAAGTGATATATCACTGATTTAGGTCTTAAATATCAGTAAATATCAGTAAAATAATACATCATTAATGTTCTAATATCACTAAATATCACTAAATATCAGTAAAATATCAGTAAAATATCAGTAAAATATATAGAAA
>Ga0315315_10000908_pt1 | contig 26520 bp, 21 predicted proteins | sample M140m3416metaG_FD_203699 | JGI IMG/M metagenome (GOLD analysis project Ga0315315, IMG submission 203699) | Ammonia-oxidizing marine archaeal communities from Monterey Bay, California, United States - M1 40m 3416 | ecosystem: Environmental > Aquatic > Marine > Intertidal zone | place: USA... | reverse complement strand
TCCAGGCGATACAACAGAGCCAGACAAACACAGATTACTGGCGAAATCATGGAAATTCTTGGCGGCGTAGAGGCCCTCAAGAAGTAATGCATTCAAATCAAAAGTCGCAAGTACGGCATTCACTAGTTACAACTTCTTAGTACTCCAAACCCGAAGGCTCCTTCCTTATGGCAACAGCAACCGCCTCCGACACAAAAAACGGCACAGTCACACAAGTTATTGGGTCAACGTTTGACGTTGAGTTTCCTGAATCAAACCTACCGGCGATCTACAATGCAGTCCGAATTGATGCTGATCACAAAGGCATCAAACTCGAACTAGTGGGTGAAGTTCAGCAGCACCTCGGGGGAGGGAAAGTTCGCTGCGTTGCACTTGGCTCCACCGACGGACTCATCCGAGGACAAGAAGTTGTTGATACAGGTGCTCCAATTAGTGTGCCGGTTGGGCCCGCCACACTTGGCCGGGTTTTCAATTTACTCGGCGAACCTATTGATAACGCCGGTGAGGTTCACGCTGATGAACGATGGTCCATTCACCGCGACGCACCACCCGTTTCTGAACTATCAACCAAAACAGAACTTTTTGAAACAGGCATCAAAGTTATCGACCTGCTCACGCCGTTCGTACGAGGGGGTAAAGCAGGCTTGTTTGGAGGTGCAGGGCTCGGCAAAACCGTAATCTTGACTGAACTTATTGCAAGAATCGCGAGTGCTCATGGTGGAAATTCTGTTTTTGCCGGGGTAGGGGAGCGAACCCGTGAAGGAACAGACTTATGGCTTGAAATGCAGGAAGCCAAGATTGGCGACACGGGTCGAAGTGTCATTGAACAGACCTGTATGGTTTTTGGTCAAATGAATGAACCGCCCGGCGCACGACTTCGAGTTGCACTCTCCGCACTTACCATGGCTGAATACTTTCGAGATACGACTGGAACAGACACACTGCTCTTCGTTGATAACATATTTCGTTTCTCTCAGGCAGGAAGCGAAGTAAGTGCTCTTCTCGGCAGAATGCCGAGTGCCGTGGGTTACCAGCCAACGCTTGCTACTGAGATGGGCGGTCTTCAAGAACGAATTACATCGACAGAGAAAGGGGCTATCACTTCAGTGCAAGCCGTCTACGTACCTGCCGATGACCCGACAGACCCTGCACCAGCAACTGCTTTCGGCAATCTTGATGCATTCATTTATCTTGAACGATCAATTTCGGAAAAGGGAATTTATCCTGCAGTGGATCCACTTGCCAGTTCAAGCCGAATCCTTGATCCGCAGTATGTTGGAGAACGACACTACAACGTTGCTCGTCGTGTTCAGACAACCTTGCAACGATATCGAGAACTCCAAGATATTATTGCAATTCTCGGAGTCGACGAACTATCTGAAGAAGACAAACTCGTTGTTCATCGCGCACGACGAATGGAACGATTCTTATCTCAACCGTTTCTCGTTGCTGAAGTTTTCACAGGGAAGCCCGGCGAGATCACGAGCCTCGAAGACACGATTCGATCCTTTGAAGAACTCGCTGATGGAAAGTGGGATCACCTCCCTGAGCAAGCCTTCATGTATGTCGGCCCGATTGAGCAGGCCGAGGAACAAGCAAAGAAAATGGAAGAAAAAGCAAAGGCTTAAGTCACTCCCTCATAAAGCATCATGGCAACTACATCCTCCCAAAAACTTATTCGCTGCGTCATTGTCACCCCTGAACAAACGGTTTTAGATACAAAGGCCGCAGGAGTAGTACTTCCATTAGACGATGGAAGCCGGGGCATTGCTGCAGGGCATGCACCATTTATTGGTCGCCTTGGAGCTGGTGAGGTGAAACTTCTTGGGGTTACCGGAGGGAATGGAGGAGAAACAACTATTCGCACCTTTATCGACGGTGGATTCACTGAAGTTGGCAATAACGAAGTAACCGTGATCACACAGCAGGCCTCAGATTCCGGATCCATTGATTTAGTAGAAGCAAAAGCAGATCTTGAGCGACTGCTTGCACAAAAAGCTGTCGGTGATGAGCAAATAAATTCACTCCTTAATGCCGAATCAACCGCTCGTGCTCGACTCCGAGCCGCACACAAGCCAAAGAAATAAACTAATCTAAGTAGCTCTTTTTGGTGAGAGATCTTTGGGCTATATCCGATAGTCCAACTCAGAGGGATTCGTCTCTCCACGCATTCGTAATTTTGGCTTTTCAAGACAAACGGTAGTTCGTGGTTCGATAGAACGAGTAATCCACACATTACTACCAATCACTGAGTCGTGTCCAATGACCGTCACACCACCGAGAACTGTTGCATTCGCGTAAATCACAACACGATCACCTATCGTGGGATGCCGCTTCGCCCCCCGCACCAGCTGCCCCTCAGCATCAGTCGGAAATGATACAGCTCCAAGTGTCACGCCTTGATAAAGCTTCACGTGACTACCAATCTCACATGTTTCTCCAACGACCACGCCAGTGCCATGGTCTATAAAAAAATGATCTCCAATGGTTGCACCGGGATGAAGATCAATGCCGGTGCGAGAGTGGGCCCATTCAGCCATCATTCTTGGGATCAGGGGTACAGCGAGTTGCTGTAGCAAATGAGCAAGGCGATGAATGGTCACAGCCTCGAGCCCTGGATAACAAAAGATAATTTCATCGAGTGTACGCACTGCAGGATCACCGTCGTAGGCTGCCTGAACGTCAGTGGCAAGAATCCGTCGGAGTTCTGGAATCTGCTCAAGAAACTCCACAGCTTTCGCCTGCCCCAACGCTTCAAAATCAGCCTCATCCACACAATCCTGAACCGCATCCGGCACGTTAGAGGTCCGACGACCCGCAGCCTCAGCAACCTGGGTCGCTGCAAGACTGTGCCGTAGAGCACGGCCAATTTGTATAGTTAATTTATCGTGTAATCCATCAATGAGATCACCAACATGATACGTAACATTGCCAAAATGAAGATTCTCCCTTCGGCGATATCCCGGATAGAGGATCTCCTTGAGATCCTCGCATACTGTGATAATTGACTCATAATTTGGCAGCGGACAGTGCCCAAGGTAATTTGTTGTTGGCACCTCCCGATAGGTGTCAACAATTCGCTGTGTCAGCTTTGGAAGCTGTTCTTTGAGCCGCAGATCAGTTGCCATGGTGTTTATCTAGCACGGTTGCTTGAACTATTCGGATACCCCTTCGAGAGATTCGACCCACACTTAGGTCAAAGTTGAATTGAACTTCCGGAATACATCACACCCGGGAAACAGGGCAATTTCTGCGGGCATTATTGTCAGTATTACAGTGTTTCGTTTGACGCTTCAATCGCCGCAGACAGAGTTAAGCCACCGTCGTACAAGGCTCTTCCGACAATGCAGCCCGCCGCACCGGTTGCTGCGATCGCTCGTAAATCATCCGAATTCGCGACACCTCCTGATGCCACGACCGGATGAGGGGAGGCCTGTACCATTGCTTCGAGAGCCGGAAGGTTTGGTCCCTGCAACATACCATCTCGAGCAATATCGGTATAAACAATGGCTGCAAGCGGTAAATCAGCTGACTGAATAGCCACATCGACAGCCTGTTGCGAACTTGTTTCAAGCCACCCTCGTGACGCAAGTTTTCCCTCCCGGGCATCGAGGCCAAGAACCAATGTATTCGGAAACGAATTCGCCAGTTTGGAAAAAAGCTCTGGCTGCTCAATCGCAATGCTTCCAATGACAAGTCGTGATACACCAGCTTCCAAATACGACTCTATTATCTCTTGAGAACGAATACCACCGCCCACCTGGCAGGGCACACCAGCGGCTATGACCATCCGCTGGATCAATTCTGCCTGCACAGCGGCACCATCTTTTGCTCCCTCAAGGTCAACGATATGAAGACGACGACTCCCTCCATTGATAAATTGATTCACCGTCTTGACTGGATCTTCCCCGAAAATAGTTTCACGACCATAGTCGCCTTGCTGCAGCCGTACACAACATCCTCCACGGAGATCGATTGCTGGCCAAAGTTCCATTGAGCATTCCTTCACATTACAGGCTATTAAACATGATCAATAAAATATTTCAGTAAACGCATACCGACCGATTGACTCTTTTCCGGGTGAAATTGTGTTGCGAGCAGTCGTCCGCGTGATACTCCAGAACAAAAAGAATCGCCATAATTTGTTTCAGCAATAACAATACTTGTGTCTGATGGTCGAACGTAGTAAGAATGAACGAAATAAAAGAAATGAGAGTCCTGGGCACTTCCACCAAGCACTTCTGCAACGTGGCTTCCCCTGCGCCATCTGACCTCATTCCATCCCATGTGTGGAACTTTCAAGTCGTCCAAGCACTCAAATCGACATACATCACCTGCAAACACACCTAATCCATCGTTCCGGCCGCCCTCCCAACCAGTTTGAAACAGAAGCTGGAGGCCCATGCAAATGCCCAGAAAAGGAAGGTCAGCAGCAATGTGCTGCTGAATAGGTTCCACAAGACCACGTTCTCGCATTGCTACCATGGCATCAGAAAAAGCACCTACCCCCGGAAGAACAAGCCGTTCTGCCTCGGAGATACGGTTTGGGTCTGAGGTAATTTCCGCAACGACACCATGCCTTTCGAACGCCTTCTGGACACTTCGCAGATTGCCGCTGCCATAATCTATAATCGTGGTCATAACTGCAGTGTAAGCGGCAGTTTGATAAGAGAAAGGGGGTGCTAGTTTCCCCCCACGGGTGCTAGCAATGATCCGAAAAACAAGCTCGAAACAGCAGCTTATGAGGTGCTATTTCGGGCTTGTTTCTTACTGAGAATTCTGAGCTGGCGCCTGCTCTGGGTAAATAACGCATTCGACCCGACGATTTCGCTGTCTGCCCGCAGCCGTCGCGTTTGAGACAACCGGGTGATTAGCACCATGTGCAACCAAGAACATCTGTCTGTCACTTAACGGTGTTCGAGTCGCAAGAAAATCAAAAACTGTAGAGGACTGGGCCGTTGTTAGCTGATGGGCTGACTGCCAAGATGATTCTTCAAGCGACTCAGTATCAAGATGTCCTTCAATTCCAAGAAAATGACGCGGAAAGACTCTTTCCAAATCTGCTGCTAATTGAGTCAACAACGATGCGCCGACAGGCAAAAGATTGGCCGTACCGGACTCGAACAGTCGATCTGAAGATACTTCGACACGAACAACACTTCCGTCTAAACGTACCTGAAGATTATCAAGAGCGAGCTGACCCATCGCTGAGCGCATGGCTGCAATAACTTCTACCGTCGAGGGCAATGCGGTAGAACCTGTCACCTGACCTGACGTTTCTGGACGAGCCACGACTCTACTTGCTGCAAGTTGAGCAGTCGTACTAGCGAGTTGCTCTCGAATCGCAGAGAGTTCTTCCTGCATGAGCTGATTTTCTGTCTGACTCCGAGCCAATGCACCCTCCAACTGAACACTATCAAGCGAACTATACGATGGAACCTCCGGCAAACTCGGTAATGCCCGAGGGAGGGTATGTGCAGGCGCAGCAACGCCAGGCGGTGGCTCAAGACTTATCATCGCTGGGGCAGCCTCAGGGCGCAGAAATTTCGATGAGCAGCCGGTACCAGCTGCAGCAACCAAAAGCACCAACACAAATCGGACACAATGTCTACACATACTTCCAAAATCACAAAAGAAGGCAGGAGTAATCGGAGAATAGAGAAGACACCCACCCTGAGCAAGGCCGCGATCCGATTATTTTCTTCGAGATTTTGACTATATATCCGATGATTTTCCAGGGTTTTCTGAAAATCAAGCCATTGGCCAATTTTTTTCCCGTACCCACCGCCAGATGAAAAGAGTTACTGCAGTAAGCAGAACCACCAGGATCAGGACGGTTCCGAGCTGCACCACATCATCGAAAATGAATGAAAACCGGCTCCACACTGACTGCCAAAAAAGAGTAATCATGACTGCTGCTAGGCAAAGGCTTGGACCGAACGGCAGTTCATTTTCACGATGCAAAAAAAACTGTATGAGACCATGCGCAAGTCCAATAAACGTCGCAAGAAAAAAAGTTAACACAGCAGGTTGCCAACCAAGCCAAATACCTACCATTGCCATTAGGGTAACGTCTCCCATACCCATTGCTTCACGACCAAGTGCAGCTGAGGCACCAGCTCGGGTAATCCAAACAATACCCGCTGAAATAGCCAACCCAATCATCCCGCTCTGCGTTGCTGCCAAACGTATGCCGCCATATAAATTCACAATTAAGAGAATAGCGACCCCAACTACAAACACGATGTTGCGAGGCTCTTTCATACATTGAATTGCTCTCTGGACAACGCCCTGAGACATCACACTGGTTTTTATCGTCCAGCGAGATGTACACGCAACCCACCATAAGATGAAGATAACAATTCCCATAACAAGATGCGGCATACTAGAACCAATAGTTCTCGAAGAATTTAACGGTCCCCACCCAACTAAGAAGTCTGCTGTAAGGTCCGCAGCCGCGAAAGACCGCTCAGTCACAGCGGTTACAGGAAGCAGTACTTGTGGAAAAACCGCCATAGCAACAAGCCCACAGATAACTCCAGGTGTTGTAATAACGTCAGGTATAACCCGATAACGAATATCGACCCAGGCTGCAGCAGCAAGAAACCAGAAAAAAACTAAATGCCCCCCAGCCCTCAAGACTAAAGCAGTGGTCGCCGTTGACGGACCAATCACATTTTGCACCAAGAGCCCTTGTGAGATTACTTCCCACCATACAACTCCTACTGCAGTCGCACCGCCCAATAGTATCACTAAAACAATACTCTGCGATTCCGACTCATGAGAATCTTGCACGTGACTGCTATGACTTATTTCTGTCATTCGAATTTCTTCGAGCAGCCAACTCATACACCGATTCAATATATATCCCGCCAAACCACCGGCGACGCCTGAAAGAGCGAGAACGACAACCGTCGCACTACCATTCATAAGCTGGCTCCCTCGGATAGATCATCGGCCTGTAATGAACAACTGTCATTCGTAACGAGCCACTTCACAACTTTTTCTACAATGGCCGAAACAGTCTCTCCGTCCGTAGTAATGTGAACGCCTGCAACCTCATCGTAGTATGCTTCTCGATCTGCAAGTGCTTGCTCCACTTCAGAATAAACGTCTCCACCAGCAAGCGGTGGGCGCCGGGTGGCTGTTGTTGCATCGAGTGCAAGACGCTGCTGAGTTTCAGCAACCGATGCCGAGACCCATACGACGGGCACTCTAGCATTACGAATCATTTCCCGGTTTTCTTCACGCAGAACAACACCACCGCCTGTTGACAATATGTCGCCTGAACCCTTCAGGAGCTCGCGTAAAACCAACGTCTCTTCATCTCGAAATGATGATTCACCGTGTTCCTGTATAAATGCTCCGACGGCACATGCATGCTTTTGCTCAAAAACCTCATCAGCATCTATTACAGGGCAGTCAAAATATCTTGAAACCCCCTCAGCAATGGTTGTTTTCCCAGAAGCTCGGTAACCCACGAGTATTAGACGAACCACGAACTCCTCCTCTGAGCATGAGCCCATCTTTTATTCGACGATTCTCACGGATGATGTTGCTTGTTTGAGTGCCGATCTCATCACACCCTCTGGTGGTGCATCACCATGCCAGATCTTAAATTGCTCAGCAGCCTGACGAACAAACATTTCCACACCAGTCACTACCCGACAGCCAACCTCCCGTGATTCTTTGACTAACAAAGTATTTTCTGGATTATATACAGTATCAAAAACTACCATGTAGGGCCGTAAATGATTTGCCCCAAACGGTGTTTCATTTACTTTGGGATGCATTCCTATTGGAGTCGCATTCACAATACAGTCATAGGGAAGTCGCTGACGAGCCGCCCAGTCAACCACTTTACCATTAACTAGTTCCGCAAGTGCGGTAGCACGTGCTGCAGTACGAGACGAAACCGTTACTTCGACACCCTGTTTCTTCAAGCCAAAAGCGATTGCTCGAGCAGCGCCACCGGCCCCTAATATGAGTGCTGTCTTCAGTCCAAGGCGTCCACCAAAACCAGCGTCCTGTGCTTCAAGGGCACCCTGTATCGCAGAAATAGCTGCAGTCACATCGGTATTAAAAGCTGTGCTTTCTCTTGTCTCGGAATCAAACGATATTGTGTTAGCGGCTCCAATCTCTTCCACTAAGTCACCCTGCGAAGACACAAAATCTAAAACACTTTCTTTATGGGGTATCGTTACGCTCAAGCCAGAAAGTGGCCAATGGTCTGCTTTCTGCAGAAAATCTTTCAAATGACCTTTTGGAACAAGAAACGGGAGATAAACCGCATCAATACCAGCAGCTGCACAGGCTGCATTATGAACAACCGGACTGAGACTATGACCGACCGGATCTGCCACCACACCGTAAACCTTCGTTGAAGGGGTGATTGCATCATATTGATACCTGTCACAGAGTTGCCTCCAGGGGATCTGTCCTGGTGCCAAAATTTTCTCTGGATTAAATGGCGCAAAGGTAAAAGCTGCACCAAATCGACCCGCGAGCACCCGGCTTGGGGTTCCAATCTCACCCATACAAAGTCCAACGGTAGGGGTGTTACTTGATTGGATTAATTCGAGCATTCGAAGGTTATCATTTGGATGATTCGCAAGAGTCGCTATTTTTACGACATCTGCATCAAGGTCAGCTAAATAGGAATGAAGACCCCGAAGATCATTGGGTGTTCTTTTAAAATCATGAAAACTTATAATCCGTTTAGTTTTACCAAAACGAGGTATGGACTTCGCGATATCGTCTTCGAGATCAACATAGTCTACGCCCTCAGCGATCGCGGTACGAAGAACCGTTAGTCGCTCTTCTTCCGTACGTTCCCAATGACCTCCATCCTGTTTGCGTCGGCATGTTGCAATTACGGGACAGGGGCGGTCAGCAAGAAGCCGTTTAACCTGAACCTTACGCTGAATGCAATCCAACCGTAGCTCTACTAGGCCAACTTTCTGCTGACCAAGATGCCGCAGTTCAGTCAGAAGATATCGATGACGACCCCTAGCGAGGCTGACGCAAATCATATAAACACAACTCTTACTTGGTTCAATATAGATACAGACTTTTCAATTTACATGTAATTTTATTTGAGGCAGCACAGTAAGCAATGCTTGTCATGTCCGCCGGAATTGTTTATCGAGTTCTTGCCTCGACAACACAAGCGAAGTTGGCCTGCCATGAGGGCAATGACCTGTCCCTTGATAACGATGTCGATCTGCAACAAGTGTCTCTACCTCTACCTGCGACAAAGCATCGCCAGCTTTGATTGCAGCACGACACGAAAGACTATGGAGCACCTCGTCTACTACGGCTCGATGATCACCGCCATTCGCAGCTAAGGCAGTGAGTCGACTTACAACCTCTTGAATAATCTCTGACGCTGGCGTCCTTCCTACTAAGGCTGGCTTCCCCCGCACGACAACAGTATTACCACCGAATGATTCTACCTTCACGCCAGCATTTGACAAAACATCAAGATGATTTGTGACAACCTCAAACTCTGCGGATGTGAGTTCTACTTGCTCTGGGATCAATAGTGGTTGAACTTCAATCACGCCATTTGACATGCGGGCACGAAGCTGTTCATAAAGCACTCGTTCATGCAAAGCATGCTGATCAATAACTTCTATGCCCCCATCTGCTTCAACAATCAGGTACCGTTGATGCATCTGAACTGCTCGTTCTTCAGGGATTTTATTTTCCGTGACTCCTGGCAAGTTCTCTTGCGTAGCAACACTGTCTTCTCCAGTTCTGGAAGAACTCATCCCTGATAAACCAAAGCCGCGGTCTGATTCATCCCGGACACAACCACCTTCATGCCGAGGCTCATTTCTAGCACCTTCCTCTCCTTCAGAGAAAGACTGCTGCCGCTTCCAGATATTCTCCGCTGCCGCCAATCCAGCTGAAGCCGATGAATGGTTTCGTGGTGGCTCAAAAGCAGTGGGGCCATCAACGGCAGCAATTGCACGCCGCACTGCGAGCAAAACAAGCCTATGTAGACGACCAGGATCACGAAACCGCACTTCCGTTTTAGCTGGATGAACATTCACATCTACGTACTGCAAGGGCACCTGTAATTGCATAAAGACAATCGGCTGTCGCCCTGAAAGCAGCCGACCACGGTAGCCTTCTTGTACTGCATGCATAACAGAGCGGTCACGAAATGGCCGACCGCTTATGAAGAAGTGCTGAAACCTTCCACTTGCCATATCATCTTCAGGCCTACCGAGGAGAGCCACGACCGATATATCGTCGTCAACTTCTTTCGCATAAAGCAAGCGGCTCGCTAGCTGACTTCCATAAATATCGGCGATCCGTTGCCGCCAGTCACCAACTACAGGCAAATCATGCACTCGTCTTCGATTGTGAGTGAGTGAAAATGCTATTTCTGGATGTGCCAGTGCTGTTTTGACAAAAGCCTCTGATGCGTGAGACCATTCTGTGGCCGGTGTCTTGAGAAATGCCCGCCTCGCTGGAATCTTGGAAAATAGCTGGTGCACCTCGACCGACGTCCCAAGCCCACAACCCTCAGGCTGAACGCCTCGATTCAAACCACTATCGACCTCAAGGCGGCTACCGGTACCTAACGCGGTTCTAGTTCGAACAACAACGCGCGCAACCTCAGCGATTGATGCAAGTGCCTCACCTCGAAAACCAAGCGTCTCGATTTTCTCAAGGTCATCTGCACTTCGCAGTTTACTTGTAGCGTGCGGTGAAACAGCAAGGGGCAAATCATCTGCTTCTATCCCACATCCATCATCAACAATTCGAATCAAGGCAACACCGCCTTGCTCTAATTCCGCATCGATACGAGTAGGGTCCGAATCGAGTGCATTTTCAAGAAGTTCTTTAACGACGCTTGCTGGCCGTTCAACTACTTCGCCAGCAGCGATTCGATTAATCACGGAGGTAGGTAATGACTGTATCTTCCCCATACTTGAATATCCGACTCTCTTTCAGAACGCCGCCTTACGTAACGACTAAAAACCAAGAATGACTCAATGTTGTTTTTGAGATGACATCCTAGTGAAGCTTGTATTCTTTGATCTTGCGATATAGTGTTCGTTCTCCAATACCAAGCATTTCTGCCGTCTGCTCCCGGTTTCCAGCCGCAAGTTTGAGTGTTTCGCCAATAAAAATTTTCTCAATCTCATGAAGAGGGCGGCCAACGAGGGATGCAACACCGTTACTCTCTTCATTGCCTTCTGTACAAATTCCCACCACATGTTCAGAATTCGGTTCTAGCTCAAGTGGCAGGTCATCAACATCAAGTGATTCATCACAGTCAACAACGATCATACTTTCAATTACATTCCGAAGCTGACGGACATTTCCAGGCCACGAGAATGCCAGTAGCTTGAGCCTTGCATCACGAGTCATGCTCTTAATTGTTTTCTGATGACGCCGAGATAATTGCTTCATGAAATGCTCTATGAGCAATGGAATGTCGGCAGACCTTTCTTGGAGACTCGGAATTACAATCGTAACAACTTTCAGACGATGATAGAGATCACTACGAAAAGTGCCTCCTTCAACTGCATCTTCAAGATTCCGATTTGTTGCAGAGAGTATTCGCACATTTACCCGAACAGGCTGATTCGAGCCGACCCTCGTAATCTCCCCTGACTCAAGAACGCGAAGCAATTTGATCTGAGTGGCCATGGGCATATCTCCAACCTCATCAAGGAAGAGCGTCCCGCCATCAGCAAACTCAAATTTCCCAACACGATCCGAGGAGGCATCGGTGAACGCGCCTTTAATGTGGCCAAAAAGCTCGCTCTCGAGAATATTCTCACTCAAAGCCGCACAGTTAAGTGCTACAAAAGGCTTCTTTTTCCTCGGGCTATTCTGGTGAATTGCCTGAGCAACAAGTTCTTTCCCCGTCCCTGTTGCACCCTGAATGAGTACAGTCGCATCAGTCGGCGCAATTCGCTTAAGACGCTCAATGACCGCTCGCATCTGCGTGCTCGACCCTACAACTCCTTCAAAGCCAAATCGCTCATCGAGGCGGCGATTGAGTTCAAGATTCTGTAATCTTAGCCGAACTCCGGCAGATGCTTTTTCAACAGCCTCCCTTAGCTGAGTAAGTTCGAGTGGTTTTTGCAAATACGTGAAGGCACCTTGCTGCATCGCTTCCACCGCTGATGGTACCGTTCCGTGACCAGTGACAACAATAACTTCAGTCTCGGCAGATGACTGCTTAGCCAACTTAAGAATCTCAAGGCCACCAATGTCATTCATCATCAGATCAGTAACAACAACATCAAATGAATCTGCATCAAGTTGCTCGGCACCTTCATTACCACCACCAGCGACCGTCACATTATAGCCAAGTCGCTCAAGGCCTTCACCCACTGTACGCGCATGCACAATATCATTATCAACTACAAGAACGCAGACAGATCTCGCGATTCCATCAATATTTCCTGAAGAGCTATTCCCAATTGAATGAGTCGACATCTTTCACCAACGATTCCATTAAAAACCACACCGTTTTACGTTTTATGCCCAGCCGCTTCTGTTGGCAACCGTGGCGGGGCTGGCAACCATATCGCCAACTTTGTACCTCGACCCGGAGCACTCTCAATATCAATTGATCCGCTGTGAGCCTCGATAATCTTTCGAGCGGTTGGCAGACCAAGCCCCGACCCTCCTTGTTTGGTCGAGTAGAACGCCTCAAACACCCGAGCAAGTGTCTCAGCTCCCATACCAGGGCCAGTATCGATCAATTCAATCATGACGCCGAGCCCAGCAGCACGCGTCCTCACCATCAACTGGCCACCTTCTTCCATCGCTTGAGTCGCGTTAATCAAGAGATTTAATATTGCAGACCGAAATGTTTCCCGATCAATTCGCACTGCAGGCAATTCCGGGTCGAGATATCGCACAAGCTCAACGCCTGCATCATCAGTACGAGGTTGAAAAAAATCTAGCAACTGCTCAAGCTCCACGTTGAGATTGCCTGGCTCTGGGTCTATTCCTTCCTGCCTCGAAAAATCCAAGAAATCATCCAACAGTTTCTGCAAACGATCGCATTCTTGCCGAACAAGATCAATTTTTGCTTTTGCACGGCGGGCTGTCTGATTCGCTGCCGACTCATCGCCGAGCGAACTGATATCTTCTCCGAGCAATTCCATATTTAAACGGATGCTCGACAGCGGGTTTCGAATCTCGTGAGCAAGCTCGCTTACGAGTTTTACTAACTCCGCATATGTATCACCCTCACCTGGAATTTGATCCGTGTGCAGAGCTGGTTGTCCCATAATCACAGCGTCCAAAATATGCTGGACTTCTTCAGAATGTAACCTCTCCGCAGGGTTCTCAATGAGATGGCCCTGCAGAGAGGAATTTCTTCAAACTATTCAGTTTCTGAGGCTGGCTCCGCATCAGCAGTAGCCTCTTCCATGGCTGCGCGGCGACTCAGTTTCACGCGATCCTGTTCGTCAACAGCAATCACCTTAACTCGCATTGTGTCACCGACCCGGCACACGTCACCAACATTCCCAACATACTCATTCGAGAGTTCACTAATATGACATAAGCCATCTTTACCTGGAACAAGCTCAATGAAGGCACCAAAATCTTTGACGCTCGTTACACGACCTTCATAGATTCGACCAATCTGAATCGATGCCGTAAGGGCTTCAATTTTTGCAAGCGCTGATGTCGCACTTTCGGCATCGTGACTTGCAACAGTAACGGTTCCGTCATCTTCTACTTCAACATTCGCTCCTGTTGTTTCCTGAATAGAGCGAATTGTCTTCCCACCAGGACCGATAAGGAGGCCTATCTTCTCAGGATCAATATGCGTCCGTAATAACCGTGGTGCCCACCCTGATATTTCATCGCGAGGTCTCCGTACTGACGAAAGCATTGCACGAAGAATTTCAAGACGGGCCTCTCGAGACTGTGCAAGAGTTGCCTTAATAATGGCAGGTGATATTCCGTTAATTTTTAGGTCAAGCTGAATACCAGTGATACCATTTTGCGAACCTGCAATCTTGAAGTCCATATCACCAAAATGATCTTCGTCACCAATAATATCCGTCAGAAGAGTCCATTTATCTTCTGATTCTTTTACCAGACCGACCGAAATGCCAGCGACAGGATTCGTAATTGGCACACCCGCAGCCATTAAACCAAGGGTCGCACCACAAACCGATGCCATCGAACTAGATCCATTCGACTCCAAAATGTCCGAAATTACACGAATCGTGTATGGAAAAACATCCGGGTCAGGAAGGACCGGCTTGACACTTCGCTCGGCAAGAGCTCCATGGCCAATTTCTCGACGGCCAGGCCCACGAATGGGCCGAACCTCACCTACGGAGAACGAAGGGAAGTAATAGTCAAGCATGAACTTCTTCGAGTATTCCTCGAACAGACCATCGACTCGCTGCTCGTCTTTGCCAGTTCCGAGCGTCACCGTTACAAGTGCCTGAGTTTCTCCACGCTGAAAAAGAGCTGATCCATGAACACGGGGCAGTAGGTCGACTTCGCATTCGATTGATCGTAACGACTTAGAATCTCGACCGTCTGGACGAGTACCACCAAGAATCAACTCTCGAATAGCATGCTCTTCGAGGCCATGCCAAACGTGCGAAAAGTCACCCTCACTCACGGCGTCATCACTACCTGCATTGTCGGCGGGACAAACCTCACTCTTCGCGCGATCTTTAAGAGCCTTTACAGCCTCGCCTCGCTCAAGTTTCCCTGTGATTCCTGCTGCTGCTAAAAGCTCCGCGTAGTACGCCGACTTGAGACGATCTCTGAGCGGAGCATAGTTTGGTAATTCGTATTCTTTCTTGGGCTTACCTGCCTTGGCTGTGAGCTCTTCTTGCATTTCACAGATTGTGATAATAACCCGATGTGCCTCGTCTAACGCTTCAAGCATTCGCTCTTCTGGCATTTCACGAGCAAAACCCTCAATCATGAGAATTGCTGTCTTACTACCGGAAACAACAAGATCAAGATCACTCTCCTCAAGTTGGTCCTGCGTTGGAAACGGTACGAATTCTCCGTTTACCTGCGCTAATCGCACATTACCAATTGGACCTTCAAAAGGTAACGGCGAAATGCAGAGTGCGGCAGATGCACCAATCATCGCCAGAATATCTGGATCGTTCTGGCGATCACTTGAGAGTGTCTGTGCCTGAACTTGAACTTCATCATGAAATCCTTCAGGAAATAGCGGCCGGATGGGGCGATCGATCAGGCGACTTGTAAGTGTTTCTTTCATTGTTGGTCGGCCTTCTCGCTTCAAAAAGCCGCCTGGAAACTTACCTGCTGCCGCAGTTCGCTCCCTATAATCACAGGTCAGTGGGAAAAAATCTATTCCTGCGCGTGGTGCTCCCGTTGCCGCAGCAACAAGGACTGTTGTTTCTCCATAAGAGACCAACACACTCCCAGCGGCTTGCTTTGCCAGCAAACCAGTTTCAAGTCCTAATACTTCCTGCCCCACCTGCCGTTCAACTCTATGTTTCATTCTTATTAATTCCTTCCTTCTTATTCATTTATCACTCCCAATACCCGATGCACCAGTTTTTAACTAATAATGACGGGACTTAAATATGAGAGCGTTCACCAAAACCGTTAATTTTCATTGCACTAAAATCGAAACCATCGTGACCCCAATCCCTCTTAAGATCACAAGAAATTGAAGTTTCATCGCAACGGATATAGAGAGAATCAAGTCCAACAGTGAACAAAGATGTTAAACATCTTTTCGCCCCACTTAGAAACCGCAGTCGATTCAAGCAGCCAGAGCGGTTTGCCAGAACTACTTACGAATACCAAGACCACGAATAATATCGAGATACCTCTGCGGAGCGACACGTTTGAGATAATCGAGAAGTCGTCTGCGTCGACTGACCATGAATAAAAGACCTCGACGACTTGCAAAGTCTTTCGAATGCTTTTTAAAGTGATCAGTCAAATGTGTGATTCGTGCGGTAAGTAGCGCGATCTGTACTTCTGCAGAACCTGTGTCTTCTTGCCCACGGCGATGGGCGCCTATGAGCTCTTGCTTGCGTTCCTTAGTCAGCGTCATCTTCGTTATTCGCCCTCCGTGGGCGATTAGTAGGTTGTTTTCTCTAAATCTGTTACTGGCAAAAGTGTACCTTTCGACAGTAAAAATGCAATAAGAGTTACGGGAACTACACCATACCGTCCGCTAGGCACTTTTTGCAGCAACCTCGCCACCACCGGAGTTCACAGTTTGCCCCGCACCACGTGGTGTATGGACCACGTTCCAGACAAGGCCCAGTCGCTCCATTGCCAAAATGACCCAATAGGTCATATCAAATTCCCACCATTTGTGTCCGTGTGCAGCCATTCTCTGAAATGCATGATGGTTGTTGTGCCACCCCTCTCCAAAGGCAAGGAGCCCGACCCACCAAAGGTTCCGAGAATCATCAGTCGTCTCATAGTTTCTGTAGCCCCAGATATGCGTGGCTGAGTTCACAAACCATGTTACATGGAAGACGTAGACCATTCGAACAGCAAGTCCCCAAAGCAACCATGAAATTCCAGTCTGGGGACCATAAATTGCCCAGCCAGTCGCCAACAAACCGCCACCGATCACAAAATGCCAAAGCAAAAACGTTTTGTGAAAAAAAATAGCACCGGAATCTTTTGCTAAATCAGGCGCCCAACGTTTCACGTGAGCATCGACCTCAGCCGCTGAATGCTGGGGAAAGAGCCAAAGCATGTGGCTCCAAAGGCCGCCGTCTCGCGGACTATGTGGATCACCCTCTTGATCACTGAATGCATGATGTTTGCGGTGATTCGCTACCCATACAATGGCAGAACCCTCACCAGAAATCCCACCTACAAATGCAAAAAACCATCGAACGGGTGTCGAAGTAACAAAACTTCCATGAGTGAGTAGGCGGTGGTATCCAAGAGTCACACCGAGGCATCCAGTCACCCAGCACAGAACAAGACAGATAGCGAGACCAGACCAAGAAAAGTAAAACGGAGCAGCCAAGGCAGCTACATGCATACCAGCAATCCAAATAAGCGTTGGCCAATCAATCCCATTTTCTCCAGCATCCTTTCCATCTGATCGTGGCTCTGTCTTGGTATCGCCAGAAATTTCAGTCGCCGTTGCCTTCACTGCGTCAGGACCATGAATGGCAGCTCGACCAAATTGGCAAGCCTCGTCCTTGAGATCGATGGACCGACGTGACTTATCATCTGAAGCCGCTGAAGAAGCCGCTGGCAAAAGGGTGCTCGGAGTCATGGATTTTCCTGAATATGCGTTGGTACTACGATCTCCCGCCTAATATCTGACGGAGATGACTATAGTCTTACCAAATACCTGATTCCGGCCATGCCACTCGGTCGAAAACCCGTTGGAGTAATGTCAAAAGTACGTCAAAATCTAATTTTATGACTGGTTATAGACACATTTGCCGCGAATTACGCTGAAGTTTCAACGATACCCGTTCGATATCGGCAAAACAGAAAGCAGCCATGCTGTGACATCAGTTCCCGGAACGGCTGGGGGTCGCGTCCCCGAAAGAAGCCATGCAAGACGATCTAGAGTTGCCGCCTGGACCGGTTCGAGAATAACTGGCAACCCCTGAGACTCCAAAAGACAACCCGATCGCCCGGGTAAAGCCCGCAACTGCAGGCCTCCCGAATCGATCACTAAACCAAAACCAAGCCGTTGAAATGATCGTGCCTGACTACCATTAAGGTGATGATACGCTTCGTCAACTCTGCATCCCAATATTCTTACAAGACGGTCTAGCCACACTTGCTCAATCTCACCGCGATCAGCAACACACACGCAATCAATATTTTCAATACGACTTCCTGACCACAAAAACTTATTCAAAGTGATCTCGGCTGCGCCTTGAAGATGCGAAGGCAACATTGATGTCGTCGCATCTAAATCAACATGATCTATCGCTCCAGAACATTCCGCACTCCAATATCCACCCGCATTAGAGATATCAATGTGCCCTGAGAAAACTGCCTGTTCTCCAAAGTGCCAGTGCCTGCCACCACTCTCCCGAAGTGCTGCAAAAATAAATGGAACCGGGAGCATCTCAGATGTATTTACTTGTACTTCCGTAACGTATCTTTCTACAGAGTCACTACGTGAACCATGCTTTGATACTCGTGCGACACGAATCTCATTTTCATCATCATCATCATCTCGAAAAAAGAAACGAATTCCACGCCCGGATCCAGCAGAAACACATTCAATACGAAGTGGTCGCACTCTACTATTCTCTATTGAACCAGAGCCCTGCCATGCAAATTCTTTAATATCAATTACGTAATCTTTTTGAAACTGAACAGGCTCTGATAGCCATCGGTCTACAAGGTCGACAACAAATGAGATTGCATCTTGACCTAATACGAATCTATCAACTGCAAGTCGCACTTCATGCTTTGAATTAACAACAGATACGCTTGACAGAGACTGCCCGGCAACTGTGACACCCGAAAGCTTCAAGCATCCTGGCTGAGGATGCGTCATGCCCTCAACCTGAACTTGCCTCCCAAGAATCTTTGAGGCTTTGTCCGCAATTTGTTGGCGATACCCTTCTGATTGACGCAGGGCAGCGAAATAGCACAGGCAACAGGTCGGCACGACGCACAGAACGATAAATGCAAGCCTGATCCGCCATATTTTTACAGTTGACTGTTCGACGAACATCCTTGTTCAACTCCCGCCATGTGTAGCCGTCTTCGTAATCTAGCGACTCGCTACTAACTGTTGAAAAAGCTTCCAACGGGCCTGCATCTCTTCAATGCTGTCGCCCCCAAACTTGTCCACAAGTGCGGCTGCTACTGAAAAAGCGACCACATTTTCAACAATGACACTGCATGCACTTACTGCACAAACATCACTCCGCTCATATGCAGCCGACTCTGACTCCTTGGTCCTCAGATTAATTGAATCAAGTGGCTTTCGTAGCGTGCTAATTGGTTTCATTGCTGCACGGATGACGAGCGGTTGGCCATTCGTAATCCCGGCCTCAAGGCCGCCAGCATTGTTGGTCGGACGAACAAACCCAAGCGTTGGGCCAGATCGCGCACTCTGCTCATAATGGATCGGGTCGTGAACCTCTGAGCCAGGTCGTCTTGCAGCCTCGAAGCCCATCCCAATCTCAACACCTTTAATAGCTTGCACCGCCATGACGGCCTGAGCTAATTGACCATCGAGCTTACGATCCCACTGAGCATGAGTTCCTAGACCGATAGGCAGTCCATCTACACGCACTTCAACGACTCCGCCAAGCGTATCGCCATCTTTCCCGATCTTGTCGATAAGATTCTTGATGTGATCATCTTGCTCCGGATGGAGCGAGTAAACCTCACTCGAGTTTCGAATTTTTCGCAACTCCGGAAGCTCGCCATCACGGCCGCCGAGGACAACGCCCCCTAACTCAGTCACCCAGCCCGCGACCTCTATTCCGAACAAGGCCAACAATTGACGTGCAAGTGCCCCAGCCGCGACGCGAACTGCGGTCTCACGGGCACTTGCCCGCTCTAATACAGGACGAACTCCACCAAGATGTTTTATGGCACCAGGTAAATCTGCATGCCCAGGCCTGGGACGTTCAATATCATCCATTCGTTCGATCTTGGCATCACGATTAATCACCTGCAGCGCTAGCGGACTACCGAGTGTTTTACCTCTCCAAAGACCCGACAAAAATGTCACTGTATCTGTCTCGATACGCTGTCGTCCCCCGCGGCCATACCCTCCTTGACGCCGTTGCAACTCACTGTCAATAACATCCGTATCAACAGGAAGTCCCGCTGGAAAACCATCTACCAAGGCAGTTAGTGCCGGCCCATGAGATTCGCCAGCAGTCCAATATCGAAGCATGAGAAAATCTATAATCTGAGAGGTGTGAAAAAAGAAATACGCAACCCAATATTCCGACAAGGAAAACTTAAGCCTGTGTCAACGCAAAATTGAGCTTGTGTCAACAAAAAATCAAGCCTGTGACTATTTACAGTCTACTCATCAGGTCCTTTTGACCATAGAGTGTCAACCGGCCTCTAACAAGGCAGACTCCCTGTAAGTCTGTGGCAGACATCGAGATACTTTTGCCGCGTACCGTCGACTATTTCTGGCGGTAGAGGAGGGGGGGGACTTGTTCGATCCCAGTCGCAGGAAACCAGCCAATCACGAACGAATTGCTTATCAAAGGACTCTGGAACATTTCCCTTACCCACTGACCCAGACGGCCAGAACCGAGAACTGTCTGGGGTGAGGACCTCATCAATCAGCATTAATTGACCATTTTTATCATAGCCCCACTCAAATTTTGTATCGGCAAGAACAATACCCTGCCTTTCCGCAATGGTTGATGCCTTCTCGTACACTGCAATACTTTGCTTCCGCAACTCTGATGCGAGGGATTCACCGAGAGACTTCGCCATGGTTTCAAAAGAAATATTCTCATCATGCCCCTCAACTGCTTTGGTCGCAGGGGTGAAGACAGAACTTGGCAGCCTATCACCTGCACACAAATTGGATGGTAGAGAAATACCACAGACGGTACCCGACTTCTGATACTCAACAAGACCTGAACCAGCAAGCCAGCCGCGCACAACACATTCAAATGGAATCACATCAGCAGTTTTTACAAGCATTGAACGATCTCGAAGCAGTTCTAAATCAACTGTTGCAGGAAGCCCCATCTCACCAACATCCGTCGTCACAAGATGATGTGAAATAGACTGATTCTGTTCTGACAACCAGTCAAACCAAAACTTTGAAACAGCCGTCAATATCTTGCCTTTATCAGGTATTGGTGTCGGCAAGACCCAATCGAAAGCACTCACTCGATCTGTACTCACGATGAGCATGTGAGGTTCGTCTTGCAACTGCAACTTGTAACAGTCTCGGACTTTGCCACGAATCGGTGTTCCTATTGGCAAATTTGTTTCTATAACGGCAGAATGAATTGATGACATCATAGCCAGCTTTTTCTTTTATAAGACGCGACATTCAGGAGGCTGTGACAATAACAAAACAATCGCCACGAACGCCAAGAATGCTTGAAAACACCTGGTTAGCATCCTAACAAAAATCTCGTGACATTCGTGGCAAACCGACAAGCGATGGCCCATCAGCATGGCTTTCATCCCAGGCTGCCAGCTGTTCTGCCAAGAGATGCACCACTTCACCACGCCGCTGAATGCGACCTTCAATCATCAAGACCGGTGCACGCCTATCTTGAGCATCGCAATGTTGCCAGACAGCTTTTGGAACAACAGCGTTCATAGTGCCTGTTTCATCTTCGAGTGTTAAAAAGATTATTCCTTTTGCTGTTGCTGGACGCTGACGTGACAAAACTACACCTACAACGACGACTCTACTACCTTCCGCCCGAGTACAGGCAGTAACAGCCGCCACAATTCCAAGCTGCGAAAGACGTTTACGAATAAATTGTAGAGGATGAGCCCCGAGAGACAGTCCTGATGTCTGATAATCTGACAGTACGTCCTCAAGAGGTGACGCTATCGGTAAATTCACTACCTCACCAGAACCACTTTTCATTTCATTCAAACCATGACAACCACCTACCTCAAATAATGGCATACTTCCGGGCTCAGGAGTACGCTCCATTGAGTCCCATATTGCCTGCCTTCGATCTCCAGCCAAACTCTTTAAAGCTCCAGCGCGTGCTAACGAAAGAAGCTGACTCTGTGTTACATGACATCGCCTCGCAAAATCTTGAACACTCACGAATCGACCTGATTTTCTAACCTGGCCAATACGAGAGCCGACTGTTTCACCAAGTCCGTGAACCTGCTCTAACCCAAGCCGAATGGCATGCAAGGATTTATCAGAAACTTCAAGCGTTGCATGCCATTCGCTACCCTGAACACAAACAGGCAAAATGGTCACTCCATGCTCTTGGGCATCACGAACAAGCTGGGATGGGGCATAAAAGCCCATTGGCTGACTGCCTAACAGCGATGCTGTAAACGCTGCTGGATAATGTGCTTTGAGCCAAGCTGATACATAAACCAACAATGCAAAGCTAGCAGCATGTGACTCTGGAAATCCGTATTCACCAAAACCTTTCAGCTGCTGAAAGACTTGCTCTGCAAACGTCGACGAGAGACCCCGCGACACCATTCCGTCTACTAGCCGTTGATGAAAGCCATGAATTACCCCTGTCCGACGCCAAGCCCCCATTGCTCGTCGCAGTTGATCAGCTTCACCTGGGGTAAAACCGGCAGCCACCACTGCAAGTCGCATCGCCTGCTCTTGAAACAGGGGTACGCCAAGTGTTTTTTCAAGCACTTCTCGAATTTCCTGACTTGGATAGCAAACCATTTCTTCTCCTTGACGTCGCCGAAGATATGGATGCACCATATCTCCTTGTATTGGTCCTGGACGAACAATTGCTACCTCGATAACAAGGTCATAAAAACAGGCTGGCTTTAAACGTGGCAGCATACTTCGCTGCGCACGACTCTCGATTTGAAACACTCCTACCGTATCTGCCTTTGAAATCATCTCGTATACACGTGGGTCTTCGGCAGGCACTGTTGCCAGAGTCAAGCACGGACCACCAACTTGCTTGACAAGATCAAACGTACGGTGAATAGCCGAAAGCATTCCTAACGCAAGGCAGTCAACCTTTAATATCCCAATTTCATCGAGATCATTTTTATCCCACTGAATAACCGTACGATTATCCATGCTAGCTTGCTGAATCGGCACTAATTCACAAAGATCACCTCGTGTCATAACCATACCACCCACATGCTGCCCAAGATGACGTGGGAAACCGATCAATTGCTTCACAATCATGATGAGTCGTTGGCCTGATTCACTACGTGGATTCACACCAGACTCTGTTAATCTTTCAGGCAATTGTTCTGCACTATCACCTACGTCAAGAATTCTCGCCAACTGATTAATTCGATCAAGTGAGAACCCAAGCACCTTGGCTACATCCCGAACAGCTGATCGCAACCGGTAACAGATCACTTCGGCAGTCATTGCCGAACGCATACGACCATAGGTTTGATAGATATATTGCAACACCTCCTCTCGCCGATGATGCTCGAAATCAATATCAATATCAGGAGCCTCTTGCCGTTCACGACTCACAAACCGTTCAAAAAGCACATTCATTCGAGCAGGATCGACTGATGTAATACCGAGGCAATAACAGATAGCAGAATTCGCTGCCGAGCCTCGCCCCTGGCAAAGAATGCCTCGTTGGCGAGCGAAACGAACTAAGTCAAACACAGTAAGAAAATATGCTTCATAGCCAAGCTCATGAACAAGAGATAGTTCGTGCTCTAAAAGACCGGCTACTTTTCCGGGGACTCTATTTAGATAACGCTTCCGTGCTCCTTTCCATGCTAAGTCATTCAAATAATCTTTTGGTGTCCGACCAGGCGGCACAACTGCATGGGGATACTCGTAATGCAAATCATCGAGTGAAAACGTACAGCGACTGGCAATCTCGAGCGTACGATCTACAGCATCTGGGAGCATGGAAAAACGTTCGACAACCTGCTCCACACATTGCATGTGACGCTCACCGTTCGACAGCAACTCTCCTTGAATCGAATCAATTGTCCTACCATGCCGAACTGCAGCAAGAACATCGTGGAGTGGCTGGCGATCACGGCAGTGGTAGCGAACATCACCAGCGGCTACCAATGGCACATGAGTTTGATGAGAAAGTTTTGCATATTTTTCAAAACGCTCTTGGTCGTCTCCTTCCATTGCAACTTCGGCCAACCCATATATTTTTTCACCAAGCCTGTCCTGCCATTCACGAATAGAAACTGCTGCTAATTCGACAGACCCAGGCAAGCGAGCCAATGGAAGACCTGCGAGTAAGCCCTCTGCATGGGCAGCCACCTCATCAGCAGTAAGAAGACACCGAGGGCCATGGTCTTGTAATTCGCTCTTATTTCTTCCGCCGCATTTACGCGAACAGCCTTGTTTCAAAAATCCTGTGGTCAGCAACCTGCATAGATTCGCGTACCCCTTCTTGTTGGCTACCCAGAGAACAAGTGGCGCAGCATCTACAGGCTCTACAAAAGCACCTATTACCAGATGAACTCCCACTTCTTTAGCTGCGGCATGTGCCCGCACGACTCCTGACAGACTTGCTCGGTCAGTTATTGCAATTGCGGTGTATCCTAAGGAAGCCGCCTGCACGACCAGTTCTTCTGGATGCGATCCTCCTTGTAAAAATGAAAAGTTTGTTGTGCAGTGAAGTTCTGCATAGCGGCCACAACGAATCTGCATGAAATTGCCTCTGCCTCTCAATCAACACCCTGTACGGCCCACCTCAAAGCGACACATAGACCACTGAATCCACGTCATCCATATGTTCCATGAAGAAACCATGCTCGCTTTTGAAGGCCACGAAATATCCAGAATCGCCCTCCGAGGTTCGTTTCACAGATGTAATAGTCTCGCCGCACCGTTGGACCACGCCACCAAGCTGTTTCAATTCGCTCTGGTCCACGAGTACGCATTACTACATGAACCCGCCCTTTCCATGAAAAACGCACCGGCACTCCATGAACACCCAACGAAGACACCTCGAGCAATTGAGGACGAGAGAGCAGAAAAATTGGACGACTAGGACCTACAACAGACTTTGAAACCTGTGTTTTCTTTGATTCGTGTGCATGGCCTGAACGACACGAACCTGAAGTACCCATCACATGAACTACTGGTGCTGCAACCCAAGATGCTTCTGGCTGGATATCAGACAACAACTGTGGCTCAACAACTGCACCACTTCCTAGTCGGCTTGTTAAACGATTTAGAAGTATCTCGAACTGTGACATATCTGATTGTACTGGACTACGAAAAAGCGTTTGTTGCCGGCAGGGCAGGGCGTCTGCCGACAACACTTCTACCGACACTCCAGTAATTTCTCTCGGAAGATGGGTCCGTTCGAATCGCAGCATTACAAGATCCACCAAATGACTCGTCTTTGCTGTTGGCTTATAAAGACCGACCTCAAGAATTGTTGATCCCCGAACTCCATTTGTGCCTAGTCTTACTTGCAAACTGCTTGCTCCCCGATTCGTAACAGCGAGCGGACGAATGCATTGATGGACCAGGCTTTCGATTAATTGACGAAAATACTTGTAGTCAAGATCACGGCTGAGAACTGGCATTTCAAACGAATGAGTCGCCCCCGAAAGATCACTCTCTTGTAATGGCGTGAGCGGATCTGACGCCTCACCAAGAAAGCGAGAAATCTGCAAGGAAACAACTGGTCCAAAACGCTCCTGAAGGCTCACTCTCGGCAAACGTAACAATTGACTGATTGACTCAACACCAACTTCAGCCAGCGAATCGACTACATCAACTGGTAACCGCAGTGACATAATCGGCATCGAACCAAGAATTTGACGCTGCTGACCTGAAGGCACAAGAACCCACCGCTGCTGGCGACTCAACCAATGACCATGACGTGAACTACGAGGCTTTTCCTTTTCTAGACAAGTAGAGCCGCGAGCACTTCTACTTATTTTCTTACAAAAATCACTCGATGCTTGCTGATTCTTTGCAGCAAGCCGATCAACACAAAGAGCAGCCACCCAAGAGGCTGCTGGAGTATCGGCAATGGCTGCCCGAGCATGGATTCCACGAGCCGCTAATACCCAAACCACCATGCGGACAAGCGATAACTCACCACCAAAAAATCGAGCTGTATCAGAAACATCAATCTGCAAACTATTCACCGAACGAGTGCTCTGTTTTTTCACCTTCCCACGAATAACATCTGGACCAATCGCAACCACCGGAGAAAATCGGTGACACCAGCGACCCAGTGTCTCAAGCACACGAATATCTCCAATACTATCTTCATGAAGAATACGTGCGACACGAGAAGCCCACTCACCATAAACTGAAGTGAGTACTGCCAATGCTTCTGATAAAGAAAACCCCGACTGAATAACTGGCTGAAATCCTCGACGCGTCTCAGGCGGCATAACCCAAGCCCAGGACACTACAGACAGAACCCCACGTGCATTCTTTCGACAAACGAAAACAGGGAATTCTCTGAACCCTGGCTGTTGAAGCAACTGTCGCTGCACCGGCCAACGGGGCAGCACTACGGTCATGATACGCGACGCACTTTTTCCTGACATTCTGACTGCTCCATGGTCTCATAAAAATTCATATGAGTCTCGTGAAAACCTACGTATTCTTTACCGCTTGTGAGATCAAGAACACACTCAACAGAGGGCTCGGGCACAGCAACCATTGCGTCCCACTGACCACCAACTTGCATTAACGTGAATGCCCGAGAATGAATCCAGTGACCTGATGTTGATTGACACATTGCCGGATCAACATTTTCACACGGTGCCCCATGCTGATATCTACTCCGAAGAGAATGAGATAATCCCACCTGAATTCGTGCTTCCGCCCATGTTGGCTCACGACGTGCATTAGATGGTCGCACGAACAAACCTACAGCACCACTCGACCTTGCAGCCAGTTGCCATCGGCGCATTGCTATAGACGAA
>Ga0315315_10000907_pt1 | contig 26553 bp, 45 predicted proteins | sample M140m3416metaG_FD_203699 | JGI IMG/M metagenome (GOLD analysis project Ga0315315, IMG submission 203699) | Ammonia-oxidizing marine archaeal communities from Monterey Bay, California, United States - M1 40m 3416 | ecosystem: Environmental > Aquatic > Marine > Intertidal zone | place: USA... | reverse complement strand
TGACGGCTTACAATCTACCATTTGATTTGAACAAATGCCAAAACACAGGAATTGATTTGACTATGTTTTCTCAACGCTTTGATTTATGGACAGCATCATTTAATAAATGGGCATTGACAAATAAATATAAAACCTTTGCTTTAGAAAATCACGCTTTTAATAATAGAACGGCATTGGGTAATATGACATACCAAACCAACGCAGAAATTATGGCAAAATTTATCACTCAAGAAAATTTAGATGATGAGCCACATACTGCCCTTGAAGATTTAATCGGATATGAATTGCCTATACTGGTTAAACTAATAAACACTTCTACTAAAGAAGAATTCATGAACCCGACTCAAGGATTTGATTGGCGAAAGGTTCAACTAAAAGATAACTTCAAATCATCATAGCAACACCCTTGCTTCCAAATGAGAATCATTCTCATTTGGCGGCGCCGATTTTACACTACCCACACAGAATATGCAAGGAATTTTCTTCTTTTTTTCGGGTTAATTTCAGAAGAAAATAATGCACTTTTTTCTTGACATATGGTCAAAAATATAAGATAATATACACATGTTAGAAATGTTTCTGGCATTTAACCTAAGGAAATAATTATTATGAATATACAACCTAAAAATTACTCAATAGAAGATGAGTCAAAAATGGTGAAACTTTATACAGATAATCCGACTCGCGATACTGTCCAAAATTTGGCTGGTGAACTTGGAAAATCTGCAAAAAGCATTACTGCAAAATTATCCCAATTAGGGGTTTACAAGAAAATTGAGAGAAAGACAAAAACAGGGAAACCTGTTATCTCAAAAATGGATTTGGTAAAAATTATCAATGAACATTATAATCTTGAAATGCCATCTTTGGTGAAAGCCACTAAAGACGATTTACAAAAATTGGTAACTAATCTTTAACTACGGAATGGGGATTGGCAACAATCCCCAATTAAAAACTATGGACTATACAGAATACAAAATTGAACAAATAACTATGTTGCTCGGGGCAATGCTACTTTCAAATATTGCTATGGGCATAATCTTTTTTATGGGGTTAAACTTATGAACCATAAAATAATACTTTATACTTGCTTTGGTGCAATCGCTTTATATTTTCTTGCGGTGGTGGGGATTTTATTAACTGTTGCCCCCACTTTATTTTAACCCACTCAAATGAGAATGATTCGCAAATGCGAATGATTCTCATTTCTGCGCCGATTTTTGGCACGGCTTCCCACCTATACCATATATTATACACCTATTTGGGACAATGTCAAGAGAAAAATATTCAATTTAACTTGAATTTAATTCAACTTTTCCAAATGAGAATGATTATCATTCGCAAACGCGAATGATTCTCATGCGCGTTGCGCCGAAGTGCGCAACTGCGCCAAAGTGCAAAAGTGGTAGCCTGCGCCGATTATACCAGACGCGCAACCATTTGTCAAGGAATTTTTTTCTTTTTTTCGTAAATATTTTTAACAAAAAAAGAAGAAATTTCTCTTGACAATCAGCCCAAATGAGAGTATAATATTTATTAAGAAATCGAGAAATATATATTAACCCAAAACACAGGAGAAGAACATTGGAAAAGATCATCACTAATAAAAACTACACAGACGAAATGGTAGCTACACTTGTTTCAGGCTACGCTACAAAAGAAGGTACTAACAAGGAGTTCGTATCTGAAATGGCTAAGGAGCTAGGACGCACTACTAAGTCGATCGTTGCTAAGTTAGTATCCTTGAACCTCTACGAAACTGAGGCTAAAGTGACTAAGTCAGGTACACCAGTTATCTCTAAGGGTGAGCTAGTAGACCAAATTGAACAGTACTTCGGATTTCAGGTACCATCGTTCGTTAAGGCTACTAAAGTTGACCTTCAGAACCTAGTTGACCACTTAGACCTAACATAACCCCAAGACCCCTCCTCGGAGGGGCAACACCTCGTAGATCGGACAGCGAGTATAAAGAAGATGCCCCCTCCGACACTCAGGTGTATGAGCATGGAGGCTAAAAGACGTGAGAGTGCACCCCCAGAGCCCTAGATCGATTGATACTAGGGCTTTGTCGTGGGCGATCGAAAAAATCGCCCTCACGGCGCCGACCTAAGTACTAATCTGCGCCAAAAGCGCCTACAGGTAAGTACTGAACTGCGCCGAACGCGAACGGTCGATAATTTCCCCATTATACATATATTATACACAACTTTTGCCAATTTGTCAAGAAATATTTCCGAAATTTGACCAAATTAATCAAATTGAACGACCCAGCGGGCGCAACGGTGGGCTTTCAGCCCGTATTGGCGCAGTTTGGGGGCGAATTGGGGCGGTTTGAGGGGCAATTGGAGCAAATTAACCCAGTGATTTCGTGGTCGCGGCCCAGAAGTAAATTTAAGGATTATTTTACAGTAATGCTTAAGAAAGTTCTTGACAAAATGGTCAAATCTTAGTATAATATAACAATGAAAAATATAAATATAACCAAAAAACCAAACCAAAAGAGCAATGTGTTTAAGTTGCAAATACTCGACAACGGGAAGCATACTAACGAGTATGTATTCGCTAAGAGTTTTGCTAAAGCACAATTATTAACCAATCGTCGTTTCGGTCATAGAAATGTCCTTTCAATTGAGAGGTTGTACTATGGGTGAGAGATGGTATTTACAGCAACAGCAAGGAGCTAGAAATATGCACAAAAATTATACTAATGAGCAAGTAGCTCAAATGATTAAGTTGTATGGCGAAGGTAACACAGATGCTGAGCGTAAAGATATTATGGAGCGTCTAGCCAAAGACATGGGCAAGACAGTAGGTAGTATCAGAGCGAAGCTAGTTGCCGTTGGTCACTACATCAAACTAAGTGGTAGCAAGACTACTGCAAGTACAAAAGCGAATGTTACTACTAAAAGTGACTTAGCTAAATTGATTGAGGGCAAGTTAGGTATCGAATGTCCTTCTCTCACAAATATGACTAAAGATGACTTACATACTTTAGTTGGAGGTCTAGTGTGATGGCAAAGAATTATACAGACGAACAAACCAAGCACATGATTGCTAAGTATCAAGCAAATCCTACTCGTGAAACAGTAGACAAGTTAGCAATGGAAATGGGCAAGACAGTAAAATCAGTTATTGGCAAGTTATCTCGTGAAAAAGTATATGTCAAAAAAGACTATGTAACTAAGCGTGGTGAAAAGCCAGTAACCAAAGTACAAATGATACAAGAAATCGCTGATATGTTACAAGGTGATAAAGAACGCTTACTGACGCTAGAGAAGTCATCAAAAGCAGAACTATTGTACCTTAAAGTATTAGTGGAGGACTTAAAGGAGGGCTATTAATGGTGAAAGATAATGGAATTATGTTGTTTTTAATCATCATGGTAGTTACTCCTCTTACAATCGGATACATTTTTGACTTAGGAGCAGTAGTATGACAACAGCATTAATAGTAATATCAACAATTATAACAGTATTAGTAGTAGCTGGACTTAAAGACGCTAAACGACAGCAGACTTCCTTCTACAATAAGCGTATGAGAGATACGCACTTTCACTACTAATGCTAAGATGGTACGAAGTGATAGTTATCACAATATTCTTTCCAGTAGTATTATTATGGTATCTTAGTACTTAACTTACGCTAAACGACAGAGAACCCACTTCACGGTGGGTTTTTTGTGTCCAGTCGTAAAGTTGACGCTAAATTGGGCAAGTTCTATCTTAAAAGATAATATTGCCCCTGTTAGCTAAAAGAATGGTGGTGAGTTGAATCTGCTAGAATAAGCGTAAAGAGTGGATGGGTGAAAGTCGTTTGAGATTGGTGACGAGAGAGTAAGTGTTGAACGGGGAATTGACGCTAAACGACGGCGACGAAAAGACTAAAGGAATATCGTTGTACGTCATATAATTTTCCCCACACAGCTTTTAATTTCATATAATTTTATCTCATGTACATTAACTTATTATAGTAGGTTAACCTCTTAATAGTCAATATGTGCTTGTAGTAGACGTGGGTATGACCTTTAGCATCTTATGTTATTAAAGATTTATATAAGTAAAATCTTCTTCAATATCATCAACAATTCTGCCTGAATTCGCTTTAGGCTCATCAGTCAGAATCAGTGATATCTCGAAGATTTCTTAGTACAGTCCGTAAAAACTGAATATTTTTTAAAGTCTTTTAAAATTACTATAATTATATCATATTTCGAGAAAAGATACAAGTATATTTTTGACCAACTGGATGAAAGAGAAGGATTCTTTAGGATTTGAAAGATTTAGAGGCGAGAATGTTAAATATAATCCCTGTAACTACAAACCATACCCAGAGGCTATAGTGGTTGGACGTGAAGAATGAAGCTATTATAACTCCTAGGCATCCACCTATGAAGTAGTCAAGCCAAAACCAATATTTGTCGTTATTTCTCACCGATTAGCCTCAAGTACTTTGAGCGTAATGCTGATGCTGTGCGTTGTTGGTCAAAACGGTCGTTCCAACCGAGGTCTATAAGTCTTAGACAAGTTTTCATGATGTCTGGACCGACAGGTATATCTTTGAGTGCCTCTACAAGTGCTTTAGACTCTTCTTCAGAGTAGAACTTAAAGGATTTTGCTTTAGAGTCCATAAGTACTTCTTTCACAACCTCTAGTCGTGATTCAAGTGTTTCAACTCGGTTCCTTAGTTCTTGTAGTTGTTCTTCAACTGTTTTCATCTATTAATCTCCTAATATAAAATTCTGCTTTCTTTAAATCTTCTACTCCATTCTTAGTCTTGTAACGACTAATGTACTTGACGATATTGCCCTCCAACCAGTTAAATTTCTGGTCAGTAATAAAGTCTATAACTTGTATTTTACCTTGCTGGTAGTGTTGTGGTGAGATAGGGTCGTTGCTTACTGACTCATCTTCTTCTATACTGTTCAGCTCTCTGTCAGTATAGTTAAACTTTTCTTTCATATGGTCACGCAAGTTCCTTTTCTTCTCTGGAGTAGTGAGAAGTCTTTTGCCTTCTACCATAGTTCCATCGTCCAGATACTCTGCTCTATGAGGTGTTACTCCTGTTTCCATAACCTCATCAATCATTCGATTAGTGTAACCCCAGTATTTACTAAGGTAATTACGAATGTTCTTTTGTTGTTTTTGTATCTTACTTAAGTTTACCGTAACTGCCATAGCCATCTCCTAAATTTGTGTTAATCATAGTTTTTCCGTCCTCACTCAAAGCGTAGTCTAGGTCTAGTTTCTTTACACCTGACGCCCAGTTATAGGCTGCTCTGCGAACGAAATCTTCATCTTTGTTGGGAAATTCCTCAATGTAGAATAACTGACCATCATTGATAGTAAGGTTACTTCTCGTAAAATACCTCAGTTGATAGTAGGGGTACTCGTTGATATGCTCTTCACCTCTTGGAATGACATAGTTTGCTTTTACCTCATATATATTAACATGAGGTGGTTCGCAAGGGTCACCAATATCACGAGTTGGTTTACTATAACACGCTATAAATACTTTTTCTTCCTCTTTAGCGAATGCTTGTGATTTGGTAGAAACTGTAAGTTCGTTGCCGTCATAGTCAAGGTCATAGTCTGCCATAAGCGTACCGATGTACTCAGCCTCTTTTTCCGAGTCTGCTTCAATCATCTGTGTTACTTTGTATGTTTTAAGAGTTACTACCTCGTACATTATTGACATAGTTTTTCCTGTAATTGGTTAGAATAGGGGTAGCAGTTTTGTGTCCTGCTACACGACAGAGGTGGAGGTAATAATAAGGAAAACCCCTCCACTAACCCTACCGAATTCCATCTCACTTTTCGTCGGTGTCCTTTGACTAGTGCTATCGTCACTCTTACTCAGGCCTCGGATAGAAGGAACTTTTTAGCGTTACTCAGTGGTCTATTCGTGTGGGTTAATTTCCAAATGGTGACATCGGTGGCATTGGTGCAGGTCTTTCTTTCTGCAACTCCTCTATACCAGGTAGTGGCTGAGGATTGTCGGGGTCATTGATAACTGTGAAGTGTTTGTTCCAGTTCTCAATATCATTGCGTAGCAAATCTACCCTGTAAGTGCCATTAACTAAATCTCTTATGATGTCTACGGCTTCACTTAGGGAACTTTCAGACACAGTTAAGTCCGTGGCTATTCCCAAAAATCCATGTATCTCTGTTGATGTAAATTGTTTTGTCATAGGTTATTATTTTTTAGTTAAATTCCGATTTCTATAAAGAATATTATACTTTAATTTAACCACTTTGTCAAGAAGTTTTTTTAACTCAGGGAACAAAAAACCCGACACTTGGTCGGGCTTTCTGTCAGTAGTAAGAGAGTGTTTAGAAGTTAATTTTTGCAATAGCAGATAGAACTCCGTCTGCGCTTCCAACTTTCTCATACTTACCAGTAAGAATACCCTGAGTGTACTCTAAGCTATAAGTTTTAACATCTGTAGATGCAATCTTAACACCACCTTTGACTGTTCCGAGTAAGCCAATTGGCATTGCTACAGAAGCCTCTTTAGTAGTAGTCTCATCAGCAGCCTTATCATGTTCTAATGCCCATGTTAATCCTGCTACTTTAGTGCTAATTTCTAGACCAGTGACTGTACCTGCTGGGACTTTTTGATAGTCAACAGTAGTCTTTACGCCACCTACTGAAGCAACTACTTGAACTTCGCGTGCTTCTCTTGTCAAGTCCTCAACTGTAAAACCTACTCCAGCTAAAGAGCCTTTAACATCCAAAGATTCGCTACCACCAGAAGGTTTTGACAAACTTACTGTCATTCCTGCTACTTGTGTAGATGCTTTAATAATGCTTGTATTAGCCACATCATCAATAGTCATCTCGCCAAGAGTCAAGTCTAGTGGACCTAGCTTAGCTGTTGTATATAAATCTGTTAATGCTTTGTTCTCGTCTACAATTGCAGTAACCGAACCAAACATTGTCGAACCTACCATAGTTAAGTCTAAGGTCTGTGAGTATACACCTGCTTGAGTTAAAGTACCTTCGTACTTACCTGATAAGTCTACTTGGGCGACCGATGCAGTGGATAGAGTGACAGCTGCAGCTGTTAGTAATAATTTATTCATAAATTCTCCATAATTACCGATAAGCTGATGATAAAAGATAAGGTCAGCTTTCCCTATACCAGAATTTCCATTCCAATATTCTATATTATACAGTAAGTAGGGGAAGATGTCAAGAAGAATTTTTTTATGCTCTTTCAGATACTCAAAAATATTCCTTGACAATAAGGTAAAAGTTCGGTATAATATATTATTAAAAATCAAAAATTATAACAAAATTTAGAGCAAATCGTTCTGTGTAGGTGCTAGGGCGTTTTTTGCTCTTTTAAAAATTAACCAACCCCGAAGGTAAATAACATGGCAAAGAGTTTCAAACAACTATTAACTAAAGATAATGATACAATACTAATCGTAGATGCTTTAAATCTAGCATTTAGGTACAAACATCAAAAGAAACGCAACTTTGCCGAAGATTATCTAAGGACAGTACAAAGCCTCGCAACCTCTTACAATGCGGGTACAATCTACATAACTGCTGACTGGGGTTCTTCCTCATACAGAAAAAACTTATTGCCTGAGTACAAACAAAATAGGAAAGATAAGTACGCTCAACAAACCGAGCAAGAAGCTCAAGAGTTCGCAGACTTTATGGATGATTACGAGGCTACACTACTGACCTTAGAACAATATTATCCTTTGTTTAGATATAAGAATGTAGAAGCAGATGATATTGCTGCTTACTTAGTATCTAAGTTATGGAAAGAACACACAATGTGGTTAATATCTTCTGATAGGGACTGGGACTTATTGATACACCCTACAGTTTCTAGATTTAGTTATGTTACTCGAAAAGAGGTAACTGCGAGTAACTGGTCAGACCACTACGAAGTAGACCAAGAAGATTATATTAGTTTTAAATGTTTAACTGGCGATGCTGGGGACAATGTCCCTGGTATACCTGGTGTAGGGCCTAAGCGTGCTGCATCATTAATACAAACATATGGTAGTGCGTTAGATATCGCAGATGCCATGCCTTTAGAAGGTAAATACAAATATATACAGGCAACAAACGACTTCGGTGCAGATGGAATAATGCGTAATTACGAGTTAATGGACTTAGTGACGTATTGCGAAGATGCAGTTGGAAGTGATAATATTAAACACATTGACGAGAAAATCAGAGATGAATAGGAAAACTCTACAACTTTTATTACATCATTATCAAGACATACACGAGGCACTAAAGCCCTGTGCTGAAAAGTCTAGGTTTGAGAAACTAATAAAAGAAACGAAAGAAAAGCTAGACAAGACACCTTTCGATAGAGTTTATCCTTTTGGGCAGACAGCAATGGAGTACGCAATACTGTTAGCCAAAAAAGCAAATCTCAAGAATAATAAAGGAGCAACATGCAAGTAACAAAGAGAAATGGGAAACTTGAGGAGTTAAACATTGACAACATTCATAGAATGTTGGAGAACTGTAAGAAAGAGGACTTAGGTAGAGAACTTAATGTATCTGTTTCTGACACAGCTATCAATGCCCACATCAAATTAGCTGACGGGATGTCTACATCAGATATACAACAGACTCTTATTAAGTCAGCAGCAGAACACATTAGTACAGAAACCCCCGACTATTCTGTATTTGCAGGTAGGTTGTTAGTAACTGAAATGCGTAAAGAAGTGTACGGGAGTTTTGAGCCTATGCCTTTCTTAGAATACATTAAACTAAATGTAGAGTCAGGATTATACGACCCCGAAATACTAAAACACTATACTGAAGAAGAAATAAACTTCTTAGGAAGCCAGATTGATTACAATAATGACTTCTCTAGACCTTATTCTTCTATTGTGCAAATGGATAGTAAGTATTTAATTAAAGACTCGAAAACCAATAGAAGGTTAGAGATGCCACAAGAAACATTCATGCTAATAGGAATGGTCATTTTTGCAGATGAAGATTCGCCTATGTCTTGGATTCTAAACTTATATGAGGCGTTGAGGGACGATAAGATAAGTCTACCTACGCCTATTATTAGTGGAGTAAGAACTAAGATGAAGATGTTTAGTTCTTGTTGTAAGATTAAAATGGGTGACCACACAGAGTCAATCCTAGCATCTGAGTATGCTTTAAGTCTTATGACGGCACGCAGAGCAGGTATTGGTGTAGATATGGGACCAGTTAGAGGAATACTAGCCCCTGTTAAAAACAATACAGTAAAACACACAGGTGCGTTACCTATACTAAAAGCAATCGAATCTACTTCAAAGCAGTTCACACAAAACAGTCTTAGGACGGGTGCGACTGTGGTTAATTATCCAGTATTTAATTGGGAAATTATGGACATTTTAGAATATAAGAACAATCAAGGCTCTAACACGAATAGGGCAAGATTTATAGACTATTCTATAGGGATTCCAAACATATTTATTCGTAGAGTATTGAATAAAGAGAACTTTACGCTGTTTTCTTCTGAGGATGTTCCAGAGTTGTTCGAACATTATGGGGATGATTACAGGTTTACAAGAGCCTACGAGAACTACGAGGCTGACCCTAAAATACGCAAGAAAACCCTTGACGCTAATACTATTTTTAATAAGTTAGTAAAAGAACGAGTAGGCACAGGAAGAATCTACATACACTTTGTAGATAATGTAAACAAACAAGGTATGTTTGATGAGCCAGTAACCCAAACTAACTTATGTTCAGAGATATTTTTACCTACTAGACCAATGACTTTTGAAGGTCTAAATAAAACTAAGTATGTTGATATTGACGACTATGACTTAGATGATGGCATGATTTCCTTGTGTATACTAGGTTGTATAAACTTTGGAAAATTAGACAAAATAGAGGAGCTGGATAGGTATACTAGACTAATGGTAAGATTCTTAGACAATCTTATAGACGAGCAAGACTACCCGATGGACGCTACTGAATGGCCTACCAAAGGATATAGATTCTTAGGTATCGGTATCAGTGATTTTGCCCACTTCCTAGCAAAAAATGAAGCAAAGTTAGGTTCAGAAAAAGCAAAAGTGTTAACTCATAGATGGGCAGAAAGATTCCAGTTTGGGTTAATTAAAGCATCAGTAGACCTTGCAGCAGAAAGAGGTGCTTGTGAATATTCAAATAGAAGTGCATATTCCAGAGGCGTCATGCCTGTGCATACATACAATAAAAATGTAGACCTTATAACTCCTAATGATTTAGAGTGCGACTGGGAGGGGCTTAGTGCAGTAGCTAAAATGTATGGAATAAGAAATATGACACTAAGTGCTATACCTCCTACTGCTTCATCTTCACTTGTATCTAATAGTACGCAAGGAATAGACCCGATACAAAGTACTACCGATACTTATGAAGCGTCTAACTTTACTGTAAAATCAATAGTTCCAGACGCTGACAAAGAAGAATACTATATGAAAGCCTGGGATATGCCAGACAATACCTCATCAGAGTATTTAAAATTAATAGCAATACTACAAAAGTTTATTGACCAAGGTATTAGTACTAACCAATGGTATGATTTAACAAAATTACCTAATAAAATACTGGATAGTAACAGGGTGAAACGAGATATAATTACAGCTTATAAGTATGGATTAAAGAGTTTATACTACATTAGGAGTAAAGACAAATCAAATATAAGTGAAACTATATTAGATGAAGCCTGTGAAGGAGGTGCTTGTGAAATATAGTTTAAAAAATAAAAATAGAATGACTTACAGAACTTGGCTAACCAAGTACAAAGGACTGGACTTAGATGACCTAACAATGGAAGAACATACTAAAGCATCTAGAGAGTTCAATAATTGGAAAGTAGGTAATGTAGAAAAAGTAGCAGGAGTATGGTGGAACAGATGATTAGAGAAGACGTAATTAAACACAAAGGTAATACAACAAGACTCTTCGATACAGGTAAAACTGTACGGAGTAAAGACACACGCCTATTCTTAGGAGAAGATTCAAGTCGTCGTAATATACAAACATACCATGACCCAAAATACCCTTGGATACTTGAGTTTGCTGAAGAACTTCGTGCCATAGGTAACTGGTCAAAAAATGAGATAGACTTGTCTAAAGAGAAGAAAGACTTTGATTCTCTATCAGAAGCAGGTAGACATATATTCGAGAAAGGTTTAAAGTTTGGCATAGCGTTAGATAGTTGTGCAGGTAGAGGACCTCTCCGCCTGTTTAGTGAGGGCGGACTTAGTAACAACCCCGAGTGGGAATTGTACTTAACTAACCACCAAAACAATGAATTATTACACTCAGAGTCTTATACAGAAATGGTACGAGCTATTTTCAATGATGTAGATGATTTTATAGAGTCGATTATAACTGATGATTTTGTACTAGCAAGAGCCGACTCTATATTAAAAGAACTTAATGAAGTTACAGACATACTAAATAGAAGAGATTCTAATTTAACTGCTTGGGATGCAGGCTGGGAGAATACAGTATTCCATAAATCTGCTGATAGTGATGAGTATATTAACGATAAGTTAGTAAAGAAGTGTATCTACAAAGCAGCTGTAATACTAAATATGTTTGAAGGAATAAGGTTCTTTGCAACATTTGTTACAGGCTGGAGTTTCTCAGAGCAACCTGAAAAGTTAATGTCAGGCTCATCTAATATATTTAAACTAATAGCAAGAGATGAGATGATTCATTTAGATGTATTTCAGAAAGTTATTAAATTGATAAGAACCAGCGAGGAAGAAGGATTCTTAGAAGTTGTGGCAGAAATGGAAGACGAGATATATGAACTATTTAGAAAAGCTCATAGAGAAGAGATGGAATGGATTGAGCATTTGTTTAGTAAAGGTTCTCCTCTAATAGGTATGAACGAAACAATACTAAAAGAATATATGGATTATATATTTGCTGTAAGGATAACCAACATAGGTATGGATCCAAGTATTATTGGACTAAAAATAGGTACTAACCCATTACCTTGGGTAGACAACTATTTAGATTCCAGTCATATTAAATCAGCCCCTCAAGAGATTGAGTCTGTCAATTATGTAGCAGCAATAGATAGTTCTCTAGACGAAGACTTTAGTCTAGACGACTTGTAATGGTTACTAGCTACGATAAGAGCGTATGGCCTAATAACGATACGCCCTTAGGAGAAAATGATATGGTAGCAGTATACGAAGATATGTACCCCGTTATAGACGGTCACTTATTATTCGTACCTAAACAAAATACTGCCGAACATCAAGCAGAAGCGTATAGATTAGCTATAAAATTTGGAAACGACTGTATTCAAGATGAATCAATAGATGGATATAATATTGGACAAAATATAGGAGTAGCGGCAGGACAGTCTATTATGTGGCCTCATGTTCATTTTATACCAAGAAAAGAAGGAGACGCAAGTCCAAATGCAGCAAATGGAATTAGATTATCACACCCCGAAGGAGTACACATCAATGAAACTAGAAGACAGCCTTAGAGCAAAAGAAATAATAGACGCCTACCTAGAAGGAGAAACAATATTATTACGCTATAAAGGAATTAGCAGTAAGTGGTTTGACCTTGAAACAACAGCACACAATAATTGGAATTTTAATAAATACGAATATAAGGTAGAACCTAGTGTTCAAACATAGAAAAACAATTGTTGACATATTGTTTAGAATAATGTATAATATTTATTATAAAATAGAATTTTAACTTTTAAACACAGGGCAAACAATGAATATATTTTATTTACACCACGACCAAGAAACTTGTGCCAAATGGCACAATGACAAGCACTGCGTAAAGATGATATTAGAATACGCACAGCTTATGTCTACAGCTCATAGAGTACTTGATGGTGAGCTATATATGGATAAGACAGCAAACAATCGCAACATCAAGCGTTGGCGTTTAGCTGATGACCATATGGAAGAAATGCTATACAAAGCATCACATATAAACCACCCTAGTGGTATATGGACTAGAGCTAGTGATAAAAACTATGACTGGCTTCATACTTTATTTGTAAGTTTATGCGACGAGTATACTTATCGCTATGGTAAAATACACTTAACGGATAAAAAGTTTAGAGTATTACTAAAACAACCGCCTGCAAATATACCAACAAATGTACCCTTTAGTGAACCTACTCCTGCTATGCCAGATGAGTGTAAGGTTATTGGGGACAGTATTGCTTCTTATCACAAGTATTACAAAGAGAATAAAACACATCTAGATGCCTGGAAAAACCGACCTAAACCAGAATTTTACGAGGAGAATTATGTCTACAACTATACTTAAAATGACAAGAGAAGAAGTACAGGAAGAACTAGAACAAAACTACAAGCAACAAGATGCGATAGTAGAAAAGTTTAGTTGGCCTGAACTAAGTGATGCTGACTACATTGCAGCAGAACTCAGATTGAAAGAGTGCCAAGAACGAGAAGAAGTTCTTTTACGCACTAAAGATTTTTGGCAACAAATAGATAGGGGCTTAGATAGACTTATTGCTAAAAAGGGAGACGACAAGAAGTTATTAAAGCAACGGGCAATGAAAGCCAACGAAGCCCGTAGTGAAATTTCTAAAGATGTCGGCTCTGAATGGACTCCTAACGCCATTGATTGGACTAAGGATTCTGAATACCAGAGGCTATATGGAAAAGAGTAGCCAAGACCTAAGGGGTATAACACTACTATGGGAACAAAATACATGGGTTTAATTAAAGTAGACCGGACGTTAGACATGCAACTAGAGTTGCAGCGTAGGAAAAAAGAAAGGATAGAAGAAGAAAAAAGAATAGAAGAAAGAGAAAAACAATCTGAGAATACTAGACCATTCTGGAATAGTAGTTGGCAAAAATGATGCAAGATAAATTTAAATTTACTTTTTTAGTGGTATCATTGATAGGAATTTGGGTAATTGTTTTATCTTATCTATTCGTTCTCTGAAAAATAAAACTTGACATTTTGGTTAATATTAAGTATAATATATTTCAGAAATCGAGAAATTTCACCAGAAGTTAACAGCCAATACAAGTACGGCTACAGTATCAAGTAGGGGAACAGAAACAACTGCTCCGAAAACTCGTCAGAGGGGTTATTGATAGGAGATGGCTTGATTGGTGGTTGCGTGAGGGCTTAGCAGTTAAAGGAGCAAAGACCAAACCAACTTGTTAAGACTGCATGTTCTATACGAATCGCAGGATAAAAAATGTAGTTGGGGGCGTAGGAGTCTTTCACGCCCTAAAATAAGGAGACTTGAAGTCATGGGAAATGCATGCCTAGAATCGACTTCTCCAACAGGACAAAGCAATTCAAATAGACGTAGCTCGAGCAGGGAAGAGGCCAGACGCGGAAGCCTCTTCCCACCTTTTGCTCTATATTCTGCGAACTAATTTTAAATCCAATGGTTTTAGAACGCTGGGGCAGTACCAGCCAGCTCCACCAATGTGGCATTAGCATGCTCCTCCCACACATTTAGTGTGTTAGTGTCACCCTGATGGGGCTGAAATAGTATAGACTTTAACTATTGGCGTCAACGACTTGGACGTTAAACAGTCCGCTACTTAAGTGCTAGCATACAGGTTCCTCACTAGGTTCCTATAGGTTCAGGCAGGCTGTCCTCAACAGCCTCCAACTTTAACAGAGGAGAGTTTATGAGTTATGTAATAAAAACAGATGACGAAATGTTCGAGTCAGACTTACATAAAACTAATGTTACTCTAGTGGATTTCTATGCTGATTGGTGTCAACCTTGTAAGCAAATGGCTCCAGTACTAGAAGATGTGGCAAGAGATAGTTTCGGAGATGTAAGCGTTTTAAAAGTAGACGTAGATGACAACAAATTCTTATCTGAAAGATATAACATCAGAAGTATTCCTACAATGGTTCTGTTTGTGAATGGTACAGAAGTAGCAAGAAGAACAGGAACACAAGGTAAAGGCTTCCTAGCTGAGTGGATGAGAAAGGAGGGTTTATGAAAAAGTTAGCATGTGCTGTACTTTTATTATACTCTACAAGTAGTTTCTCAGAACTTGGCGATAATTGGAACGAAAAACTACTTCTAGAGTATAAAGACTATACTGGAGTTGCCTTAGGAGCAATGGCAAACTATCACATAAGATGTGGTGGTATATCACCTGAGGGTGGTGAGTTCATTGAAAAAGCAGTAGAACTGCACAACTTTGATGTAGACAATACTCAAACAAATGAGTTCTATGAACGAGGCTTTCAACAAGCAGCTAGTCTGACTTGCCAAAAGGTTCGAAGAGGGTTCTCAATGTTGAATATGGTACACTTACTGGCTCCAGGCGAGCATTATGATGATTGATTTATGCAATCATTGTAATAAAGCAGATAATGGGTGTCCTATATACCCGACCTTGCGAATAACATATAAATGCGTTGAGTTTAGTGCTAATCGTACTACCTTAACATCAAAACTTTTTAACCAACTACAATTTCAGAATGTTTCACAATTATCTAATATACAAGCAGAACCTCCATATAGAGAACCTGCGAGCACCAAGTAAAGAACACGCTAGAAGTGTGTTTCCAGACGCTAGGTCTATATTTAGAGTGAAAGAATCTGTAGGTTTTAGAAAAGTATGAAGTGGAAGTTCGCTACTAGAAAGAAAACGAGCATTGGCAGGAGGTGGATAAAGACTTCCACTATGAATAAGTCCAAACGAAGAAGTTTCAAGAAGTATAGAGGTCAAGGGAAATAGTTGTTGTGAAAAGAGAAAATAGGTCGACTACCTACCCTAACTATCAAGGGGTCAAAATGCCTTATAAACCTAAAATTCTTAGGGATTCTTTATAAGGTGGGCACCACTCCTCAGCCCTTAAAATTGTGATAGTACAACAATCCTGCGGGACTCGCCCTTCGGTCCCCTAACTAAATAGAAGGGCTTTTTTTATACTTAATTTTAAATTTCAGGGAGAGAAATATGAGCAAGACAATGGTACCATATATTAACAAGCCAAAGAGAGGGATGCCAAGACTAAAGAAAACAATGAGTCATGGTACTTTTCGTTGTAAAAGACACCCAAATAGTAAGAGGTGTCAAAATGCTTAAAACCTTATTTGGACAAAAATACACAAAAGCTTTCGTGGACAGAGTAAAGTTTCGTAGAAAGGAATATTACGAAAAGCGAAGGATTCAGACTATCCGTGATAATGCTATGAAGATGGCTCACAACTGGCGACACGAGTATCCTACTAATACACCTTTAGAGTACATTCGCGACGACATTATTGAGATGTGGGAGCGTCATGCAAAGGTAGGTATATTCAGCAACTTAGACGCTGAACAACATATACCTGTAAATAAGTCCGTATCTAGGATGGATATCATAGGACAGAACGGTAACGATGGTTTACACTATGATGCTAATGGCTCAATTGATGCTGGTTTAGACTATGGTTCTAAGAACATTGAAGTTACCTGGACTGGCCCCAATGAAACTGAGCTTAAAAACGCAAAGGAGTCTGTGTGAATGAAATAGACATGGTTGTTATTTCACTAGCTTTTTTAGCTTTAGCTTCAGGCTTTTCTTACTACTTAGGACACAAAACAGGAATATTAGATGCCGTAGAAGGTTTAGAACGCTTAGGCATCATAGAATTTGAAGAAACATCAGAAAAATAGTCCTTGACTTTTTTGGTAAACTTTGATATAATATACATAAATAGGTTGTAATGCCTTCGGGGTTACTCTCTATTAGACGGGCAAATGCCCATTTTTAACTGTGTGGCTTAAATATAAGCACACAATTCTTACTTTATAAGGAGAACATATAATGGTAACAAGACAATTAGTACACGATTTCCCTTTCAGGGATATGATGATAGGATTCGACGATTTCTTCTCACACGCAGACAGAGTATCAGGCAATCAAAAATACCCCCCTTACAATATAGCAAAACACTCTGATGAAAACTATACCATCGAGATAGCTTTGGCTGGTTGGTCGAAAGAGCAGCTTACTATTGAACAACACAAGGGTGAATTAACAGTAAAAGGTGAGAAACCTAATGCTATGACAGAAACAGAGTTCCTGTATAAAGGTATTGGTAATCGAGCTTTTACTAGACAGTTCAAGTTGACAGAGCATATGAATGTTCACAAAGCTGACCTGGAGAATGGTATTCTAAACATAGAATTAAAACTAGAAATTCCAGAGGAACTGAAGCCTAAACGAATAGAACTATAATCGTATTAAGCCCTCTTAGGAGGGCTTTTTAGTATGGGTAAGAAAATTATTCCTTGACTTTTATGTCTATTTTTGATATAATATAGAAAGATGCACATTGCATCTAGTAACTTTAAGGATTCACTAATGGAATGGTTTTATTATTATACAACATTTGCAGTATCAGGTGCGTTAGTAACCTGGTGGGCGATATTTAGACCATCCTTACTGTTAGTTGCTTATGAAACTAAAGGTGAACATCCTATGTTACGAAACCAAATTTTATCTGGGCTAGTCTGGATAACACTAGCCACAATAGCTATACCAGCTTTAATCCTACCAATTGTGCATGACAAAGTCAGACTCAACTTTATAATAAGTTTAGCACAAGGATTTCTTCATTCAACCCCCAAAAAGTAACATTGTTTAAAAATAATACTTGACAACTATGTCAAATCTTGGTATAATATTCTTTTAAAAATAGGAATTTAACATGAATTTAGATAAGCAAATTGACCAATGGTTCGAAGACCGTGGTATTGTAGAAAACGGCAAAACACTAAGTCAAGCTATAAAAACTTTAGAAGAAACAACAGAACTACTTGACGCAATTAACAAAGGTGATATACCAGAACTAATGGACGCAGTAGGCGACATTTATGTTACACTTAGAGGCGTTTGCAAAGTACAAGGAGTAGATTTTAGTCTTTGTGTAGAGCAAGCCTACAACGAAATCAAAGACCGTAAAGGTTATCTTTCAGCAGACGGAACATTTATTAAGGAGGACTAATAATGTGGAGTCAACGACCCCCAACCAGCGAGCTTTCTCGAGTAAAACGCACCCCCTATCCAAAGGTTAGAGAAACTCAAGACGTACCTAGTTTAACAAGCTTTACTAATACAAGTGTAACTAAAACTTGGGAAGAACAACAAGAACGACTAGCTATTAGTAATCAATATTCAATAGTACCAGCATACAATAAAGGCCCTTACATGGTTGTACCTGTTAGTGAGCTTACTACTGCTGGTAAAAAAGTATAAGGAGTATATATGTGGATTAAAAAAGAAACACTAGCAACACTCGTTGGAGAAGTTGCAGAAATGGCAGAAAGAATAAACAAAACTGTCAACACCCAATCAGAAGCAACAGTAGAACTAGGAGAGCTAGTGCTAATGCTAAAGTCTATAGTTCTTGTACAAGAGGAAAGAATAGCTCAATTAGAACTAGAGAATGGTTGGGAACTTGAAGAAACTACTAGAAGTGCCAAAGATGTACTAGGTATTCTAGATGAAGAAACGAGTTACCATTAATGGTATATAGTAATAGTCATATAGCATTAGATATAGGTGCTTGGGTATATAATAGACTGGGCATAACAGGTCCGGTTATGATAGATGTTCGCCCTCTAGACGCTGATGGATACTGCACAGATAATGCATTAATTGAAATCAATAGACATCTATCCCCCGAAAAGACTGCTATTGCTATATGTCATGAACTAATACATTGGAAACAATATCAAGATACGGGTGAGTTTGATGAAGAGGACGCGTACAGTAGAGAAGAAGAGCTGTGTCAGGAGTATATAAACTCACTTCATTAAAGCCATTTACATATGACAAGTAAAAAATATTTCTTGACATTTCGAACAAATTTAAGTATAATATATATATTAAAAAATCAAAAATTAACTAAAAAACGCATAAGATGAAAACACTACAATTCCAATATCGCAAAACACCAGAAAACATATCACATAGGGAAGCAATAATACTATCACCCGCCAGTAATAACTACTTTTCGTTAGACATTACGGAACTGGATAAAGCCGAGAGAGAAAGACTTAAGGCAGGTTTAGTAGAGTTACAAAGAGGCGTTGATGAAGCTTTTACGATTAGAACGAACTGGCTCAGAGATAATGGATTTTCTACTTGCTACCGTAACTTCACTAAAGATAAGATGACTTTAGTACTAGAACGCTAGACAAGTACAACGGTCTCGCCTCATAACCGTGATATGAGGCATTTCTAATTTCACAGGAACTACCAATGGCAGTAAATTTCATAGACGAAGTACAAGAACAGAGAGTTCAACTTTGTAAGTTGTACGAACAAAAAGAAACCCTTGACAAAAATATCGAAGGAGTAAAGCAGATAATAGCTACTCTCGAATATGCAGCTGACCGAGTAAAGACTGACGAACAACAACAACAACAATCAAACAAAGGAGATAAATAATTATGGCATGGGATGACGATAAAAAAGCACAAGTAGTATCAATGTACGAGGGTGCTAGTCCAACACCAGAAACTTCAATGGAAATAGTTAAAGAAATTGCTGACGAAGTAGAGGAGTCTCCGAACGGTGTTCGTATGATTCTTACTAAAGCTGGAGTATACATCAAGAAAGCTACTACAAGTGGTAGCTCTAAGACTACAGGAGAAGCAACTAAGCGTGTATCTAAAGTTGCAGCACACGCTCAACTAGTCGCTGCAATTACTAGTGCAGGTCAGGAAGTTGACTCTGATATCATTGATAAGTTATCAGGAAAGGCAGCAATGTACATAGCTGGTATTATTGAAAACATCAATCAATAAATTATGTATGGGGGTAGAAACCCTACCCCTTTTTTATTATTTTCTAATGGGAGAGTCAAATGGCAAGAGTTAAAGTTAAAGATAGCGAGAAACTAACACCTAGTAACATACGTCAGGTGATAAACCTATTAGAAAGTGATAAACCTATTACTAAGAAAGAAGCATGTAGTATACTAAGAATTTCTTATAATACTACACGTCTTGGTAATATTATCACTAGCTACAAAGAACGATTAGCCACAGAAAAGAGGTTAAGACAAAAGAACTTTGGAAAACCTGCTTCACAACAGGAAACTGTTGGAGCTATAGAAAGATACCTAAACGGTGAACCTCTATACAGGATAGCAGAAACAATGTTCCGTTCTTCAGCTTTTATAAAAGGAATTATGAATAGACACAGCGTCCCCGTTCGCACTACTAATCATAGTTACTTTCATCCAGAGTTACTCCCCGACGAAGTCGTAACAAAAGACTTTGAACCAGGTGAACTAGTATGGTCTGCTCAGTACAATCATACAGCAAGAGTAAGCGGTAGACACTCGGACGACCGACCAGATGGCCCAACTTATGGCATTTGGATACTCGGCGACCACTACCGCCATGCTTATGTTGCATGGTACGAACTAGGCAGTCTTCGACATTTACAACAGTTAGGAGTAAAAATAAATGATGAAATCCCTGTTCTTAGAGAAAATGGCGTCAGCTGGTGATGCAGTCATCACATACAGAAGCCCAGTATCTAAGAAACTAAAATATAATGTATGTACGCTAGAGTTCGATTCATGCGAATATATAAAAGAGAAAAATAAAAAGAAAAACATAACGGTTAAGGAAGATTGTATTCTACTATTTTGTTGGGATACAGATTCTTTTAGACAGATAAACATTGAAGCAGTTACTAATATTCAACCTTTGTCTACAATATTGAGAAATAGAATATTATGATTGATGATGATGTTTACGAAAAGATAATTTTAGAACAAGAAGATAAAGAGATACAATATAGGTTAGTAGTATCTACATTCAGAGATGTTGAGTATGTTCATATAAGAAAATACTATTTAGACTTTGAAGGCGAGTACAAACCCACGAAAGAAGGAGTATGTATTCCATTTGAACTTAACAGTCTATCCAACTTATTTGAAGGATTAGTAGAGTTACTCTCCTTATCAGAAAGCAAAACTATTATACAAGAACACTTTAAAGACTTACTAAGAGATATATATGACTAAAGACTTATTAGATAAGGCATCAAAGGCGTACTTCGAAGGTTCGCCTTTTTTGTCCGACGAAGAATTTGATGCCCTCGCAACAAAAGAGGGATACGAACGTGTAGGCTATAACCCTGACGCTAAACGAAAGCATCTGTTTCCACTATACTCACTTCAAAAAGTATTTGAAGGCGAGGACACTCCCCCAACTTACAAAGGTAAAGTAACTGTAACCCCTAAACTAGATGGGGCAGCAATTGCTATACAGTATAAAAAGGGTAAGTTAAGTAGAGTAATAACGAGAGGTGACGGTGTGGCAGGTGTGGATATAACTGACAAGTTTATGTTCTCGGATTTAGTACCTAAGCAGCTTTGGTCTAAGTTAAAATTTAAAGACTTTGATAACTTACAAATAACAGGTGAGATAGTAGCTCCTAAAGATATACCTAATGCTCGTAACTATGCAGCAGGTGCTTTAAATCTAAAGGATGTTAATGAGTTTAGAAATCGAGACTTGACTTTTATAGCTTATAGTGTAGAACCTAGTATTAGCCACTCTTACAAGTTAGACATGAGTAGTTTGTTATATGAAGGTTTTAATATAGCGACTAGTGACCAGAGTAATGATTGGAATGAGTTCCCTAATGACGGAAAAGTAGTCCGTGTAGACGACAATACTGAGTATGCCAAGTTAGGTTACACATCCCACCACCCCCGAGGTGCTTATGCTCTAAAGACTAGAGAAGAAGGCATTGAAACTACATTACTAGATGTTGTATGGCAGACGGGTAAAAGTGGAAAGGTTACTCCCGTAGCAATACTAGACCCTATAGAAATTGATGACGCTATGATATCGAGGGCAACCTTGAACAACATGGCATACATCAAAAGTTTGAATCTAGAAATAGGGTGTCGAGTGAAGGTAATAAGGGCGGGCAAGATAATCCCCCGTATTATTGAAAGAGTCAGTTGAAACATCGAAAAAAATAACACTTGACTTTTTGATGAAAGTTCCGTATAATATATAATATAGAAAATTGAGAAATAACAAGATGAATTTAACCACAATTACAGTACCTACCTCATGTCCCACCTGCGACAGTTTATTAGAATTGGTTAACGACCAACTATTCTGTCGTAACACTGGATGCGAGGCTAAGTCAAGTAAAATGGTAGAACACTTCGCAAAGACTCTTAAGATTAAAGGGTTAGGACCGAAGACCATTGAAAAGTTATCTCTAAACTCTATATCAGATATTTACTCAATATCTAAATCTGAAATAAATAATGAGATTGGTGAGCGTGTTGGTACTAAGTTACTACAACAGATTGAATTAAGTAAGTCTGTAGATGCAACTCAGTTACTACCTGCGTTCTCCATTCCATTAATCGGTAGAACTGCTTCCAAAAAACTATTCAGTAAGATTGCTAAGTTTAGCGACATTACTATGAGCAGTTGTGCTGATGCAGGGCTCGGCCCTAAATCCTGTGCAAACCTACTCGATTGGTATGATAGGGAATTTCTACACAACCTAGAGTATTTGCCTTTTTCATTCAGGGCAGATGTACAAGAACCAACAGCTGAAAGTATCGGAAAATCAGTCTGTATTACAGGGAAATTGAATGACTTTGCAAATAGAACTCTTGCAAAAGAGTACTTGGAGTCATTCGGATTTACCGTTACTTCCTCTGTTACTAAGAAAACTGATTTCTTAGTGGATGAAGAAGGAAGAAAATCAAGCAAGAGTACTAAAGCCGAAAGCTTGGGTATTCCAATTTTAACAATCAAAGACATTATAAAGGAAATAATATGACAACTCCAAGATGGACAGACGATAGAACTCGTATCCTTACAGCAATCGCAGAAGGCATGGATACAGTATCACAAGAAACAGTAGCAAACGCAGCAGTAGAGCTTGACACAACAACTCGCTCTGTTAGCTCTAAGCTACGCAAAATGGGCTATGACGTAGAACTAGCAAGTTCTGCTAACAAGAAGGCCTTTACTGATGAGCAAGCCGACTCATTATCAAGCTTCGTTACTGGCAACAGTGGCGCATACACGTACGCAGACATTGCTGCAAACTTTGAAGGCGGTGCTTTCTCAGCTAAGCAAGTACAAGGTAAAATCCTTTCTATGGAACTTACTGACCACGTCAAGCCTGCTGAAAAAGTAGAAGTGGCTCGTACATACACTCCAGAAGAAGAAGCTCAGTTCTTAGAAATGCATCAAGCTGGTGCTTTCGTTGAGGACTTAGCTGAAGCTTTAGGCAAATCAATCAACTCAATTCGTGGTAAGGCATTATCTTTCCTACGTTCTGGCGAGATTACATCTATTCCTAAGCAGAAGGAATCACGCGCGAAAGCTAACGTTGACCCTCTAGATGCTCTAGGTGATGTTTCTGGTCTAACAGTAGAGCAGATTGCTGAATCAATTGAAAAGACAGTTCGTGGCGTTAAGACTATGTTAACTCGCCGTGGTATGTCTTGTGCAAACCATGATGGTGCTAAGAAAGCAGCTAAGAACGCAGCAGCTTCTTAATTGGTAATTTAAGTTGAAGGGTAGTAATCATACATTGCTACCCTTTTTTGTCGGAGGAAAACAGTATGAAATTGATAGCAGAATTCCACGACGTGGACAGCTTCACTGCAACAGAAGCAATTAGAAGAACAAAAGACCTATTAGGCGATTACACAGAAGTAAATGCATACCCAAGTACCAAAGACCCTTGGGATATAGTGTATTTTGGCATCCAGCAGATTATAACTGGAGAGCAACTTAATATGTTGTTTGACGACGGGGCATTATATCCGTCTAAACTAAAAGAATTACGGTCAGTAACCTTACATAGGTTGACCGAAGAACTAGATGAAGTAATCAAGGATAACGAACATAAGGCGAAATAATGGATATTGGGGCAACAGTTCTCCATATGCTGATGGAGGAGCAAAGCCTTGATGGCTGGGCGAGAGTAAAAAGCGATTTTTTTGAGGAGTCTTACAAGTCTCTCTACTCCAGTATACACCGATTTTACCAAGAATATAACAGGATACCCTCGTTTGACCAGTTAGATACTGTAACGAGAGATATCAAGACACAGAAAGACTTGGCGGCACTTCGATTATTAGAAGTACCCGAAATCGATATAGACCTAGCTATTGATGCTTTGATAGACCAGTACTCTCAGAACGAATCTTTGAGTCTACTTGACAGTTATATAGATAAAATAACTGTTATGGACAGTTTAGAAGTTAAAGAGAGTTTATCTGGTATAGTAATGAAACTAGACGAAAAGACCCATACTGATGAGAAAGTATCAAATATGGGAGATTTACTATTGTTCCAAGAACAAGGGCTAGAAGAACACTCAGTTATACCTCTAGGTATAAACAACGATTTTGATAGTAGAGTAGGCGGCGCATACAGAGAAGAACTTATAATGCTGGGCGGTAAGCGTGGCGCAGGTAAGTCATTAGTAAGTGCTAATATGGTAGCAAATCAATATGAGCTAGGTAAGACTGCTGTATTCTTTACTATTGAGATGACAGCATTAGAAACATTTCATAGAATAACAAGTATGTTGTCTAAGGTTTCTTATTCTAACATTCGTAAGAACAGATTAGATGCAAAAGAAATGAACGCAGTAGCTAAAGTCAGAGCAGAGATGTTCCAGCATAGTGAAGGGTTTTATGAAGAATTTTTAGACAACAGAAACGCTTTAGACTTTGAGCGTAAGTTGACTTCTGAATGTAAATTAAAAGAAGATAATCAAATTATAATTGTAGACGACAGGTCTTTGTCCCTTACTGGAATTGATTTACAATTACAGAAAGCAAAAGCACAGTTCGGGGATAGTCTAAGTCTAGTAGTTGTAGACTATGTAAACCAAATTGAAACAGGTCTAGGAAAAGACATTTATGATTGGCAAAGTCAAATATATGCAAGTAAGAAACTGAAAGAATTTGCTAGAAAGTATGATGTAGCAATGGTGAGTCCATATCAGATTGATGATACTGGACAGACTAGATTTGCTAAAGGTCTACTTGATAGCCCAGACTCTGCGTTCTTAATTGACGCACACTCAAAAGAAGATGGCGCTGTAACTTTCACTTCAACTAAAGTAAGAAGTGGCCCAGACATAGAGTTTACTAGTGTAATGGATTGGGAGACCCTTAAGCTTGGCCCTCAGTCTACACCTAAACCGTCTGCAATGGGTAAAGAAACAGACGCAAAGAAAGTAGGAAGAAAACCTAAGAAAGAAGATTCGGATATGCTATGGTAGTAAGTGAAATATTAACAAAGAATAACATTGACTTCAAGCCTAAAGGGCAGGACTTTGTTGTATCTTGTTTAAACCCAGAGCATGAAGATAACAACCCATCAATGCATATAGACCAAACCGAAGGTACTTTTCATTGTTTTAGTTGTGGTTTTAAAGGTAATGTTTTCAAGTTCTTTAATGTAGATAAGAACTGGCAAGACATTAGAGTCAAAAGACTTAAAGATAAGATTGCTGGAATACGAGCCGCTAGTACTGGTCTGACTCTACCAGAAGGTGCGATACCCTACACTCGTCATTTCAGAGATATTGATAAGAGAACACTTGCCCAGTTTGGGGCATTTACACATGATAAAGAATTCGAAGGAAGGATTGTGTTTCCTTTACCAGATATAACAGGTAAGATTCGGGGCTTTATCGGAAGATATATAAATAGTAATGCACATCCAAAGTACCTGATAAGACCTCCCGGAGCAGAGCTGCCTTTATTCCCAGCTATAGTATCTCCAATAGAAGGCTCAGTAATTTTAGTCGAGGGCATATTTGATGCACTTAATCTAATCGACAAAGGGTTGGTAAACGCCGTGGCAGTACTGGGAGCAAACAATGTACAACTAGAAGTACTAGAATCCCTGAAACTCCAGGGTGTGCATACTATTTATACCATGTTTGATGGCGACGAGGCAGGTAGAAATGCTGAACACAACGCCCACAAATTATTAGCAGATACATTTATTATTAACGAAGAAACTAAATTACAATTACCTGACGGCTTAGACCCAGGAGACCTGTCCCTATCGGACATAAAACATATAAAGGAAAATATCTATGGCACAGAAAATAGCAGTAGTTGACAAAGCCCCTAGTGGGGTAAATTATAAGTCTTACTTTAAGTTTGACTTTGACCATTACCATTTATCATCTAAAAGAATTAAGAAACTTTTAAAGAAAGATGTAGACTTGGTAAATTTTAAAGAAGATGAGTACGACTTGATAGTGCTTATCGGATCTGAAGCCTGTAAGTTTATAGCAGGAATAACTTCAGTAACAGAATTCGCAGGACACTTAGTAGATAAGAAGTTTATCCCTATGATTAGTCCTGCTATGCTTAGTTTCAAGCCAGAAGCTAAGCCAATGTTTACCCGTGCGTGCGAAAAATTACACGGGTACGTAGCAGGGCAGATGCCGCCTAGCTTATCAGGAGACTTTGTAGGTATAACTACTGAAGAAGATGCTGAAAGTTATTTGCAACATCTAATCGAAAGTGAACATATAAAAT
>Ga0315315_10000906_pt1 | contig 26555 bp, 16 predicted proteins | sample M140m3416metaG_FD_203699 | JGI IMG/M metagenome (GOLD analysis project Ga0315315, IMG submission 203699) | Ammonia-oxidizing marine archaeal communities from Monterey Bay, California, United States - M1 40m 3416 | ecosystem: Environmental > Aquatic > Marine > Intertidal zone | place: USA... | reverse complement strand
GTGACGGTGTTGCACCCAGTGGATCGACGATTGACCATGAGTTGAGCAAAGTGTTGCCGGAGACATTGCTGCCACATCTTTGCATTGGTATGGATTCACTTGAGAATATGACAGCGAAGCCAACGCTTGCAACGTTGTCGGCCAGTGGTGCCGGTCAGCCGATTTTCATGCACTCGAATCCAAATCATCTTTATCAGATGTTGTACGGCGGTATCTCAACGGGTGATATCCAACGCCAGCATGAAGCACGCTCAAATCTGTTCAATCAAATCGAGCGATTAGCTGCATCAAAAGGTCAGTCTCTTCCATCGAGTGATCAGCAGCGATACGGGCAGTTCGTGCAGGGTTTCAAAGATGTTAATGGTTTACGAGATCGTTTGGATACGGTCTCGGATCACTTGCGAAAATTCGCACCTGAGGTGGATGACCGATATACAAAACCAGAATTCGAAACCGATTGGCATGATGCACTGCTGGACCTTGGCATTTCTGCTGTCACTTCGGGAATCACCAATACTCTTACTCTGGGCTCAGGACGCGGTGAAATTTTTGGCTCGTGGAAAGGTGTCGGAGTTGAACAACAAGGACACAACCTTGGCCACATGACCCAGGCAGGAAATCCAATTTGGATCAAGATCCGGCAATACAACAGTCGCATGCTCGTCCGAATCATGCAAGCCTTGGAAAGTGTTCCGGAAGGCAATGGAACCATGATGGACAACACGTTGATTGTTTACACGAGTAACAATGCGGACAAGCAGCACACCAATGGTGCGAATTGGCCAGTCATGTTGCTTGGCAATTGCGACGGCGCATTCAAGACGGGTTGTTTCACTCAATTGGATGGTAAACGTCCCATCAATGCTCTTTACACATCGATCCTCAGAGCTGCCGGGCAGAATGTGGACCGATTCAACATGAGTGAGCAACTAGCCAAAAAATTTGATACAGATAGCGGTCCTGTCAAAGAATTGATGATATGAGCAAGCTTAATGTTTTGTTGTTGTTCGTGCTTATGTTGGCGGCAACTTCATCGGCACACGGTGATACCTATACGCCTGGCAGCAAGGTCGATCAAGACTTCAAATACTTTGCCAAATCGTTTCTGGAAACACACTGTTTAGATTGTCACGGTGCAACAGACCCAGAGGGGAATCTTTCGCTCGCTGATCTGGGGCCCGTGAATGAAGTCAATGCTGCAGTCTGGAAGAGCGTGTGGGCACAGGTCACGCTGAAGGAAATGCCACCCGAAGATGCGGCAGATGTAGGCGTCGTTGAACGTTTACAGTTTTCAGACGGGATTGTTGCTGAACTTCAGCGGGTGATGCGTGATAAGGGCGGGTTTCAGGCAAACCTCGACCCTGACAAAGGTAACTTTGTTGACCATGATTTGTTGTTCGAGTCTTTACCGGCAGACATCAAGTTGATGCCGACATCATCTCCGGCGCGAATCTGGCGTGTGACTCCGCAGGAGCACATGACGCGTTTGAATGCGTTGATCAATCAAGAGCCGGAGTTTAATGCAGAGAAGCCGGGGTTGCGGACCCAAGGAGATTTTGTTCCCACGAATCACGGTGGTGAACTGAAAATCTATTTCGGTACCGACCGTATTATCAAATGGCAGGGTGGAACCGTTGCTTACGCGACTGCAGTGAAGAGCACTCCTGCAATTCTTTCCTCACCGAAGGCACACGGCTTAGAAAATTACTCAGATTTCTCGACAGTCAATAGCGCTGAGGCCACACAGGTTTTTGGAGTCGCTGGAGACATCATCCGATACATGGCACGAGGTCCTTTGAGTATTGCCAAGCCCTATCAGATCACGGATGATCCGAAATCGATCGAAGATAAAATGAAAGGGGATCTTCGTGGACTTCCCACGAGTATTGTTTACAGCACCAAAGTCATGCGTCCCTTGACCCCGATCAGTGCTCTCTTTGAGGTAAGTGAATTTTCAGATGAAGAGCTGCGGGAAGCGATTCGCTTTTTGTTTGAGGCGTTGTGTTTTCGACCACCCAGCGAGTTGGAAGAAGATGGGTACGTCAAAATGGTCAAGCAAACGATCGAGAAGCTCGGAAAAGAAGAAGGGCTGGTTCTGGGACTCTCCTCAGTCTTCTTGGATCGTGACGCGTTATTCAGGCCAGAACTGGTTCAGAAGGGGAAGGCAGATCGTTATGGTCGTGTCATGCTGCAGGATTGGGAATTGGGCTTGGCCGTCAATCATGCGTTACGATACCTGCAGCCAGACGACCAGTTACGGCAGTCCATCATGGACGGACGCATGAGAACCAAGGCAGATGTGAAGCGTGAAGTGGAACGGATGTTGGCAGATGACAGTGTTCGCAAACCACGCGTGTTGAGGTTCTTTCGGGATTATTTTGATTACGATCTGGCGGGATACATTTGCAAAGATACCAAGGCCCTTGGCGAAACGGGTGCGTCTGGTGGTACAAATCACTACCGGGCGATGTTCGACGGGACTGCAAGCACCGATCGTTTGATTGAACTGATTCTTGAGGAAGACAAAGATGTACTCAAGCAGTTGCTGACAACCAATAAAATCGTCGCAAGCCGGGGCGATAATATCTATTTTGGTCAGCGGCGAACGCGAGACGAAGAAAAGGTTTCGATTGCGACAGCCAAGAAAGAGGCGGCTGAATTAGCTGCCCAGCAAGCTGCTGAAAAAGAAGCATGGTTGAAAGCCAATCCTGGAAAGAAGCCCCCCAAACCACCCAAGAAAAAACGCTCCAACGTGAACCACAAAGTGGCCCCAGCAAAACTGAGTGGTCCAAAAATCTATGCCCGCGTCAGTCGCCGAAGCTTTGGCAATGGGTCCATGAAACCAGATCGCAATTTGGCTGAGGCACCGCAAGGTCAACGAAGTGGAATTCTCAGTAATCCGACTTGGCTCGTTTCTCATTCTGATGCCATGGACAATCACGCTATCCGTCGTGGTCGATGGATTCGAGAGCGATTACTTGGTGGTGGGATTCCAGATGTTCCAATCACCGTAGACGCCATGTTGCCAGATGAGCCGGGTAAGACGTTGCGGGAACGTATGCGGGTTACCAGAGAAACCTATTGTTGGACCTGTCACAAGAAGATGGATCCGCTGGGGCTTCCGTTTGAGATGTACAACCATGCCGGTTTGTATCGTACGACTGAGCTGGGTGAGCCTGTCGATACGACGGGTGAGATCATAGATTCTGGAGATGCATCGCTTGATGGAAAAGTGGCCAATGCGATTGACTTGATCAACAAGTTGGCTGCAAGTGAGCGGGTTGAGCAGGTGTTTGTCCGCCATGCTTTTCGTTTCTGGATGGGGCGAAACGAGACGCTCAACGATGCTCCCGTCTTACAGGAAGCGCATCGAGCTTACCGGGACAGCGGTGGAAGCATGAACGCCTTGATCGTCTCGCTGGTGACATCGGATGCATTTCTTTATCGTACTCGCCTCCACGAAGACTAAAATGCGGCGGACGATACGGCAGGTAGACCCATGTTGCAGTACCTGTTCTCGTGGTTTTTTCTACTCGGCGAATTGACGTCGTTTCGAGCGTGAATGTTGGAATCCTAATGTTTCGGTGGCCAAATGGCTTGGCTTGTGGCCAAAGACCCTGCCTCCCGTATTTTGGTCGGATCGCCTACCATTGAGACTTGGGTAATCAGGACCACGCCAAGATCGGTGGAAAGAAAAATAATGAGAAACCTGTTTCTCTGGATGATTCGCCTAGCCGGATTGGCTGGCTTCATTGCCGCTGCCGCAGGAGGATTGCGGGTGTTTCATTATGGAAGAGAATTCGCGGGACAGTTTTCCCTTGCTGCAGGGATGATTTTGATGTGTGGTGCGTTCACATTGAGTCGATTGATACAACCTCGGGATTGACTTGTTTGGTGAGACGAATAGCGGGGCGTGTTTTGCTAGCCGGCCATCGTGGGTACTCGAGTTAGCGGGTTGGGTTTTCGTACCAAAACACGCCGAGGTCGTGGACTTCTTCGCAGGTGATGAGATCCAAATCACCATCCCCATCGAGATCAATCATTTCCAGTCGGTCAAATTTTCGGCCTCGCTGATCACTGATGGCGTGGTCAACCCAACCGTTGATCCCGTTTTCTTTCCATGCCACGGCAGTCATGTCGTCCTGTTCTCGTTGTGCTTCGGCTGTTGTCACGATATCAGGTCGACGATCTCCATTGATATCGGCAATCGCAACGCCTTTGCCCGCCTTTAAACCGAAGGGCAACGGTAGGATTGTTTCTTCCCATTTGCCGGTTGATCCGGCTTTGCAACAAAGTAGTTCGCCGGTCAATGTTGCGCAGATGATGGTTGGTGTTGAATCCTCTTCTGACAGCTTGCCACTGGTAAGAAACATGACTTGTTTGCCTTTCCCGCCAATCAGCTCGCTTTTCCATTCAGCTGAAGAGTTACCTGGGTTTCTAAGCCAGTAGATGCCAGCTTGCTTGCCGAATCGATCTGAATACAGGATGTCGGGAAAATTATCTGCATTGAGGTCTACCGATTGGATCGACATGATCCAACTGGCTTTCGCAAGTGAGTGGAGTTTCCATGCTGCAGCATCTCGTGAGTTCACGGGATTTTCGAGCCACCCGATCATGGCATTGTTGTTTTTGGAACCAATGACAAGATCAAGTCGGCCATCACGATTCATGTCCATTGGCATCGCAAACATCCAGCGACGACCAGCTGATGCTGGAAAAGCTTCTGATCTCCAAGCCTCGGTATGGAGATACTCAGATGATTTCTTGGGTGCCCAGTGGACAAAGACGTTATTGATTTTACCCTCAGCACACGACACCACATCAATGGCTCCGTCACGGTCCAAGTCGACGGAAACTGCATCCTCAACTCCCTTGACCGATCCCACTGTGACAGCGGGCCAGCGTTGACGTACCCGTTCGGGACCTGGGTTCAGATAAGTCACAACCGCACCGCCTTCTTCCCAGCCTGTAGTGATGTCAAGAAGATCGTCACCATTTACATCAAGCAGTCGCACGCCGTCAGCACCACGCTTGCCCGCTAAACGGTCACTTGAATCAATGGTATGGCGTTTCCATTGTTCGGCGATGGCAGTGTGCAAATCTGGGGTTGCTAACACGACGGCGGTGAAACAGAGCAGGGCAGTTGGGTTTCGCATGGGGTTTCCATCGAGTTTGGGAGGGCCACCTTCTGTATCCTCGATCATCATACGTTAATCTTAAGGACAGCAGAAATCAGCTATGAAAAATCATGTTATGCGTGCGCAGTGAAAACGTCGGTAGGATCCTTACGGGGAACTTTCGCATCATTAGCTGATTGCCGAGCGTCCGAACCGTTAAGATTGTTCACCATTGAATGGCACCCTTTGAACGAAATTCCGAGAGGAGCAGCGTTTCGATTCGGCGGCCTTTGGCATCGTTACAGGAATTGAGAACAGGGGTGTGACGAAACTTGATCGGCGAGGGACGGACTGCCATAAATGCTCCGTTTAGACACATCATTTTGCGGCGCAACCTGATCATAATGAACTTGATCATTGTGAAGTGGGTCCGAGGTTCTTTAAAATCAAAGAGTCGTCGTTACAAACTTTCCTCATCAATAAATACTCAATGTTCTCAATAGGTACACGAATCCATTTTCTGTTGTTTGCGGGATGTGCTGTGCTTTCTACAGCCGCAACAACTATCGCAACTGAGGTCCCGAACATTGTTCTGATTTATGCAGATGATCTTGGGTTTGGTGATGTGCAGTGTTACAACCCGGAACGAGGGAAAATACGCACGCCTCACATTGATCAGCTGGCATCGCAGGGGATGAGGTTCACAGATGCGCATTCTTCTTCCGGTGTCTGTTCACCTTCGCGGTACACCATCCTGACTGGTCGCTACCACTGGCGATCTCGATTGCAATCCGGCATTGTTGGATTGTGGGGTAGTCCGCTCATTGCCCCCGAACGACTCACGATTGGTGGTTTGGCCAAACAGCAGGGTTATGACACGATCGCGATTGGGAAGTGGCATTTGGGATGGTCTTGGCCGATCCCACAGGAACGTGCCAAGCAATTCAAGGCTGGTCCCAGTGGTAAAGAGGTCAACCGTGAAACGCTGGCCGTGTGGCGACAGGTTTTTTCGAACGCTATTCCGGGAGGTCCGACCGATGTTGGTTTTGATCAGTATTTCGGGACAGATGTTCCCAATTGGCCCCCCTATTGTTTCATCGAAAATGATCGTACGGTGGGGATTCCGACGCAGTATTTGTCTCAATCACTGATTGGGAATAATCAGGCGAGTAAACAGGGCCCCGCGTTGAAAGACTGGACGCTCGAGCCAATTTTGCCAGCACTTGGAAACCGAGCAGAAAAATACATTCAATCGCGAGCGAAGTCCAACACACCCTTTCTCCTGTACATGCCTTTGACGTCACCTCACACTCCGCTGTCTGTGAATGAAGCGTGGAAAGGAAAGAGTGGGCTTGGGTTGTATGCAGATTTTGTGATGGAAACGGATGCCATCGTGGGTCAGGTGGTCGATGCGCTCGATCAAGCAGGGTTAGCAGGCAGCACGTTGGTGCTTTTCACTAGTGACAACGGTTGTGCTCCGTACATTGGAGTTTCGAAGTTGGAGGAGCAAGGGCATTATCCCAGTGGGCCGCTTCGAGGTTACAAAGCAGACGCGTGGGAAGGAGGACATCGTGTTCCTTTTATTGTGCGTTGGCCGGGACAAGTAGAGCCAGGCAGTGTTTGTCATCAACTGGTTCATCAGGCTGACTTGATGGCAACTTTGGCCGATGTTACTGATGCAAGCTTAACGATGGATCAAGCAGAAGACAGCTTCAGCATTCTGCCGTTGTTGCAGGGCCAAGACACTCCCATTCGGACCACTTCCATCAGTTGCTCAATTCGGGGGGTGCCCAGTCTTCGTGATGGAGCGTGGAAATACATCGCAGCACCCGGTTCGGGCGGATGGGGCAAGGGGGGAGATCAAAGTCAGTCTGTGCAGCTGTATAACCTTGCGGAAGATCTGGGGGAGGCTCGTAATCTGGCAGATAGGCATCCTGACAAGCTTGACCAAATGCAGGGTTTGTTGGAGAAGCTGATCACAAATGGAAGAAGTACACCGGGGCCCAAGCAGGGCAATGATGTTCCTGTGAGAAGGTATCCGGCAAAACGGTAAGACTTACTTTTCATTTCCAAAATGAATTGACTTGTACGGGACCTGCCGCCGTTGGTCAGTTATGATGGAGCCGAGCTCCGTTTACGTTGCTCGCTGCCCGCCGTGAATCAGATCCCACCTCAACGATGATTATTTGGCTGACGATGATGTTGCGCCCATCGCTCATGACGCTCGTTTTGATTTCCAGTTTTCACTGGTCTCTTGGCTGTCAGTTGGCTGCCGCTGCAGATGATCTGACTTACGAGCAGCACATCCGCCCGATTTTTCGTGCACACTGTTTCGATTGTCATGGAGCGACTGAGGAACTGGAAGGTGAGCTGGATTTGCGGCAGGTCCGGCTGATGAAGCAAGGTGGATCCAGTGGGCCAGCGCTTGAGTTGGACAAGCCTGCGAGCAGCTTGGTCTTAACCAGAGTTGAAGCAGGTGAGATGCCGCCCGGAGAGGTGAAGGTATCCCGTGAAGAGATTCAAATTCTCAGACGGTGGATCGAGCAGGGGGCGGCCACTGCTCGTCCGGAAGCCGATACAATCGAAACTGGCTTGGGTGTCACTCCAGAGGAACGAGCTCATTGGGCTTATCAACCGATTCGTGACAAGATTGCTGTTCCGCAGGGAGTGGCTCCCGAGCGTGACAGTTTGCACCGCAATGGCATCGATTTGTTGGTGCAGTGGCGGATAAAAGAAAATGGACGCGGTGAAATATCAGCTGAAGCAGATCGTCCAACACTCATCAAGCGTGCCTACTTTGATCTACTCGGTTTGCCACCTGCTCCGGAACAGCTCACCCGATGGGTTCAGGACCCCCGAGCCGATTGGTACGAACATTTGCTGACTCATCTGTTGGGCATGCCGGCGTATGGGGAACGCTGGGGTCGGCATTGGTTGGACATCGCCGGGTACGCTGATTCGGAAGGGTACACGGTCAAGGATGCAGAACGCCCGTGGGCATGGAAGTATCGTGATTGGGTGATTCGTGCTTTGAACCAGGACAAGCCGTTTGACCAGTTCATCACAGAACAGCTTGCGGGTGATGAATTGGCTGGGCCCATGGATGGTGATTTGACGGAAAGACAAATCGAGTTGTTAACAGCAACTGGATATTTGCGCATGGCTGCGGATGGGACAGGCAGCGGAGCCAATGACGAGGCAGCGCGTAACCAGGTGATGACCGATACACTTAAAATTGTGGGGACGTCACTGTTTGGCTTGAGTGTTCAATGTGCGCAGTGTCACGATCATCGCTATGATCCCATTCCACAGTCAGACTATTATGCTCTGCGGGCGATTTTTGAACCGGCTTTAGATTGGAAGGCCTGGAAGACTCCCAACGCCCGTCGGGTATCACTTTATACGAGTGCTGATCGAGCTCTGGCGGCCGAGATTGAATTGAAGGCAAAGAAAGTTGCTGATCAAAAAGCTGCCAAACTGGCGGAGTTCATGAAGCAGGCCTTGGACGAGGAGCTTGCAAAATACGATGAGCCGCTGCGAAGTGAGTTGCGAGCTGCCTATGAGACTTCCACCAAGGATCGAACACCGGCACAGACGCAAGTCTTGAAAGCCAATCCCAGCGTGAACATCTCATCGGGAAATTTATATCAGTACATTCCCGACTCGAAGCCAAAACTTGCTGCTTTTGACGTGGAGATCAAGAAGATCCGCTCAGGCAAACCGGTTGAGCAGTTCATTCGTGCCCTGGTTGAACCTGCCAGTCATGCGCCAGAAACAAAGCTGTTTCACCGTGGTGATCCCGCTCAACCTCGCCAGATAGTGGCTCCCGCAGGATTGACTGTACTAGCGCCGCCTGGAAAACGGGCGGAATTTGCAAGTGACGATTCATCGCTGCCGTCGACAGGTCGACGTTTATCCTTTGCCCGCTGGCTGACCGGTAAGGACAATCCGCTACTGGCAAAAGTCATTGTGAATCGGGTTTGGATGCATCATTTTGGTCAGGGCCTGGTCTCTACTCCTGCCGACTTTGGAAAACTTGGAACTCAGCCGGGTGATGGTCGATTGTTGGACTGGCTCGCCAATGAGTTCATTGTGGGTGGCTGGAGTCTGAAGCAATTGCATCGCCTGATCATGGGTTCGGCGGTCTATCGTCAGAGTGTGGGATCGGGCGCGTCTGTTTTTTACCAACGCAGGTTGCGACGTCTTGAGGCTGAGACGATTCGCGATCGCATGCTTGCTGCAAGTGGCAGTCTTGATGAAACCTTGTATGGGCCGCCGCTGAAAATCAAAGAAGATGATACAGGGCAAGTGATGGTCGAGGGCGGACAGTTCCGTCGAAGTCTCTATATTCAGACACGTCGCAGCCGACCCGTGGGCATGCTTCAAACATTTGATGCACCGGTCATGAAGACAAACTGTGAAGTGCGTCCGTCATCGACGGTTGCGACACAGTCTCTGGTTCTGCTCAATGGCAAGTTCATTCTTGAGCAGGCCGCTAATCTGGCTGATCGGGTGGCAAAGGATCCAGCTGAGCCGACCAGTTCGCAACTTGCTTTGACAACCAGTCTGAGGAACCGGCAGCCGATGTGGCAATATGGTTATGGTTGGCACGATCAGAACGCGGAACCGCAGACAACTTTCCATCGCTTGGAGCATTGGACGGGGACGCAGTGGCAAGCGGGCAAGAAACTGCCTGATGCAGATTTGGGTTACACGCTTCTGCGAGCTGCGGGAGGGCATCCGGGCAGCGGCAGGAATGCAGTGATACGGAGGTGGACATCACCTGCCGATGGTGTTGTCACCATCACCGGGTTGCTGAGTCATCCATCTGAAAATGGTGATGGCGTTCGCGGACGTATTGTTTCCAGTGACGCGGGAAGATTGCACGGAGAATGGGTTGCCTACCATGGTAGTGCGCCCACGAGTGTCGAAGGATTTCAGATATCAGCCGGCGAAACAGTTGATTTCATTACCGATTGCCGTGAAGGGACTAATACGGATTCCTACGATTGGAAAACGACGATCGTTCTCCGCCAGAATGATGGCATTGAACACACGATGGTGTCGGAGAAATGTTTCAGTGGTCAGAGGCATTCGTATGCGAATTTGACGGGTCAGATCATTCGTGCCTGGGAACTGGCTTATGGTCGCCAGCCTTCCGACGAAGAACTCGTCATCGCCGCCGATTTTTTGAAACAACAGTTGGCAGTGCTCGAGTCATCGCCTGATCATGTCAATGAAGGTAGCACTGTTGTGCATCAGGCGATGAGTACGTTGTGTCATTCCCTGTTTGCATCGAATGAGTTTTTGTATGTGGAATAGATTCAGGTTGATTGGCAACATCCAGTTTTGTTTCCGGCAGAACCCGCAGGGAAAGGCGGTGAATCGATGATTTACTCACGGCGTGCATTTCTGCAGCAGCAGGCGATGGGAGTGGGGTCGCTTGCCTTGGCGTGGTTATTGCAGCAGGAAAATGCATCAGCAAAGTTGAAGAAAATTTCGGCTCAATCGGATATCCTGAACCTTCAGCCAAAAGCGCCTCATCATCAGCCCAAAGCAAAGGCGATGATCTCGCTGTTTCAGCATGGGGGGCCGTCCCACATGGATTTGACGGACCCCAAACCTGAACTTACCCGGTTTGATGGAACAGACTACAAGGAAGACATTGCCTATAGCTTTGCCAACGAAGCAAGCAAGAAACTGATGGGGACGCGATGGAAGTTTTCCAAGCATGGAGAGTGCGGTACTGAATTTTCTGAATTGCTTCCGCAAACGGCGAGTATCGCGGACGATATCTGTCTGATACGAAGCATGCATACGGGGGCCAATGGGCATGAGGTCTCCATACGGTATTTCCACGGAGGAATTCCGGGCGTGCTTGGTAGAGCGCATTTTGCCTCATGGCTGCTTTACGGGTTAGGCTCGGAAACCCAGGACCTTCCCGCTTACATGGTGTTGACTGATCCCGGGGGGCATCCGGTTGATGGGGTCAATAACTGGTCCAGTGGTTTCATGCCGGCTATGTATCAGGGGACGGTGGTTCGTCCCAAGGAACCGCGGATTCTGAATTTGCAGGCACCCGCGCACTTGCGTGGCCGCCCCCAACAGCAAGGTCTTGATTTCCTGCAGGCTTTGAATCGCCGCCATGCGAATCGCTTCCCCGGTGCAGATGATTTGGAAGCCAGGATTGCGAGTTACGAACTTGCGGCACGAATGCAGACCTCGGCTCACGAAGCTTTGGATATTTCAAGAGAAACCAAGGCGACACACGAAATGTACGGGCTGAATGATGAAACGACACGTGAATATGGAACGCGTTGTTTGATCGCACGACGACTCGTGGAGCGAGGGGTGCGTTTTGTTCAATTGTTTCTGGCGGGGCAACCATGGGACAATCACAACAATCTTGGCACAACGTTGCCAAGTGTGTGCCGACGAACTGACAAACCATCGGCGGCCCTGGTGAAGGATCTCAAGCAGCGGGGCATGCTTGATGAAGTCATTGTCCACTGGGGTGGTGAAATTGGTCGTTTACCAGTGACTCAAAATCAGGGTGCACCCGAGAAACATGGGCGCGATCATAACGGGCAGGGTTTCAGTATCTGGCTGGCAGGAGGTGGGATCAAGCCGGGAATGGTCCATGGAGCGACAGACGATTTCGGTCATCGTGCAGTCGAGGGTATTGTGACGCCCAACGATTATCAAGCGACGCTAATGCATTTATTCGGGTTGCAGTGGGACAAACTTGTATTTGATCATTCGGGGCGCGAAGAAATCATCACCGCTGGAAGAAATGCAAAGGTGGTGACTGAGGTTTTGAGTTGAACATGACGGCATGGGTGCCGTGGCCGGTTCATGGCTGGGCGATGAATTGAAACGAGTACAAGTCGCCGTCGCGAATTGCAAATTTCAGTTGCACGGGTCGGTCGGCCAGCACTTGCAATTCCGGGTTGTTTTTCCAGACAACCTTTTGTGAAATCGAGTCTCCCGTACACGGTTCACAATCCTTCAGGGAGAAGCCCGGAATCGGCTTGCCATCGAGATCCTGAATTTCCACCGTGATGGATCCGGTATCCGCGGTCACCAGATTCAGTTCCAACGCATTCCCTTGGAAGGTCAGAGGTCGCGTTGTGAGGTGTCCTTTGGTTTCTGCCGCATGCGCCGAAACAAATCCATCGACTCGGTAACTGAATCGTCGAACACGACTGTCTGGACCTGTATAGTAAGCCTCGGTTGCATACACCGAATACTCGCGCTGGTTTCCGGGTAGTTGCACCAGTCCCCATGTCATGTAATTACTGCGATTTCCCCGGCGATCCTTGGGCGCTGTTTCGGGGATCACGGGTTCAGCCCATCGCTTGAAGTGAAGACCGTCTCGACTTGTCATCAGAATGGGTTCGACACGCTGGCCTTGATTGGGCAGGTAGCGTGTCGGAAATCCAATGAAAAAATGTGGGGCTCGTGGATATCGTTGTATGGCGTTGGTGTAGAGATGTTCTTTTCTGGCATCATCGTATTGCAGGCCAACTGGCTTGGTCCAATTCAGGAAGTCATTTGACGTACACACCATGATGTCGCGAACGCCCTGATTGAACCAGCGGTGATAATCGCAGTATTGTTTTTGGATCGGATCATAGAAAGCCAGATTCTGTGAGTCGAAGGCTCCTTCTGTAATCACAGGTGTCTCCTGCATCAACTTCCAGTGCAGACCATCAGCTGATTGAAACGCAAACAATCCATGTTTGGAAGATTTGTCTCCGGGTCTCAACGAACGCCCGCGGCCCAACGCCTTGTACTTTGCCTCCGGTTTACACTTGGGATTCGTATCTTTGAACGGTGTGAAGTTGTGAGTACCCACTCCATTCCAAACGATATTGTTGGCAGTGGATCCGCCGAATTCACAAATCCCAAGTTCGGGTTTCTGCCAATGAATCCCATCCGTGCTTTCGGCATAACAGACAACTTCAGGGTGTGTTGCCCGTTTTGCTTTTTCATCCCAGTGAGATCCTCGATAGTACATCCTGTACTTACCACCATCTTGAAAAATAGTGTAGTAGGCACATGTGTTGCCTTCCCAAGGTTTGTTCGTGATCAAAATCACTTCACGCGGTTTTGCTTGATGAAGTTGGAATGTGATCCCATTTGTGGTATCGATCAAGTAATCATCAATGAACAATTCACGTTGTTGACCGATGGGAATGGCATCTTCACTTATGGCAACATTGGATTCGTTCAAGCAAAGTCCCAAAACGACAATCAAGTAAGCGAGTGATCTCACGATCTGATCCTTTCAAGCAAGGGTGGGACATCAGCAAGCGATCTTACTGAATTGGCGGGAATGTGCAGGGGAGCAACTTGCTGGCTTGCGTTTTTTTGTTGCAGGCACAGGCTACAGCAGATGATAGTATTAGGTATTGAATCGCAGCATGCGCGAGAGTGTCAAACTTTTTAGTCGTCGAGTATTTTTTCGGGGATCTGGCTGTTATCCACTTGCAATCTTTCCCGTTTTGTTGAGTTCCGACGTGGATAATGCCATCCCAACTCTTATACTCTGCCACCACATCTTGGAGGATGTTTGACATGGTTTGCCACGATGTATCAGTGTTCGCGGTCCAGCCTCGCTGAAAACAATTCCACAGACGCAGTTATTTCGGTTCCGCAAAGGGTTTTCGGTCGTGCAAGAGTTCATCACGGATTGGTTGGCATCCACCCCCGTTTTCTATAATGAAACGAACAAGCGAATCAGCCACAACATCAACGATGTTGTGGATTGGGGCAATTTGAGTTTCGATCCCGAGGGCTTGTCGCTGTATTTGTCTGCTGGTTATTCCGTGTTTGAGCGAACGCCCATTCTTGGGGTAAGAATGCTTCCACATTCGAGCAGCGTGAGGGTTGACGAGTCGACCGGGAGGTTATTGGTAAAAAATGAAGTGGATGAGGTTCCGGATCTGCTTTCCAGTATTTCCGATGAATCGGAAGTCATCGAGAGAATTTTTGCTTCCGTACAAGCATGGGAAGCACAGCAGGTGGGACCGTTGGTAGTACCTACGAGTGGCGGGTTCGATTCAAGGCTGCTAAACATGGCGATCAAGGATTCGTCCCGTGTTCGAGCATTCACGTATGGTCTATCAGCAAATCAGCAGGATTCTCACGAAGTTGTATTTGCTAAGGAACTCTCCAGTGGTCTTGGGCTTGAGTGGTCCCAGATAGAGATTGGCGCGTTTCATGACTACTTATCCGAATGGGATCAGGTCTTTGGTGTTTCGACCCACGCTCACGGCATGTACCAGATGGAATTTTTTCAAAAAATTCTTCAACAGTATCCGGATTTGAATGGTTCAGCTTTTCTGAGTGGCATTATCGGTGATGCATGGGCCGGTTCACTTTCCATTGCAGCCATGAAATCACCGCAGGATCTCAAGTATCTGTACTACTCACATGGTCTGAACGCCGACAGCGATGCATCGTTGCTTCCGGTTTGCAACCATGAATTGCTTGAGCAGCACTTTGAACGTGAACGACAGTATCTCCTGAATGACAAGTATCGAGTTGTAGCCGCAATGAGGTGTAAGCTGACTTTGTTGAGCTATCTGATGCGGGTTCCAGAGCATGTAGGATTCAAGCCCTGGTCACCCTTTCTTGACCAGCAGGTTGCACTTGATATGTTGAATCTTTCAGCGGACAGGAAGAAAAAGCGTAAATGGCAACGAGAGTTTTTTGCAAAGCACCAATGCGATCTGGAGAGAAAAAAACTTACGGTCAGTAATAAAAACGATCTCAATTATCAGGCTATGAATATCCGCCCATTGCAACCACTGTCCATTGATTTGCTGCGCGAGATTATTGATCCCAAATATGTGGAGTGGGTCAATTCACAAGTTGGCACCGAGACGCGGCTTTCACGTTTGAAGCGATGGGGTCTAAAGACTCGGAATATTCGTCGAGTTCTTCGCGGCATGGGGCTCAAGGATGATAGAGCAAGGTGTTACGCAGCGTACTTAACTCTGAAGCCACTGGAAACTGCACTCAGGAAAAGGAACGCAGTTTCGAAGGCGGGCACCTAGTGCACGGTCGCGGTGTGAGTTTTTCTGCAAGACGGCTCATCGTATGACGGACGTAGTCTTGTCAGTGAGAAACAACGCACGGGTTCACTGTCAGGTCAACTTTGGAAAACTTGCTGATAGGAGGCTTGGAGGTGATTACAGACTTTGAGTTTTGGCGTGTGACCACTGCAGGAAGATGCCGGCGGTCCGTTGACTGCACCTGAAGATTTTCCATGCGGTGCATGCCTGGCTCATGAGTTGCTGATGAAGATCTAGCACTTGTACTTGCGTTCCAGCACCCGCTGAACGACATAACGATGGGTGTCGATTCGAAGGTTGTGTAATAACAATAACTCACTTCTTGTTTTGTATTTTGCCTCGTATTTTTGAGGCGAGAGTAAACGTTTGATTGTGTGGCGGAATTTTCCCAACCATGATGAATCTGCGGCTTGACCAATGATGGCGAGGTCGTAGTACTTCTGGTAGAAGTCCCGGTACAGTTGCTGGCTTATCTCGTCAAAATGCTTCCAATACTCAGCTTCTGACAAGACATGCTGAAGTTGTTGATAACGTGTGTTGCTTGCGACGGTTTCATCGAGAGAGATTGTGTCGCCATCATGTTTATGGGGAATGATGCTTGCTGTTACATCCCGGTGGGTGAATTCAAGCGAAACCGCAAAGCTTGCAGTGCGTCTTGGATCGGGTACGGTCGTATCAAAAAAGAATTCACCCAAGCTGTAAAAGATGAACGAGCCTTGATACTGCTCATATCCTTGTGGGACATGGGGATGATGTCCGATCACCGCTGATGCACCACAATCGCATAGCCGTTGGTATCTATCGCGCCATTCCGGAAGAGGAATGTCGATCATCTCGGCTCCGGTGTGTGCGATCACGATGACATGATCGCAGGACTGCTTCATTTTGATGATGCGATCTTCGACGCACTGATGATTGATCCATGCATACCCCCCAGTTTGGTCTTGATAGCGGTAATGGCCGAATTCTGAATCAGCAACTGCAATGATTGCGACTTCAATTCCATTTAAATTGAGTTGTAATGGTTTGTATGCCTCGTCAAACGTGGTGCCGGCCCCAAAGTGCGCGATCGCAGCCGCGTCTAACTCGTGGATCGTTTTTTCAAGTCCCTGCAAACCAAAATCAAAAATGTGATTATTGGCAAGGCTGACGCCATCAATAACAAGTTGCTTTAAAAGGGTAACTGACTCAGATGGTTGTGAAAGGTGAGGTCCAACTTTGCGAATGCGACATTCATCATCGACATCAAGTGGTGCTTCGAAGTTGACGATGGAGAAATCGTGTTGGCCGATTTTCTCTGCAAGAGTGCTGCTAAGGCAGACGGGACGACGGGTGTAGTAATCGCCTGCTAAAAAAATGCTAGCTTGCATTGTGATGCTTGGGTTTGCACGAGGACTGATGAAGAAAGGTGCACGCCGGTGGACTGAGATCCACAACGTGATCAACGTCGACGGGAGATCCAACGATGTAGATTTCGTGTTCGCTCATTATCTCGGGGAAAGCTTGACTTCTAATGAAGAATTCGTGGCTTGACTTGGAATGTTGTAGGTCTGACTTCAGCGTTTTGATTGCGGATCGAAGTCAGTTTGCCAGTAGTCTTTGCCATGCACACTTTGATCGAGTGGGTTGCCATTGATCGTGAGAACGTAGCCACTGTGCGAGCTTAAGTTCTGGATGGTGACAGGTAGGTAGTTCAGACCTCCGGACAAGGTGAAAGCCGCGATATCATTTTCAGCAACGATTTGGACGCTTGGGTACAGGCTGGTCAGTGTCCCATTGGTCACTTTGACGTCTCGAGTATTTTGTTTTGCCTGACGATAAATCATCTGCCATGAGTTCGCATTCTGGTTCAAGGCATCACGAAGTTTTTCATCTGGACCATAATAGTCATTGGCATGGATTGGAATAATGATGTGTTCGATTGTTGCCTCGATAAAATCACCGGGTAGCAAACTTGTTAGGTGGGGTGGCGGTACGAGATCCATGGTCGAGCGACCCTTGAGCGGCAGGAAATGTTCAGTGACCCAAGGGGTAACGGCGCGTCCACCACACTGTGCTTTCCAGTCACGGATCACAAATCCTCGAGAGGCTATTGCCCCCTTTGCGTCTGATGCTTGACGAGTGCCATGCAAGGAAGCCCATGCGGCTGGTTGAGCTAATTGAATAAGTGGGAAGTTTGGAAGTGAGTTGTCTTGTGTCGTTTCCGTGCTGTTGTGGCTTGACCATTCGCGTACCAGACCGGATAGATTGCCTACGGCGAGTTTGCGATCATGCGTGGTTGCATAGCTGTCCGCAGCAGTCTGGAAGATGACCAATCGCGAGTAAGCAACTGGCTTGGTAACTCGCATGCGTATCCGATAGGTCCCTACAAGGACATCATCGCTGCGAGCAATGCTGACGGAAACTTGTTGGTGGATGCCTGTGTTTCCGATTCTTCCGGAGTAGGTGGTTTCCGTGAGGCATGGGCCTTGACGGTGGTAGTCTGCTTGCATCCCAACATGGGGGATGCGTTGTCCATCAGGTTGGAAGAGTCGTAGGTAATCTGCACCGCCCACGTTTTCGGTCCATCCCCAGTCATTGCCACCTTTCATGGACCGTACCATGAGTGGTCGAACATCGGTGATGCTACAGGCGGCTTGGACTTGCTCGGGTTCAAAGCAAAGGCTCTCACCCCATGATCCGACTGCAGTTTGATCCCAGCGTTGATTGCCACCCCAGCCAATGAGTGATAGTTGTGAATGGGAGACTGCCGGAATACCACCCCAGTGGCCGTACGCCAGACACAGTTCCAAGGTTAATGATTCACCAGATTGCAGGTGCACCTGACTGATTCCGTGAAACCACTGCCCAGAGTAAACGCCACCTTGAGGATGTCGATGCCAGTTTTTACTGAGTTGGACAGGGATACCTGTTGGATTCCCGTCGAGATCACGGATCACGGCTGTGATTCCTGTGATGGGAGTGCCGATGCGATGCTCGATCCCCAGTGCCGTTTTTTCAAACATTAATTTTGCAGTTTGTCGTTCTGCAGTTGGGTTTACCAAGGTGAATCGAATACGTTCGATTGCATCATTTCTGGGGCCGGAGACTCCCTTAGGGTTGATAGGTTTGCTGCCATCGAGGTTGATTCGATGGCAGCACATCGCGGAGTCAAATGAAACCGGTCGCGGGATTCCAGTTCTGGCTTCAGCCGCACTGACGCGTAGACGACTCGCGGAAGGAAGAGCGCAAAATGCGGCGGGCTCAAGGCTCAAAGTCGTTTGTTTCCAGGCGTCAGTATCCCGTTCGTCATCGTTGAGTGAATTCCATTGTGACGCGAGTTCTTTGCTTGAGGATTTCAAACGAATATTGATGGAGGCGCTTCGCCATGGTTCGCGGATGCGGGTCTGGGCCGATTTGCGATCATTTTGGAAAGACCACAACTTGTCTGGCTAGACCGTCATGTTGCTTTGTCCAGGTTGTCGGTATCGCTGGGCAATGTCAGAGGCGGTGAGCGCGCGGTCATAGATTTTGATTTCATCAATAGCGCCACGAAAACGGTAGCCATCACCGGAGCGATCCTGCCGTCCACCAAAAGCGAGAATACCTGACTTGGAAATTCGCTGTCGGTTGATCAACTTTTCAGCTGCCAGTTTGCCGTGAATGTATAGCTTCAGTGTTCGACCATCATAACTGAAGGCAATGTGATTCCATTGCTCCAGTTGAATTGCATGTGGAGCACTACCGCGAAGAGTGAATGAGTGATCACGACCTCCACCTAGATTGATTCGAACTTCCGGAATCAGGTTGTTGTGCAACATGATTCCGTAATTACCGCCGTCCTCTTCGTTGCTATTCTTGCACACAAGCCATGGTGCATGTCTTGACGCGCGATAGTCCAACGGGATGAAAGCCCAAAATTCGATTGTGAATATTTCGTGTGTATGAGATTCTTCAGCATCGAACTCCAGCAGGTTTGTTCCATCGAGTCCGTAGCCACCCCCAATCCGGCCGAAGGCTGCTTCATGGGACGGTATTGGTAGCAAGCCTGGTCTGGCTGCAAGTATCAAACCCAGACGATCGGGCCATGCCACGGTTTCGAATCTGGCCTCAACATTGAGCTTGTCGCCGTTGGTGTCGGTAAATTCCAGATCGGTGACATCGGCTCGCTGTAGGAAGCGACCCGATTCAATTCATCGGGGCCCAGTAAATCGCGTCCAAGGTCCGCCCTGAGTGCATTGGTACGATTTACCATTGGCTGTGATTACAAGTTGAAGTTCGGCACCAGACAAGTCGCCGACTGGAACGTTTGCCGTGCCGATGCGGGGCACTTGCATTGTTTCAGTATCGAGCATGAACCAGTAGTGACCGGTTCGAATGCATCGCCGCCAGTCGACTCCTTCAACGGTACCCGGAAAGCCATCACGCCACCAAAGTGAAGTGTGATCACCTGGCAACGGCATGTTGAGTAACAACGATTTGTTGTCATTTGATTGGCCCGGGACGCTGGAAGTTGTTAACGCCACCAACAATACCAACAAAAATCGGATCATGAAGGATATTTAAAATCTGGATTGAATGAGCCTGCAATGCGTAGGGGTGAAGGCTTGGAAAGAAAGCACGATTTACCCGATATTCACCACGTCCTGTGGTGTCTGATCCAATGCTTCCATCGCGATGGGTAGAAATTCAGGACTGTCGGAAAGCAGTTGTTCTAGATGCTGCTTTGGGTCATTGTGCCAGCGATTATACCCCTTCGCGAAAAGTCCAACAAACTCGTAGTCGCATGATTTCAATGCTTTGACAAAGCTGCGGTCGAATGAGGGTGAAATGTAATCAGGTAGCTGATCGACTGTCGTGAGTGCATGCACCCCTGCAAAGACGATGTGACGAATATCGTCTTCGATCATGTTGGCCGCTGCGTCAATGGCCGAACTGTCGATACGGTTGACAGTGGTCAGAGCGCACATGGCTTTGGCACGGATTTCGTCATCACGGTGATGCACCAGCGATCGGATTTGTCCCGTAATTGAATCACTGATTTCATTATCTTGACGTGATGACAACCGCTCTGTGGTGGTGATTGCATTGAGGGTAGTCGCACGTTCTGTAGATTGAAGCTTGTCCAGTAGTACAGACTCTTGTTGCTGCGTCAGGCCCTGATCTGTGTTCACATGGCGTATTGCGATCACCTGTGTCGACGCAGACGGATGTTGTGCCAATTCCCACCACTGTTCGTCAGACAGGTTGATCCGATTATCGGCTTCTCGTGGATTGAAGAAGGTGTCCCCGGTTTTGAATAGATACTTCAGCGACCGTTTCATGGGACGTTTCACTTCAGAATTCAGTTCATTCAACCACGCGGGTGTGGTCTCGTCGCGAGCCCATGCTGCAAGCGCGTTCACGTATGCCAATGATTGAATATTCAAAAACGGAGGTGGGGCAATTTGCCAATGGGTGGAATCCCAAAATGCAGCGACCTTTTTCACAAACACAAGATTGCTGCGTATGGCACCCAGCCCGGTACCGATGACTGCCAGTTCCACTAGTTCAGGGAAATGGGGCTGACTAAAAGTGCTTTGATACAGCATGTCGTTCACGACACCGTGAATCAGTGTTGCGATGGCAAGCTGAGGATCTTCCTCGAGTGTGGTGTTGAGGTTAATGAGTCGTTGTTTCGGATCGTAATTGCCCGGCAGACCGCCGAGTCCAGCGCATGAGCCGCCGCCTCAGCCGCCGCCACTACAGTCTGCAGCTTGCTGCGGATCCAATTGAACTCGGATTTCACCGACATCATGATTCAGGTGTTCCCCAAGAAAATAAATGATCTGCTCGGGGGTATGCTGTTCTACTTCGACAAGGCCAATCAATTGTTGACGACTTAGTACAGGTAGAAGAAAACGATCAAAGCCAATGCACTCTGCAAGTTGTTGCAGGTAAAACTCGATCCTCGATTTTTCGCCGACGCTAACGTTGGGCTTGGCTGCGAAGAACATGATGGAACGTCTCCTGTCGTGTGACGAAGAAAATGAGTACGTGTGTATGCATGCAAGCGTACAGGAATAGCTGGGAAGAAACAGCGCGGATTCTCACCCGATTTAGCTGGCGGTAAACAGGTGTATCGGATGCTTGGTGAGATACCGTGTGGAAGGGTCTGATTCCCAAGACTTATGGGGGGGGTGACCCGATTTTGGTGTTGGCTGGGCGTTCTTTTTGGGAGCTTGGATTTGGTCGATTGGAAGTAGCAAATCCAACATGGTGGTGCACAATTCTTACGTCAGTTGTGTACTGGATTTGCATTGAATTCGGTCATTCTCTGTTTTTTTAAAAATGGTGGAGTTTATTTGAAGGATTCAGCCAGATGGCGATCTAACTGACATGAACGAATTTGATGGGACCTTCGCCGACGCTCTCGAGCACCATTGGAAAGCCATTTTCCATTTGGGCTTGAGAATGTCTGGTAATCCCACGGAAGCCGAGGAAGCTGCTCAGCAGACTTTTTTTCTGGCCTACCAACATTGGGACCAGTTCGAGGGTCGCTCGGAGTTGCAAACCTGGTTGTTTCGCATCGCGATCAATGTTTGCCGGAAGCAGCTTCAGGAACGAAATCAATTTCAGGGTTATGAACTTGATGCTGAGAGATTGGCGGAAAGCCGGGAGTTTGATAGCGGATCAGATGATCGTGAGGTCTGCGTGCGAGTGGCATTTGACAGCCTTGATGCAAAAGACCGCTTGATCTTGACGCTGTTCTGTATCGACCAACTGCGGCATGTCGAGATTGGCGAGATTTTGGGTGTACCTGAAGGAACGGTTTGGTCACGTCTTCATCACGCCAAGAAACGCTTGGGACGAAAAATCACACTTCTACAAAAAGGTGAATCCAAATGAATGAAGAATTTGCAAAGCAATTGTGCTTGAAGGTGGTTTATGGAGGCGTTTTGTCTGCTGAAGAGAAACCTGTGTGGGATGCATTCATGGAAACCGAGGTGGGACAGCAGTATCTCAGCCAAGGTCGTGAGATGCGTTTGGCTCTCAGTGGAATTGCGAAAGTAGATTTGATCCCGGAAGCTCCTCAGGATCTGGCAGAGAGTTTTTTAAAGACCTACCGTGGTAAGATCGAAGCATCGCAATCGGCGGTCTATTTTTTAGGCATTTTGTCAGCCGCATTTCTGCTGCTTGGTATGACTGAGGGATGGCAGAAAGGATTTGTCAATCATGTCGCAATGTTATTGCTTGCCGCTGTATTCATCGCGGTCCCGACTTTGATTGTGCATGTTCATAATCGCCGTGTGCGAGAAGAAAATGACTTGATTGGTTTTCTAAAGGAGAGTCATGTCAAGGCAAAACAAATCCCCAATCGAGTTGCGGGTATCGTGATGTTCTTGCTGCCTTCTCTGATCCTCGGTGCTTATTGGTTTTGGCGCGAAGGTTTTGACAGCGGGCTTAAGAATTTCACTTGGTGCCTGACCTGCAGCCTACTTATAACTGGGATCAGCGTTGTCATCTCACGGTACAATTTTCGCAAGAAGGATCCTGAAGCGTTTGATTGGTGGCAAGATGAACTTCAACGCATGGATCAAGCGTAGCGATAGGACATTGCCTGTTTTTGATCACTGCAGGCTTTAATCGACGCGAGTCGGGCGTCCTGAAGTTGCTTGAAGAATTTCAGAAGTTGAATTCGTTCTGCATCAAAGCATCACGTTGTGAAGTCACTGTTACCTGCCTGAAAACAAGGACCAATCCCAACGGGTCACTTTTTGAAGTGACATCCGTGGTTTTTGGTTCGTGCATCAAAGTCATTGATCCGACATCAAGCTTCCATGTTTGATGAATCCAGAACGGGGTGATTCCATGATTAACCTTGCGAGAATTCACTCTCTTCTTCTGCAACGGCCTCGTGATCTTCATGCATCCAACGCGTCAATAGTGGGGACAGGGCGAATACGATCAACGCAGAGACGATCGCAGCAACCGCGATTGGGCCAAATACATTTGCATAGGTAGTGACCGTTTCTTCGGGTGGCGGCAATGCGCCCGTTTCTTCGCCATGCTCAACACCGGTAAACATGGCAATCACGGCTGCCAGATAGTTGGAGAAGGCTGTCGCAAGAAACCAAGCTCCCATGACCATGCTGACGATACTTTTTGGAGCAAGTTTTGTCACCATGGAGAGCCCAACTGGGCTTAAGCAAAGTTCACCTGTTGTGATCAATAGGTATGAGAAGAGGAGCCATTCCATACCTACCATCCCGCGCGAGTCCGCGTTAGAGGCTGCCCACCATAAAACGCCAAATGCCAAGCCCAGTTGGAAAATGCCAAGTGCGAATTTGATAGGTGTGCTGGGTTCAATATTGCGTTTTCCCATGTAGACCCAGAGCGAGGAAAAAACGAGTCCGAACAACATGATAAAGATCGGATTCGCTGCTTGGTATTGACTGGTAGAAACCTCGGAACCTTTGATGGCCATTCCTACGTCGCCTTTATCAACCGGCCAATCTACCGTATTGACTTGATCTTCTCTCCATTGGTCGACATCGCCCATGGTGATGAGCTTATCTCCCATCGTGTAGCCGGTCAGACCTTGGGTGACTTCCACTGGGATAGTTTTTCCAACCATGTCCTCTGTCACTGTCTCCGTTGGAAAAACGCGGTTCACGTTACGGTCAGTGAATAGATTGATACTGCTGCCAGCCTGCTCGAAGAATGCCCAGAATAGCATGGTGAAGAACATCAAGATCAAAACAACCTGAAGACGTTCTCGTTCTATTTTCGGGGATTTGGCTGTTGCATAAATCAGGTAGCCCAAGGCGGCACCACCTCCGATCATGAGGGCATAACCTGCGACGCCTTTCATGTACACCATCATTGCAATCAACGGAACGCACGCGAAAGAGCCGATGTATACTGCCCACTCTGCTGTGATTGGTCCGGCGATAGGTCTTTTCAAGCGTTCATAACTGGGGGCCTCGCCAGCCCATGTGGGCATCCCAGATTTTCCGATTGCAATGAACGCGATCAAACCAGAAATCATCAAGCAAATGGCGACTAAAGCATTAGGCCCCAAAGCGTATATGACTTCATCCCAGTTCAGGTAGATCATGGAACCGCCACTAAACAGTGCAGCCGCCAATATGAGCATGCGTGTGATGACTGCTGGTGCCACAAAGACCGCCAGTCCTACGAGCATGCCAATGGTTGCCAAGCCAAATCCATAGTGCCAACCCCACTTTTCGCCGACATAGCCGCACAGCAGTGGTGCCATGGCAGCACCGAGGTTGATACCAATGTAAAAGATAGTAAAGCCAGCATCTCGACGAGGACTTCCTTCGGGATAAAGGGATCCCACGATTGTGGAGATATTCGGTTTAAAGAAACCGTTCCCGACAATCAGCAAAGAGAGTGCCATAAAGAATGGGATCTCACTTTCCAAGGTCATCACCAAGTGCCCAGCAGCCATCAGCAGACCACCTAGCACGACTGCTCGACGTGCCCCAAGCAGCTTGTCAGCAATCATTCCACCGATGAACGGAGTTGCGTATACAAGAGAGGTATAAGCACCATAAATTGCATAAGCTTCGGTGTCGCCCTTGCCCAAGAAACCCTTGATGATGTAGAGCACCAAGAGCGCTCGCATGCCGTAGTAGGAGAACCGTTCCCACATTTCGGCAAAGAACAACATGTACAGTCCGGTTGGATGTCCGAACAGTGTTTTTTGCTCGGCGATCTGTTCGTCAGACGGACCCGACGGACCGCTTGGACCTCCACTGTCGCCTCCATCCTCCGAAAAGTCATCATCGAACGGATTGGGGTCGTATGGATTGTTGCTCATGTGGGCTTATTTCAACAAAGGTTCCATGGTTGGAACGGAAATCTGGAGTGACAAGATTGGGTCTGCGGGGCATTCCCGGTACAAGTTGACGCGTGATTTGCGTCTGATGAATTCGCGGTGATTATCACCATTCGCTCGTTCCACTGCAATCAAAGAGGCCCCAAAACAGGCAAAAACAGAAAAAAGTCACTGCCATCCGAGTGAAGGGTGTCCTGGTGTGACAGTGAACTGCCGTCTTGGGAGAATAGGAAAGGGTCTTGGACAAACTAAATGACACCGAGCAGATTCAACAAAATTGGCGTAGAAAGGGACTAGGTGGATTACCAAACGATAGCCATCGTTCTGGTGTTGCATCTGCGCGGTGCTCGTGATTGCATTCATGGAGCTATTAGTGGATTCATTGCCGGTTTTTGCGTTGGCGACTGATTGCCCTGAATGCAAAGTTGATGATCTGTTTGCTCGTAGTCCTTTCTTGATGCTATTTCGATCGGTGGGTGTCATGCGAATTATTTTTCTGGCTGGTGTTCTTATTCTTGTTTGTTTAGACCAATGGGCAGTTGCTGTTGAGAACTGGCCCAGATTCCTTGGGCCTGACGGTCGGGCGACAAGCCTCAAGTCCAATCTGCCTCTCCGTTGGGGTGAGTCAGAGAATCTGAAGTGGAAAGCAAAGATTGGTGCTGGTTCCTCCAGTCCGATTGTGTGGGGTGACCGCGTGTTCGTCACGAGCTATTCAGGTTCAGGGCAGGATGTTTCAAGAACGCTGCATTGCCTCAATCGCACTGACGGTTCATCTGTTTGGAACTTCAAAGTTGACAATAGCGGAAATGAAGATGGGATGCAGGGCTATATCACTGAGCATGGTTACGCGAGCAACACGCCTGTTACTGATGGTAAACTGATATATGTATTCTTCGGAAAGATGGGAGTCTACGCGATCGACTTTGACGGCAAGAAAAAGTGGGAAGCCTCCACTGGGAAAATGTCAAGCAATCGCCGTTGGGGTTCTGGTTCCAGTCCTGTGCTCTACAAGGACTTGCTGATTGTCAATGCAGCAGATGAAGGGCGGTCGCTCGTGGCCTTTGACAAAGCGACAGGAGAGATCAAGTGGAAGTCTGAGGCCGATGGCTATGAATTGTCTTACAACACACCAACCGTGGTTGCTCAGCATGAAGAACTGGTGGTCGCGGTTCCGGGTGAACTGTGGGGTGTGAACTTGAAAAATGGAAAACTGAAATGGTTCGCGCAAACGAATCTGACAGGCAATGTTTCGCCCACGACAATTCTTGATGGGGAGACGGTGTACACGTTCGGTGGCTATCGTTCCTCTGGTAGTCATGCTTATCCGGTGGGAGGAAAAAAGGACGTGACCGATACCGAGAAATGGTACGGACGCAGTAGTTCTTACGTTGCCACACCCTTACTACATGAGGGCCATTTGTATTGGTTTGATGATAAAGGTATGGCATTCTGTACAAAGGCATCTGATGGCGAGGTTGTCTATCGAGAGCGAATCGATGGACTCTCTAGAGGTGGGCGTCCCGTCTATGC
>Ga0315315_10000905_pt1 | contig 26565 bp, 31 predicted proteins | sample M140m3416metaG_FD_203699 | JGI IMG/M metagenome (GOLD analysis project Ga0315315, IMG submission 203699) | Ammonia-oxidizing marine archaeal communities from Monterey Bay, California, United States - M1 40m 3416 | ecosystem: Environmental > Aquatic > Marine > Intertidal zone | place: USA... | reverse complement strand
CACTATAGTGTCTATCTTTTGCTTGAAATACTGCCATTCTTATTTAATTAAATGTGTTATATTTTTAAAAACAATATAACATAGTTATTTACTTCAATTTTCTTTTTTATCATCTATTTTTTTCTCGTCGATTTTTTTTGTATCATCTATTATGTGTGCTACTTTTCTTTTTACATTCTGACTTTGTAATAGCCTCATAGCTAACTTAGGCAATATTGCCACTACATTCATGTAAGTTCTATATTTAAATGTACATACTGTAGAAACTTCATTGTATTCAATACTATACCACCAATATGCTGGTATATAAATCATTTGACCTTTGCTTAAACTAACTTCTAAGCATTTTATCTTATCAAAATCAGGTTTATATTGTTGTTGAACATCCCATGGATTAACTGGTGACCTAAACTCAAAGTTCTCATAATCATTTTGTGGATAAAGATATTTTGCACTTTTAGGTGGTGCCAGCTTAATTTTTACCGATCCTTCTGTTACTAAATAATAGTTTCTATAATTAACATCATATCTAAAAGGTGTCTTTGTTTTTGAAGATGCTAATGTCAAATCATATAAACAAGTAGATACCATATATGGTCTTATGAATGAATCATTATATCTAAACGTCTTAATCATTCCAGTTTCTTCTAAAAAGTCATTATTATTCTCTAAAAGATATTTTCCATCACTATCTTCATTTATGGCAGATAATGCACTTGTATAAGTAAGTGGTATATACAACTCTTCTTCATCATCAATCTCTTTTTTTACATTTCTTATTTTTATATCAAAAGCTCCATAAGTATCTTGTATTATATCTCGTTTACATGACTGCAACAACCGCTCATTTGGATAATCAAATATTACTGGCTGTCGTAAATCACATATCTCTTCTAATTTATCTTTTGATGGTTGGTCTATTTCATAAACCTCTAAATCGTCGCTTGTTTTAATGTGATAATATACATGTAAATATATAAACAACACCAAACAAAAAATTAGTAAATTAAGTATAACTCGCATATCTATAACTAAATAAAATGTCTATTTTCTTTCTAGATTATTAACGCTTTAATCTTAATCTTAATCTTCGTCATAATCCATTTTTGGTGCAAGATAAAACTGAATATAGCTTTCTTCTGCCATATCATATTTTAGTTTCATTGGTGCTCCTACTGTAAACTCCATATTTGTCTCTTTTGAAATCTTACTAAAATTACACATCATCTTAATATATCTCAAGGCAAATGACTGTTTTATCTCATCCTTATCTTCTGCCATAGCAAACTCTGTAACATCGTCCAACGACAATGAAGCTTTCATACTTCCATCTATACCTGTTGCTTTCATTACAATATCTTCATCTGTAAACTTAAATGATAATGTGTTATCAAATATTTCAAATTGTCCTATCAATTCTGAAAATATTTTTGATGTAATAATCAAATCTATATCACTGTCTTTTTCTGGGATTTCTAGCAAATCACTATCTACATCAATCAAAGGCAATTCGAAATGCTTGTCACATGTTTGTTTGCCAGAAGTAAAGCTCAACGAAACATTATCCCCTGTTGCACCAATTTCCATTGTCATTGTTTGATCTTGGTGAAATGTTGATATAACCTTATGCATTATCCCTGTAGCAAGACTTGCTTCTTTAACATCATCCTCATGCCATTCATATTCAGTAAACCATGATTTTGTCAACTTCCATTCAAATAAGCTTACGTGACTCCCATCTAACCCTTGAACATATATTCCTTCATCACTAAATCTAAGTGTAACTGTATCCGAAAACTGTTTCAAACAGTTTAGGACAGTTGCAATATTTTCGGTGCGTTTTGAGTCGGTTTGTACGAACTTCATTTTTAGTATTAATATTATTTAATTTACTTTTAAATAATATCAATTTTCTTAAAAATAGTAGTTTATTCTTCAACTACAAGAGTAACGTTGCTAGAACTTTCTACATCATTTACTGTTTCATCACTTCCTGCTGCTGTTGTTGTGGTCGTTTCATTTTCAAAAACTACTTGTGCACTTGGTGCTGCTACAGCATTATTTGCTACCTCTTCAGCAACATTCGCTGAGACAACCTCACTATTCTCAGGAACATCGTCAATATCTACATTAGAATCAATTGCTACATGTAGACTACTACTATCAAGATCATCTGATGATAATTCAGAAACATCATTTGTCAATCTTATTACAGCAGTTTGAATTACAGTTATGCTTTCTTTAAGAGTTGAGATTTGGTCTATCAAAGATTTTAATGTTGATGTATTGTCAGAGACTGCTTCGCTTACACCTACCAATGCGGGGATACTCCCTTCACTATTATTATTTTCAACTTCTCTCAATCTAAGTTCATGACTTTCCAAAATAGATTGAACTGAAATACGTTGTGGTCTAGCATTGGTATTGGTATTGGTATTGGCATTATTTCTAATAACTTTATTTGTTGAGGAGATTGATGCTCCTCCTGCTCTTCGTCGTCGTGCGGCTGATAATCCTGCTGCTCCACTCATTTATAATGTAATTATGATTAATTATCTAAATAATTTACGCAATTAATCATATATATGGCGTTTATTGTTTATGAACCTGAACTTTATGACAAAGTATCATTCTATCAAAGAAAAGATTTTAGAGAACATGACTATGTTCATGTTGAATATATAGAAAGAGGAAATACTACTACTAAACTACTATACATAAAACAGTATATGGATACTATTCCAAAAAAAATAAGACCTGATACACCATCAATGCCTAAGCTTATAATGCCTGTGAAGTTCAAGCCCTCATCTCCATCTTAATTGCTGGATGTGGATTATAATTTACTATATTAAAATCTGTATCTTTATAATCTTCTATATTTTTGGCTGAATTGTTAGTAATTTCTATAGTTGGTGGTGCTCTTGGTTCTAATGTTATCTGTTTCTTTAATTGTTCATAATGATCATCATAAATATGAGCATTCCCTAGATAATATACAAACTCATCAGCTTTTAATCCACAATGATGTGCTAACATATGCGTCAAAAAACTGTAAGAAGCAATGTTAAATGGTACGCCTAATCCTACATCTCCGCTTCTTTGATACATACTACATGACAGTTTATCTTTTACAACATTAAATTGACACATGACATGACAGGGAGGTAAAGCCATTTCATCTAATTGACATGGATTCCATGCAGACATTATTATTCTTCTTGAGTTTCTTGTTTCTGGATTTTTCAAATAATCTATTGCATTTTGTAATTGGTCTACACCTTCTCCATGATAATTATCAAATCGTGTTTTATACGGAGCATTAAAAAATCTCCACTGATGTCCATATACTGGTCCTAAATCATTCTCCTCTAAATGAAATAACCCTCTGCTATCTAAAAACTCTCTTGTAGCATTTCCATTCCAGATTCTTGCATTTACATTCTGCAATTCTTTATTATTTGTAGAACCTCTTACAAACCATAACAATTCTTTTAGACATGTTTTCCAAGCTACAGTTTTTGTTGTTAAAATAGGTATTTTATTTTCACTTAAATCAAAATGCATTGCTGCTCCAAATATTGATTTAGTCGTACCATTTCTCCCTTTTATTTCGTCGCCATGGTTCAATATATCTGTTATTAACGATAAATACTGTTTTTCATCGCGGACGACACCATTCTCTCCTAACTTTAGTCTCTTCAACACATTTCGTAACATATTATTCTATAACAGAGTATTATTTTAATTTCTTTTCAAAATACATATGGATAGTGCAACTGAAGTTTCTAATAATGCTACTGAAATGGGATTTATCAAATATGTTTTTAATACGGATGAAGATAGCAAATGTGAAATGATGAATATGATTCAGTATGTTCTTTTAGCTATTATTCCAGCAATTCTAATACTTAAGGCGGTTAAGATTGTTGTTCCTGAGGAAGACGATTCTAAAGGTTCAATTGAAATTGTTGCAGAATGTATTGGACAAATTGCTTTCATTATTTTAGCAATTTATTTCTCCGATAAAGCTATTAGATATGTACCTACATATAGCAAATGTGATTATGTAAGAGGTAACCTTCTATCATTCCTATTACCATTTGTAATACTTATGTTTACTATGCAAACCAAACTTGGTGCCAAAATAAATATTTTGCTTGAACGTGTAATGGAACTATGGCATGGTAAATCCGATGATGCTGTAAATGTTAAAAGTGGTAATGTAAAATCTACTCAACCGTTGGCAGGACAACATCAACCTAGCCAAGCTGATACCAGACCGGATAACATGCAGCTTCTTCCATCTGCACCTGGTATGACTGGTCTTCCTACAGGAGTTATCCCTCAACAGCAGAGTCCCGATTTTAACCAAATGTATCAATCTGCACCTACACCAATGGTTAACGCTCATTCTCCTGGTCAAGAAAATATGGGTATGATGGCGTCTGAACCAGTTGCTGCAAACGCATTTGGTGGATTTTCTAATTGGTAAAATATTATATAAAATTGAAAAAGTTTATTTTGTTTTTATTATTTTCATTCAATAAAAACAAACAACATACCATGTCACTCTTGGATAATCTTCCAGTTGAACTCCAAACACATATTTATACATATTCTCCTGAACATAGGGAAAAAATGGATGATAGTTTGAGAGAAATACAACGAATAAATCACAATAAATATTACTCTCAAGTTATGTCCGCACTATTATATGAGTGGTATGATGATGATGGTCATCTAGAACTATGTGCTAATGAGTATTGTGAAAGACCAATTCAAAAAGGTAATGAAATATGGCATACTGTATTATTTGGCGAAGAATATGCATTTTGCTGTGATTACTGTGTTAGTCTAGGAAGCTGGGGGATTGTATATGATTACAGAAAATATCGAAGACAACCATTAAATTAATCTTCTACATTTAAAGTACTTGTATCAATTTGTGTCTCTTTTGCAATTGATTTTATAATTTTATTTTCACTTTTACCCATTGTATCTTTATATGTCTTTTGAACTAGCGAAACATATTCATCTCTAAGTTTTTCACTATTTTTCCAATTTGGATTTTTCTCTTCCCATTCTGCTATCGATTTTCTATATTGATGTGCTACATCTCTGAATCCTTGTTGTAATTTTTCCCTAGGTTTCTCCTTTGACCAATCATCATTATCTTTTATGTATAATGTCTCCCTTTTAATATCTGTACAATGAATTGGTCTTTTACATGTATCAAGTTGCTTTAACTCATTCACAAATATTTGACTTATGCCATCTTGAAGACTATTATTTTTTACATATTCAAGGTCCCGAAGTTGAACTTTTATACCTTCTAAAAAATCTGACATATTTATTGCATCTTTGCAATTCTCGTTCAAAAATACATTGATATTTATACGATTATTATTATTATTACCAACTCTTGGGATAAGTTCACTCATTTGCTGTTGCTGTTTAGCAAACAACTCATCTTTTTCTTCCATTTTTTTCATCATTGTCATCATAGTCTGCATACAGGTTGATATTAAAGATTTATCATCTGTATTTGTTACTATTTGATTTTCATCAAATATTTTACTTTCTAATTCGTGCAGTTTGTTCCGCATTTCTTCTATATCAGATGGGTCTTTCTCTACTTTCGGCACTTTTTTACAAGAGCGTCTGTGACGACATAGATTCGAACGATTCGCATAAGAACGACCACATATGCAGTCAAATGTTATGCGGCACTTTTCGGCACTTTTTGTTGTCATTTTGTTGTCATTTGTTGTCATTTCTCTTGTTTTGTGTTTTCTCGTCTTAATATGTTTTTTCCAATGACTCAAATGACACGTATTATAGTCACATAATTTACAGCTGTATTTTTGCGGCACTTTTCGGCACTTTTTGTTGTCCATTGTTGTCCTATATTATGACAACAAAAAAGTGCCTAAATCGATTTCAAAGTATATGTTTTTTTATTTTTAGTTCTTTTTTTTCAGTCCTACATAAACTCCCTACATAAAAAAACTGAATATCCATATTTATTGCCTTCACTTGTAGCAATTTTTTATTTTTTTTTTGTTTTCAATTCTTTATTTGTAAATTCAAAAATGGACATTAAATTATTGTCCAATTTCATATATCTGGGTATAGAATTAAACTTTAAAATAAAAAAAAAGTTAACACCATAAAACAAACAATCTATTATAATATTAAAAATATCACTGCATATATGCTAATGTAGAATAATATATGTAATATAAATATAAACATCTTTGCTTATTTATATTAGTTATGAAGTACAACCCATGCAAAGTATGATAAAACTAGTTATACTTTCATGCTATATCGCATATGGCAGTTATACATTGCGTTTACTGCAATACATTTAAAATAAATAATATATAAAAGTTATATTAAATATATACATAAATGAAGGTAGCAATAGGTTTTTTTGGATTAACAAGAAGTTTAAAACATACAATTTCTTCTATTAATGAAAAAATACTAGATGTTTTGACAAAAAATAATATAGAATATGATATACTTATGCATACATACTATCTGACAAATATTAATAATGTGTGGGCAGGAGAACATGATAATTCTTTGATTGATAATGAAGAATATAAACTTTTAAACCCAAAATATTTTATACAAGATAATCAAGATGAAATAAAAAAACAATTAAACTTGGAATTATATAGGACACAAAAAGACCCATGGAATACAAATTATAATACTCTAGATCATTTCATATTAGCAAGTTACTCAAAATATAAATTAACTAATATGATTGAAGAACATATTAATGAATATGATTATGTATTATTTGTAAGACCAGATTGTTTATATGTTACAGAACTAGATGTAAATTACTTTAATTTATTAAAGGGAAATACTATTTTAACACCTAATTTTGGATTTAGTGGTCAACATCAAACCAATGATAGATTTGCTATAACAAATAAACAAACTTACAAAATATATGGTAGAATATTTATACACTTATTAGAATTAAGTAAGCGTATGTCACTACATTCAGAAACTACTATGGGACTAATATTATTAAGACTATACCGAGTGAATCTTCATAGAATAAACTTCTATTTTCATAGAGTTCGTATGGGAGGAGCTGTTTGTCCGGAAAACTTCAATAGTATATATATTCCGGGTGATCAATATATGACAGTTTACACTGCGGAAAAATAAATATTTTCATTCTATATAATGCGTTTAAATACGGATAATAAGCAACGATTAAAATCTTTGTTTACTTTCTTTTTGGAGTTTTATAAAATACTTATGGGGGCTTATCTAGTAGTATTTGTCCCTAGGCTATGCGATGAAGGAGTTTGTAGTATAAACGAAAATATATATAACGATGATACATTTCACAGAGTCTCTCTTGGTTTTAATTGTTTTTGTTTTATTTTATTTATGAATCTTTATAGGGTCGAACTAAAAAGAGAGAATTGGTGTATTAAATATTTAGATATTGATGTAGATAAAGCAATTGAAAACTTAGATGACGAAATAGAAGAATATCCATTAATTAAGAAACAAATGTCAGACCTAAATAAATCATATAAGAACGCAGTAGTATTATGCGGTGGGAGTGCAATATTAAATACAGGAATATCATTATACGATTTATCAACACATTGGGCAGGTAGCCCAACATTGACACCTATGCTAAGTTCCATTTTACTCATATTTATGAAAATATATAGCTCTTATTTTGTAGCTAATTCATCATTAGAAAACGAAAGAGCATATAGTGCTTATATGAGTGGGCCAAAAACATACAATTCTATAGATAGCGATTATGCACATGGAGAATTACATGTATCTAGCGTTCACTTAGGTGCTAGTAGTGTTAATGTAGAAGTAATAGACGATGGAAATGAAGGTTCTCCTAGACGCAGAATAAACAGACCCGGAACTCCTGTGCCTAATTCATCAAACATAGGACATACGGAAACCGTTGAGGGAAAAATATAATATTGAAATTAATTAGAAGTATATATCAATATTATATATTATGACAGAGTTAAATGTAGAAACATTATTGAATGCACTAGAAAATGAAGACAATGAAAATATATTACAATTAGATCATCAAAAAATATCCAAAATGAAAAATGATATACTTCAACGACTTAGATTGCCAAGAGAAAAATTAAAACAATACAATAAATCATTAAAAAACTACAGATTTATTGATGAGTTGCCTGAACTACATTATGGTTCATATATAAGATGGATAACTATAAAAAATCCGGAAAATATTAAATTAACTAATGGTGGAATTGTGTGTGAAATGAAAGTAGGCGACGAAGGAATAGTAGTAGTTTGTAAAAACAGAATGAATCGTTTTTTCTCATTAAAAATGAACGAAACACTAATATTTCAAAGACTAACTGAACAGGAACAAGTACTGCTATCAGCATTAGATTATCTTAATTCTTAGATTTTTTCTTCTTTTTTTTACGTTTACGTGCAGGCAAACTTTGTACTTTCTTACCTATTTTAGATAACTTTTTCCGTGTCTTTCTGTTTTTTTTAAGGCGAGGTTTCTTCTTACATGTAAATCCTGAAATAGCTAAGCCTTTTTTTCTTATAACACTATCAGTACAAATACCAATGGACCTTGCTTTGTTTTTTGGGTCAACCTTTTTAATACATCGACAAAGTTTGCTCGCTAGTCTATTTTCTGCTATATTTTTAACTTGCTTAGTTTTCATTTGTGAATAGTCTATATCATAAAAACGCAAAATTGCTTTATAATCACCAATTGAAAGAGCAGCCATTAAATATATATATATGTTGTTATATTTTTAATAAGATAATAATAAATAACCGTTTCAAATATTTGTTATTTTCATTTTAGTAGTAGGATATATAATTATTTTTCATAGAGAATATATCTTCTCATTACTAAATATGACAAAACAATGCAAAATAGTGGTGTTTGACCTAGATGAAACACTAGGAAGTTTTGTGGAACTAGGTATGTTTTGGGATGCAATAAACAATACGTTAGGAAAACAAGATGACAAACATTTTAATGAAATTATTGATTTATTTCCAGAGTTTTTAAGACCTAATATACTTAAAATATTAAAGTATGTATTAGAAAGAAAAAATGATGGAAAATGCAATAAAATTATGATTTACACAAATAACCAAGGACCAAAAAGTTGGGCTCATCTAATAAGCAAATACTTTGATTATAAATTAGGAAAAAGAGTATTTAATCAAATAATAGCAGCATTTAAGGTAAGGGGGAAGGTTGTTGAAATATGTAGAACTAGTCAACAAAAATCAGTCGTTGATTTAGTTAAATGTACTAAAATTCCTAAGAATACCCAAATATGTTTTTTAGATGATATGTATCATCCAATGATGGAAAATGAGAATGTTTATTATATAAATGTTAAACCTTATCATTTTTCAATGGCATATTCTGAAATGGCAGATAAATATTTTCAAGAGTTTGAGCCAGAAATGGATTATTATGAGTTTATTGATAGTATTGAGCATTATATGCAAAAGTATAATTACTCAGTAATGGATAAAAGGGAGGAAGAAATAGAAGTAGATAACATAATAAGTAAACATATTATGAAACATTTACGTGAGTTCTTCAAAACGAAAAAAAAATATACTATAAAAAGGAAGAAAAAATATCATAAAAAGAGAACCACACGGAAATCCAGTCGTAAAGATTAAATATGTATCGAATACTTTAAATCTAGAAAATATGTTTTAGCAATAGCATATGCTGTTGTAGATACAAATAATAATAGTGCCGCTTCAAATACTAAATGCTTATCAAAATGAGTAATCTTTCTTTTTACATATGGATTGAATCTGATTAAAAGTATAATAGAAATGTAATATTTTATAACTGTTTCAAGAATAGAAATATATCTAGGGTTAAGTGATAATAGTCCTGTAAATGTTATTGCATAAAGCAGATATGATATGTATACTCCAGACCGAAAAACATCTTCGTGCCATGTAAGAGCATCTGTTAAATCAGATACATTTTTAGAGATACTTTTAAATAGTTCTTTTAAATATCGTAATATATTCATATACTATTTATTACGATATTAATTAGTGGTTAAATAATGTTTTAATGTACGTGCACTAGCATCAGTTGCATCTACATATTTAGGCATCCAAAAGTAAGGGATAACCTTGTCTGTATTTGGAAAAAACTCACTATAAATTTGTCTATAATACAATTGTTCTACTGTAGAAGGTGGGTTGTGTCCATCTGTAGAAAAATCCTTGTAAACATTCATATTACTTTCATAGCCTTCTAGCTTATTTGCAATTACTTCAAACCAACTTTCTCCTTTACCACTAACACCGTCACTAAATGCCTCTTTTGACCTCCATAGTATAGATGGTGGCAATAGACCATTTGCCATGGTATCGATTGTATATCTTAATAGTAATTTTTCTGGTCTTGACCTAATAATATTTGCAATGTTGTTAAGTCCTTTATTTTGATAGTAACTAGCATGAGTATCCCATAGTTGACAATGAGTATTATAGTTAGATCTTGGATTACGAACAGCAGCAGGTATATTCAAATATTCAGTAATAAATGTTTTATCTAAAAAGGGCGTTCTGGGTTCCAATCCATTTGAAGAAATAGACCTATCAGAACGTAGAACATCAAAATAATGAATATCATCTAAAAGCCTTTTGCATTCATTATCGAACTCAATATTATTTGGTGCATGTAACATATAAATATATCCGCCTGTTACTTCATCACTGCCGTCACCGTTAAATATTACTTTATGTGGAAAATTGTTTGATATATATTGTCCAATAAGATAGTTTCCTACACTAGCCCTTACGGTGGTTGTATCATAACTTTCAATATTCAAAATTACATTTGGAATTGCGGCGAAAAAGTCGTCTTTACTAACGACTACTTCATGATGTATAGAGTTAATATGTTTAGCTACTACTCGAGCACATTCTAGGTCTTTTGAGCCTGGCATACCAATACTAAAAGTATGCAGTTCGGGCACATATTTACTTGCTATGGATGCAATTAAACTACTATCTAAACCTCCTGAAAGCAGACAAGCGACAGGTCTATCTGTAGTACCAACTATACGTTTTTTAACAGCATTGAATAGATTTTGATAAATTGACATGCATGCATCAATAATCGCATGATCGCCGGGAAAAACATTCTTTAGTACATCAGGATGATAATTAATAGAAAAATATCTATCCTCGTTGTTTGTCCTTTTCCAATATGAATGAACTTTAAATTGCTTCTCCAAGCATGTAAAGGTTCCTGGCTTAACAGGAGTAATATGATTACTAGGACCATCCTTGAATGGATATAATAGATTAGAAATAACCTTTACTTCTGAAGAAATAGCTATAAAAGGACAATCTGGACTTTCATATAAAAATAGTGGTCTCACGCCAAAAGGGTCTCTACCAAAAAACAATTTATCTGTATTGCCATCAGTATAGTCATAATGATGTAGAACAAATGCAAAAACACCATCAAGCATCTGTAAAGTTCGCTTCATTCCATATAGTTTATACATATGGATAATAATTTCACAATCACTATTAGTTGTAGCCTCAATATTAGGATGCAGGTCAAAAAGTTCTTTATAATTGTATATTTCTCCATTGCATATTAGAGTAATGTTCCCAACGGTAATAGGCTGCATGGATACTGTATCTAATCCATTAATAGCCAATCTATGAAAATAAAAATCAACTTCCTGGAAATGTACATCTTGAGTGCTCTCTGGTCCTCTTGGCATACCAGACTGAACTGCTTTTAATACCGCTGGTCCCCAACCACTATGTTCTATGGGTTTATGTGTTTTGTTAATAATCGCAAAAATACCGCACATGTTTTCAAAGTATATTAATACCTACTAATGCTTTAGATTGTTTGTAAAATAATATGAGAGTAATATATATGTCTGAAAAAATGTACGGTGTAGTAAATGGAGTCTATTTTTGTAATAATGATAGAGATGCCGAATTAAATAGAAGATTAGCGGAAAGAAATGTTCCTTCAGCTAATCTTCAGCCTCAATTTAGCCATCGCCCAGTGTCAACAAAATATACATTAATGCCTATTATAGATAGAAGACCGAAATCCAAAGTAGGATTAAAAAAATGTGCAAACTTTACTGTTGAAAAAGTTTTTAATCCAGGTAATGCATTATCTCCATGGCAGGGGTATGTTACTAATGTAGACTCTGAAAGCATTTTAAGAAACCAATTTTTTGGTTTGCAAAGATGCGAGCAAGCAAAATATGTTCCTTCTTCTAATAGTGATATGTATCAAACTAAAGTAGTTGGTAGACAAGAGCGTCAAACATTTCCGCTTTTATTTAAAGAAGAACAGTTTGCTCCATTTAATCCTAACACTTGCAATTTAGGAAAGGATGTGTTCAATAATTTCACACAATTGCAAGTAAAAAATGCGAACTGTTAAATACATAGTGTTAAATACATAGTGTTAGATTTATTGTATTATTATCGTCAATATATCTAATGAGTGGGGTAAATCCTAATTTTGATGCAAATAAAGTTACATTAATGTATCTTGCGAATTCAATATATCAAGAAGAAGAAGAAAAAAACGAACAGGTTAATAAGAAAAAGGCGAGGGATGAGTTTAAGTTTTATAGAAAACGAATACATGCATTATCAAAAGAATTATTAAAAGGAAAATATCCAAACGATACCATAAAAAAAGCCCATAAAACATTTGTGAAACATGTAATAAACTATTTTAAAGTAACTGATAGAACCGATTTATTACAAGAAGAACATAAAAATACTATAATAGGCTCATCTGAAGTAACATGTGATAATCAACTTCCAGTAAATGCAACGATTGAAGAAGCAAATCAATGTATTATGAGAACTACGTTACAGCCTATTGCTACTATGGACCAATTTGTTAATATAAAAAAAATTAAGGTTGAACAACCTGACCCACCTAGAAGGAAAAATCTCAATATAAAAACTGAACACCATAAAAGAAAGGGGATAAAAAAGAAAAAAAAGAAGAAAATTGAAAACAAATTATCAAGTAGTTAACTGTAGTAACAATCATAATATGAATCTCAAGCCACTTAATCCGAAAGAGTTAATCGGTCTATTTAGACGCCAGGTAGGTAAATATGCTTCAAAGCATGACCCATATAGGTTCTATCTGATTGATTATAAAACCGACTATAACTTTTACACACATACATATAACAATGGAAAGTTAATTGGGACTAGTTGGGGTACATATGAAATATTTAATCTAGCTTTAACAGGTGGAGTTTTAAATGTAAAGTATAAATCTATAAAAATGTCTCCTAATAAAGATAGTGATATGAATATCATATCACCATTTTATCCAAAACTTGAAAACTTCGTGTTGGGACCATTTTACACACAATGTTTAGATGAAAAAGCTGAACATACACCAGTAATAACACAATATATCAAAGAGGAAAATAAGCAATTTGAAATATTGAACTTTTATAATAGAGAAAAGTTTGATATAAGGTCTTGTTAATTCTTAAAATGTTCTTTTTAATCAATAATTTCTCTCTACTTTTCTTTTTATAACCTCTCAAACAGAAGTCAAACCTTATAATCAAACATAAAATCATAAGAGTTTAATACACCTTTGCAAAGGTTAAGAATGGATAGAAGAGAGAAATACTCAATTAAAATAAATATCTCTGTATTTTTCAACAAACTTATCGGGTATTCTTTTTGTTTTAAAGTATTCGGAATTATGATTACCATTAAGCATGTTAATAATAAAATATAGTGTATACATTCCACATTCAGTATCACCATATTGATGTTCAAACGGATGATTTTTATCAAACTCTAATTCCATACCAATAGAACTGGCTTGTTCCTCTATTCTAGAATGAAATGATTTAATTTGTTTTTTGGGAGAGTCACCATTACTATCAAAGTGAAAATGATATGGATTACCTTTTTTTGGTTTTAAGTCTATAAAGGATGCTATCCAATGTTCACCATCTTCAGTATGAGGGTCTGTATTATAAATAATACCTATTTTATGTTTACGTTTACGTAAAAGATTAGGAATAGAAAAATTACACATTTCTTCCCATACACATTCATTATGATGTGTATGACTATCAAAATCAATGGGTGTAGGACCGATAAAAAGAAAATTAGGATGTTTTCTTTCAAAATGTGCCATTACATTCATTAAATCAGTACTTGTTAACCATTCATTACGATTTTCATTCCATTTTTCAGGTGCATCAGGCGCAAATGTATACACAGTCATTTCTTTTGAAAGTTTATTTTTTGCAAATTGTTGTCTCATCCAACATTTTTCGTTTTCACAAATATTAGAAAACTTATTTTTGAAAAACGTCCATATTTTCTGTGAATCAGTTTCGTGAAGTTTGTCTCGTGGATGTCTAATATTCCATAGGTCTTTCATTTTATTAAGTGCTTTATTACTGTAGCATGTAAACTCATCTTCTTTTTCTGCTGCCGCTGGGCTACATCTAGGTTTAAATGTATCACCTGTCTGTTTTTCTCTAGTTCTTTTCTTTGTTACATTATGTTTTTGTCGTCTCCGTTTTAAAGTTTTACCCTTTGCCATAATATATTAATGCTAGATAAATGTTTAGATTTAGTATTGGTAAAAAGTTAAAAAGATATATATAATAAAAATAGTATGAGTTTTAATAGTGACACTAATAAAGCCCTTTTATGGAACCTAATGTACGAAGGTGGTGTTTTTACAAACATTGATAATTCGAACCTATCTAAAGTTAAAGAACTTTTTGACAAGAAGATATTGAGCCTATCTAATACCCAAGGAAGCGTATTAGATAAAAATAAACAGGCGATGCGTGAGATGATAAAAGAACTAGAGACAATTAGAACAAAGCCTACACTTAATTCTAATAGAAAATATGATACACCTGTTACATCAAGTGATATTCAGAATCAAAGAAGAGAAGTTTTTAATAGTAATCTTGAAAAACGTCAAAACGAGTTTAATGATATGATTAAAGCAAAGACACCAGATAAACCTAAGTTTAGCGATAGTCCTGACGAAAAACCAATCGGCCATGAAATGGATAAATTAGTATCTGATATGATTACAAAAAGAAAACTTGAAATATCAAATGTAACTGCATCACATAATGCTAATGCCGCGCAAGAATGGATAACAAAAGATAATAAAAATCCAGAGAGTTTTACAAATATATTAAATGATAATCCCTCTGTAATGATTAAAATAGGAGAATCAATAGATTCAACCAATATAGATAATATTCAATTAGATGTTAGGGAGGAAATTAATAAAGAAAGGAAAAGAGTTACATTTAAAACAGATAACGATGACTTTCTAGCAAAGTTCAAAAAAACAGAAAGAGAGAATAGTGAAATAATAAAAGATATAAAAGTCTTGCGTGATGAAATAACTAGTAAATTATCTAAGATAGATGACTTATTAGTTGAGTTGCATTGATATTTATCTTCCACTCCATATTTTTGTTACAGGCAAATGTTTCCATTTATCTGCATCATCAAGTGTAACGCCCCAAGGACAATACTGGTGAATATCTCCAAAAATACTCCCATGATTATATTGACTATCAGAATTGAGTGTTAGAATTACAGCTATTACTCTTTCAAAAGACATTCTATTATATCGATTCTTTATACCATCGGTTAATTTTATTAAATCATGTCTTTCATTTACTTTTACTAAAAAATCATGTTTTATAATGCACATACCGCCATACATACCATACCATTTACTTTTATCGTAATGTAAGCTTGTTAATGCTCTTTCATCGTTTAATCTTCTTAGAATGGAGACCTCATCTTTTGGTTGGTCCCAAGGATGCCTAAATGTCCATAATTTTAAAAAAGTATCCAGATTTTTGACATAATCGTTACTGAGAAAATCTTTATTTATAAAACAACCGTCATGAATTATACATACTTTATCACAAAACTTGTTTTTTAAGTAATAAATGTATGGTAGCACTTCTCCTCTTGCAGGATATTCTCCTTTAATAATTGTACAATTATGTAATTTTTTTTCGTATTCTGTATCAACAAACTGATAATTAGAGTTATCGTCTATAATCATAATGAGGTGTTCCTTCCATATTTTTCTAATATGTTCGTATGAAGTTTTCCATAATTTATCTGTATCATGACTATTTATATGTCTAAGTATGATGAAACCAATAGATTCTTCCATATTATTATTACTACATAATTTAATATTAATAATACAACTAAATAAATTGTAATTCATAACTAGAACCTTTTTTAGTTAATTTGCCTAATTGAACTAATTGTCTTCTTTCATAACTATCAAAATCATATACAGCGCCTGTTTTTTTATCATATGCATATTTAATTCCATCGTATGTTAATTCTACCAAATTATCCAATGTAACTTCTTTAAAGTTTTGCTCTGCAACTGCATCTACATCTTCATTTGCATATGAACCTTCATATGAATAACGACCTGGGTCAACAGAACCAAATTGAAAACACTGTAGTGTTTCTCCTTGACCTGCTTGTGAATGTAATTGACAATCGAATGAAGCTTCTTTTACAGCCATAAGAAGTTTGTCTGTTACTTCTTCTTTTAAAGTTGCGATTTCGTACAAAGCTTCATCACTAGATATAGGTCTATCACTTAGCTTGCTTGTATCTTTTAACCTAAGTTCAATGGTAGCATCGCTGGAAAGTTGCTCTTCTGAAAAAGTCATTAAGTAAAGAAATACATCAACAGTTCTAAGTTCTTCGGGTAAATCTTGATGACTGCAAATACGACGGGCCCGTCCAATTACTTGTTGCATTCGAACCGGGTGCCAATATGGCTCCATAACATGAACGTATCTAGTATTTTTTAATGAAATCCCCTCTGCGCCAGATGCTGTAATCATAAATACTTTTATTACTTCACCAAAAATATTGTTACTAGAAATCATTTTTAGCTGTGCTTCTAATGAAGGAGGAATAAACTTCCAATCACCATTAAAGACATTTCTATATATTTCCTTAGTATCATCGTCTTCAGTACCAGTATATAATGCAAATGTAGGTTTACCTCTATCTTCATCGGCAATATCTAAAACCCAATTGCCACCTCCCTCATTTCTAATTTTAAACTCAGCATAACCATTTGCCTCAAGAACAAGTTTAAATATACCGATTCCTTCAAGAGTTCTAAATTGACTATAAACCATATGACATCCGCGGTGTTTTTCATCAGTTATATTATCAAAAATCTCTAAAAACTTAGGGCTGTATGTTTCTAATGCATCCGGATTAAGAAAGCGGTCTTTTTCATCACTAAGCATTTTTAACGCGCTTTGAATGCGTTCATTGTATGAAACCGCGTCTTCTATCATATTTTCACCTACTTCTTCAGCATCATTTCTACCATCAACATTATCTTGTTTCTCTGCTCCATCCAAAATATCTTCATCTATTTCGATTTCCAAATCAACAGACCCCTGCTTTTTAGCTTCCTGTTCATCAGTAACAACATTCATTTCTTCATCATTTGGCATCGGTCTTTTAATGTGTGGACGAGGAAATATAAAATTACAGAAAGCACGTGAGAATATTCTGTATGTTGAAACAGTATCTTCATAAATATCGCCTTGTTTCTTTCTGCGACGAGCATTATTTTTTTCTAATTTTCTCTCTTGGGCTCGAGCTTGTTCATATACAGAAAATTGTGGGTCACTCATGGGTATTCTGATTATATGAAAGTTTTCACCTTTATTGAATCTAGGCATAAGGCTTTCTTGAGCACTTCTAAAATAAGAGGTTAAACCAACAATACGTCTTTTAAAAAGATTCATATTAGTAACATCATTATTGCTATCAATAAATAAAGTTTTAAAATCATCTTTCTTATCAGGGAGTGCTTTAAATAGTTCTACTCTAACATTTCTAACAGTAATTTTATTTTTCTTTAAAATAGTGGTTATATGTTTCACGAACTCCTCATCACTCATTTGTCCTCGATCACCAAGGCGTACACCATCATAATTTTTTCTCGATGTTTTATTTACAAAACCAAATGGATTTCTAGTAATACTTAATGTAGTAGAGCTTGAATTATAATTAACATAATCAGCTACGTTACCACCAAGAAGAGTACTTCTAAACATAGATTTGAAAGTATCTGTATTAATTCTTCTATCTGAATTAATAGTAAGAGGAAAGTTCCAAGTTTTAATATAGCCTCTTAGCATATTGAATAAAATAGCAATTTCATTAGGATAATTAATAATAGGAGTACCTGAAAGAAGGATAATTTTAACATTTTCAGCTGACAAAAGCAAATTATAAATAGCGATAGATGCAGAATCACTATTTTTATCAAGTTTATTTACTATTCTACTAACTAAATTATGTGCTTCGTCAACAATTACAACAGTATTATCAAAAGGATTTATCTTGCCGTTTTTTCCAGTAGTTAGTTGTTTTATATGACTTGCTCTTAGACCATTGTAGGCAATAAATTGATATTTGTATCTAATCATTTCATTTAGTTGTTCATCAAGTGCCTTTTTTTGAACATCATCAAGTGAATCAAAGTTAGACGGTTTAGTAGCATTTACAAGCCAAGCTCCGCCGCTTTTTCTAATAGATTCAACAGTTAAGTTTAAAACTGCAGAGAGAGTCTGAATATTTTGTGAAGAAGCTTTAATAAACTCCCAATATTGATTTTTCCTATACATTGTATCACCACATTTTTTTAGTTCTTCATAATAATTTCTTCTCAATGACTTAGGTGTCATAATAATAATTTTTTTATCATTTTTCATACCTTCTGCAATAGCAATAGATGAGCAAGTCTTACCGGAACCTAACCCGTGATAAAGAAGTACACCTCTGTAAGGTGTATACATGTTAATATAATCTCTAACAATTTTCTGGTGTGCCATTAGACTGAACTCTTCTCCACTTCTTCTTTCACACGACGCGGTATTAGAGGCTTCCAATAAATCAGCTTTATAAGGTGCAAAAAGTGAATTAATAAAATTAATAAATATTTCACGATTATTCATGTAATATGAAGAAGCTTTAATAAGGACATTTGGTTTATCTTTGCCAAATCTTTGAGCCATAGGAGTATCGCCGATTTGCACCAAGCCTTCAGGCAATACTCTAGCGACACCAATAGGAGATTTACGTTTTCTTTTCCTAGGAGGTTTTGGTATACTAGCAACAAGCTTAAGTTTCTTTTTAAGTTTTTTAGGTTTTTTTGTAATTTTTTTAGGTTGTTCAATGGCGGCAGCATCTTGTTGCGTCTCGTCAGTTTTTTGTGGAATTGGTTTCGGGATAGCAGTAGGTTTAGGTATTTTTGCTATAGTTTGAAATTGTTGTGCAATCGCATCTAAAAATAGTTCTCTATTGAAAGTGGTATCTCTTTTATCTTCAATTTTAGTTTTTAGTGCAAGAGGTTGACGTTGAGCACCACGTTTTACAATTACTTCTACACTTTCAATTTTAACAGGTTGATTTTTAACACGAAGTTTAGCTAAAAGGTCGGCTGACATCTATAATAATTAGACATAAAAAGTTTTATATCCTTCCATGTTATAAAACTATGGATAAAAATATAAGTGAAATAAGTATTTTAATTAATAAACTAGAAAACAGTTACGATTTTATTAGACATAGAATTGAAACTAATGTAGAAGAAGAAATAGCTAATCTTCTAGCTCTTCAAGAGCCTCCTCACAAGCCGTCTGTTCAGCTTTCTTTTTCACACGATGTATGCCCTTTCCAAGAAGCACGAAAACAGGTTTCTCAAGAGTTAGGTCTGCTTGTATTGCCGAAAAAGATCCGTATGCGGAAAAAGGCACAGCATCCTCTGGAGTAAGATTATGTATAGATTGTCCCATACACAAGAAGACGCCCATCTCATACCCAGTTTCCATGTCCCGTTCCCGCATTTCCAAATAATCTGGTGTCGTTTTAAACTCTTTCTGAATCTTCACTTGTAGAATATTCTTATAATTATCATCAACTCTAATTAGCCTTGCCCAATCTACATATTGTTCAAAAATACTCTCTACAAAGATCTGTGCCATCTGAAAACCTGGTCCACATACAAATACATTTTTAAACCAACCTTCATCATCAGTAACATCTATTTTGTTAAAATCTAAAAATAGTGCCCCAATAAATGCTTCGAATAGACAACCAAGTTTTTTCAAGTTAGTTCTAGCATTCTTTTCTTCTGTTGTTCGTGACAATATATACCAGTTATTTAGATGCATCTGATAAGCTAGCTTACCAATATGCTCGTTCTTTACTAGTGCTATCTTCTTTTCTGTCATAAATCCTTCATCGGCTTTTGGAAATCTTCTATACAAATAATATTTAGTAATAAGCTCTAGAACACCGTCACCAATAAACTCAAGCCGTTCATTGGATTTCGTCTTTAGTGGCAAACAATTATTTGGTTGTTCAACAATTGTAATATTATTTGCTTCATTTTCTATAACCGGTCGTTTCGTATAAGATCTATGTATAAATGCTCGCTTATAAAGCTCTAGATTGTGAACTTTTGCGTTTACACCATATTGTCTTAGAATAGATTGAACCTCGCTCAATGTAATCTCTTTATTTTTAGGATTAAACGGATTAAAAATTAGACCCTCATCCGTATTAATAACATCGTCATCGTTCAAAATCTGTTTATGTGTTTCACTGTCCATTTTATAAAATATATCGTGTGATATTTAAGCGTTTTAGATATAATCTCTAATAAGCTTTTCAAAAGAAAAATATTTATATATATTATAATAATGGTTAATATGGGTGTAAGCAGATATTCGTCCTCTATTGTGTCACGAACAAACGTAGATGGTGACGTTGGTGGGCCAGCAAGTAACGGTGTAGGAATTATTAGTGCCATTCGCAGTTCATACAGAAGAGCCAATCACAAGGTTATCAATAAAGATTTCATGCTTAAAATGAATCTTGTATCGAAAAACCCCGCAAAGTCTGGTGGTGTCGGTAAAAAATCTCTTATCTTTCGTTAAGTAATTAACTAGAAAAATAACTTAATAATCATTTACTTATTTACATTAATGATTATTAAATTGGATATCAGAGAAAGCGATTTAGAAGTAGCATTCGCTAGCTTATGCACTTTAAATAAAACCTACAATAATTTTACTATTAATAAAGAAAATCTACCTATTGGTGATATTATTGTTTGCAATGATGAAGGAGAAGAACTTATTATTATTGAAAGAAAAACGTTATCAGATTTAGCAGCTAGTATAAGAGACGGAAGATATAATGAACAAAGTTATAGACTCAATAATTGCAAACTACACAATCATGCTATATACTATCTAATTGAAGGTGATATTAACAGGTTTAAACCATCTAGATATGGAAAAAATCCTGTTACAAAAAAAGCACTTATGTCTGCCATGACAAGCATCTCATTTTATAAAGGCTTTTCTCTCTTACGAACTAACCATATTAATGAAACAGCTGAACTAATACTTCAGATGGTTGATAAAATTAATAGAACTAAGAAAGGTTCCTTTTTTTATGCTGAAGATAATAGTGAAAAAACAGAAACTAGTTATTTAGCAGTATCCAAAAGAGTTAAAAAGGATAATATTACAAAAGACAATATTGGTGCTATTATGATTTCACAAATACCTGGCGTTAGTACTACTTCTGCCAGTGCTATTATGCAAGAGTTTAAAACATTAGATGCTTTAATTTTAGCTATGAAGAAAGATCATAATGCATTAACAGGGATTAATACTAAAACAAAAACCGGAAAAATAAGAAAATTATCAAAAACATGTAGCGCCAATATTTATAATTTTCTTTTAGGTAATACCATTCAAGAGATTAATATTAATTAAGATAACTATATTTTAAAACTAGTATATATATAATATGATCTCTCAAAACGATTTATACAAGTTTATTGGATTAGGTGTAGTTGCTTTATTTCTTATTCATATTGCAGTGAAATCTTTTAAGTATCAAACTAAAATTGTAGAAGGAATGACCAGCAGTAGTAGCACAGATAGAGATAAAATTGCCGATGCTATTGACCAAAAAAATATTGAAATTGACGATAAAATGAGAGTTGGGACTTTCAGACATAACTATGAAGACGCTATTATTTCATTTGAAAAGTTCTGCAGCGAAACAATACTTAAAGTTTCTATGGATAAAGCTCCTGATATTGTTAAAGACCCGCTTAGTAAAGAAAGTCAAGAAGTAATTGTTGCTTTGAACAATCTAGCACAGTTTAGAAATACGCTCAATGATGCAATGGTTACATTAGATAAAAAATAATCATTTTTTATAATTTATAAAATATGATTTATTCTGGTATTGCTATTTTTACTTCATCACCTTTATAATATCCCTCATCCACTAGCTCTTGTGTATAAGCTTGACCGGCCCAGTTTGCATCCATTGCATTCGGGCTGACATTTGCTTTCTCATGATACATTTGGTCAAGAGGCGTATTTAATCCTATATATTGGTCTTGTTGATCGTATGCAGGATAACTGTTTTTATTATAAGGCATGTCATCTCTTCCAGCATCAATTAATTTTGTTACTGGTGGCGCACCTAGAGGCAACCCTCCCATTAAATCTGTCGGTGACGGTCTTGCACCATATACTGCATTTCCTTGTGCGTCATATGTTTCTTGTAAATAAAGTATTGGACATCTGATTCCTTGACTTCTTTGCCAATCCATAAACTCCGTGTATTCTTCTAAACTATCAAATTTTATTGGATTAACACCAGGAACTTTCGCTAAATTAGAATTAAATAAGTAAAACTCATTACCTTTTTGTATTAACACATTTGGACATCTCGCTAGTTTTGATTTTGATTTTGACTCAAACCCCTCTATACTTTTCCTACCAAATGTTACATAATATAAACCTAATAGAAATAAAGCTCCGATTAAAACTTGTTTTAGCATACTTATATAGTTTGTCTAGAAAAATATATGGTAATACTCTTTTCTCTTGTTAATTTATAGTAATGAAAATAGTTATTATAGGAAAGAATGATGATGTTAATCAATTTGATGATGCGTTAAAGGCACCATACTCTTTTTTAAGGTTTCATAGTCCTCATTGTGGTCATTGTGTTAGTATGCAAGATGAGATGAATCATTTAATGAATAATGATGAAAAACTACAAAAAATAGATAATTTAAGTATTATTGATGCTCATACCGATATTGCAAGTAAATCTGACCATCCAGTTTGTAAAAAACATGATGGCAGAGTACCAGCCATGTTTTTTATAATGGAAGGTAAAGAACCAATTGAATATCAAGGTCAGCGTACGTCAAAAGCAATGAGCGAACATATATTACGTCAGATTGAAATGAATGGCGGAAAAAAAAAACGAATCAAAGGTGCTAAGAGAAAGACCCGCAAACACAAAAACAAAGCTCGCAAAAAGAAAACTAAGAGAAAGAGAAAGACCCATAAAAAATTTATAGCATTTAAAAGAAATGTAAAATGTCCAAAAGGGTATGTTAAAGGTGTTCAAGCAGGAAGGTTCAAAAAACATACCACTCTTTGTAAGAAGAAGAATATGGATAAGAAAATAAAAAAGAGCATAAAGAAGATATTAAAGAGTCGTAAGGCAAGAAAAACAAAGAGAAAGAGAAGAAAATAGTTAAATAAATATTATCTATTGACTATAATAAATGATATTTATTTCGCCGCCATTTGGTAATTATTTTAACCTACCCAAAACAACGTCTATAAGAGGAAGTTTCACATTGAATGAACGACCTGGAAAATGGAAACAAATATTTAAAACACTAAGATATGTTCCTTATTATGGATGGGTAAATAAAATAGGTTTAAGAAATCCTGGCATTGATTATGCTATTGATACATATAAAAAGGGGGAAATTATTAGTATCGCAATATTGGACAAAGCTGAAATTAAACCCATTTTAGATAAAATACCAGAAGATATGGACATAGAGTTAAATATTAGCTGTCCTAATACTGATAAACATATGGTTAATGATGGTCTAAAACCATTTTTAAATGAGAAAAGGGAATGGTGTATAATCAAGTTATCTCCACTTGAAACATACAAAAATATTGATAAATATTATAATTCTGGGTTTAGACAATTTCACGCATCAAATACATTATCTACAAAAAAAGGTGGTGTATCAGGAACAATACTTAAACCATATACAAATGCCAATATAGATTATATCAAAGATAAATATAAAGATGCTATTGTTATAGCTGGCGGAGGAATATATGATATAAATAGTTTAAAAGATTATCAAAAAAGAGGTGCTGATCATTTTTCGATTAGTACTATTTTTTTCAATCCCTTCAAAACAGCTGTTTTTTTTGTAAATATATATTTTTAATATATATATAATGATCAATTCAAGTAATCGCGCGTTTATTTTTTTATTTGGCTGTATTGGTGTTCGGTTGATTATGGCATATATCCCTCAAATATTACCCAAAAAATATTTCAAAGTTATGGCTGTAATTATTATGTTGATGGGATTAGATTTCTTGAGACTATTCTTAACAAATAGTAGGCTTCATGCATTTGAAGCAGGAGGTAAAACATGGTGGGCAGAATTAAGATTAGTACATGCAGCTCTTCTTTTAAGTTCTGCTGTATATCTTTTCAAAGGTACTAAAACAGCTTCCGTTCCACTACTAATTGACGCTTTATGTGGTATATTATTTTATTTTATAAAAAGGGCAAAAATATTCAATTAAATACTATTGAATGTAATTGCTGCACCAACTAAAATAATATACGTTAAAATCTTTCTAGAATCCCAATCTTTTTTAGTAAATAGGAAAAATAACACTCCGCCTAATGTTAATTTTACAAGTTCACTAATCATTCTGTATTCTGATGTATCCCAATGTTTTAAACTCTTATTTAATAGCAAAGAAATGTATAACCCTATCAACGATAATCCAATAAAACCGCACCATTCTTTAAAACCTAATTTATTAATATCTTTGATTAGCTGATTTCTACCATAATCATGAATTAGTGTATAAAATACTAATATAGCACAAAGAATATATCCTTCAATAATTATGATCGACATAGATTCTAGTTTTAATTTGTCTACCAAATAGTTATCAAACTTAATAGCACCCCATCCTATAATTGTTGCTATACTAAACAAGCTGATTAATCCTATAATACTTTTTGATAAATTTTCAGTGAACATTTTGTATATAGTTACAACAGAAACTATATTTGTGATAATATGAAAAATTGAATTAAATATTATATGATAATTTATTTTAAGTAAAATGTCAGTTAGTTTTAAGCTTCTAAGTTTTAACGTCTATGACGATGAGAGTAATAAAGATGAAGAAAATAATGCTTTTGTTCCTTGCCGTGATAGAGAGTTCATGATACAAATGTTTGGCATCAATGAAAAGGGTGAAACTGCGGCTATATTTGTTGAAGGATTTTCACCATTCTTCTATGTTATGGTTGATGATAGTTGGGGAGAACGTGAGAAAAACGGATTCATTGGAGAGTTATACAATAAAATTGGTAGTAAATATTGGAATAACTGTATAGTAAAATCTATCTTTGTAAGTAGAAAAAAACTATATGGATTTTCAGCAGGGAAACTTAACAAGTTCTTACTCATTAAGTTTTGTAATGAGCAAGCTATGAGAAAGTTTAAAAATCTTTGGTATACATCTACAACTGTTAATGGCGAATATAAACGAGTACTTACTAATGTAAGATATAATGGCTATGAAACTACTCTTTACGAAGCGAATATTCCGCCATTATTGAGAATGTTTCATATTAGAGACATTAGTCCATCTGGATGGATTGCACTTCCAAAAAAGAAAGCACATAAGCACAAGAAAATTACAAAAACAACTACATGTACATATGAATATACTATAAATTATAAAAGCATTGTTCCTTTGAGACACAAAGAAGATATAGTTCCATACAAAATATGTAGTTTTGATATTGAGGCCAGTAGTAGTCATGGCGATTTCCCACTTGCTATAAAAAAATACAAGAAACTTGCTCAAAACATAGTAGATGCATGGAAGGAGAAAAGTGGTTTGGAAACAAGTGAAAAATATTTGAAAAGATGTATAAAAACAGCATTTAAATATGAAAAGCACCCTGTCTATGGCATTGATGTTGTTTATCCAAAAAAAATGCCTGATTCGGAGCAAGTAGAGCAAATGTTTCAAAGATGGATAAAAATAATTCCTGCTTCTTACAAGGCATTAACAAATGACGATGATGATAATGATGATGACGACACAATAGGAACTCTTGATGGTGAAGAAGGTCAAAATGATGCGAGTATTGATCAAGAACCAAAATCGTGGATGTTTAGAAAGAAAAACACTTCTCATTATCGAAAAAAGGTTAGCATTGCAGAAATGATGAATGATTCTTCTGCTAATCGTGAAATGCGAATAAATGAACTTACAAAAA